>Ga0207714_1001507_pt1 | contig 14983 bp, 12 predicted proteins | sample PonA232FremontCA_2_FD_187270 | JGI IMG/M metagenome (GOLD analysis project Ga0207714, IMG submission 187270) | Marine sediment microbial community from Fremont, CA, USA - Pond A23 Sediment 2 (SPAdes) | ecosystem: Environmental > Aquatic > Marine > Unclassified | place: USA: Fremont, California... | reverse complement strand
CGCTCCGGAGCCAGGGTGCTGGTCAACCGCGGCTGGCTGCCCCGGGGCCCCGACCGGCAAACACTGCCCGAGATCCCCCGCGTGAACGGCGAAGTCCGGATCCGGGGGCATGCCCATGTTCACTCGGAAAAGGGACTGGTTCTGCGCGAAGACCGGCTGGAGCAGCAAGACTGGCCGCTGCGTGTACAGCGCGTTAACCGGGCGGCACTCGAGCGGCGTCTTGGTGTAGAATTAGCGCCGTTTATCGTCCGGCTGGCACCAGAGACCGGCCCGGCGCGGGGAGCACAACTGCCGCGTGAATGGCCACAGCGGCAAATGGGGCCACAACGCCACTATGCGTATGCGGTGCAGTGGTTCGCCCTGGCGGCGCTGGCTCCCGTGCTCTTCTGGCTCGCCGGTCGACGTCGCCCGAATCAACAGGAGGAGCCATGACGCAACGCGGCCGCAATTTTCTGGTGCTCGGCGCCATGGCGGGCATTTTCATTGCCTTTGCCCTGGCCGGCCGTTTTCTCGTGGATCCGTCCGAAATGGACAAGGTGAACCGGGGTACGCTGATCACGCCTCATATCCCCATAACGCGACTGGAACTGATGACGGCGGACGAGCAAAGCTGGACCGCCGAGAACATGAGCGGGCAATGGTCACTGATGTATCTGGCCGGCAAGCAGTGTGAACGCGGCTGCAAGAACGCGCTCTTTTATCTGATGACCCGTCTGCGTCAGTCCCTGGCCCACGATGCCGACCGGCTGCGGCTGATACTGGTGCACACCACGCCACCGTCGCAGGATCTGGAGAAGTTCATGGATCAAAAACTGGGCCCCATGGTGGAGTTGCACGGCAATGCCGGTCCCCTTCGACAGGCGCTGGCGCCCGCCTTTGAAGCACCGGATGCGGATCCGCTGCATCATCTGTACCTGGCCGCGCCGGACGGGCAGATCTTCATGTGGTATCCCACCCATGAAGACAAGAAACGTCTGCTCAAAGAAGCCGACGGCATTCACACCGATATCGAACGAACGCTGAAAGGATCCCGGATTTGAATCAGCAGCAGTCTCCGAAACCGGAGCGCTCCGCACGCTGGCTGCGGGGCCTGACGCTGGCCGCGCTGGGACTGGCCGTCGTTGTGATCATCCTGGGCGCCTGGACCCGGCTGGCTGATGCGGGGCTGGGCTGCCCGGACTGGCCGGGCTGTTACGGCCACCTGGATGTGCGCAACGCCATCGAGCATGTGGAACAACAGAACCAGGAAACCCCCGGCGCGTTGCGCGAGGCCCACAAGACGGTCCCCGAGATGGTGCACCGTTACATCGCCGCCACCCTGGGTCTGCTGATCACCCTGATGGCCGGTGTGAGTCTCTATCGTCGACGCGTCGCCGGTGACAAGGTGGCATTGCCCCTGGCCCTGCTGGCACTGGTGATCTTCCAGGGTTTGCTGGGCATGTGGACGGTCACCCTGGGCCTGCATCCCACTATAGTGATGCTGCACCTGCTGGGGGGCTTCGCTACCTTCACCCTGCTCACCTGGTTCGCCGCGCGCTTGTATCATTGGCCGCGCTTTATCAATGACTGCGACGTGCGTGCCCTCCGCCGCCCGGCCTGGCTGGCACTGACCGCCGTCATCCTGCAGATTGCGCTGGGCGGCTGGACGACCGCCAACTATGCCGCCGTGGCCTGCACGGAACTGCCGCTGTGCGAAGGCGATTGGGCCGCCCAGCTGGATTTCGCCGAGGCGTTCCGGTTCTGGGGCCACACCCTGGGCGAACGCGGCGACTACGAGTTCGGCGTGCTGGACCATGAAGCGCGCACCACCATCCATGTGCTGCACCGCTTAGGCGCGGTGGTGGTGTTCCTGCTGGTGGGCGGACTCTGTCTCAGTGTCTGGCGCCGGGCTCGCTGTGATTTCTTCAGCGGTTTTGCCGGGATCATCGGTGCTCTGTTGCTGGTCCAGCTGGGCCTCGGCGTATCCAATGTGGTCTTCGGCGTGCCCCTGGCCGTGGCCGTAGGGCACAATTTCGTCGCTGTACTGTTGCTGGTGTCTCTGACCCTGTTTCTGCGTGCCATTTACCGCGAACCCGAGCGGAGGGTGCCATGAACGAAGAAATCGAAGAGGCACGGGCCGGCTGGCGTGATTTTCTCGCGCTCACCAAACCCGGCGTGGTGGCCCTGCTCATGGTCACAGCCGTGGTGGGCATGTTCCTGGCTACCCATCCGCCCGGCATGGTTCCGCTGGCCACACTCATTCCCGCTGTCGCGGGGCTCAGCCTTGCCATGATGGCCTCGGCGGCGATCAACCAGATCATGGACCAGAAAATCGACGCGCTCATGAAGCGCACCGAGCGCCGTCCGCTCGTGGCCGGCAGCGTTCAACCCGCGCACGCCATTGCCTTTGCCTGTTTGCTGACACTGGTCGCCATGGCCGTGCTTTATGTGCTGGTGAATCCGCTCACCGCCTGGCTGACACTCTTCGGTTTCGTGGGCTATGCCTTCGTCTATACGCTCTATCTCAAGCGTGCCACGCCCCAGAACATCGTGATCGGCGGCCTGGCGGGCGCCATCCCGCCGCTGCTGGGCTGGACCGCTGTCACGGGGGAACTCCATCCCCATGCCTGGCTACTCGTGCTCATTATCTTTGTCTGGACACCGCCGCACTTCTGGGCCCTGGCGATTCACCGCCGGGACGAATACGCCCAGGCGGAAGTCCCCATGTTGCCGGTCACCCACGGCACCCATTTCACCCGGGAGTCGGTGCTCTACTACACCATTCTGCTGTTCATCGCGTCCCTGCTGCCCTACCTCACGGGCATGAGCGGGCTTATCTATCTGGCCTTCGCAGTGGTACTGGGCGCCATTTTTCTCGTGCACGCGGTACGCCTGCGCTTTACCGACAACCCGCGCCTGCCCATGAAGACCTTCGGGTACTCCATCACCTATCTCTTCGCCCTCTTTGCCGGTCTGCTGCTGGATCACTACTTCCTGATCATGCCGCCCTTGTGATTTCACGACAGGGTCTTGTAATCCTGCGGCACAAGGCCCTACATGGGGCTATACAGCTCTAAGCGCTCTGTATAGACTGGTACGATCGTGCAAGAAAAGGCAAGGGAGGGAATGAGATGACTGCACGCACCATCAATGACTGGCTCACCGAATACGGCGCGAGTCACAAGAACGCCACCAACAAGAAACTCCATTTTGTCTGTGTGCCGCTCATTTTCTTCTCTGTGGTGGGCTTGCTCTGGAGCATTCCCATGCCGGAAGCCATTGCCGGTATTCCCCTGGCCAACCTGGCCACCCTGAGCCTGGTGTTCGTGATCGGCTATTACGCGCGCCTGTCGCGCAACATCATGCTGGGCATGGTGGCGTTCAGCGCTTTTTGCCTGGCCGTACTCTATGGGCTGGACGGGGCAGGCGTGAACATTCTCTACACCAGTATCGCCATCTTCGTGCTGGCCTGGATCGGGCAGTTCATCGGCCACCAAATCGAGGGTCAGAAGCCGTCCTTCTTCAAGGACCTGCAATTCCTGATGATCGGCCCGGCCTGGATCATGGGGTATCTGTATCGGCGCATGGGGATCGCCTACGAGCCGGCCTGACTCAATAAACGGGCGAAGCCGAAGGCGAGCCCGTAATCTCGGGCCCCGCTGAGCCGCCGAGGGCGGCGGGCGGAGCGCAGAACAGCTTCGCCAGGGACCGGCGAAGCTAGGCAAGCTCAAGTGCCCTGCCTGCCCGATAAGCGTACTCGCTGCGCGTCGCTGTTGTTGCTGAACGAGGCGCGGTTGCGCCGGCGTGGTGAAGCCACGTCAAGCAACCGCAACGACGTGCAGCGACAACAGCGGCGCGCCCTCCGGGAGGGCCGTACCTGTTCGCTTGACTGCGTTGCGTGGACTCGATGTGGCGCCACCACACCTTCGTCCCCGCGCCTTGCCAGCCAACAGGTACGGCCCTCAGCGAGCACGCCTATCGGGCAGGCAGGGCACCGGTGGATGATTTGTCTTGCCGCGTTCTGCGTGGAGCCCGCCAACTGAGGGGATCCGACCAGCCAATCGCAGATTGGGTGGTCGGACGGTGAAGTGGGGTGTCGTTTTTTTGCTTACTTTTTTTGGACAAGCAAAAAAGAGTAAGGCGCCCGCCGGGGCGCGTCCCGGCTTGCCGCCCGAAGGGCGGCCCTGGCCGGAAGCACCGCGAAACGGATCAGGCCGTGCCCCCCACGGTAAGCGCATCCACCCGCAGCGTGGGCTGCCCCACCCCCACGGGCACGGACTGGCCTTCCTTGCCGCAGACGCCAATGCCCGAGTCCAGCTCCAGGTCATTGCCCACCATGGAGACGTTCTGCATGACTTCGGCGCCGGAGCCGATCAGAGTCGCGCCTTTGACCGGGCAGACGATCTTGCCTTTCTCCACCAGATAAGCCTCGCTGGAGGAGAACACGAAGCGACCGGAGGTGATGTCCACCTGGCCGCCACCGAAATTCACCGCATAGATGCCCCGGTCCAGGGAACCGATGATGTCATCGGGACTGTCCTCGCCGGGCAGCATATAGGTGTTGGTCATGCGTGGCATGGGCAGGTGGGCATAGGACTCGCGGCGACCGTTGCCGGTAGCGGGCACGCCCATGAGATGGGCATTGTGCTTGTCCTGCATGAAGTTCACCAGCCGACCGTTGTCGATCAGGGTGTTGTAGCCCGTGGGGGTACCCTCGTCGTCGATATTGAGCGAGCCGCGCCGGCCCGCCAGGGTGCCATCGTCCACGACGGTGACCCCGGATCCGGCCACTTGCTGGCCCAGGCGGTCGGCGAACATGGAGGTGCCCTTGCGGTTGAAATCACCCTCCAGACCATGGCCCACCGCCTCGTGGAGCAGCACGCCCGGCCAGCCCGGTCCCAGGACCACGGGCATGGTACCCGCCGGCGCCGGTTCCGCCTCCAGGTTTACCTGGGACTGGCGCACGGCCTGGCGGGCCCAGTCCTGCCAGCGATCACCTTCCAGCAGCCAGTCATAGTCCACGCGACCTCCACCGCCGGCGCTGCCGCGTTCGCGCCGGCCGTTACGCTCGGCGATCACGGAGACGTTCAGGCGCACCAGCGGGCGGACATCCGCCGCCAGCGTGCCGTCACTGCCCAGCACCAGAATGACTTCATGGCGGCCCGCGAGCGAGGCGGTCACTTCCCGGATGGACGGATCGAGCGAACGTGCCATCTGGTCCACTTCCTGAAGCAGTTGCACCTTGCGTTCCGAGTCCCAGGAGGCCAACGGATCATCGGTGCCGTACAGGGCCGGGCTCTGGACCCGGTTCAGCATGGGCAGGGTGCCGCTCTGGCCCTGACGCACGATGGCGCGCGCGCCGGCGGCGGCACTGCCGAGACTCTCGGGATCAATCTCGTCCGTATAGGCGAAGCCGGTCTGCTGACCACTCAGGGTGCGCACACCCACGCCCCGGTCCAGGTTGTAGCTGGCGTCGCGCACCATGCCGTCTTCCAGCACCCAGGCCTCGTGGCGGCTGTGCTGGAAATACAGATCGGCATAGTCCACGTTGCCGGTGAGCGTACCACGCAGGGTGTCCTCGAGCTGGCCTTCGGCCAGCCCGGCCGGCGTCAGCAGGATCTGTTGCGCCAGATCGAAATGATCAGTGGGGCTGGATGTCATCGGGAAGGGATACTCCAAAACGTCGATGTTGGTGAACAGGCAAACGGTGCCGAATCTCCGCCTGCCTGGCAAGATCCAGACGTGCGCTCAGCACGCCCGTGCTGTCATCCAGAGCCGCTTCCACTTCCCCCCAGGGGTTGGCCAGCAGGCTGTGGCCGTGGCTCTGGCGGTGCCCGCCGTGATGGCCGGTCTGATCCACGCCCAGCACGAAACAGCCGGTTTCCACGGCCCGGGCGCGCAACAGCAGCGCCCAGTGGGCGGCGCCGGTTACCTCGGTAAAGGCACTGGGGTAGACCAGCAGATCGGCGCCCTGGTCGACCAAAGCGCGTGCGAGGCCGGGAAAACGCAAATCATAGCAAACCGCCAGCCCCACCCGCAGACCAGCCACGTCCACGGTGGTCAGGGTGTCGCCCGGTTCGAAGACATCGGATTCGCGGTAACGGGCCTGACGGTCCGCCACATCGGCATCGAAAAGATGCAGCTTGTCATAACGAGCCAGATCCGTGCCCTCGGCATCAAAAACACGACAGGCGGTACGCACGCGCGGCGTTGGCACGTCACTACCATCCGGGCGCTGAACCAGTGGCAGCGTGCCACCGATAATGGCCAGACCCTGCGCGCGCGCCTGGTCGGCCAGCCAGGCCTCCAACTCCTGTCCACGGCCTTCGGCCACGTTCCGGTAGTCCCCCCCATGGCAGGCGAAGTTCTCCGGTAGCACGGCCAGATCCGCGCCCTGATCGCGCGCGCGACGCAGCCCGCTGGCCGCCGCGTCCAGATTCACGTCCAGATCATCCGTGCTGCACAGCTGGATGCCCGCGATTGTCGGATGCTCATTCATGACTCATTCGACCTCAATCCGATTCGCCCAGTTCCCGCACTTTCGGGTCCCGCCAGGAGCCGGTCACACGGTAGGACAGGGTTGTCATCTTCTCCAGGTCACTGCCCCAGAGCCGGTCGAAGACAAAGATGCCGGCACAGGCGGCCGGACCCGCCAGGCAACCGGCGTAGAGATTGCTCGACAACGGCAGTGTAACGTCCATGCGGTGATCCAGGGTTTCGGCTTTCAGATTCAATTCGCCGCTGACACGGAATTCCGCCGAGGGGGACTCAATTACCAGATTATCGGTAGTGACCCGGGGGGCTTGCAGCTGAAAATCGCCGCTGATGCGGTCACAACTCAACCCCTTCTTGTACAGATCACTGAAATCCAGCCGCAGGCGCCGGGACAGACTACCCACATTCAGAATGCCCAGAACCCGCAGCGCGGAAGCCCCGCGGCTGGTTTCGGGAATACGGCACTCGCCGATATCCACGGACGCATGCCCATGGAGGGCGACAGGGTCGGCGTCCGTGGGCGCGCCCGGCCAGCGCAAATCCACCACGGAGCGGGCATCCTTGCTCTCGATCACCGCCTCCAGTCCCCAGGCCTGCAGTGCATGGTGCAGGCGTGCCGCGGTCACCCGACCCACGAAATGACTCTGTTGCCCCGCCGGGCTGGCCGTCCAGTTCAGGCGGCCATGGAAGTCCGTCTTGCGCCAGTTCCCCTCCAGGTCCTGGAAGACGACGCCCTGCTCCGTGGGCCGCAGGGCGAAGACCCAGCGGCCGTAGTCGGTGCCATTGACGCGCAGATTGCGCAGCTCCACATCGGCAATGGGCAAATCCCCGGGGGCCGGTTCCGCCGGCCCCGTGCCGAGCTGCAAATTCGCCCGGTCCACGGTCAGCTTCAGGGGCCGATCCCCGTCCACCCGGTATTCAGGCGGCACGCGCAGGCTCGCACCCAGTTCATTGCTGTCGAGCTCTACCTGCCAGCCCTGCTCCCGCGGCGCCAGGTTGAGCCGGCCGTTGTTTACCGTCAGCCCGTAAAGTTGCAGCGAAGCTACCGTCAGCGCCAGCTCATCCAGGGGCGGCGGCGCTTGTGCGTCCCGAGGCCTGTGCTCGCGCATCCAGTCCACCCAGTCGCTAGCGTCGACACGCGCCAGCTCGCCATCCACCCGCACCCCGGGTTGGTTGCGTACCTGCGCCGGGTCGCCGCCGAGGACCAGATGTCCGCGCACGAGCGCGCCCTGCTCCAGAAACACCAGTCCATCCAGCCGATCCCCGTAGCGAAACCGCAACGCATCCGCCGGACGGCCGCGATCCCAGTCCACCGACAGCGGCACCGACCGCCCGCCTCCCTTGCCCAGCGGATCCGGCGCATCCAGGGTCAACCCCGTCAGCGGTGAGCGCAACGATAGCGCCATTCGGTCGCCGTCGCGGGGCAGGGTCAAATCCGCCTCAAAGCCGGTGGTGCCCCGCATGGGCTCCAGCCAGGAACTGTCCGTATGCATGCGCAGATCCGCCGCCGAAACCTCGCCTTCCAGACGGACCCGGGTATCCTCACCGCTGGAGCGAATACGGCCCTCCAGGGCCCGGCCAAAGAGTTGGCCCGTGATCCGGTCCATGTTCAGCCCGCGACGCAACTCATAGCTGAAGGCCCCGCTCAAGTCGGTGGCGCTCACGTCGAAGCGCCGGGAAGCCAGCTCCGCACCGTTCAAGCGCCCTTGCCCCAGCAGCCGGGGTTCGCTGCCATTGGGACCCAGGGGCCAGTGCAGCATGAGCTCGGCGTCCAGTTCGCCGCCCGTGAGCCTCCAGTCCCGGACGGCCGGAGGCAGACGTTCACGCAACGGTGTGTTGTGAAAGATATGGGAGAGATCGTCGGGCGGTCCGCTCAAATCCCCCGACACCGTCAGCTCCGGCGTGGTACCGGGCGCCACCCCGGGCACGGCAAAGGCCAGGTTGTTCAGCCGCGTATCGCGCAAACGGCCGGACAGGTTGGTGCCTTCCACCCGCCGACCGTCCATTTCGACTCGCCCCTCCAGTTCGCGGATGGCGGGCCAGCCATCAAGAAAATGCAGGCGCAGATCTTCGAACCGAAACCCCATCTGCAGGGTCCGATCCTGCTGGCGCCCGGGATCGATGCGCACCGGCCCCTGGTAGAGAAAACGTCCACGCGTCACCCGCCCCCCTCGGAAGGCATCATCCAGCCACTCGCCCAGCCGGTCGTTCACCGGGGCGTCGGGGACATAGCGCGCGGCGGCCGTGGCGCGACCCTCGCGCAACTCCCCCACGAGCCGCAGCTCGGGCGTGTCACCCTCGCGCAGGTGGAGGCTCATGAGTGCATCGGCGCGCGCGTCGGGATTGCGCAGTTGCAGACGTCCGCTTTCAATTACCAGGCCCCGGTCATCGCGCGTCCATTGCAGCGCGCCCCGCGCTCGCGCTTCCAGGGTCTGATCATAGAGCCCGACCAGATCCAGGCTCAGTGCGTCACTATCCAGCTCTGCCACACCGCGCTCCGGCGTCCCGGCAAACCAGCCGGACACGCCGTCCAGTCCCGGAAGCCCGTCATGGGCGCGGCAGGCAAACCCCATGACCCGGCCACTGAAGGAGGCCACCTCCCGGCCCCGACCACTGATCCGGAATTCCTCTACCCGACCCTGCGGCGCCAGGTGCCGAAATGTCTCGGCGGCTTCGTCCAGAAAGGCCGGACGCACAAAGGGCACGGCCAGCAGCTGTTTCCGGCTAGCCGCCAGATCCAGATTGCGCGCCCGTACGCGCCAGCGCGATTCCTGGTCCCGCCGGCCGTTCCAGAAAAGGCCCAGTTCGCCCGCTCGCCACTCGCCCTGCGGTGAACGCAGCTGCATTTGCTGAATACTGAGCTGATACCCCGGCTCGCGCTGATCCAGACGCGCCAGCGCGGCGGCACTGGACAGGCGCCAATGGCTGTCATTGCGCCGGTCGCGCAACCCCAGCTCGTCCAGCGCCAGCTTCAGGACGGAGGACTTCGGTCGACCTCCTTCCAGATCCGCCCACACGGATACTTCACCATCCAGCTGCTCGGGCGAAATCGGTCCCAGGTCCAGATGTTCCAGCCAGCGCTGCCAGTTATCGCCTTCCAGTCGGGCGAAAAAATCGCCCCGGACCTGGGACCAGCGAAACGCATCCTGTTCCAGGCCCAGGCGCAAATCCAGCGCGCGCTCGCCATCCACGGAATCCGCGCGCACGGAGACGCGGTGATGGCGGCCCGAGTTGATCAGGGCCAGTTCCAGATCGCGGGTCTCGAGTCGAGGCAGGCCGGGCCAGTCCAGCCCCAGCCGCACTTCATCCAGTTCCACCCGATTCTGACGATAGACCCAGGCGAGCGCCCGGCGCAGCGACGGCGGTTCTCGCTCGGTTTCCAGCCCCCGGAAGGAAATATCGCCATCGCCGGAACGCGCCAGCTCCAGACTTGCCCCCCGAATCCGCAAACGCCGCAGGCGCGGCCGGCGCTCAATCAGCGAAGCCAGCACATCCAGGGTCAGCGTCACCTGTTCCAGCTCCAGCGGCGCTTCGGCCCCATCCACCGGCAAACGCAGCTGCCGAAGTTCAAACACCGGCGAGAGACCCTGCATGCGGCCGGACAGAGCGCCGACATCCAGCGCTGTGCCCAGTTGTTCTTCCAGCCGGGCTTCCAGCGGTTCCTGCCAGTGCGGCACCAGGGTCATGAGCTGCTGCGCCAGCACCACATAGGCAGCCACCGCCAGCAGGAGCACAGCGGCCAGCTGCCACAGCCGTGTCCGCAGACGTCTGCGGTGGAGGCCATGAGGACTTGGGGTTTGCGTTTTCGGGGTCACTACACGTGCTCTGATGTTGGCTGAGTCACGATCTTGCGCGCTCAGGGGCCGTCAGGTTTACCGGCCACCGAAGCGCCATGATCGCGGGGCTCGGGCAGCATCCATTGTGAATCAGCGCGTAGCAACCCGCCAGTAGGGCACTTCCGCCCAGTCCAGCAAGGGCCGCAGTTCCGCCAGGGGCAGGCCCACCACATTGCTGTAGCTGCCTTCGAGGGCCGCCACCAACACGGCCCCGAAGCCCTGGATACCGTAGGCGCCCGCCTTGTCCATGGGTTCGCCTGTGGCCACATAGGCCTGAATCAGGTCCTCACTGAGGTCCAGAAAATGAACCCCGGTTTCAACGAGCACTTCTCGGCACTGCGTGCCGCAGTAGAGGCAGACCGCCGACAACACCCGATGACGAGCGCCGGACAGCCGGCGCAGCAGGGTCGCCGCCGCCGCCTCGTCAGCCGGCTTGCCCAGAGGCTCGTCGCCGAAGACCACCGAGGTGTCCGCGCCCAGCACCACACCGGCTCCATCCCCGGCGCGCTGACGACCGGCCAAGGCCTTTTCCCGCGCCATGCGGCTGACATAGGCCCGGGGGGATTCGCCAGTCACCCTGCTTTCGTCGACATCCGGCGGTGCCAGCCGCTGATAGCTTGCACCGATCTGTTCCAGCAGCGCGGCGCGACGGGGGGAGGCGGAAGCGAGCTGCAATACGGCCATGGTCAGCGTACCCAGAACTGACGGCGCACCTGGCGCAACACGACGAAAACGGCACGCCAGAGCAGGGCCGACACCAGGGCCGGCAGCAACATCATCAACGGGCCCTGGACCGTCGTACCAGTCATGTTCTGTACCGTATAGGCCACCAGCACCGCCGTGCCCGTGAGCAGAAAGACGATGCCGCTCTGCTGCACCGGCGAGAACACCCGCAGACGCTTGTAGGCCAGCAGGGTGATATAAGCCACCAGGGCATAGGCGAGCGCGTGCTGGCCCAGCACCACCCCCATGAGCACATCCTGAAAGAGTCCCACGCCGAAGCCCCAGAAGACCCCCACGCGATGAGGCAAGGCAATAATCCAGTAAATCAGTACCAGCGCCAACCACTCCGGACGGGCCTGATCCAGCATCTCCGGAAGGGGGAACACTTCCAGCCAGGCGGCCAGGACCAGGGTAAGCACCACCACAGGGGTGCCTGCGGAACGGCTCCGGGGTTCATTCAGCATTGCCGCCCCCGGGTTGCTGCGCCTGAATCTCCGAACGCCGCACCAGCAGCACATGACTGAGCCGGCCCAGCCGGCCACGGGGCTTGGCGTCAATGCTTAAAAAGGCATGGCCGGGCTTGTGAGTAACGGAGGTGACTTCCGCCACCGGATAGCCATTGGGATAGCGCCCACCCAGGCCCGTACTGACCAGCAGATCGCCTTTCCGGACATCGGCCGTTTCCGGAACATAGCGCATCTCCAGCCGGTCGGCGCGCCCCGTGCCCGCAACAATGCTGCGCACGCCATTGCGGTTCACCTTCACCGACAAGGCATGATTGGCGTCGGTAATCAGCAGCACCCGCGAAGACACCGGGCCCACTTCCACGACCTGGCCGATCAGGCCCTGACTGTCCAGCACCGCCTGGCCCTGGTAGACATCACCGCCGGCCGAGCCCTGGTTGATTACCAGCTCGCGCCGGTTGGGATCCGGATCCGACCCAATTACCTCGGCCACCCGGACCTGTTCGTCCACACGTTCCGAGGAGTTGAGCAGTTCGCGCAAACGCACATTTTCCGCCTGCAACACGGCCAGACGCTGAGCTTTCTGTTCAAGAATCAGCAGGCGGCGCTCCAGCCGGGCGTTTTCCTGCTGGAGCTGAGCGCGGGTACGCAACTGCTGCTGCATCCAGCCGCCCGCGTCCAGGGGCCAGTGCGCGGCATAATGGAGGGGCGCGACCACCAGATTCAGGCCCTGCCGTACCGGATCCAGCCAGGACGTGCGCTGGTCCGCCAGCAACAACGCCGCGGCCAGCACCAGTGCCAGCACCAGGCGATAACCGGGTTGATCCGTGTTGGAAAACAGGGTGCTGATGAAACGCCTCCGCTATCGGGACAGTCCCGCCGCCATCGTACTCCGGAAAAGCCGGACTGCGGAACGGCCTCGCGGCAGCAGCACCGGAGGCCGGGAACGTCGGGCAAACAGCGGCTTCAGTCGGCGGCCAGGGACTCGAATCCCCCCGTGTCCATCAGCTCCAGGGCCTTGCCGCCACCCCGGGCTACACAGGTGAGTGGATTCTCGGCCACGATTACGGGCAAACCGGTTTCTTCGGAGAGCAACTTGTCGATATCGCGCAACAGCGCGCCGCCGCCGGTAATCACCAGGCCGCGCTCGGCGATATCGCTCGCCAGTTCCGGCGGACAGGCTTCCAGCGCATTCTTGAGCGAGTTGATGATGCCCTGGAGCGGCTCCCGGATGGCTTCCAGAATTTCCCCGCTGTTCAGCGTAAAACTGCGCGGTATGCCTTCCGCCAGGTTGCGCCCGCGTACGTCGATTTCGCGAATCTCGGAGCCGGACCAGGCGGTGCCGATTTCATGCTTGATGCGCTCGGCCGTGGATTCGCCGATCAGGCTGCCGTATTCCTTGCGCACGAAGGCGACAATGGCCTCGTCAAAACGGTCACCACCCAGCCGGGCGGAATCGGAATAAACCACACCGTTGAGCGAAATGACCGCGATCTCGCTGGTGCCACCACCGATATCAACCACCATGGACCCGTGCGCCTCTTCCACCGGCAACCCGGCACCGATGGCCGCGGCCATGGGCTCCTCGATGAGAAAGACCTCGCGCGCGCCGGCACCGAAGGCGGATTCGCGAATGGCGCGGCGTTCCACCTGGGTGGAAGTGCAGGGCACGCAGACCAGCACCCGCGGCGCCGGCGGGAAGAAGCCGGTCTCGTGCACCTTTTTGATGAAATACTGCAGCATCTTTTCCGTCACCTCGAAGTCGGCGATGACACCGTCCTTCAAGGGCCGGATGGCGGTAATATTGCCCGGCGTGCGGCCCAGCATGCGCTTGGCGTCGGCACCCACCGCCGCCACGCTCTTCTGCGCACCATGGTGACGAATGGCCACCACCGAGGGCTCATTCAGCACAATGCCCTTGTCACGCATATAAATCAGCGTATTGGCGGTCCCCAGATCAATGGAGAGGTCGGTGGAGAACATCCCCCGAACGCGCTTGAACATGGACATCCTGGCAACTTCCTGAGTCGATAGAGAAATGGATCAGGGATACGCCCCGAATACGGCGTCCCGCCGGCTCCCCCGAAATTCCTGCCGGTGGCGGGACCCGGTTCGGGCCCGGGGTCTCCCCCGCAATATCCGCGCGAGAATGGCGCGACTCTAGCAATGGCGGGGGCTTTCGGCAAGCTGGAACGACTGTTGTGTGGCCTGCATCAACGGCTCTGTGGTAGTTTTGCCGACTTTCCCGCGTGGGCCACGCATCGGGGACCAACCGGAGACGACCATGGCCATTGATCACACCACCGTGGAGCGCACCGCGCATCTCGCTCGCATTCGCCTGGAGGACGGCGACGCCGAGGATCTGTACGGCCGCCTCAACGAGATTCTGGGCCTGGTGGATCAGCTCCAGCAGGCGGACGTGGATGGCATCGAGCCCATGGCCCACCCGCTGGATCTCGACCAGCCCCTGCGTCCGGATGAAGTCACCGCCAGTGACAATCGCGACAAGATCCTGCGTCTGGCGCCGGCCGAAGAAGACGGCTGCTTCCTGGTGCCCCGAGTCATCGAATAACGGAACCCTCATGCACGACAAGACCCTGACCCAACTCAAGGCCGGCCTGGACGCGGGGGATTTCTCCGCCCGCGAGCTCACCGAGCACCTGCTCGCGCGCATCGAACAGCTCGACCCCCGGCTCAACAGCTTTGTCACGCGCACCGCGGAGCAGGCGCGGGCGCAGGCGGACGCCGCGGATCAGGCCCGCGCCGCGGGCACGAACGCCCCCCTCGCCGGCCTGCCCCTGGCGCACAAGGACATCTTCTGCACCGACGGGGTACGCACCGCCTGCGGCTCGCGCATGCTGGACAATTTCGTCGCCCCTTATGACGCCACCGTGGTGGAGAAGATGCAGGCCGCCGGCGCGGTCATGCTGGGCAAGACCAATATGGACGAGTTCGCCATGGGCTCATCCAACGAGACCAGCTATTACGGGCCGGCGCGCAACCCCTGGAACACGGACAAGGTACCCGGCGGCTCCTCGGGCGGTTCGGCGGCGGCCGTGGCCGCGCGTCTGACACCGGCGGCCACGGGCACGGACACCGGCGGTTCCATCCGCCAGCCCGCGTCGTTCTGCGGCATCGTGGGCATGAAGCCGACGTACGGCCGGTGCTCGCGCTTCGGCATCGTCGCCTTCGCCTCGTCGCTGGACCAGGCCGGGCCGATGACGCGCACGGTGCGCGATTCGGCCGTGATGCTGCGCGCGATGGCGGGGCACGATCCCAACGATTCAACCAGCGTGGACGCCCCGGTGCCCGACTTCGAGGCGGCGCTGACGGGCGACATCCGTGGCCTGCGCGTGGGCATCCCGACGGAATACAGTGTCGACGGCATGCCCGCGGAAATCGGCCGCCTGTGGCAGCAGGGTGTGGGTTGGCTGAAGGCGGCCGGCGCCGAGCCGGTGGAGATTTCGCTGCCGCGCACGGCTTATG
>Ga0207714_1001506_pt1 | contig 14987 bp, 17 predicted proteins | sample PonA232FremontCA_2_FD_187270 | JGI IMG/M metagenome (GOLD analysis project Ga0207714, IMG submission 187270) | Marine sediment microbial community from Fremont, CA, USA - Pond A23 Sediment 2 (SPAdes) | ecosystem: Environmental > Aquatic > Marine > Unclassified | place: USA: Fremont, California... | reverse complement strand
CATGTTCCCCGAGGCCACCATGATGAAATCACAGGGCACCGGTTCGGTCTGGACCATCGCACCCGAGGAGCGCTCGCTCTGGCCGGTGATCGAGAACTCGCCCTCCTGGATCGCGGTCATCAGCTTCTGCTGTGACCGGATGTCGAGGGTGTTGATCTCGTCGACGTACAGCACTCCCTTGTTGGCCTTGTGGATCGCACCGGCCTCGACGCGGTCGTGGCTCGGCGTCTCCATCCCGCCGGACTGGAACGGGTCGTGGCGGACGTCGCCGAGCAGTGCGCCGGCGTGTGCACCCGTCGCGTCCTCGAACGGTGCGGTCTGCTGGTTCGCGGTGTTGACAAGCAGGTTCGGCACCATAGCGTCGCTACCGCGGGAGATGTACCTGAATGCGAGATAGATGATCCCGGCTGCGAGGATGCCCAGCAGGATCTGCTGGACGATGATCAGCGCGTACCCCAGAATGAGGGCGATGATGATCCACATGATGAAGGTGCGCATCTGATTGCGTTTGCGCGCCTCCTCCTTGTGGGCCTCGACGATCTGTTCGCCCTTCCCAGCTGGGACAGTCCGGACTTTCGGCTCGTTGCCGTCGTCCGGGTTGTGGTAGACGAGCACGTCCTGCAGCTCTTCTTTGGGCAGCAACTGGCTCATCGCCTTCGCCAGCATCGATTTCCCGGTCCCTGGCGACCCGATCATCATGACGTGGCGGCGCTGTTTGGCCGCCTTGAGAACGATATCGCGGGCGTGGTCCTGTCCGATCACCTGATCGACGAGTCGATCCGGGACCTCGATCGCCGCCGACGAGTCTACCTGCAACCCACCGAGCAGATCCTCGTCCTCGATCTCTTCGTCGACCTCCATGTCGTCGTCGACGTCGCTACCGAGTGCGTCGTCGAGCGGGTTCTCGCTCCCATCCGTGGCCGGAGTTGACTCGTCACCGGGTGTCTCGGGAACCGAAACGTCCGCTCCAGTGTCGATCCGACCCTGCTCTCGGTCGGTCGACCCCTGGACGTTCCCGTCCGGGTCCTCCTGAGACTCGCCGGACTCTTCGACGGTCTCGTCGGCTTCCATTTCCCGGTCGGTGTCCGGGACATCTGTATCCTTGCTCATACAAACGTTGCTACATACAGTTGGAGGGGCTGTCGACTGATATACTTTCTCCCCCTCCGTTTACGGACATCTCTCAAACCACCAGACAACACCGCGACGCCCCCACAGCGCACGCGGCTCCGGAAACACGGATTTAATGTGTCCCGGTGCCGAATCTCGGCCAATGGCACCGTTTCGTGGCTGTCTCATCGGCCGGTTCCAGCCGTTCCACAACGGTCACCTGCAGGTCATCGAGCGGATCGCGTCGGACGTCGACGAACTCGTCATCGGGATCGGCAGTGCGGACGCCTCGCACACGACCCGGAACCCGTTCACGGCGGGCGAACGGATCATGATGATCCGCAAGACGCTCGAACCGTACGACATCACCGACTACGTGGTCCCGATCGAGGACCTCGACCGCAACTCGGTATGGGTCAGTCACATCCAGAGTATGGCGCCGCGGTTCGACATCGCCTACTCGAACAACTCGCTGGTCGTCCGGCTGTTCGAGGAGGCCGACATCCCGGTCAGACAGACCGAGATGTTCGACAGGGAGACGCTCAAGGGAAGCGAGATCAGAGCGGAGATGATCGAGGGGGCCGCCTGGAGAGAACACGTCCCCGACGCCGTCGCGACGGTCGTCGAGGAGATCGACGGCGTCGGCCGCCTCCGGCAGATCCAGTGACTGCGGCGCAGGTCGGTCCCGCCAGCTATTTGCACGTTCCTATCGTACCAGGAGAACGAACACCGATCACACCCGGACAGGTGAGCCATGCAATATTCGGCAAAGTACATCATTCACGCGGACGTTCGCACGAGCGGGGTCGTCGAGCGAAGCGACGTCGTCGGCGCGATCTTCGGACAGACAGAGGGACTGCTCGGCGACGGGATGGATCTGCGGGATCTACAGGAGGCCTCGAAAGTCGGCCGGATCGACGTCGATGTCGACTCCGAGGGGGGTCGCTCCTTCGGGACGATCACGATCGCGAGCGGCCTCGACAGGGTCGAGACGGCCGTGCTCGCCGCCGGGCTGGAGACGATCGAGCGCGTCGGTCCCTGTCGTGCGAACTGCACGGTCTCGAAAATCGAGGACGCCCGCGCCGCGAAACGCCGCGAGATCGTCGACCGGGCGACGGAACTGCTCGCCGAGTTCGACGAGGAGACGCTGACAAGCGACCGGCTCGTCGACGAGGTCCGCGAGCGGTTCCGGGAGTCCGAGGTGGTGGAGTACGGCGGGCTTCCCGCCGGCCCGCGGGTCGTCGACAGTGACGCGATCATCGTCGTCGAGGGGCGGGCGGACGTCCGGACGCTGCTCTCCTACGGTGTCAGGAACGCCATCGCGGTCGAGGGGACCGATATCCCCGACGCGGTTGCCGACCTCACGAACGAGCGGACGACGACGGTCCTGCTCGACGGCGACCGGGGCGGTGACCTGATTCTACGCGAACTCGCCCAGGTCGGTGATATCGACTACGTCGCTTTCGCTCCGAGCGGACAGTCCGTGGAGGATCTCGACCGGGCGGCTGTCGTCTCCGCACTCCGGAAGAAACTCCCGTACGACCAGGTCAGCGAGACGAGCACCCCACGGGAGGCGTTCGCACCGACCGACGGCGGGACCGTCGAGTCGCTCTCGTCCGACTCGGTCGCCGGCGCCATCGAGGACGAACTACCCGGGTCGGCCGGGGAAAGCGAACCGGAGGGGGGACCAGCCGGCGACGGTGAGAAAGAGGGCACCGGATCACCGGCGACCCTCGGCGACCACGTCCGGGCCGTCATCGACGGGGAGTCGGGCGAAGCGCGGCTCCTCGACGGCTCCTTCGACGCGATAGCAGAGATTCCGGCAGCGGACTGTTTCGACGCGATCGCCGATGCCGAGGCGGTCCCACACGCCGTCGTCATCGACGGCACTGTCGACCAGAGACTCCTCGATATCGCCGCCCAGCGCGGTGTCGGGCAGATCGTCGGGAGGGAAACGGGCGATTTCGTCAAACAGCCCACGAACGTTCGTGTGCACGAGGCAGCGGACATCGAGAGCGCCTAGCTCCCGTTGCCCGGACTACGGTTCGTCGTCTTCCCCGATCTCCGTCGTACACCAGTGACAGAAGTCGAGGTCGCCGTCGATCTCCTTGCCGCAGTTCGGACAGTGCTGGATCCCCTCGGTCTCGGCTCTGGTCACGTAGTCGTTTATGTGCCGGGTCATCAGAATGACGTCGACCACACAGAGTGCCGAGATACCGAACAGGACGACGGCACCCTGTGTCGACAGCGACTGACTCGCCGCGACGATCGCGTCGACCGAGAACGATTCCGGGAGCGTCCCCGAGGGGACGAACACGAACGAGGTGAGCATCGAGAGGCCGAGCCACAGGATCGCCCGCCCCCACAGCCGGAGATAGAAGTGGCCGAGCCCTGGAATGATCACTGTCAGCAAGACGGCGAGCCAGGGCCGTTTCCGGGAGAACTCCGCGGAATCTGCTGATCGGGACACAGTGTGAAACTGAGACGACGAACCCTATGTAACTTTTGTTACCCGAGAAGAGTGAGCTTACCCGGGGTTCCCAAGCGGGCACTACTCAGTCCCGGAGTTGAGCTGGCTGACGAGCCGCCGGAGCCGTTCGAGAGAGTACTGTCCCGGGGCGGTCGCCTCCGCCGGGTCGACCGGGGCGTAGCCGATCCGGGAACCGTAAAGCGGTGCGACGGCCCGTGAGTGGCGTCCAGCCTCCCCCATCGCCATCGTCGCGACCGTCTTCCCGTCGGCCGTCCGCGACCGCGTCGCGGCGAGCAACGCAAGCACGTCGTCGACCGAACCGGCAGTGACGGCGAGTTTCCCGACGTCACCGTGTTCGCAGGCCCGGTCGAGGCTCCGTTCGAGCCGTGCTTTCGGTGGCGTCGTCTCGAAATCGTGCGAGGAGACGATCACGGCGACGTCCTCCTCGCGTGCCGTCTCGATTACGGGGGCGCAGTCGTCGACCGCTTCGAGTTCGACGTCGACGGCCTCGACAGCGGGCACCTCGACTGCGGCCCGGAGCCGTTCGATCCGGTCGGCGGTGTCGGCTGCCTCCCCACCCTCCCACTCGACGCGGTTGGTGGCGATTACGGGAAGCTGTCCGTCGTACGAGCGCAACGCCTCGAGTCCGTCCGACGCGAGGTCAAGCCGGAACTCGACGGCATCGGCGTGTTCGCGGGCGGCCGTCTCGTCGGAGAGCGTGGCCGTGCTCGCAGCGAGGACGAACTGCTCGAAATCCATACCGGCCGTACTCGCCCGGTGGTAAAAAACGCGCCGTCTCTACTGGACCGACTGGTCGATGACCGACCGGAGTTGCTCGATTTTCGCGGTCTGTTCCCGGTTCGCCGCCGCGATCCGTTCGATCTCCTCGGCGACCTCGGCCGCGTTCTCGGCCGTGGTGTCGATCATGCTCGCGACCTCCTCGGTGCTCGCGGCCTGATCGTCCGTCGCCGCCGCGACCTCTTCGGCCCCCTGTGCCGCCTCGCTGACGGCCTCGTCGATGCGCTGGAGAATATCGACGGCGTCGTCGACCTGGGTCATCCCGTTTTCGATCTCGTCGCTGGATTCGTCCAGGCTCTCGACTGTCTCCTCCATGTCCCGTTTGATGTTCGCGACGAGGTTCTCGATCTCCGTGGCGTTTTGCTGGGACTCCTCGGCGAGACTTTTCACCTCGTCGGCGACGACCGCGAACCCTTCGCCGGCCTCCCCGGCACGGGCGGCCTCGATCGAGGCGTTCAGCGCGAGCATGTTCGTCTGGTCGGCGATGTCGTTTATGACCTCGACGATCTCGTCGATCTCGTCGACGCGGTCGCGGAGCTGTTCGACGTCGGAAGACACTGCGGCGTTGGCCTCGCCGACCGACTCCATCGCCTCGATCGCGTCGTCGGCGATCCCGCGGCCGCGGTCGGCCAGTGCCCGGGCGTCGTTGCTGACGGCCTTGACCTGGTTGGCACTGGATGCCACTTCTTCGACGGTCGCGCTCAGGTTCGCCACCTCGCCCGACACCTCCTGCATAGTCTCCGACTGTTTCTGTGCAAGGCTACTGATCTGCTCGGAACTCTCCGCGACGCTCTCGGAACTCTCCAGGAGTTCGTCGATGGCCTGCCCGACATCCTGATCAGAAAAACTACTGTCGAACATATCGCCCCGTGTGTCCTCTCTCTGCTGTGCCATACCCGTGATGGCGTGTTACGGAGGATTAAACGTACTGTCGCAGTTATCAGCAGTGATTTTCCGACGGGGTCAGGCGACCGGGATATCCTGTTCGGCCTCGAGGAGTTCGTGGTACCGGTTGCGGATCGTCACTTCGGAGATGTCCGCCACTTCGCTGACGGCAGCCTGGGTCGTCTTCTCGTTGGTCAGAAGTGCCGCCGCGTACACCGCCGCCGCCGCCAGCCCTACCGGGGACTTCCCGGAGTGAACGCCCTGTTCTTTCGCGTTCTGGAGCAGTTCGCGTGCACGCCGTTCGGCCTCCTCGGAGAGTTCGAGCGAGGAGGCAAACCGGGGAACGTAGCTCTCGGGGTCTGCCGGCTGGACCTCCAGGCCGAGTTCGCGGACCACGTACCGGTAGGTGCGTGCGATCTCACTCTTTTCGACCCGTGACACCTCCGTGATCTCGTCGAGCGAGCGGGGGACGCCGGCCTGTCGCGCCGCGGCGTACACCGAAGCCGTCGAGACGCCCTCGATGGAACGACCCGGCAGGAGGTTCTCGTCGAGTGCGCGCCGGTAGATGACACTCGCCGTCTCGCGGACGTTCTCGGGGAGGCCGAGCGCGGAGGCCATCCGGTCGATCTCGCCGAGTGCCTGCTTGAGATTGCGCTCCTTGGAGTCGCGGGTCCGGAACCGCTCGTTCCACTTGCGCAGTCGCTGCATCTTCTTTCGCTGTTTGCCGGAGAGGGCGTTGCCGTAGGCGTCCTTGTCTCGCCAGTCGATGTTCGTCGACAGCCCCTTGTCGTGCATCATGTTCGTCGTCGGGGCGCCGACACGGGATTTTTCGTCTTTCTCCTTGGCATCGAACGCTCGCCACTCCGGACCGCGGTCGACCGAGTCCTCCTCGATGACGAGTCCACAGTCCGTACAGACTGTCTCGCCGTGTTCGTCGTCGACGACGATGTTGCCGCCACACTCGGGACAATCCAGCACCTCGTCGGTCTGCTCTTCGGTCTGTTCTTTCTCTGTCGTCCGTGTGCGAGTATTATTACTCATTTGTGGACCGTATCAGCCGGGCGGGCAAACCGCTGGACACACCCGGGGCAATAGCTAAATATCGATTCGTCCGAAAGATATTTAAATATACCGGTATCGGTTTTTTTCTATCCCGCAGAACCGTCACAGGGACGGAATTCGGCGTATCTGTAGCTCGTCTTAAATAATGTCCGCGCATGAGGGAAAGCTGTTTTCGGGGTTTTCAGCTCCTGGAGATGGCTTTTATCTCCCTCTGGCGGGGCGCGCCGGTCAGGAATCGCCGCCAGCGGACAGCAACCCAACGGCGAGGACGACCCCACCGAGGACCAGCACTGCACCGACTGTCACGACACTCGCCTGGAGGACCAGCGCCGAGACGGCCGCGATCACCAGCGCCAACACCCCGAGCCCCATCACCGCGAGTTGCTGTCTGTCGACGACCGGCTCCCCGGGCTCTTCGACCGGCTGTGGGTTCGAGAGCGACTCGTCTACCTGCACCGATCCCGACTCCGGATCGGGTTCGGAGACATCGATGTCGACCCAGCGGGTCTCGGCCCCGTAGGCGGTCGCGACCTTGATCTTGCCGTGGAGGGTCTCCTCACCCAAACCGTCTGGATCGACGCCGACCCGGACCCGGCGCTCGCTCTCGCCTTCCACGTAGTGGTTGCCCGCATCGAGCGATGCGACCTGTGAGAGGGGGTCGTCGAGATGGAGGTGGACGTGGAGCGGTTCCCCGTGGTTGATGAGCCGGACGTCGAACGACTCCTCGACTTCGACCGAAGCGGGGACCTCGAGACTGTGGAGTTTCTCGCGGCTGATGTGGACAGGCAACGGCTGTGACACACCTGCAACTCCACGCGGCGAGTAGAAAAGTGTTCAGGCTCCACTCGCTGGTGAGTCGTGCTGGTGGCTGTACATCCGGAAAGAACTCCGGCCCCGCGCAGGGTCGAAATGCTCCAGCTTTCTGTAGCCACCAGTATCAGGCTGGGGTCTCTTCGCGCATATCCGGCGGCAGGAGATTCGGGATCCCGTCCTCGATCGGATACTGTTCACCACAGTCGGTACAGGTGAGTGTCCCGGAGATGATCTCCCCGTCTTCCCGCTCCTCGACGTCGAGTTCGAGTTCCTGCTTGTCCAGCGGACAGCAGAGAATCTCCATCAGTTCTTCTTGCATAGCTACACTGTGGGGTGGCCGGATCAAAAGCGTTTGCTGTTCGGGCGTGAACTCTTTATTATCGGCTCTCCATGGAGTATCCGGTAGCTACCATGAACGGTGTGGACGGTCACAGCGTCGGCCGGGGCCCTCGCTCGCTCACCAGTTCGAGCGCGTGCTCCGTTCCGTGGGGTGAGCCGTCGTGAAACTGCGGAACCTCTTCGTGATCGTCCTCGTCGCGGTGACAGTGACGTTGCTCCTGGCAGTCGTCTCCGGCTTTCAGCTGTACGGCTCGGCGGTCTCGGAGAACGAACGCGAGTCGCTGCAGTCGACAGCCGACGCGACCGCCACACAGCTCGACGCGTTGCTCTCGGAGCGGAGCCGGACCGTCGATCTGCTCGCGGCTGATCCGGTCCTCGCGAATCTCACCGACCGACCCGCGCCCATCGTCGAGGGAGACGAGCCGGCTCGTGACACCCTCCGGCGGTTCGTCCGGACGACCGAGTACCAGGGTGTCTCCGTGATCGACGCCGACGGCCGGATGGTCGGCATCGAGTCCGAAGGACTCTCCGAGCAAAACCGCAGCGCCCTTCTGGGAGCGGACTTCAGCGACCGGGCGTACTTTCAGCGGGCGCTGTCGGGACAGCGGTACGTGAGCGACCCCGTCGAAGCCGAGACGGGCAATTTCATCATCACAGTGAGCGTGCCGATCGAGCGCGACGGGGCCGTTCCCGGGACGGTCAACGCGGCGTTACATCTCCAGCGCAGTGACTTTTTCGACTCGATCGCACCGGACCCCGACAGCGACCTGGCTGTCAGGGTCTCCGGCTCCGGGGAAACACTCGCCGAGAGAGGCGAGTGGGACCGGACGTCGATGCTGACTGCAACCGCAGAGAAGACGACGACCGGCTGGACCGTGACGGTCGCTCGACCGGCGGCTGCCGTCGACGGCGGGGCAGAGACCGTCACGCTGTTACAGGCCGGTGCAGTGTTGCTCGTCGTCGGGACACTGATCGGCTTTGCCCTGTGGTTCTACCAGTCGAGTATCCGCCAGACAGAACGCGTCCTCGCGGGGTTCGATCGGCTCGCGAACCGCGAGTACGGTGCGGAGATCGACATCGGCGGCACCGAGGAGTGGGTGCGGATCGGTGACCGGTTCAACGCGGTCAGCTCGGAACTGGCCCGCCACGAGCGGGAACTCACCCAGTACAAGCGAGCGATCCAGGAGGCGACGGATCTGATCTGCGTGATCGACACCGACGGTCGGTACACGTTCGCGAACCCACAGTACCGCGAGTACCACGGGATCGACCAGGTGGCTGGACTGACAGTCGAGGACGTCGTCGACAGTGGGGAGTACGCGACCGTCGAGCGGTACATCGACCGCGCGCTGGACGGAGCGATCGTCACGTTCCAGTCCACGCGGAGCCACCCTACCCGCGGCGAACGGACGCTCGACGTACGCTACTACCCGCTCGACGACGGCGGCGAGACGACCGGGATCGTCGCTGTCCTGCGTGACGTGACAGAGCGGGAGGAACGGGCCCGGCAGATCCGCGTCGTCGACCGTGTCCTCCGGCACAACCTCCGCAACGATCTGACGGTGATCGGCCTCCAGGCCGAGCGGATCACCTCGCGGTCGTCGGGGACGGTCGAGGCCGCTGCGGACGAGATCCTGGCCCACGCCGAGGGACTGTTGACGACAAGCGAGAAGTCCAGAAGCATCACCGAGGTGTTGAGCAACGAACCGACCGTCCAGGCCATCGAGATCGGTCCGCTGGTGAGAGACGCCGCGTCGGGGGTTGCCGAGCGCTACGACGCCAACGTAACAGTCGAGGCCCCCGAGGGGGTCTCCGCCAACACGACGGCGTATTTCCCGCAGGCAGTCGAGGAGATCGTCGAGAACGGGTTCGTCCACAACGACCGCGACGATCCGACCGTCGAACTCCGGATCACAGCCGAGGAGAAACGGGTCACCGTCCGTGTCGTCGACGACGGCCCGGGTATCCCGGAGATGGACCGGGACGTGCTCGAAACTGGCCGTCCGATCGACGACCTCTACCACGGGAGTGGGCTCGGTCTCTGGCTGGTGTACTGGATCGTCAACCGCTCCGGCGGCTCGGTCACGGTCCGGGAGGCCGATCCACGCGGCACCGTCGTCGAGATACACCTCGCCCGAGCCGGGGGTACGTCCTTAGATTCCTAGAGGATATCCCCGCTAGTAGGACATACGTTCAGGAAAAAAGCTATAAACAGTGATAATAAAACCAATGACGTGGAGAAGATCACGATAGGATAACTGTGACGCCAATACTTGGACAGACGTACCGAGAAGCCACTTGCAACCTGTCAGACCAGCATCCACCTGACCAGTCAAACTCCCCCCCGCGTCCGGGTGGGCCCCCGCCCGCCCCGACGCTACTTTTGTCGGCGGTACGACCCGCTGAGACGCCGACACAGCCGGAGACGCGCACGATGGACAGTCGATCACACCAGTTGACAGCAGTAGGTACGGATCACGACTCTCTCGAAAAGGTGTCGTAACGCTAAAGAGCCAATCTTTCCATCTATTATGTAAGATGATTATTACACGTACGGTTCACAAACTGGGGTGGTGCTGTGGGTGTTGAGATACGCGAGTCACCCGTTTCCGAGGACGAGTTCGCCGAGATGGAACGGTTCGTCCACGACTACCTGGCGGCGAGCGTGCAGTCCGAAAACAAAGGCGGACGGATGCGGTGGTACCCGTGGCACTCCGCGGAGTACCGGTTCAACCACATCCGCAACGTGGTCGAACTCTCCGGCCGGATCGCACGGGAGGAAGGCGCCAACGCCGACGTGACGCGGGTTGGGGCACTGTTTCACGATATCGCCAAACTCGAAGTCGACCAGGACGTCCACGCGGAAGCGGGGGCTCGGATCGCCAGGGAGTACCTCGAGACACAGACGGAGTATCCGGCCTCGTTCGTCGAGCAGGTCTGCTCGTCGGTCGAGGACCACTCCTATCAGGGGGACATAGACGACCTGCCCCTGGAGACGCGCTGTCTCATCGAGGCCGATATCCTCGACAAGGTCGGTGCCAACGGGGCCGCCCTCATGCTGTTGCGGATGGGGTACGAGTCCCGCACGCACATGGACAGCGCGGAGATGGTCGAGCGGGTCCTCGAGCGGGGTATCGAGGCGAAAAAACGCGTCCACAGCCGGACTGCCAAGGACATCGCCGACCGCCGGCTCAAGCGGGTCCGGTGGTTCAAGGAGTGGCTGGAGATGGAGGTCGCCGGCATCGGCGACTAGAGCAGACTCCCGAGCCCATCGTAGAGAAATAAGACACCGAAGCCGGCGAGCACGACCGCACTGAGCACCGCGACTGCGGGTGCGAGGGCGTCGACGCGGTCCTTGCCCGCGACCAGCAGCGTCGGGAACGCAGTAATCCAGAGGACGATGCCGCCGAACAGCCCGATCAGCAGGACCGGGCTCCCCGTCTCGACCACCAGTACGCCCGCGAGTGCGTCGCCGACGAACGGGGTGTGTTCGAACACGTCGAGTCGGCCCGAGTCAAGCAGGCCGATACCGACGGTCAGCCAGAACAGGATCTGGTAGGGGTTCGTCAGCGCGAGGACGAACGTCTTCGAGAAACTCCGTGTCGTCTCGGCGAGTTCCCCGCCGGTCAGCGTCTGGTCGGCGCTGCGGGCCGCCCCGACGGCGAAATAGCACATGAGGACGCCGCCGACAGTCACCATCGCCGCGCGGAGCGTGGGGATGCCGTCGACGACAGTCACCATCCCCGCCAGTGCCAGAATGAAAAACACCACGTCGGCGGTCATCGCCCCGAGGCCGGCTCGAAAGCCCGCCAGCCGTCCCCTGACGACGCTCTCCTGGGCGATGATCGCGTTCATCGGACCCGGCGGCGCGGCGAGTGCCAGCCCGAAGGCCATCCCCGCACCGAAGGTGACGACAGTCTCGGCCAGCATTGGCTTTCGACTCTGTACCGGGAGAATAAAACCCAGTTGACTTCCCGCTCTCAAGACGGCTGCCGGCGCACCTCGTAATCGTCTTCCCCCACGCCGATGATCGCCCACTCGTAGTCCGGGTTCTCGCGGTCGAGTTTCCGCTCGATCTGTGTGACCGACTCCTCGAAGGTGACGAAACACCGCAAGGTCCCCGACTGCGGGATATCTTCCGGCTCGGCGGTCGGTGTGACCTGGACGACGCGCCACTTGCGCTCTGCCCGGATCTCTCCCCCGGCTGGACTCACCGTGTACCCCAGGTCGGTAAAGATCGACTCTGCCTCACGTTTGAGTGCTGTGCTAACAGTACTCATTCTCTACAGATACTCCCCCCACCATCTTAAACGTACCCACATTCAGGATCCCAAATAGGTCAGCTTCGGTATAGAAAATACCGCTTGATTTACCAGACGGATTTTTACGACGATACGAGCCCTCCCGATCAGCGTTTCGTACTATCACGACATATCAACATCTGTTTAACATTGCAAAAGATTATGTTTTATCCGGGTCAATACACCGGTGTATCATGAAGAAACTTGTCAACGAACCGGACGCAGTGGTCGACGAAATGCTCGAAGGGATGGTCCACGCTCACGACGGGCTCCGGCGGCTCGACGGACAGGAAGTCATCGTCCGTGACGACGCGCCAGTCGAGGGGAAAGTCGGGATCGTATCGGGGGGCGGGAGCGGTCACGAACCGACACACGCCGGCTACGTCGGCGACGGGATGCTCGACGGCGCCGCAGCCGGCGAGATCTTCACCTCGCCGACGGCCGACCAGCTCGAGGAGATGATCAGAGCCTGTGACGGCGGCGAAGGGGTACTCAACGTCGTCAAGAACTACGAGGGGGACGTGATGAACTTCGACACGGCGGCGGAGATGGCCGAGATGGAAGGTGTCGAAGTCGAGCAGGTCGTCGTCAACGACGACGTCGCTGTCGAGGACTCGCTTTACACGAGCGGCCGCCGGGGAGTCTGCGGGACGATCCTCGTTCACAAGACCGCCGGCGCGAAAGCCGCTGAAGGGGCACAGCTCTCGGAGGTCGCGCGTGTCGCCGAGAAAGTGATCGACAACGTCGGGACGATGGGCACCGCGCTCACTTCCTGTGTGACCCCCGAGAAAGGCGAACCGACGTTCGACCTCGGCGAGGACGAGATCGAACTCGGTATCGGCATCCACGGCGAACCCGGCGTCGAGCGCGTCGATCACATGCCGGCCGACGACATCACGGACGAACTCACGGCGGGCGTGCTTGACGATCTCGATCTGGACGAGGGAACCGAAGTGGTCACGATCGTCAACGGGATGGGTGGGACGCCGCTTTCGGAGCTGTACATCGTCAACCGCCGGCTCCAGCAACTGATGGACGACCACAACCTCGACGTGTGGGACCAGTGGGTCGGCGATTACATGACCTCGCTGGATATGATGGGCTGTTCGGTGACCGTCTGTGCCGTCGACGAGGAAATAAAGGAGTTGCTCGGGGCACCCGCGAACACGCCAGCACTCACCGTGACGGAGTGACCGCTGTCGAATCACACGCAAACGACCACGCCGAACGCAGACGAGAACACACGCATGAGTGAATCCAACGAGCAGACAGAAGTTGTACTGGAGGTACTACAGGCGATCGCGGACCGGATCGAGGCCGAGAAATCACATCTGACCGACCTCGACTCCGCGATCGGGGACGCCGACCACGGGGCGAACATGCACCGTGGGTTCCAGCAGGCACTCGAAGAAGTCAACGGGATGGAAGACGAGGAGCCGGCAGCCGTCGTCAAAACGATCGGGACGGCGCTGATATCGGAGGTCGGCGGGGCCGCGGGGCCGCTGTACGGCGGCTCGATCATGAGCGCGAGCGCGGAACTCGTGGACGGCATCACCGCGGAGAGTTCGGTCGCCTTCGCGGAGGCGTACCTGGAGAAACTCCAGGACCGGGGTGACGCCCGCGTGGGCGACAAGACGATGGTCGACGCCCTCGTCCCGGCCGTCCACACCTACAAGAAATCGATCGAGTCGGACGAACTCCCGCCGCTGACGGCACTGTCGAAGGCGGTCGACGCGGCCGAACGCGGCGTCGACTTCACGGTGGGACTCCGCGCGAGCAAAGGTCGGGCCTCCTACCTGGGGTGGCGCTCTGTGGGCCACCAGGACCCCGGGGCGACGTCGACGCTTTACATGCTCGAGGAGATCCTTGAGGTGGCGGCCGACCACCTCGACGGCGAGATCGTCCGCGACGCGTACTCGCCGACGATCCCCGACGAGGAGGAGTCATAATGGTCAGCATCGTCGTCGTCTCTCACAGCAAGAAAGCCGCCGAGGGGATCCGCGACGTGGCCCAGGAGATGGGTGGGGATGCGACGATCCGCCCGGTCGGCGGCGATCCGGACGGCGGGATCGGGACGACCGCGCCGGCGATCGAGGAGGCGATCCGGGAAGCCGACGACGGGACGGGCGTCGTCGTCATCGCGGACCTGGGCAGCGCCGTGATGAACGCCGAGATCGCCGTCGAAGCCGTCGAGGGGGGGATCGAGGCCGTGATCGCCGACGCACCGATCCTCGAGGGGACGCTCAACGCGGCCGTGAGCGCAGCACAGTCGGATGTCGCGCTCTCCGAGGTGCTCGACCGGGCCGAGGAGACGCGGGGGATGGAGAAGCTCTAGTCGTCGATTTCCTCGGCCGGTTTTCCGAGCAACGTTTCCAGCGCGTCGAGTGCCGCCTCGGCATCCGGCCCCTCGGCCGTGATCCGGACTTGCTCGCCGCCGGTGACAGCCAGTCCCGTGACCGCGAGCATGCTATCCCCGCGGACCGGTTTTTTCTCCCCGTCGGCAGGGGCGACCGTGATCTCGGCGTCGAACTCGCCGGCGGTGCTGACGAAGGCCGACGCAGGTCTGGCGTGGAGTCCATCTTCCGGGACGACAGAGACGATCCGTTCCATGCTTACGCTTACCCCCTCGATCACCTTCAATACTGGCTGTAGCGACTCCCCAGCCGGGCAGAGACGGAACTCTTTCCGTGGCCTGCTGGCTCCGGTCGGAACCAGTTGCGAAAGTACAACCGGGATCACTCGTGTGCCGCGTCCCACTCCTCGGCTTTGGTGCGGTTGCTACACTGGTTGCACTGGATCCGGCCCATCGGATCGACGGCGTTGTCGAGGGTCTCGCAGTTGCCACACCGGAACCCCCACCGGGTACTCGCCCGCTCGTCGCTGTAGACCACGAAAAACGGCCCCTTCTGGCCGCGCTTTCCCGCAGTCGGATCGATGTACAACGTCTCGCCATCCGGACCAGAGACGGTTTCCATGGGTACCGTATCGGGGTCGTGAAATAAAGTTCCCCGCTTGTCCGACGGTGCGGCCGGAGTCGACAGGCTAACGGTAATACCGTTCGTAGTGGCGGTGAATGACTCAGATCGTTGTCCCTGTGAGGTACCCATTGAGCGACCACTCCAGGGCTACGCTCGCGGAAGCGATCCGGATTGCGGAGGAAGAAGACGGCTCACTGACGGTGTTGCATATCAACCTCTACCAGAACGGCA
>Ga0207714_1001504_pt1 | contig 14995 bp, 14 predicted proteins | sample PonA232FremontCA_2_FD_187270 | JGI IMG/M metagenome (GOLD analysis project Ga0207714, IMG submission 187270) | Marine sediment microbial community from Fremont, CA, USA - Pond A23 Sediment 2 (SPAdes) | ecosystem: Environmental > Aquatic > Marine > Unclassified | place: USA: Fremont, California... | reverse complement strand
GTCCGCGACTACGCCGAGACAGTTGAATAACTGTCTACACTACCCTGTTCCTCAGCGTACCGACACCCTCGTACGTTATCTCGACCTCGTCACCGCGCTCCACAAGACCGGGGTTCGCAGGGCTTCCGAACGCGATTACGTCGCCCTCGCGGAGTGTGAAACGACGCGACATGAATGAGACGAGTTCGTGCGCCCCGAATAACATCATCTCTGTGTTTGCCTCCTGTCTTTTCTCGCCGCCGACGTACGTCTCCATGTCTATGCTCGACACGTCCACATCCGTCTCTATCCAAGGACCGAGGGGTGCGGAACCGTCGAAAGCTTTGCGTGCGGTGCGTCGCTCTTGGTCAAGCGCGTCCATGTCGTTCATTATCGTGTATCCGCGTAGCACGTCGGGCACATCGTCCTCGGACACTTCATGACATTCTTCGCCGATTACGGCGGCGAGTTCCCCGGCGTAGGTGAGTTCGTCGGTCCAGTCAGGATAGACGATATCTTCTCCCGGCGCGGCGACGCTCGTCGGCGGCTTTATGAAGAAGTCGGGTACGTCGGGCACTTCGTACTCCATCTGGTCTATCTTCTCTGCGTAGTTTCGCCCGACGCAGTAGAGTGCGGACGGTTCGCACGGCGCGAGAAGGTCGTCGTACTCAACACGTCTTCCGTCTATCTCTCCGCCTTCTTCGTCTCCGACGTACTCTCCTTCGACCACTTCGCCGTCCACGTTTGCTCTCGCAAGTCTCATGCGTCGTCGTGTGTGGTCTACGTATATCCTTTCTTCCCTCTGAGTTCTGCATCCGAATCTGAGTTAAAGTTAAACATTAGCAAGCCTAACGTACATCGGATGGGAGAAGCCACGCGCGACCCGGACGAAATAGAGGAGCGGATAGCCGACATCCTCGGGTACTGCCGTTCCGACGGCGAACTACACGACCCGCGTGACTTCGTCGAGAAGTACGCAGGTATGCGGTGGCAGTGCCCCGACTGTGACCTGACCGTAAGCAAGATAAGCTACAAACGCGCCAGCGACCTCAAATGGGTCATAACGCCAACGTCTTTCACCAGAAACGAAACCGACGGCACCGAAGGTTCGGAGCCTGTCTCGGACGAGGAGACGACCCTTCTCGACAACGTGCAGAAGGTTCAGGACAGCCTCCTTGGTGACGAAGACGCGAGCCTGCAGGAACAGGTTGAGAACCTGAGTCCCGGAGAGGATAGCTCCAACGCAGGCTCTGACTCCAACTCAGACCTTGGTACAGAGGACGTTGAATCGGATAGGTAGGATTCAGTCGCCCGTCTCGTCGGAGCCACCGCCTACCTGCTCGTGTTTGTGTAGGAGAGCCATCCTTTCGCGGAGATCGACACCTCTGTTCTCGTAGTACCGTATCCTTGCGAAGTAGACGACTGCTCCAAGGACTACCCAGCCAAGGACGACGGCGAGTGCGGAAGGCGCGCTCGTGGCTACAAGCAACATAAAGACGAAAGACACGATGACGTTGCCGACGGCGACCATCTTCAGAACCGGCATCGGTAGCTTGTATACCGAGTACTCGTAACGTTGTGGAAAGACCTTCGGCAGGTTCCAGAGCGCGACACCGCCTATCATGAAAGCGACGAAGATGCCGGTTACGACGACGACGATGAGCCAGTCAAGGAACTCGACAGCGAACAGCTCGTTGAGGTACCGTGTAAACGGCGCGGCTATTATCGGCGGTATGCCAAGGAGGAGTATCGAGCGGTGCGGTGTATGGAAACGGTCGTGTATCGCTGCGAAGTAATCGGGTACGACCTCGTCGCGTGCGGCGCGCATTACGGTTCTCGAATAGGACGTAAACAGCGTGTTCACCGTCGTAGCGGCGGCGACGAGCGCGCCGACAGCGATGACGGCGACGGTCCATGCCGGTACACGACCTAACATCACGGTTGCCAAGCCGCCTTCGACCGCCTCACCTGTCTCGGGGTTTATCGTCTCTTCCCATGGTACAGCACCCACGAGTGCGACGACGACTCCTACGGAGAGAACGGTAACGAAACCCATCCCGATTGCGAGAACCCTCGGTATGTTTTTGACGGGGTTTTCGAGTTCCTCACCTATCTCGATTATCATGCCGAATCCTTGGAAAGGTATGTACAGAAGTACAACAGCAAGGACGAAAGGTGTGATACCACCCGCGAATGGTTCGCCTTCACCGCTCGGGAAAAGAGGCGTGAGGTTTCCGGGGTCGAAGTTTATGACACCGCCTGCGATGAAAGTCACCATTCCGATGAGAAGAACGCCCACGAGAGCCATCTGTGCCTTCGCAACTATACGGATGCCGACGTAGTTGAGAATGAGGAAGCCTACAAGGAGTATCCACGCACCGACGAAGTTCGGTATCTCGACGCTTAGCGAGAGTGCTTCGAACAGGACAGGCAGGTACTGCGCGAATCCGAGCGACGCGAAAAGCAAGTAAGCCCAGACGGAGAGGACAGGCAGTATGACTGCGACAAGTCCCCAAAGAGGTCCGACAAGACGCGAACCGTATACGTAGATTCCGCCTGCGACGGGTATCGCACCGCCCAACTGCAGGAGAAGCAAAACACCGAGTATCATAGGGACGACAGAGACGAGTATCGCAAGAGAGATGCTCGGTCCTGCCTGCGCAGCCATCTGTGTCGGGACGACGAAGATGCTCATTCCCAGTGCCGTCCCTACGAGAAGAGCAACGGCACTAAAGACACCTATACGTTCGTTTATGAGTTTGTAGTCGTCTTCAGGCACAGGTTTCACCTAGTGTTCAGGTCTCTGACTTAGTAAGACACCCGTATCTTATAATACTTCAGGTGGTTCCGGGCACGAAGCGTGAACCACGTAACCACCTTCCGCAAAGAGTTAAGTTCTGTCGGACACAACTACCGACGAAAGAATGCCCGAAAACAAGGACAAGATAGTTTCGTTCCGCGTCTCCGAGGACACCTTCGAGACGCTTTCGGAGATAGGCGAGAGACGTGACGCATCCCTCTCCGCAATCTTCCGCGAGTACGTCGATATGCTCGTGAAACACAACGGCGATGTCGAACTCGTTCCCGAGGGACGCGCACCCGAGGAGGAAGACTTCCCACCGAAGGTCAAGGTACCTAAGCAGGTTCTGCGTGAACAGGAACGTCTCGAACTCGAAAACGAACATCTGCGCGAACAGATAGAGGAGCACAAGGAGTACATCAACACGCTCAAAGACCGTCTGGAGGACGACGAAAACGTCGAACACGTCATGCTCGGAAACGTCGATGCCGAGTACAGATGACGCGCTGACCGTCGCTGTGCTTTTGTCGCGGCGCAACCAAACGCGCCTATGAACGTCAAAGAGTCCGACCTCCCCGGCGTCGGAAAGAAGTTTACTCTGGAGACCGACAACGGTGAGGTCATCGTTATCCTCCATAACACAGGACGGCGCGAGGTCTTTACACGTGCCGACCCCGATGAGGACTCGGATAAGGTTCTCGAACTGACCGACAAGGAGTCACGTCTGTTCGCCTCTGTCATTGAAGGCGCGTACTTCCAGCCCGTCGCCGACGACCCTATAGAGGCGACGCTCACCGACGACGACAACCTGATAGAGTGGCTGACAGTCGAAGAGGACTCGCCGCTCGTTGGTCAGACACTCGCCGAAGCCGACATACGCAGCGAGTACGGCGTCTCTGTTATCGCCGTACAGGGCGAGGAAACCGTTCCAAACCCGGAGCCGGACACCGTTATCGAGGAAGGTCAGACGCTCGTTCTCATCGGACCCGAGAAAGGGTACGACAGGCTGAGAGAGGACGCGAACCCCGAAGACGGCGACTGAGCATGGCGGAGGCTCTTCTCGAAGTAGGCGTGATGTTCGCCGTGGTTGCCTTTGCTGGTGCGACAGCGTCGCGCGCAGGACAGTCTGTCATACCTTTCTACATCGTCGCCGGTATCCTTGTGGGTCCGTTCGTCCTCGGAAGAAGCGGCGATATCTTCGGTGTCGAACTACCGCATATCGCTGCCAGCGAGTTCGTTGAGGTCGGCGCGGAACTCGGTATCGTCTTTCTTCTTTTCTTCTTAGGTCTTGAGTTCTCGCTTGACCGTCTGCTCGAAAACAAAGACAAGATAGGAAAGGCGGGCACGGTTGACCTGCTCAACCTCGTCGTCGGTTTCTTGGTCGGATACGTCTTTTTCGGCGAGGTCATGCCCGCTGTGCTCGTAGGCGGCATCGTCTACATATCTTCGAGCGCGATAATCACGAAGTCACTTATCGATTTAGGATGGATTGCGAACGACGAAAGCGAGCCTATGCTCGGAATACTCGTCTACGAAGACCTTTTTATCGCCGTCTACCTCGCCGTCGTCTCCGCGGTTTTACTCGGGACCGGTGGTCTTTCGGAAGCCGTCATGGACGTTGGGGTCGCCGTCGGATTCATGCTTGCCCTGCTCGTCGTCGTCTACCACGGCACGGCTTTCTTTCAGCGTCTTCTTGACGTTAGGTCGAAGGAGGCAACCGTACTACGTGCCGTCGGTGTTACCGTCCTCGTCGCAGGCGCGGCACTCGCACTCGGTGTGAGCGAGGCAGTCGCTGCTTTCTTCGTCGGTATGGCGTTCAGCAGCACAGAACACGTCGATAGCATCGAAAACCTCCTTTCGCCCGTCCGTGACGTTTTCGCAGCCGTCTTCTTTTTCTGGATAGGTCTCGAAACCGACCCGACGCTCGTCGTACCCGTCGCGGGTCTTCTCGTCGTCGCTGTTGTCGTGACGACACCGACGAAGTTCGGCACAGGTTTCGTCGGCGCGCGTTTCTACGACCTCGGCGCGAAAAGGTCAACACGTGTTGGTCTCGGCATGGTGACGCGCGGAGAGTTCTCTCTCATCATAGCCGCGGTCGCTGCGAGCACAGAGGGTATCTTTGGCACGCCCGCTGTAACCGAAACCGTCCCTGCTTTCGCTGTCGCTTACGTCTTAGTGATGAGCGTCCTTGGCACCACACTGATGCAGTACTCGGGGTACTTCGAGAGGTTCGTTGAGGCACGTGAGAGAACACATGAAGTGTGAGAGTCAAGCAGTACCACGCACACGGAGAAGGTCGATTTCAGCGTCGATACCGTCGAACTCGGGGTCGGCACCCACAACGAGCGTCGCGCCAGTCTCCAGAGCGAGACCGGCGGCGTAGGAATCAGCGAGCGAGATCCCTCCCGAAGCTTTTATCGGCGCGACTGCTCTCCAAGACGGAGTTTCAACCGACAGCCCGAAGCCGCGGAGGACACGCAGGTTCTGCTCACCGGTCTCTATATCGTCATCGGTGGGTGTAGACTCGTTTGGGTTTCCGGTTTCGAGACGCGCGACCTTGTAGACAGTCTCGGTAGCCGTCGCGTGGGATATAGCCGCGGTCGTTATTTCGCTTTCGACCTCTTCGAGAAGCTCTCTCACGTCAGCGGAACCCGACTCTCCATAGAGGTACGCCACCAACGGCTCTGTGTCGAAGACGTAGCCGTAATCAGCCATCCGATGCTTCTTCCCCTTCGAGCCTCTTGTCCTCCTCCTTCATCAAACGAAGGTACTCCGTGACTTCGCCTTCATCGTACCTGTCGGCGTGCACACCTTCCATCTCTTCGACCGACGGCAGAGGTTCGACGACTATTTTACCATCTTCTTCGTGTATGTAAACTTTCCCCGGAGCATCTATACCGAACTTCTCGCGCAGCTCGTTGGGTATAGTCGCCTGTCCCTTTTCGGAGACGTGTATCACCTTGCCATCGTCCGTATCCCCATCAGCATTACTCGGCATATCTGTATTACAGTTCCCGCCCGTAATACTAAAACACTTGGTAAGATGGGGTTCGCCTACTTCTCGACCATCCAGTAGGTAACGCTCGAAAGCTTCTCTCCACCGACGCTCTGTGCGGCGTCGTCGATTCCGCGTATTCCTTTCGCAAGAACCTTCGGCGTCACACGGTAGAGACCGAAGGGTACTACGAAGTCGTCGCGCCTCTCGACGAGTTCGACGCCCGCTCCTTCGACAACCTCGTCCACGTCTTCCTCCGAATATAGCCTGCTACCCATCGGAAGGAACCTGTTGTAGACGACGCGCGCGCTCTCTTTGTTGAACGTATCGAAGACGACGCGTCCTTTCGAGACACGCGCCATCTCGCTCAGGTACTCGACGGGTTCATCGACAAGATGGAAGAAACGCATGCCCAAAACGAGGTCGAAGGTGTCGTCCGGGAAAGGAAGCCGTTTCGCGTCGCCACGGAGGAACTCGACACCCAAGCCGCGTTCGCGTGCCTTTCCGACGCCTTTCATCAGCATCGGCTTGCTTATATCGACGCCCGTCACATCCGCTCCGCTCTCTGCGAGTTCGACTGCGAACCGTCCTGTGCCGCACGCAACCTCTAAGACACGGCTACCGTCTATATCTTCCACGAGTTCGAAGAGTGCTTCTTTCTCGCCTTCGTCAACGAGTTCGCCGCCGCGCGAGAACCGCCAGTCGTCGTACTCCTCGGCGGTCTCGTCCTGCTGGTACCATTCGCGTCCTTTCACACGGTTAAGTCGTGTCGGTTCGTATAAAAAAGTGAGGTTCCGTTACCCCTTGACAGGCTGCAGAACTTCGTTCAGTATCTTCGACTCCGCCTTCTGAAGATGCTCAGAAGCCGTGTTTGGTTCACAGCCGAGACGGTCGGCTATGTCCTCGTGTGTCGAACGCCGAGGGCGGTCGTAGTAACCCAAGTCCAAAGCCGCAAAGACCGCCTCCCTCTGACGGTCACTTAGCTTCGAGACGGGTGTGTCACGGCTTCTGTCGAAGTCGCCGACGGAGACGATATCGAGATCTATCTCGGACGGAAACTCGTCCACAGCCTTCTGTAGTGTCGAGGAACCGCCCACGATACGTGCGTGAACCTCTCCGTTGCGGTAGACGACCGGCTTGGCTACTATGAGACCCTTCCTCGTCACAGCCTTCAGAACGTCTTCGATGACGGACGCTTCTGTCAGATCGAGTACGACAAGGAGGTTGAACCGACCGTCGGATATCTCAGTCGTCGTTGCTTCTTGGACTTCGGGAACGTCTTTCAGTCTGAGGCGGAACGCCTCCATATCACCGTGTATCTCGTAGAGGGCAACGGGGTTGTCGCTACGTGAGTTGTCCGTGTCGTACATATGTGTTTCCTTGACACAAGAGGGATCCGTTATTAACTCTTAAAACTCGGGTACGTCGTCTGTGTCGGGTCTGCCGACTACCTGTACGTACTTCACGGATGGTATACCACGACCATACTCGGCAAAATATCTTACATAAACGCGACACAAGATAAGAACGAGAGATGAACACTGTTTATACATAAGAGAACCAACTTACTCTTAAGATATCGATGTTCCGGCTCAGTTTTAGTAACACGTTCGGAAGGCTCGGCTTTGGTAGCGAAGAAAGGGTAGTTGCGGAGAACGAAGTCGGGGAGATAGATGCGTAGTACCGTCCTTTTTTCAGTCGCTGTACTCCTCGTCGTCGCATTCGTCTCGGCAGTCCCTGTCGGTGCCCAGAGTGCTGTTACAGGCGAGAGTCAGGTGGTAGGTAGCCCCGATATCGACGTGTCGGTGACGGACAACAGACTCGGAACCGGCGAGGTTGAGGAACTGACGGTCACGCTTTCGAACTCGGGAGACATCCGACGCGGTGGTCCGCAGGTCTTCCAAGAGCGCGTCAAGACGGCGAGAAACGTACGTGTCTCTATCGACGAAGAGGAGCTTGACGCGCCGATAGATGTTAAGACCGGCACCGTCGTTCTCGGTGACGTAGCCGACGGACAGCCGCGCACAGCAACCTTCCGTGTCGAAACCGAGGAAGACGCGGAACCGGGACGTTACAGCGTGCCTATCCGTGTCGAGTACGTCTCGACACTTCTTGTCGATTACCTCAAGACCTCGACGCCACCGGGATACACGAGTCCCAGTTACAGAGGTGAGAACGAGGAGACGGTCGTGAAGGAAGCGGAGGTTGTCTTTGAGTCCGAACCGCGTTTCGATGTCGTATCCGAGAGCGCGTCGGGTCTTTACGCGGGCGATACGGGAAACTTCGAGGTTACCGTCCGGAACACGGGTGACGAAACCGCGAGGGACGCGACGGTGCGGTTCGAGTCGGGTTCTACCAACTTAGGATTCGGCTCCCTGACGAACCCACGCAACTCAGCGACTGTCTCAGCGGGCGGGGCGGGCGGTGACGTGGAGGTTGTTGACGGAGAGGTAGAAGCCGTAGCGGGAGAAGGCTCCGACATCGCACCCGGTGAGTCTGCGACCGTTTCGGTCAAGATGAACGCCGTTTCGGAAGCCACATCCGGATTCTATCCCGTCTCTGTCAGTGTCGAGTACCTCAACGACAACGGCGTTGAGGAGGTTTCCGACAGTATAAGAACACAGGTACAGGTCGGAGAGGAACGTCGTTTCAGGATAGAAGACCTGCAAACGGAGAGTCTGCGCGTCGATGAGAACGACGCCGTCGTTACGGGTAACGTCGTGAACACGGGTGCTGCGACCGCGCGCAACGTCGTTGTCACGGTTTCGTCGGAGGGTTCGATAACCGCGACGGGGTCTCAGTCAGCCGTCGGTGACTTAGCACCGGGAGAGTCGAAGCCTGTACGGTTTACGGTCGCTGTCGCCGAAGATGCCGAACCGGGTAGCAGGTCTCTTACGTTCAACGTTGAGTACGAAAACGACGAGGGCGACCTACGAACCGCGGACGAGCCTGTACGTAAACCCGTCTCGGTCGGCGAGGAACTCGACAGCTTTGAGGTTGTGAGCGTGGACACGTCCGTCAGCGAGGGCGGCAGCGACAGCGTCGAGGTTGAGATACGCAACAACGGCGAAAACAACGTCAGCGCGGTTAACGCAAAGATGTTTGTCAACGATCCGTTGTCGTCGTCGGACAACAGCGCGTTCTTAGACGAGATGGAACCGGGTGAGACGAAGACCGCAGTCTTCAGGGTCTCTGCGACGGGCGATGCAGTACCGAAGGAGTACGACGCATCGCTCGAACTGCGTTACGAAGACCGAACCGGTGAAACGGAACTTACCGACGGCATAAGCTTCGGCGTACCTGTCGCGGAGTCGTCGGGAGGCTTACCGATACCGTTCGTGGTCGCTGGTCTGGTCGTTGTAGCGGCTTCGGGAGGCATCTTTGTCTACCGACGAAGGATGTCATGAGCGGGCTAAGGAGCCTCTTCGAGTCGGTCGGACGCGAGATATCCGACCATCCCGCGCTGACACTCGCGCTTGCGGTTATGCTCGTCTTCGTCGGTGTCGCGGGAGCCTCACAGATAACCAGCGTGACGGGCAACGAGGCGTTTACCGCGAACGACCCGACGCTCGAAGCCTATCAGGACGAGTTCGACAGGAGCGCGGTCGCGGTTCTTGTGGACGGCGAAGTAACCGAACCCACGACCCTCAGGGCTGTTGATAGGTTCGACAGAAGAATGTCGGATGTGGAAAACGTTGAGAACGTCGTTTCACCAGCCGACAGTGTGAAAGCCGAGTACGCGGGTATACCCGGTTCGAGTTCGTCGATACGTGAGGTCATCGGTAGCCCGGAAACCTCCGTCGTACGTGTCGTCCTTGAACCCGACCTTTCTCAGGGCGAGCAACGTGCCGTATACCAGAAGGCGGTCGAAGCAAAGGAGTGGGCTTCGTTCCCCGCTGGCGTGCCCGTGACTGTGACAGGACAGCCTGCATTCAGCGCGCAGTTAGGCGCGCTCATCGGACAGAGCACAGGACAGTTGCTCGCGCTGTCGATAGGTATGATAATCGTCGCGCTGTACTTCGTCTTCCGCGGTGTGAGGCTCCGTCTTTTACCCATCGTCGCCGTCTTCACAGGTGTAATCTACACCTTCGGCGCGATAGGCTTCGCAGGCGTACCGAACTCGACGCTTACCTCGTCGGTCTTTCCAATACTCATAGGCTTGGGCATCGATTATTCAGTGCAGTTCCACCAGAGGTACGAGGAGGAGCTCGAAGACAAACCGACGAGCGAAGCATTACCTGCAGCGGTCGGAGGCATCGGTCCTGCTGTTCTCGTTGCGATGCTCGCCGCCGCAGCGGGGTTCGGCGCGACGTGGGTTTCGACGATAGGCGTTCCTGCTTTCGTATGGTTCGCACAGACATCGATATTCGGCGTTCTGCTTACCTTTCTCACCTCTATCATAGTGCTACTCCCGGTTCTGACCCTTTACGTTAGGTATCGGGGTGACGAAGGAGGGAAAACGGAAGACGGAGAAGCAGACTCTGAACCTGAAACCGACGAGAGAAACGATACGAAAGAGAAAAGTACCGACACAGATGTCGGAACCGCAGGACGCCTACTCGGACGCGGTTCGCGCAAACTCGCAAAGAACCCCGCGCCCGTCCTTCTTATCGCAGGTCTTCTCATGGTCGGCGGTATGTACGCGGGGACGACGCTCGACACACTTTCCGACCCCGAGGAGTTCTCGCCCGATGACCTGCCCGCACTCCTTGACCTACAGCAGTTCAGGGACGAGACGGGCGGCGGTGAGGAAAACAGATACAACGTCTTGGTTTCGGGTTCGAACCTGTATGACCCTGACACATTACGGTGGATGGAGGAGTACAGAAAATCTGTGACCTCGACGGGTTTGGTGCGCGACGTAAGAACCCCTGCGACGGTAGTCAAAAGCAGAAACGGCGGAGAGATACCATCAACGGAGGCAGGCGTCCGACGTGTCCTTGAAGAAACATCCCAGACGGGTCCGCCGGTCTACAGCGGCGGATACGCACGTATGACTCTTCTCGGCGACCGCGGAATCCCGCCCGAGAAGGTGATATCCCTCACAGACAACGTCGGTGAGGCAAACGAGATAAGCCGTCCACCACCGGGAGTCGAGGCTGAACTGACAGGCACAAACGTCATAGCCTCCAACTCCATCGTAGACCAGATACGGTCGCGTAACACGATAACAGCGTTAGGCGTGCTTTTCGTCTTCGTGATTCTTCTCCTCTACTACCGTGACCTTGCGAAGTCAATCGCACCCCTGATACCGATGGCTTTCGTCGTCGGATGGCAGAACATCTACATGTACGCCTTCGATATCAGCGTCTCGCCGCTCGGCGCGTCCTTGGGCGCGCTTACGGTCGGTATAGGCGCGGAGTACACAGTCATCGTGATGGAGAGGTACTACGAGGAACGCGAAGCGGGCGCGCTACCACTCGACGCCGTCGAAACAGCGAGTCAGCGCGTCGGTAAGGCGATATCCGTCTCCGGTATGACGACCGTCTTTGGTTTCTCCGCGCTCACGCTTTCGCCTTTCCCGATACTCGAAGACTTCGGGTACCTTACAGTCGGCGTCATCTTCCTGACGCTCGTCGCCGCGCTAACGACGCTTCCTGCGGTTTTAGTCCTCGTTGACTCGCTTGACTCCGACGTTAGACGATGGTTCTCGGACGTGTCGGGTGCTGACGACACATCGGCTTCGGATTAGACTCTAACCGTTCTCAGGAGATAAGATATACGCAAAGACTTTTGCCCTTGATAACCTATCACAAACAAGATGAACGAAGTCGAACTGGAAGTGGCGAAGGCTTACCCGAACGACTCGGGGCGCGGAATCGCGCGTCTTGACCCTGACACGCTCCTGCATCTGAAGCTCAGTCCCGGTGACATCATCGAAATAGAGGGCGCGGACACGACCGCCGCTAAGGTCTGGCGCGCCGACCGGAAGGACTGGAACAACGACACAATCCGTATAGACGGATTCACGCGTCAGAACGCCGAGGTTGGTATCGGCGAACGTGTAACGATACGCAAGGCGGAGACGACAGACGCCGACCGCGTCGTGCTCGCGCCGCCCGAGGGTGCAAGCGTCCAGTTCGGAAGCGACGCTTCGGGTATGGTAAAGAGACAGGTTCTGAAACGTCCTGTCGTTCAGGGTGATGTCGTGCCTGTCATGTCCTCGACGAACCATCCTTTCATGCGCTCGCCCGGGCAGGCTATACCGCTCATCGCTACTCAGGCTGAACCCGACGGCACAGTAATGGTCACCGAAGACACAGAGGTCGTTCTACGCGAGGAGCCTGCGCACGGAATTGAGTCCCACACAAGCGGTGTGACGTACGAGGACATAGGCGGTCTTGAGGAGGAGATACAGCGCGTGCGCGAGATGGTCGAACTCCCGATGAAGCACCCGCAGATATTCCAGAGACTCGGTATTGAGCCACCGCGCGGTGTGCTTCTCCACGGTCCGCCGGGTACAGGTAAGACGCTTATGGCGAAGGCTGTCGCAAACGAGACGGGTGCTGAGTTCTTCTCAATCGCAGGTCCGGAAATCATCTCGAAGTACTACGGAGAGTCCGAACAACAGCTACGCGATATCTTCGACGAGGCACGCGAGGAGTCGCCTTCGATAATCTTCATAGACGAACTTGACTCGATAGCACCAAAGCGCGAGGAGGTGACCGGCGAGGTAGAGCGCCGTGTCGTCGCACAGCTTCTCACGATGATGGACGGTCTTGAGGAGCGTGGTCAGGTTATCGTCATAGCCGCAACGAACCGTGTCGATTCTGTCGATCCCGCTCTGCGTCGCCCCGGAAGGTTCGACCGTGAAATCGAGATAGGTGTCCCCGACGTACAGGACAGACAGGAGATATTCAACATCCACACGCGCGGGATGCCTCTCGCAGACGACGTTGACATCGAACGTCTCTCGAACGAGACACACGGATTCGTCGGTGCCGACATAGCGTCGCTCGCAAAGGAAGGCGCGATGAAGGCACTCCGGCGTTACCTCCCCGAAATCGACCTCGACTCCGAGGACATACCACCCGAGATGATAGACCGTATGGTTGTCAACGAGGAGGACTTCAAGAAGGCTCTGCGCGAGGTCGAACCGAGCGCGATGCGTGAGGTCCTCGTCGAACTTCCTCAGGTGACGTGGAACGAGGTTGGCGGTCTGAAGGATGAACGTCAGGAGGTCCGCGAAGCTATCGAATGGCCCCTCTCGTCGCCCGAGAAGTTCCAGCGTATGGGCATAGAGCCACCGAAGGGAGTTCTCCTCTACGGTCCACCGGGTACAGGAAAGACGCTGATGGCGAAGGCGGTTGCGAACGAGACGGGCGCGAACTTCATCAGCGTGCGCGGACCGCAACTTCTGTCGAAATGGGTAGGCGAATCGGAGAAAGCGATACGACAGACCTTCCGTAAGGCGCGTCAGGTCGCACCGTGCGTCATCTTCTTCGACGAACTCGACTCCCTTGCGCCGTCGCGTTCGGGTAGCGGTGAGTCACGTGTGAGCGAACGCGTCGTCAACCAGCTACTTACGGAACTCGACGGTCTCGAAGAACTCGAAGATGTGATGGTGGTCGCGGCGACCAACCGTCCCGACATGATAGACCCCGCGCTGATACGCTCCGGTAGGTTCGACAGACTCGTCCTTCTTGGCGCGCCAGAACAGAAAGAGAGACGCGAGATACTCAACATACACACACGCGACGTGCCGATGGACGAAAACGTCAACCTCGAAGAGGTCGCAGAGATTACGGAAGGGTACGTAGGCAGCGACTTAGAGACCATTGCGCGCGAAGCGGCACTAATAGCGTTACGCGAGGACGACGAAGCCGAGACGGTAAAGATGCCACACGTCCGTTCCGCCCTCGAAAAGGTTCGTCCGACGATAACCGACGAAATAATGGAGTACTACGACGAGATGAAGGAGGAGTTCGAAGGTGGAAACGCACAGGTCAGAACCGGAAGACGCGACTCTTACATCGGGTTCCAGTAGCAGAGGCGGAGGTCGCCTTTGCTCGAACGAGCGCGTGACGCAGGTTATGCTGTCATCGATCCCTTAGTCGAATCCGCCGCACGCAACGGTGTGACACCGAACGCTATCACCCTTTTTTCGCTTCTCGTAGCACTCGCTGCAGGCACGCTTCTTTACGCAGCCACACCGGTCACATACGCCGTCGCTTCCCTCCTCGTCATACTCAACGGCTTCCTCGACGTTCTTGACGGAGAACTCGCGCGCCGCACGGACAACGCGACGGAACGCGGCGATCTATTAGACCACGCAGTAGACAGGTACGCAGACGCCGCAGTCGTGGCAGGTGCCGCCGCAGGTATCGGTGCGTGGATAGTCGGCTTTTTCGCCCTCTCGGGCGTCATCTTGGACGCAGACGCAGGTACGAAAGCACAGGCTGTCACAGGTGGACGTATCTACGGCGGTCTTCTGACACGCGCCGACATCTCGGCTTTCGTCGTCATCGGTGCTCTCGCCTCAGCCGCAGGACTCGACGCACTCGGCTACGAGCCTTTCTTTGTCGTTCTCGTCGTCTTCGCAGTTGGAGGACATGCGACAGCGGTACAGCGTGCCGTCACTGTTGCGCGCCTCGAAAGCACGTAACCTATCCGTCGCCGCGCGGCTACGTCTTTTCCTTTGGCTCCTGTAGATACCTAACTACACGTATCACGAGGCTCTTCGGTGCTATCTTCGTGAGACGTACGAGCATCCTGTTTTTGAAACCCGGCACGACGACGTTCTTTCCCTTCATAAGACCGTTGTACCCTGCCTCCGCGACGGTTCTCTGGCTCATCTTGTCTCCTTCGTTTATACGTGAGTTTTCCTCGCCCGCCTTCCGTATGAAAGCCGTCTCGGTCGGACCGGGACAGAGCGCGGTCACAGAGACGCCTGTGCCCTTGAGTTCGTTCGAAAGGGCTTCGGAGAAGGAGAGTAGGTACGCCTTCGTTGCGTAGTAGACAGCCATCGTCGGACCCGGCTGAAACGCTGCCATTGAGGAGACGTTCAGGATCCTTCCCTCGTCGCGTTCGACCATGTCTTCGAGGAAAAGTCTCGTGAGATGTGTCGGGGTTTCGACGTTGAGACGAACAGTATCGACCTCGCGCTCTGTGTCGTTCTCGTGGAAGAATCCGCATGTCCCTATACCTGCGTTGTTGACCAGAACGTCGATTTCGGGCGACTCTTCGTATACCTCCTCCGACGAACCCGGAACGGAGAGGTC
>Ga0207714_1001503_pt1 | contig 14997 bp, 16 predicted proteins | sample PonA232FremontCA_2_FD_187270 | JGI IMG/M metagenome (GOLD analysis project Ga0207714, IMG submission 187270) | Marine sediment microbial community from Fremont, CA, USA - Pond A23 Sediment 2 (SPAdes) | ecosystem: Environmental > Aquatic > Marine > Unclassified | place: USA: Fremont, California... | reverse complement strand
CGTCCTCGCCTACTCCGGCGGGCTGGATACCTCGGTTATCCTCCAGTGGTTGCGGGATACCTACGACTGCGAGGTGGTGACCTTCACCGCCGATCTCGGCCAGGGCGAGGAGCTCGAGCCCGCCCGCGTGAAGGCCGAGCAAATGGGTGTCTCGGAGATCTACATCGATGATCTCCGCGAGGAGTTCGTGCGCGACTTCGTCTTCCCGATGTTTCGTGCCAACGCCGTCTACGAGGGCGAGTATCTTCTCGGAACCTCGATCGCGCGGCCGCTTATCGCCAAGCGCCAGATCGAGATCGCCCGCGAGACGGGCGCGGACGCCGTCTGCCACGGGGCGACCGGTAAGGGTAACGATCAGGTGCGCTTCGAGCTGGGCTACTACGGCCTTGAGCCCGGGATCCAGGTGATTGCCCCCTGGCGCGAGTGGGATCTCAATTCCCGCGAGAGACTGCTCGCCTACGCCGAGGAGCGGGGCATCAGTATCGAGGGCAAGGGTGATGACGGCGGCGTGCCGTACTCCATGGACGCCAATCTGCTACATATCTCGTACGAGGGCGGCGTGCTCGAGGACACCTGGACGCCCGCCGAGGAGCGCATGTGGCTGTGGTCCAATTCACCGCAGCAGGCTCCGGAGAGGGCGACCGAAATCGACATCGATTTCGAGTGCGGTGACCCGGTGGCCATCGACGGTGAGCGTCTCAGCCCCGCTGATCTGCTCTCGCGGTTGAACCGGCTGGCCGGCGACAACGGCATTGGTCGCATCGATATCGTCGAGAACCGCTACGTCGGCATGAAGTCCCGCGGCTGCTATGAGACGCCGGGTGGTACCGTGCTGTTGCGGGCCCATCGCGCCATCGAGTCCATTACCCTTGATCGCGAGACCGCCCACCTAAAGGACGAGATCATGCCGCGCTACGCCACGGTGATCTACAACGGCTACTGGTGGAGCCCCGAGCGGCGCGCCATGCAGGCCCTCATCGACGATACCCAGCGCAGCGTGAATGGGCGGGTTCGGCTGCAGCTCTACAAGGGTAATGTCGAGGTGGTCGGCCGTCACTCCGAGACCGACAGCCTCTTCGATGCCAGCATCGCGACCTTCGAGGACGATGCCGGGGCCTACGACCAGGAGGATGCCGAGGGCTTTATCAAGCTCAACGCCCTGCGCCTGCGGGTGGCCTCCAAGCGTAGTCGCTAGTCACAGGGGAGTGTTTCGGCACTCCCGCCATCGCCATCGCCCCGACTGGGCATGGCTACAGGGTAGGCGTTTGTCCAAGGCGAGGGCGGGTCGCTGCTCGGCGTTAGCGGTTTGTCGATAGTGTCTGTCGGGGGTGGTGCCGTGGAGATCAAGTTCCGCTGTGACCCCAACTTAATGGGTCATGTCCCGGAGCCGCAGCCGGCCAAGGCGGCGTTGCCGGCCTGGCTGAGCCGGATGCCGGCGCAAGCCCACTCCACTACGCATGGTCACGCCATTCGGACGGTCAAGCAGTGTCCGCCGTTCGTCGACGCCATGACACACGGTGTCATCATCCCGTTGCCCTGCGATGTGCATGTGGGCCCGGAGAGCCTGAGCTGGGATTGGGATCTGCCCACGCCGGCAGCGGCCATGCACCCGCGTTCGCCGTTGAGCTTCCACGTCCCGGAGCAGCTGGAGGGATCGCCGCTGCAGCAGGGCGATCAGGTAGCCGTAAAATTCAATAGCTTTTGGACGATCGAGCTGCCTGAAGGCTACTCGCTGTTCGCGAGCCATCCGGTGAATCGGTTCGATCTGCCGTTTCGTCTACTCACGGGCCTGGTCGATGCGGACCAGTACCACGATGTCGGCATCCTGTTCCCAGGTTTGTGGGTTGATCCGGCGTTTAGCGGAACACTCCCGGCCGGGACGCCCGTGGCTCAGTGTTTCCCCGTTCGCCGCGAGTCGCTGGAGCTGGATATCCAACCCATGTCGACGGACAAGGTGGCCGCCTTCGATGAGCTGGCCGGGGAGGTCTTGGGGGACGCTGGGGTCTACCGCAAGCGGTTCCGTTCCAAGCGGCCGGCGTCATTCGGCACCGAGGAAACGCCGGGCGTCACGGGGTCGGAGGAAGAGTCGCCCGGTGGACGCTGAGGTCAATGCCTGCAGGGCGCGATAGACCGTCGCGGGCTCGATACGCACGGCCTCGCGAAACGCCGCCTCGGCGCCCGCTAGGTCGCCGGCCTCCTGGCGAGCGATGCCCTGATTGAGGGCGGCCTGGTGGAGGTCCGGGCGTAGCGCCAGGGCGCGGGCGTAGGCGTCGGCCGCTGCGTCGGGGGCGCCGAGGTCCTGGCGCGCGCGACCCAGGTTGTACCAGGCCTCGGCGTCTTTGGGTTCCCTGGTGACCGCTTGATGGAGGCGTTCGCCGGCCTCCGCGACGGCGCCTGTCCGGTAAAGGGCCCTGCCGAGCAGCGTCGCGCCGCGCGGGTGCTGCAATAGCTGTTCGCCACCGCCCTGGAGGATGCTCAGGGCCTCCGGTGCCTCGTCGCCTCGCAGGAGGCACTGGGCAGCGCCGATGCGCGCGCCGACAGGCGGGCCATCCGCCTTGAGTGCCTTGCGATAGGCGGCCAGGGCGGCCTCGGGGCGCTGCAGGCGGGCTAGCGTATCGCCTAGTTGACACCAACCCTCACCGTAATCGGGGAAGCGTTCCAGCATCGGGAAATACTGGTTGGCCTCCGAATCGCCCTGTTCCAGGAGCAAACAGGTCAGGCGGAACAGGGCCGGCGCGTTATCCGGGTGCCTGTTTAGTTCCCGGCGGGCCTTCGCCAGGCCCTTGTGGGTTGGCGATCCGCTTGGCCGCTGGCGGTGGCGCGTCATGGCTCGTTCCTATCCCGCTGCGTCCGGGCTGGGGTGGGCGTAGTCATGGCGCTCGGGCCACTGGCACAGATCGTAGATCACGCAGGCACCGCAGCGCGGCTTACGCGCCGTGCAAACGTAGCGCCCGTGGAGGATGAGCCAGTGATGGGCATTATGGAGATACTCACGGGGGGTGAGCCGCGTTAGCTCGTCCTCAACCTCGCGCACGTTATTGCCGGGAGCGAGCCCGGTGCGGTTGGCGACGCGAAAGATATGCGTGTCAACGGCAACCGTGGGCTCGCCGAAGGCGGTGTTGAGAATCACGTTGGCCGTCTTGCGGCCAACCCCTGGCAGGGATTTTAAGGCGGCGCGCTCCCGCGGCACCTCGCCGCCGTGCTCATCCACCAGCTTGCGACACGCCGCCATGATATTGCGCGCCTTGCTGTTGTAGAGCCCGATGGTCTGGATGTAGCCGCGCAGGCCGTCCTCGCCGAGGGCCAGTATGGCCTCGGGGGTCGGCGCCGCGGCGAACAAGGCTTGGGTGGCATTATTCACACTGCGATCGGTGGCCTGGGCGGATAGGACCACCGCGACCAGGAGCTCGAAGGCGTTGCCGTAGTTGAGCTCCGTGGTCGGCTCGGGGTTGTTGGCTGCGAGTCGCTGGAAGATGGTCGCGCGTTGGGTATGATCCATGGCTCGGGCTTTCGTTGGCTTGGCGTTCTGTATGGGCTAGCTATTGAGGGCCATTGGGCCGCCCCTGCTCGCGGCTGTTGGCCGCTACGTACTCGTCTCGCCAGGTCATGAGGATGCCTCGAGCCCAGAGCGTGCCGAGGGGGTGGTGGCGGCAGGCTCGTGGCGCGTGGCGGCGCGCGCATCGATATGGTTCTTGGCGGCTACCAGCAGGCCCAGGCCGATGAACGCCCCCGGTGGCAGCAAGGCGAGGCGAAAGCCATCGTAGTCGGGCACGAGCGTCACACCGGCGCCGCGAGCCCAGTCGCCCAGCAGTAGCTGGGCGTCCGCGAGCAGCGTCCCCCGCCCCAGGGCCTCGCGACCCGCGCCCAAGGCGACGAGTACCCCCGTAAAGCCAATGCCCATCATTAGGCCGTCGGCCAGTGCGGGCCGTAGTGGCCGGCGTGAGGCGAAGGCCTCGGCGCGGCCCAGGATGGAGCAATTGGTAACGATCAACGGGATGAAGATACCTAGGGCTTGGTAGAGCTGATGGAACCACGCGTTCATAACCAGCTCGATGACCGTCACGGCGGAGGCGATGATCATGACGAACACCGGGATGCGGATCTCGGAGGTGATCTGGTGCCGTATTAGCGACACGCTGAGGTTGGAGACCAGTAGCGTCGCCGTCGTCGCGATGCCGAGCCCCAGGGCATAGACCAGGGTGTTACTGACGGCCAATAGGGGGCACAGGCCCAGCAGCTGGACCAGCCCTGGGTTGTTGCGCCACAACCCGTCCATCGCGATAGCTTGGTAATCAGCGTCGCTCATCGATTCCCCTAATCGTGCGCTAGCCGCGGGCTCGCCTGGATTGTCAGTCCCCGCGTGGTCGTGCGGCAAGCACCTCTCAACAGGCTGCCCTGCTAATGGCCCGCTTCACCAGGCGCCTCGACAGCGGGGGAGCAATAAGTCGGACCGGCATCAGGGCCCCCTGCCGAAACCGCTTGCGGCGCGTCCTGGGTTGGTTGAAGTCTGCCGCAACAACCACCTGAGTCGATGGTCCCGGCCGACTCGGTGCGGTTAGATCAGGATTTGGCTGAGGTGTCGAATGATTTAACACGTGTCTGGGCCGTTCAAGCCATGATTCAGCGGCAGCAACGCGCGAGAGCGCCGGTGCGTCTAGCGACCCGAGCGGATGCTCGTTGGAACAGGCGGTCTTGTGTTCGCCTCCAAACCGCCGTATAGCGGGCTTAGGGTTGAGTGTTCAGGCTTGACCGCCCCTGGCTCGATGGTGGTATCGCTTCGTTTTGGTGGTGTTGTTTGTCTTAACAACTAGGGTTGAGAGCGGTGTGCTACTAAATCGTTAAATAACGGATAATAAGCGATTTTCTGGTCTTTGGTACGACGTTTGCTAGACGAGGGATGCTACAGGGAGTGGCCAAGGAAACCAGGGAATGGGACGTACAAGACTTTAAGGGAGTAACGCTAATGGATGCGCGTAAGACACTATTGACGCTGATCGTCGGTGGCTCACTGGCCATGGCCGGTACGGCTGCCAATGCCAAGCCGGTCGGCTTGGGCATTGTCATCGACGGCTCGGGTAGCATCAGCAGCACCGAGTTCTCTACTCAGCAGAACGCCTACGCCAATGTTCTGGGCTCGAACCTGATCGGCACGGATGGCGACGTCGCCGTTGGTGTGTGGCAGTTCAGCAGCTCGGTACAGCAGGTGTCACCATTCCAGGCCATCGATAGCACCAGCGATCAGAATGATCTGGTGAGTGATGTTCAGAACATGACCCAAATTAGTGGGGGAACCGATATCGGTAACGCGATCGACACCGCTAGCCAGAGCATCCAGAGCTTTGGCCTGGGCAATCTGGATAAGTCGGTGATCGACGTATCGACGGATGGTATCGGTAACGGCAACGAGGATGCGGCAGCTCAGGATGCCGTCAACGATGGCATCGACCAGGTGAATTGCCTGGGCATTGAAGCCAGCGCTGATTGCGGTTTCATCGCCGGCAGCGATTCCTTCTCGAAGACGGCGACGAGCTTTGCCGACGTTGAGGATGCGCTGGAGGACAAGATTGCCCGGGAGACGGGTAGCGTCCCGGCTCCGGCTCCGCTTGCCCTTCTTGGCGCCGGCCTGCTGGGTGTGGGTGCCGCGCGGCGGCTGAAGGCGGATAACGCCTCGTAAGCTGCTAAGTGCCAGATGGATCCGCTCGCGAGCGGATCCATCTGCTTGTGCCGGCCGTCTCCGAATAAACCAACCTCTCCAGCGCCATCGCTCCGCTGTCACGAGGTGCACTGGGCGTCCTGAGCGCTCGGCCCCTGCGAGCCGCACTGATCGATCCCTTTGCCTCCTCCCCTTAGCAATCCCACGTAGCGCGCCCGTTCGTCGTAGCCATCTTCCTATGGAGCGACCCGCTGCCACCGTTTGGACACGAACTGAAAGCGGCGTCGCGATAGTCAGAACGTCGCTAGCCATAGCCGCACTGAGGTTCGTGGCTAGGCTGACTCGCCTCGCCGATACGCCAGTTCGCCTAGCGGCTATGCCCAAACGTTAAAGACATCGGATCAAGCTACCGGCGTGTTCTGACTTGGATCAGCGGGGCAATCGGGCGCTATGATGCGGTATCTTCGGAGCGTTGGTTAGAAAACAGGCAATGGGTGGTTCATGGGCGAGAATGGATGTGCCGACCTCGCGAGTGCTGTCCGGGCGAGTGGCTATGCGGCGACCGCTCGCGCGGCGGTGCGTTATCTGTTGGCGTGTGGTGATCTCGACGGTGCCTACGTGACGCGCATCCAGGGTGATGGTAGGTGGCAGCGGGTGCTTTACGCCGCGCTGCCCGATCATGCCATGGGCGCCCACAACGAGATCGTGGCATGGGATGACTCCTTGTGTGCCAGGGCGTTGGCGTTGGGGGAAGTCGTTGTGCCTGACGCGTCCAACCGCTGGGCGTCCGCCCGTGACGAGCCGGAGATACCGGGCAGCTATCTGTGTGCCCCGATCTACAGCGGCGAGGGGAGGCTCGTCGGCACCCTCTGCGGCCAACGACGACATCCCGATCCCGGCCTGCCGGAACGCGTGACGGCAGTTGCCTCGTTACTGGCGGCGCTGCTCGGTGAGCGGCTCCCGGTGGGTGATGGCGGGTGTTCGCCGGACCCTGTCGCTGGCGATACCCGTGGGAGACTTGCTGATCAGCGCCTTTTGCAGGATTTCAGCGGCGTCTGCTTGACTGCTAGTGATGTCCAAACGTCGGTAGTCGAGCTTGCGTGCTTAATGGATGCCTACGGCACGGGGTATCGGGCTGTACCGTTTAGCTGTGGTCAGGGCGAGGCGCGGGCGAGCCGCGCTGAGGATAATGCCCTCGAGAGCCATCTCGATGCTGTGCTCGCCCAGGGCGACACAGCGGTAACGCAGGTCGCGAATGGCGGTGCCGCGCTCAAGCATCTCGATGATGAGCAGACGTCGCTACAGCGGCTCCGCGTTAACGCTGGTCTCGATCCCTTCGGCCCGTCGCTGGTAATCGAGGCCGCGACCACGGATGACCGCTACGGTGGCGTCGTGCTTCTCAAACAACGCGGCCAGTCCCTGAGCGAAGCCGAGGAGTGGCTCTGGCAGCGATGTGGCGACTACCTCCGCTTGGTTACCGAGCGACTAAGGGATCGCACCGCCCTGGATGCGCTCAACCGCTGGGCCCAACAGGCCGCGACGCATGACACGCTGACTGGTTTACGCAACCGGCGCTACGTCGTCGAGGAGCTCGACCGCATGCTGGCCCAGGCGGATCGGCTCGGCGAGATGATCCATGTCGCCTTCCTGAATCTGGATGGGTTTAAGGCGATTAACGATGGTCACGGTCACGAGGTCGGCGATCGGTTTCTGATCGATATCGCGCAGCGGCTGGAACGCACAACGCGCGCCTCGGATATCGTGGCCCGCTACGGCGGCGACGAGTTTGTTGTCGTGGGACCAGGGATCAAGCCGCACGACGCCGACTACGAGCGTCAACGGCTCGGCGAACGTCTCTCCGAGGCGACCCGGGGGCATTACGAGCTCGACAATCTATCGCTGGAATACGGCGGCCCGAGCGTGGGCCTGGTGACGAGCGAACGCGGCGACACAGACGCCGATGACCTGATCGCGCGGGCCCAATCGGCGATGCAGGCCGACAAGGAACGGCGTCGTTGGGATCCGGATGCCTGGAGCCGTGTACTCGCTTAGAGGCGGTTCGCTAATTGTTGGCATCGTAACGCGGCCGCCTGAATCCCCGCTGACAACGGCTTGCCCGTCGGCTGTCAGTCTGGCGTCAGCGGATTGTGGGACCGTTCCCCTCAGTTTAGGCACCTAAATCGGTAGGGGAAGTGATGTCACAGCACATGCCTTGGATACAGCGACCGCGGTCACGGCGCGCCTTCCTTCGCGAGGCCTCCGCCCTTGGGGCGTTGGCGGGGGTAGGCAGTCTGCTGCCGGCCTACGCGTTCGGGGTCACTGGCAATCGCGAGATCGAGCGGGTGACCGGCGATGGCGCCGATATCTTCGACCTCACCATCGACCGGACGCCGCTGACCATCGCTGGGCGCCCCAGCAGCCAGCCCATGACGGTCAACGGCACGCTCCCGGCGCCGTTGATCCGGCTGCGCGAGGGGCGTGATGCGGTGCTACGGGTTACCAACCGGCTTGATGAGCCCACCTCCATCCACTGGCACGGGATCTTGTTGCCGTTCGAGATGGACGGCGTGCCCGGTGTGAGTTTCCGCGGGATCGCGCCCGGCGAGACCTTCGAGTATCGCTACCCCGTCCGCCAGAGCGGCACCTACTGGTATCACAGCCACTCCGGACTCCAGGAGCAGCTCGGCCACTACGGGCCGTTGATCGTGGATCCGGCGGAGCCCGAGCCGTCTAGCTACGACCGCGAGTACGTCATCGCTCTTTCGGACTGGACCTTCAACGAGCCCAGCGAGCTAATGCGTAACCTTAAGGTGGCCGAGGGCTACTACAACTACAACCAGCGCACGGTGGGCGATTTCTTCGAACGGGTCGAGAACGAGGGCTGGAGCAAGGCCTGGCGTGAGGCGGGTATGTGGGGAAGGATGCGCATGACACCGCGCGATCTGCTGGATGTAACCGGTGCCGAGTACACCTACCTGATGAACGGCATGGCGCCCGGGGATAACTGGACGGGCACCTTCCGGCCCGGCGAAAGGGTGCGGCTACGCGTGATTAATGCCTCGGCGATGACCATTTTCGACTTCCGTACGCCGGGGCTGCCCATGACCGTCGTCGAGGCCGACGGCCAGCCGGTGGAACCAGTGGAGACCGACGAGTTCCGTATCGGCGTCGCGGAGACCTACGACGTCATCGTTGAGCCCACCGACAGCGCGCATACGGTCTTCGCCCAGTCCCAGGATCGCTCGGGCTTTACGCGCGGCACGCCAGCGGTTCAGGACGGCATGGAGGCACCGGTGCCGGCGCTGTACCCGCGCACCGAGCGCGGTATGGCGTCCATGGGAATGGGCGACATGGACGGTATGCAAGGTGACGGCATGGGTGGCAAGGACGGCATGTACGGCGATGGCGGCCATTGCCGGTGCACGACGACGTCAATTACGGTCAAGTGATGCTCGACCGCTTCGAGTATCAGGCCGGCGAGGATGAGGACGAGCTGGTCTGGGACGGGCAGGCCTGGTACGGCGGTGATACCCACCGCCTGCTGGTGGCGTCGGAAGGCGAGGCGGTCGTCTCCGGCGGCGACGGCGGCGAGCTGGAGAGCTTCGACGTTCAGTACGCCAACCGTTTCAGTGCCTTCTGGGATCTTAAGGCGGGTCTCGGGTATCAGACGACCTTCGGGCCGGGACCCGACCGAGATCGGGCGTCGGCGCTTGTGGGCCTCCAGGGTCTGGCCCCGTATTGGTTCGAGGTGGATGCCAACCTGCGCGTGAGCGATGACGGCGATGTCGCCGCCGAGTTGGAGGGCGAGTACGATTGGAATCTTACGCAACGGCTGATCCTCCAAGGACGCGCCGAGACCAGCTATGCTTTCCACGAGGTGTCCGACTTCGGTGTCGGCGAGGGCGTGAATGGGCTAACTACCGGGCTGCGGTTGCGCTACGAGATCTGGCGCGAGCTCGCGCCGTACGTCGGTGTAAGCTGGCGAAAGCAATTCGGCGATACGGCGGACCTGGCCGAGGCCGAAGGCGAGGATACCGAGGCTACCGCGGTGGTGGCGGGTATTCGAGTCTGGTTCTGAGGCCGATCCATGCGGTTGCTGCTGGTCGAGGATGACACGCTCCTGGGCGATAGCCTGACGCGTCAGCTCGAGACGGCCGGTTTCTCGGTGGATGCCATCGGCAGCGCTTCGGGTGCACGCCACCTTGCAGCGGTGGAAGCCTACCGCGTGGTGGTGCTGGACCTGGGCCTGCCGGATGGCAACGGCCTCGATCTGCTGCGTGAATGGCGGGGCGAGGGTGTCGACTGGCCGGTGCTGATCCTCACCGCCCGGGATGAGTGGCAGGACAAGGTCAACGGCCTCAAGGCCGGTGCCGACGATTACCTGGCCAAACCGTTTCAGGTGGAGGAATTGGTGGCGCGTCTGCAGGCGCTCATCCGGCGCAGCGAGGGGCGCGTGGATACGCGCATCGTAGTGGGCGGTTTCGCGCTGGATGAGCATCGCCAAGCGCTCACCACGCCGGACGGCGTGGATCACACCCTGACTGGGACGGAGTTCCGGTTGCTGCGCTGCCTGATGAGCCGGCCGGGGCGGGTATTCTCCAAGGACCAGCTCCTGGAGCAGGTCTACAGCCTGGACCACAGCCCGAGCACTAACGCCATCGAGGCCTATATCCGGCGCCTGCGCAAGCGCGTCGGCCGCGAGACCATCGGCACACGACGGGGCCAGGGCTATGTCTTCCAGCCACCGGATGACGCGACGTAGATCGATACGGGCCACGTTGCTGTGGGTCCTGGTCCCTGCGGGCAGCGTGTTCATGGTAGCCGCCTGGGTCGTCCACGAGGTGCTGTTGGAGCGGATGACGCGGCAGTTCGTTGAGCAGCGCCTGCGCGACGAGGCGGCGTTCCTCGAGCGCCGGGTTCGGACCGTCGGGGCCGAGGGGGATGCCGACGCCATCGCGCCTGGTGCCTACTTTCAGGAGGTCTTCCATCATGCGTTCGCGTTGCGGGTCGGTGAGCGAGTCATCAAAGGGCCTGAGCGCTGGCACGAGGCGCTGGACGCGTTACTGAACCACGATGCGACCGGCCTCATCGCCCCCGGGACGCTGCCGGGCGAGGGGGCGGGCGATCTCGTCGCCTTGCGCCGGGTCATCGATCGGGGCGACGACACAACCGTGATCGTCGTGGCCCAGGACCTGGCTAGCCTGCGGGCCAGTCAACAGTCGTTCCATTGGTGGACCGCGGCTGTTTTCGGTGCCCTGCTGGTCTTGCTGGCGCTCGCGATCTGGCTCGCCGTCCGGCTGTCCCTGCGCTCGGTGGATCAGCTGGGACAAGCGTTGGCCGAGCTACGCGATGGCCGGCGCGAGCGACTGGACGTGGCTTCCCCCCATGAGTTCCATCCGTTGATCGAGCAGATCAATCAGCTGCTCGACAGCCTGGACCAGCGCCTGCAGCGCTCCCGTGAGGCCCTAGCGAACCTCTCGCATAGCCTTAAAACGCCGATCACGGCCGTTCAGCATGTGCTTGAGGAACACGACCGGCCCCTGGATGAGGCGACGCGTCACCAACTCGCCGAGCGCCTGGGCAGTACCCTCAGCCAACTTGAGGCGGAGATGCGCCGCAGCCGGTTTGCCGGCGCCCAGGCCGGCAAGAGCGCCTGCCCGGTCAGCCAGACCCGCGACCTGATCTGGATGCTTGAGCGGCTCTACCCGGATCGGGAGCTGGTCTTGGCCACCGAGCTCGACGAGGAGGCGCGTTGGCCCATCGAGGAGCAGGACTTCAACGAGGTCCTCGGCAATCTGCTCGATAACGGCGCCAAGTGGGCGCGGAATCTGGTCCGCGTTGAGGTGGCCCAGACAACGGATTGGCTGGAGGTCCGCGTCAGCGATGACGGGCCTGGCGTGGCGCCGGATCAGCGCGACGCCCTCGGCACCCGCGGCGTCTTGCTGGATGAGCAGACGTCCGGGCATGGACTGGGGTTGGCCATCGTGCGCGAGGTTACCCAGCGCTACGGCGGGGGCGTGCGCTTTCAGGTCGCGGAGCTGGGTGGCCTCGGCGTGGTCGTTTGGCTACCGCGCGTGGTCCAGCTGTAAGCGGGTGGCGGTCGCTGGCCCTTTTGTCAGGCGGCTGTCAGCTCGTATTGCTCTAATTGATCGTGGAGTCAATCAACCGAGGGGACAAAGCGATGCGATACCCAATCCTAGTAGCGAGCCTGGCGTTGGCCGTCACCGGAGCCGCCTTGGCGGGTAATAATGGCCACAGTGGCAGTGAGGGCCACGGTCATGGCGATGGTCACGCCCGCAAGCACGGCTCGGGCGGCATGATGCACGGCGGCGGGCATGCCATGGGCGAGTCGATGGAACAGATGCGCGAGACCATGCGCCAGATCCAGGCGACCGATGACCCGGCTAAGCGTCGCGAGCTGATGCAAAAGCACCATGAGGCGATGCGGGCCCACATGAAGGGCATGAAGGGGATGCACAAAGGCGCCGAGGGGGATCACGGCAAAGCTATGGAGCAACGCATGGAGCGCATGGAACAGCACATGCGCATGATGCAGGGCATGATGGAGCAGATGATGATGCGCGAGCAGGCCAGCGAATGAGCCCGCACATGATGGGCGGCGGTATGCACGCCTTCGGCGCCGTGTGGATGATCGTGATCGGCTTCGTGTTGGTTATCCCGTTCTGGCGGTTGAGCAGCCGCCTCGGTTATCCGGGTGCGCTGTCGCTGTTGATACTGATTCCCCTGGTGAATCTGGGTTTCGTGTACTTCCTGGCCTTCGCGTCATGGCCCCGCCTAGGCGGTGAAGGCGCGTCCCGGGCAGCCAAGGGGAGCGCTGATCGATGGCTGTCGGCGTTTGAGCCGTGATCGATATCGTTCCTAACTGGCACCCGCTCTGGGTCCATTTCCCCATTGCACTACTACTAGCGGCCACGGCCCTCTATTGGGCGGCTCGCCTGGTGCCGGGGGCTTTCGCCGCGTCGCTGACCATGGCGGCGCGCTGGAATCTGGTACTCGGCGTGTTGGCCCTTCTCCCGACCCTGTTGACGGGTTATTGGGCCTACAACAGCGTCGCGCACGACGGGCCGTCGCACGCCGCGATGACCCGCCACCTGTACGCGGCACTGACGACCGCGGGCCTTTTCAGCATCGCCGCGTTTCTGGCCTGGCGTGAACGCCGCCGTTCGCGCGGCGGCTCCGGGTTGTTGCTCCTGGTGTTGCTGGCTGGTGCCTTGGGTGTTGGCACAACCGGCTATCTGGGCGGGGAAAACGTCTACAAGTACGGCCTCGGTGTCCAGCGGCTACCAGCTTCGGTCATGGAATCGAAGATGGAAGTCGCCGAGACTCCTCCAGCGGGTCCGACGGCGGACGACCACGCCGAACCCGCTGCAGGTGATGGTGCGCCAGCGTCCGAAGGTAGCGCCGAACAACCGAGTAACAGTGGCCATGGCGGGCACGATCACGCCCATTAATGCCAGCCCTAGTCGGCTGTCGCGGACGATGACGCTGTCCGTTCGCTCAGAGTTTGGTAGCCAGCGACCGGGCCTCTTCGAGGGCCGCTGGCCGGCGCTCGTCCGGTGTGCCATGGCTCGGGAAGATAGTTGGTTGGAAGCGGATCTCGTGTACCTCGGAGATGCCGCCGAACTTCAACCAGTCGGTGAAGTAGTTGGATTGGAAGTCGGTACCCCACTGCGGCGACACCCCCGGTGCGTAGATGCCGCTCGTGTAGGCCACTACAGCCTTCTTATTCTCGAGTAGCCCAAAGTAGCCCTCGTCCGGGTCGATACCGAATAGCAAGCCGGGTTGGGTGATCGTGTCGATGTAGTGCTTGAGGATCCACGGGATGCCGTGGTTGTACATCGGCACGCCGATCACGTAGAGGTCGGCGGCGGCGAAGCGGTTAAACGTGGCCACGACGCTATCCCATTTCGTCGCCTGCTCGCCGGAGGGGTCTCGCCGCCGATTACGGTCATCTTGGCCGCGACCCGATCGCCGTCGAAGGTTGGAACCGGATCGGCCCAAAGATCGTGAGTATCCACCTCCGTTGCAGGATTGGCTTCGACATACGCATCGACGAACGCCTGCGTGATGCGCAGCGACTCGGACTGTTCGGCCCGCGGAGAGACGATGAGGTGCAGCAGCTTGGTCATCCGGTACTCCTTCGGATTTCTTGTCATCTGTTAAGGGAGCCTAGCACGGCGTTAACCGAGCCCGGCGGCTGACGCGCGGAGGTGTCTCCGCGTCACACCTGCGAGGGCAAGCCTATGAATCGAGGCACCCTGCCGCGGTAGTCTTCGTAGGCCTTGCCGAACAGTTCGGCCAGCCACGGCTCCTCGGTAAAGCGGAATAGGACCAACGCGGCGATCAGCGGTACCGCGACGGCGAGGGCTAGCGAGGAGTCCGACCACAGGACGAATCCGACTGCTAGCAAGATATCGCCGAGATACTGCGGATTGCGCGTCCATCGATAGGGCCCGTGGGTGATGAGCTCGCGGCCCTGGCCCACGGTTTGGGCCCAGGACAACGTGCCGATGCCCCAGGCGAGCAGGATGCAAGCGCCTGTCATCGCGGCGAGGCCCACCGCGCGCCAGCCCCAAGCCGACAGGCTCAGTGTCGAGTTGTCCCAGAGGCCGGCCAAACCGCCTGCGACGAACGGCACGATCGACAGCGCCCAGATAACGAGTGCCTGCCAGCCAAAACTGGCGTTGCGCGGCGGCCACCAGCGGGCGTCGGGGCGCCTAAGCGACCACACTAAGGCCGTATCCAGTCCTGGGGCGCTTATGGCACCGATCACCATCAGCGTAATTGCCATTGTGAATTCCTTTCATACCGAGCTTTATAGCTGCGCTTCTCAACAGCGATCCAAGCTCAGGGCGCCGGCAATAGTGGTCGGTTCGCAGGGCCTGAGGTAACGTCGCTTACGCAGTACGGCGTCGATCGCACCTTTATCCATCGGCATGCCCCGTGTTGTACAACGACGAGCTGTCCACCACGGCGACTTGGTAGGGGAGTTCCGGTTGCAGGGTGACGTGGTCGATGCCGAACGTGTCATTAAGGAACCGCTCCAATCGCGCCAGCAGTTCGGGCCACTGGTCCAGATCGTCGATGCGCACGTGGGCCGCAAGGGCGTAGTGTCCGGAGGCGATGGTCCAGACGTGCATATCGTGGATATCCCGTACCCCGGCAGTAGCGAGCATCCGCTCGCCGACCTCGCGGAGGTCGATGTGCGCGGGCACGCCCTCCATGACGACGTGCACCGTCTCCTGCAGCAATCGCCACGTACTGACCAGGATCAGTCCGCCGATCACGAGCGAGAGGATGGGGTCGGCCGGCGTCCAGCCGGT
>Ga0207714_1001502_pt1 | contig 15005 bp, 16 predicted proteins | sample PonA232FremontCA_2_FD_187270 | JGI IMG/M metagenome (GOLD analysis project Ga0207714, IMG submission 187270) | Marine sediment microbial community from Fremont, CA, USA - Pond A23 Sediment 2 (SPAdes) | ecosystem: Environmental > Aquatic > Marine > Unclassified | place: USA: Fremont, California... | reverse complement strand
TCTTTTCGCTGCGTCTCCCGTAATGTCCGTTGAGCCCGTATTCGCGGTTTCGTCGGTGGAACCCGTTTCCGTGGTAGCCAACATGGCTGCCGGGGCTTCGATAATGACCGCCGGAGCCGAGATGTCCGTGTCGAAGCTCGAAGACCTTCTCTGAGGCTGCGAACCCTCTTACCTGCTCGGTGTGCCTGTAAACACATCATAATAAGCAGTCTCACGTTTTGTCTAATCATGAAGTACGGAACAGATAGGCAAACAGCGGTATTACTGTTTAGCATGAGTGCTGAAACAGAAACAGCCCCAACCGGTACAGAAACCAAGACAGAGAGAAAAACGTTCGTCGAAGACACCGACACCATCCTGACGGTTCCCGTACTCACAGGAATCGCGGTGATGATGTTCGGTAGTCTGTTCATCGTCACAACCTCACCCGAACCCGGTAGCCTTACGTTCGGTGCGGTCGCCAGTACGATGATCGGTGTTGTGGTCGGCGGGTTCGTCTGCATCTCAGCCTTCCTCGTCGCATCGATACTGGCTCCGTTTTTCGGCGGAACGCCGGAACACGAAGCGATACTAGAGGAGGAAGGTCAGGAGGGCAACGGAAAGTAGGTACTTACGTGAAGTAGTTACCTCTGTGGAACGGAAGTCCCCCGAACCGACTGAACTACCACTCGCCGAACCGCGTCAGGTTCTCTAGCTCGCTTTCGTCTATGTTTTCCTCATCGAAGACACGTTTGGCTATCGACCTCTTGTGCACCTCGTCCGCGCCGTCAACTATACGGAACGAACGGACGTTTTCGTAGAAGTCTGCGAGTGGAAGGTCCTTGCCGATACCGTTGCCGCCACAAGCCTGTACCGCCGTGTCTATCGCGTCCTGTGCGACGTTCGCTGCGTAGTACTTGCTCATAGCGACCTCAACGCGCGCCTGATTACCGCTCGCTATCTCCTTCGCGGCGTGGCGCACCATCGTCCTTACAGCGTGAAGGCGTGTCTTTTCCTCGACTACGCCGAAGCGGAGCGACTGTTTTTCGGATAGCTTCTCGTCGAAGGCGTGGCGTTCGTCTGCATACGCGACGGCGATGTCGAGCGCGCGGTCAGCCATGCCGGAGAAACGCATGCAGTGTGTCAGGCGTGCCGGACCGAGACGCTGTTGGGCGACCATGAAGCCCGCGTTCTCTCCGCCTAAGAGGTTCTCTTCTGGTACGCGGACGTTGTCGTAACGCATCTCTGCGTGACTCACGCCGCTGTCACCCATGTGGGGCACGTCGCGTACGACCTCTACGCCGTCGGCGTCCCTTGGGACGAGGAATATCGAGCATCCCTGATACGGATGTGCGTCTTGGTCTGTCCGCGCCATCACGAGGTAGACATCAGCCTCGACACCCTGCGTCGTCCACCATTTGTGACCGTTTATGACCCATTCGTCGCCGTCCTTCTCGGCTGTCGTCTCTATCATCTTGGGGTCGGAACCCGCGCCCTGCATAGGCTCTGTCATCGAGAAACCTGAGGTTATCTCATCGTCCACAAGGGGTAGGAGCCATTCCTCCTTCTGTTCCTCGGAACCTACGAGTTCGAGCGTGTGCATGTTGCCCTCGTCGGGCGCGTCCACGCGCAACGCCTTCGCGCCTAAGAGGCTCCTACCTGCTTCCTCGAACGTCGGAAGAACATCGCGCAGGTCGTAGCCCTGACCGCCGTACTCCTCCTCTATCTGGGGCGCGTAAAGACCACGTTCGCGCGCCTCTTTCTGAAGCTCATCGACCATGTCGTCCATCTCGTGTTCTTCGAGCATCTCACGGTTCCTCAGCATCTCCCTCTCTCGCGGCAGAACCGACTCTTCTACGAACTCACGCGTTTCCTCGGCGAGTTCTCTCGCGGTTTCGGAGTCGTCGTACTCTATGTTCATAACAAACGCACGTAATTGGTGTCCGACGTTTGTAAATACACGGGGTAGAGTCGCGGAGAAAGATGTATCAGCGAGTCGGGCTTTTTCTGTGTACTCGCTACGTTGACGCGTCTCAGTCGCCAGCCAAGGCTTCGTTGCCTACGGCACAGTTGTTGGGTCCGAGTTCGAGCGTAAACGCTTCCTCGTCGTCCGCCTCCTCCCTTCCGAGGTTCACAGCGATTATCTCCTTGTAGTTGGCAGGACGCGGAGGCATGTCGGCGAGTACCGTCTCGACGAACTTTTCGCGTTCCATCGAGAGAACGCCTATTCTTCCTTTCAGTTCGTCGAGCGTAGCCGTGTACGTGCCGTCCTCTGCGGGTTCGGCAAAACTGCTGTAATGAGCACCGCCGACGAGAACGTCTGCGTCGAGTTTCAGAATACGTTCCTGAAGAGACTCATGTAGCTTACGCGCTGCGTCGGGCGCGCCTTCGTCACCCTCCTCAAGGTCGGGGCGCGCGACGGTCTCGACAAAAAGACCATCACCTGTCGCAAGGAACGCATCATCGACGAGGTAAGATGTCATACCCGAAGTATGCCCCGGCGTGTGCACCGCCTCTATCCCAACACCACCGACTTTCAGAACGTCGCCGTCGCTGACAGCAGTGAGTTCGTCAGCATACGTGACGCCGCGCGCGACCGCAGGTTCAGGGACGACACCTTCGACTCCGCGTTCGTCGAGAGCGCGTACCCCAGAGATATGATCCGCGTGTATATGTGTGTCTAGGGCGTAGACGAGTTCCGCGCCGCGCTCTTTTGCGTCTTCAATATATCTGTCGGCGAAAAAACGGAGCGGATCGATAACCAAAGCCTCGTCTTCGTCGTAGATCATATAAGCAAGACATCCGCTCGAAGGTCTCCGATACTGGACGAGGGTTCCTCTCCCCTCGTACCTTTCGACCTCGACGGCTTCGTATATTGACGCCCATCCCTCCATACCGTCGTCAAGGTGTTCGACCTCGTATCCCCTTTCGGCTAGCACCTTTGCGACGAACTCGCTCGACTTGCCCTTAGCACAGACGGCTGTTACGAGTCTGTCGTTGGGTATACGTGCCAGAACTTCGTCGTCTATCTCTTCGTCTACGAACTCTGTGTAAGGCACATTGATGGACTTGACGGACTTGCCCTCTATCTTCCATTTCTCGTACTCCCTATTTCTCCGCGTGTCGATGACCGTTATAGCTTCTCCCCGTTTCACTCTTCCGCGTAGTTCTTCGGCTGTGATGCCTTCGACTTCAGCGTCTATCTCAGGCAGGTCAATTTCATCTAAGTTCATGCGGTGATGTAGGGGATGATGAAACTTAAGAGTTTAGATGGTAGTGTAAAGAACATACAATACACCGCAGGGTACTCGAAGTAAAGCTTCTCAGTCGTCCTGCCTCAGACTTTCGATTATCCTTTCTCCGATTACCATTTCCACCGCCGCATAAAACAGGTAGAGGAAGACAGACTGTACAAAAACAACACCAAGTACAGCAACCGCCTGTGCCGTCGGTGTCATGCTGAACATGATGTATCAACCTCCTTTTTGCGGAAGCTTTCTTTTTTCACGTACCGGTCTACGTGACTGTCTGGCTAATACTTTGGGATTATTCTACAATATAAGCTTGCCCGAGGCAGGTGCAGGGTTGTGGATACGTAACGGGTTTGTGCGTGTACGCAGGGTCAGTCCGGGTTCGGATACGGAAAGTGTATTGTAACGTACTACCACAACCCAGCAGTATTATTGCCGGATATCTTACGTGCACGTATGAGGGCACTGTGTACGACAGATCTGTCGGCTGCTAGCGAAGCCGCCATCGAGAACGAGACATGTCTCGAATGTCTCGGCAAGATAGGCGTCACAGAGATGCATCTACTCACGGTCATACCGTCGAACATCCATTCGGGTATGCCGGGTATCGACTTCGAGAAACGCCGAAGAAAGGCACTCGCACGGTACAGAGATGTAATAGAGGCGGCTGGTATGGATGTCGAGACTCATGTAGTCCGGGGCACGCCTCATAGACGTATAAACGGAATCGCCGAGACAGTAGACGCCGATATCACAGTCGTCGGTTCGCGTGGTAAGAGTCCGCTCGAAAACCGTGTCATAGGCTCGACTGCGCGTAACCTTTCACGGACCACCGTCGCGCCCCTACTCGTCAACCGTATCGAAAGAGCCACACAGAAACCCGAGGTAGTCCGTAAGCATCTCTTCAGGAGTGTCCTTTACGCGACAGATTTCTCGGAGAACGCAGAACGTGCCTTCGACGCATTCTCTTACCTTCGTCACGCGACACGCGAAGCGACACTCGTTCACGTCCGTACACCCAAAGACCCGGATTCGGAGAACCCCGAGGAAAGGCTCGAAGAACTCGCCGACGGGCTCGATGAATGGGAAATCGAGACAAAGACAGAGGTAAGACAAGGAGACCCGTCGGACGAGATTCTGAAAGCCGAGGAGGAACACGACCCGACACTCATCCTACTCGGTTCGCGCGGTCATAGCAGGCTACGGCGTCTGCTTCTTGGGAGCGTCTCGGAAGATATCGTCACCAAATCGGAACGCAACGTCCTGCTCGTTCCGCCATCGCACAAGCAGTAGGCGTTCAAACAGTCTTGACACCGTAGTAAAGAACGACGACACAGACAAAAAAAGCCGAACCGACCAAGAGGACAAAACTAGCTGTATCAAGGACGGGTGCAGAGAAGAAACCTGCGAGTTCACCGAGCGCGACGGCTACGCTCGCCATCATTAGCATCGCACCGAAGTAGACCGTTACCTCGCTCTCATCGACGCGCGCGGTCGTTGCGGAGCCGACACGCGCACCGAGTGAGCTACCTATCAGTAGCGGCACGACGACGGTCAGGTCAACAACACCCATTCTCCCATAGCTGAAAGCACCGATCGCGCCCGACATCAGACCGCCCAAGAGGCTTGTGCCGACAGCGACCGAAAGGGGAACGCCGATGAGGTAGTAGATAGCTGGCATACGTACGAAACCGCCTCCGACACCCAGAAAGCCCGAGACTAGACCCACTCCTCCGCCGACACCCGATACGGTCCAGATAGATGCCTCGGAGCCGTCCGAAAGCGTCACGTTGGGCGGGAAACCGTACGACTTGACCTTCTTCGCAGTCTCGGGAACCTCGTCGTCCTCATCTTTTTCGCCGTTCACCGCGCTCCGTGTAAAAAGAACTCCTATGCCCGCGAGAAGCACGACGTACACGAATCCGACCACGGCTTCTGCACGCCCGAGTTCGTCGAGATAGAAGACAGCACGCCGTCCTGCTTCGATGCCGACGACAATACCTACGAACATAAGCAGTCCGAGCCTGTAGTCTACGTTTCCAGCATCGTGGTGTTTGAGCGTCGCTATGACCGCCGTGCCAAAGACGAAAGCCATCGAACTACCTATGGCTACGGGTGCGGGATAGTCGAGAATAAGTAGCGCGGGCGTGACGAGGAACGACCCGCCCATGCCGAAAAAGCCGAAGAAGACGCCGACCATGAAGCCGAAGCCGACGAATAGAGCAACGAGGACGAAGGATACGCCGAATATACCCATCTTCAGATACCGCACGGGTTTGGCTTCCCCGAAACGGAAGGTTCGGCAGCAAGAACCTCTTGGTTGGTGGCGTCCGCTCTGTGTGAACTCTTCTTTCGCAGAGCCGACCCGAATCCGGGGCGAGTCGTCTGGATTCGAGACATTTTGTTTGGGTACGGTTCCGAAGTATAACAGTTTTGGGATGATCACACAATACTCCTGTTAGGTTCTCGGAGTAAATGACAACGGAACTCATGGGTTAGATTGATTGGAGAGGACACCGAAGATAGGGGAAGGAGAACAAAACAGATGCCAGAAGCAAAAGAACTCGTAGACGAAGGTGGTCTGAGAAGCTTTCTCACGGAACACCTCGGTGATGAGGATACGCTGGAGGTCGAAAGACATGACCAAGGACATTCGAACGAGACGCTTTTCGTGGACTGGGGCGACAACGAACTCGTCGTGCGTCGTCCGCCGCCCGGTGCGACGGCGGACACGGCACACGATGTTCTTCGGGAGTACGCGGCTATTCATGCTTTACAGGACACCGACGTTCCCGTACCGCGCACGGTCGCCTCTTGCGACGACCACGACGTTATCGGCTGTGACTTCTACGTCATGGAACGTATCGACGGCGACGTGATACGTTACAGCGAACCCGAACGTTTTGCGAACGCGGAAGGACGCCGCCGTGTCGGTGAGGAGCTAATCGACGTTCTCGCACAGATTCACAACGTCGATTACGAGGAGGTCGGTTTAGGAGAGTTCGGAAAGCCCGAAGGCTACACGCAGAGACAGGTGGATAGGTGGACGAAACAACTCGACTGGGCTTTCGACGAGACGGAAAGCGAGCGCGAGGTACCCGACTTGCACCGCGTCGGCGACTGGCTCGACGAAAACGCGCCGCAGGAACACGACCACACGCTCGTACACGGCGACTACAAGTTAGACAACGTCATCTACGCGACCGACGACGAACCGCGTATCGCTGGCGTCCTCGACTGGGAGATGTGTACACTCGGCGACCCGCTTTGTGACCTTGGATGGCTCCTTTTTTTCTGGATGGACGAAAAAGACCCCGAATCGAAGGTGATGGAGACGTTCGGCTCCGGCTATCTCAGAAACGACGACTATCTGACGCGCGAACAGCTTGTTGAGAGATACAAGGAAAAGACAGGATTTGAGGTTGACAACCTCCGGTTCTACCGCACGCTCGCCGTCTACAAGATGTGCGCGCTCGGCGAGATGTTCTACGCCCGTTACCTCATGGGACACAGCGACAGTAGCTTCCATGCCATGATGGGAGACGGCGTGCCCCTCCTTGCCGAGCAGGCAGTTGACGTAATAGAAGGAGAGTTTCCGCTGTGACCGGAGGAGCGTCTCTACACGTCGTCGAACGTCTCGAAGAGATACCCGAACCCGTGCCGGACGCGGACTTCGTAGTCGTGGACGTTATTATCTCGTCCACAGCGGTCGTCCGTCTTCTCGAAGAAGGCGCGGAGTATGTCAGGACGTTCGGTGACACCGAGGAGGCACTCGCGTTCAAACGTGAGGAGGACGCGGTTCTCGTCGGCGAACAAAGCGGCGGACCAATCGACGGATTCGACCTTTCGCCGCTTCCTTCAGTCTTCAGCGAACACGACTTAGAAGGACGACCTGTCGGTATCATGACGACGAACGGAACGCGTGCCGTTGAGAAGATAGATAGAAAGGACGGCGTCTTTTTCGGGAGCACCGTCAACGCAGGTGCGGTTGCGGATGCTCTGCGCGAACATGACAGGGACGCGTGGATAGTCGCCGCGGGACGTTATGGCGACACGACACCCGAGGACACAGCGGGCGCGGAACTCATACGCGAGATGTACAATAACGGCGGCGCGTCGGAGGAGCGCGTCGATGAGTTCAGGAGTGCGATACGCGACTCCGGCACAGCGTCTTGGATAGACGACCTTGGCTACTGGCACGAGATAGAGAGCCTTCTCGATTTCGACAGCTCAGAGACGGTGCCACGGATGCGCGACGGCGTGTTTGTAGAGTGAGATGGGGCGGCGGAATATATATTCTGTCCACCGTCGAACATGAAACATGTTCAGCGACTCCACACTCATCGACCTGAGTGTCGGCATCGAAGACGGCGTAGCGAGCGAACCCAATCCTGCGACGGTAGAACGTATGAACCACCGTGAGGGCGCGGAACAGCTCGCCGAGAACCTGCGTGCGATGGGACACGACGTAGAGGCGGATGACTTCCCCGACGGCACAGCACTCGCGTGGGAGGAGGTACACGCTGTCACACATACGGCGACACATATGGACGCGCCGTTTCATTACGGTGCAGAATCGGGCGACGAACCCGCACGCACAATCGACGACGTGCCTCTTTCGTGGTGCTGTGGCGAAGCCCTCGTTCTCGATATGCATCATCTTGAAGCGGGTGACGAGATAACGGTCGAGGACGTAAAGAACGCCCTGAAGGAAGTCGACCGCAGCGAGTATTTCGACGAAAGCATCGTCCTGATACAGACGGGCGCGGACGAACTCTGGGGCGAACCAGAGTACCTGACTGAGTTTCCGGGCATGGGGCGCGAGGCAACGCTCTGGTTGGTCGAGCGCGGTGTCCGTGTGATAGGCACCGACGCATACGGCTTCGACAAGCCTTTCGACGAGATGGGACGACATTTCGCTGAGACGGGCGACTCGGACGAACTCTGGCCCGCACATCTCGCGGGAAGAGAGGAGGAGTACTGTCAGATAGAGAAGATGGCGAACTTGGACGCGCTTCCGCGTAAGACCGAAGTGCCCCTCTACGCCTTCCCCGTTGTCGTTGAGGACGCGAGCGCGGGATGGGTGCGTCCTGTCGCTGTCTTCGATAACTCCTCCGGCGAAGACACTTTGGGCGATGAGAACGAGGTACAGGTATGAAGCTCGCAACATTCGAGGTAGGGACGGATGTCGGTCGAAAGAGACGCGTTGGCGTGAAACGCGACGATGCGGAGGAACTCGTTGACGTTACGACAGCGTACGCCGCCGCGCTTGACGAAGCGGGCGAGGACGACCCCGTCGCTGTCGCAGAGGCACACGCTCCGACAGATATGCAGACTTTTCTCGAAAGAGGCGAACGTGCACTCGAAGCGGCGCGCGCGGCTCTCGAACACGTAGACAGCACAAGGAGCGGCGAACGCAGTTCGGAAGGCGGACGGCTTGTTTTCTCGCTCGAAGAAATCGACCTTCTGTCCCCTCTACCGCGCCCCAACACCCTTCGCGACTTCATGGTATTCGAGGAACACGTCAAAAACACGGGCGGAGACCCGCCAGACGTATGGTACGACGTGCCTATCTACTACAAAGGCAATCCGAACCCTGACGTGACATACGGACCGGACGACGATGTGCCGCATCCGAGTTACTCCGAGAGCCTTGACTATGAACTCGAAGTCGCCGCCGTAATCGGAAAGAAAGGACGCGACATACCAGCCGAAGAAGCCGAAAACTACATTGCAGGATACACCGTCTTCAACGACTTCAGCGCGCGTGACACACAACTTGAGGAGATGCAGGGGCAGTTAGGACCTGCGAAGGGCAAGGACTTCGCAAATTCATTCGGTCCGTACCTCGTCGTCTCCGATGACTTCGATGTCACCGAAGCGCGTATGACCGCCGAGGTAGATGGAGAAGAATGGTCGGAAGGCGTCGCAGGCGAGATGCACCACTCTTTCGCAGAAATCATCGAACACGTCTCGCAGGACGAGACGCTCTATCCCGGCGACGTTCTCGGGAGCGGTACGGTCGGCGGCGGATGCGGCTTGGAACTCGGAAGGTTCCTCGAAAAAGGCAACACGGTCACGCTCCATGTCGAAGGGATAGGAACGCTCGAAAACACGGTAATCTAACGCAAAAACAGGGACTTAGTACTCGTCGGTCGGCGGTATACAGCCTTCGAGTGCGTCCTCGTCTTCGAGTTCGTACTTTATCGTACCTTCTTCGTCGTCCCTGTACGACGAGACGACACCGTGTCTTTCCATGTGTTCCAGATGCGCGTACGACTCGCCGGGTCCGTGCAGGATATGTATTCCTTGAAGCTCTCCGAAGAGGTGTGCTCCGGTCTCCCAAGCGTCGCAGGCACCTTCTTCGCTCAGTACATCGACGACACGCGCAGACCTCTCGCGGTGGTGCTCGATTATCTCGACTGCGCGCTCTGTCGGTTCGTCGATAGGGTCGCGGTGTCCGGGGTACGCGCGGTCGAAGTCACGGTCTGCGAGACGGAAAAGCGTCTCAACGTACCTTTCGAGCGGCTTTTCGACACGCACATCCGCGCCACCCACGTTCGGCGTGTAGACCGGAAGGAGCGCGTCGCCGGTGAACGCCTCGTTCTCATCAAGCATTGCGAAAGATGTCAGTCCCGCCGTGTGTCCGGGCGAGTGCACGGCTTCGAGTTCGACGCCTGCAACCTCCCAACTGTCACCGTCTTCGAACCTCTCGGTGTCCGGCGCGACGCCCTGTATCGCCGAGTTTGACGTTATGAATGCGAGCAGGTTCTCTTTTTTGTCGTCGGGCATCCCCCAGTCTTCGAGAACGCTCCTCTGTTTTTCCTCCATCGCTCCTCTCGTTGCCTCGTCTTGTTCCACGAGAGGTGCGTCTTCCTCGTGGATACGTACCGACGCACCGCTTTCCTCCTGTACGTACCCCGCCAAGCCGACGTGGTCTGCGTGCCAGTGCGTCAGGAATACATGGTCTACGTCACCGACATCGACGCCGCATTCTTCGAGTTTCTCGTCGAACTGACGTTTCACGTCGGGCGTCGAGACACCTGTATCGACGAGAGCCACCTCACCGTCACCTTCGAGAAGGTAGAACGAGTTGCTTCCCTCGAACTCGTGGTTTTCTAGCTGTAGACGTTTCACGTTCGGGATAGGGCGTTACTGTTATTATCTTTTGCCACTTTCGCGTCCGTTAAGCACGGGAAGTCATGGAGTGATACAGAAGCGTCTACCGCCGAGTACCCACGTCGGGAAGCCGGCACAAGCAGAAACGCGTCAGAAACACGAGGCTACGTCGGAGTCGTTCTCGTCTTCCGTCGATTCAGGCGGGCAACTGTCGAGCATGTTGGGACTTCTGTCGTCGTAGAACTTTCTTCCCACATACTCATCGCCCAGGTAGCACATCACCGACTCGTGTATCTCGGTGCTCGTCTCGTATGTGCGTGTCTCGTCCATCTCCAACGCCTCTGTGATGCCTTTTCCCCCGCCTGACGGACAGTCTATCTCCCTTCCGTTTAGCTGTTCCACAGCCGAATCGTGTTCTATCGGCGTCTCTACTTCGCTGTCTATATACTCCTTTACCTCTGAGAGTCTCATCTTTGTCACCTGCGTCTTCAGGTGCACGAAAGTAGTACGGCTTAATAAAGGTTGCCGTAAATAATCCATTAATTATACCCTGTTTTTGTAAAGTTTCTATGGACATTCGTAAGACGTGCGTCTGACATGACCGGATAACACGCAGAGGGCGCGACATCTGAGGAGATACGTGGTCAGCGCAGTCCGTCGAGGAACCCCAGAAGTTTCTCGTTCGTGAACTTCTGCTGTTCGTCGTTTGACGAATGACCTGCTTCCGGAACAACCTCAACACGTCCGTTGGGCATCGGTTCGACGGTTTCGCGCGCCCTTTCGACAGGTATCGAGGTATCTTCGTCGCCGTGAAGCGCGAGCACAGGCACTTCGATTTCATCCATCCTGTCCGTGATGTCGTCGCGGTGGAGCCACGACCGTACCTCGTTCACGACCGACATGGGTGGGTACGAGAGCCAGCGTTCGACCCATGCATCGACGAGTTCGGGGTTTTCGTCGTGCGTCGTGTCACCGAAGAGTATCTGCGAGGACGTTTCTGCGAGTCCTTCTGGTACTTCGTCGCTCTGCTCTATCTGGGAGATCATAGCGTCGTAGCTCTGTGTCTGTGCCTCCTCGTGGGTACCAGCCATCGAATCGACAAGGACGAGCGCGTCGAGTCTGTCTTGGTGTTCGAGCGCGAAACGTAGACCCATGAATCCGCCCATCGACATGCCGACAAGGGCGCAAGAGTCGATACCGAGGTTGTCTAAGAGCGCGTCGCAGTCTTCGACGAGGTCGTGTAGGTCGTACGCGGGTTCGTAGTACTCGGTGCGCGCGCGGAGGTTGTACGCGACCGCATGGTACCCTGCGTCCGCGACGGCTTCGATCTGTGAGTCGAACATCGTGCGGTCCATCAGTGTGCCGTGTGCGAAGACGACCGTCGGTGCGTCCTCGTCGCCCTCCTCACGGTATATATCGGTGCGGTTTCTGTACGCTCGTCGTGCCAAGTCTGTTTCTTCGGGCATTCTGTTCTTCTATCGTTCTCCACCGTATTAGTTCGTGCGCCGGTTCTGTCGTTCGGCGGGCAACAGTTTCGTTCTTTGCCGGTACCGCCGGTGGTATTTACGCGGGGTACGAAGGGGATGTTATGAGCGCGGAAGCACGCCTCGAATCGTACCGCACCGCAGACGAAAGGCTCGTTGTGTACGACTCGGGAACCCCGTGTGCATTCGTATCTTCGGATACAGCTTTCGACGTTGAAAGTATGCGTTAGAGACTGGGTTCGTCCGCGAAACTTTCGTCTTCTTTCCACTCTCCTTCCCCCTTGCCGAACCAGACTAGCCAGTACAGGTCGGCTTCGGAGCATTTCGAGGCGTGCTGAACGAGCCTTCCTTCTTCGAGTGCCTCGTCGAACTTGTGTATGTGTTCGTCGCCGCAGAGAGGGCAGGGACGTATCACAGCGTCACTTCCTGTGCGTCTTCCGTCCTCGCGTCCTACCTCCAGAACAGGATCGTTGCTGAGTTCTTCGAGTGCGTCTTCGTGTGTCTCGACGCCATGGTACTCGGTGAGCGCGTCTAGGTGTGCGTCCGAGAGTTCTTCGGGCGCGACGATGCCGGAGTATGTCACGTCTCTCTCCGTCCTTCTTTTCTACTCGTACTCTTCACGTAGTTCACGCGCCGCCTGCGACATGTTTTCTAACTTTCCGAAGGCGACGTCGCGCGGTAGGAGCTTTACACCGCAGTCGGGGTTGACCCATACCTGTTCGGGGTCTACGAAGTCGAATGCGTTTTCGATGTTGTCCTTAATTTCCTCGACTGATTCGACCTCACGGTCGTGGATATCGACACATCCGAATCCGATTTCCTTGTCGAAGTCGTGTTCTGCGAACTCGTCGATATGCGCGAAGTCCTGATTCACGAACTCCAGCGAGAACTGGTCTACAGGGATATCGAGCATCCTCGGGTATATCGCTCCGTAGTCGCCGTAACAGACGTGCATTATCTGGCGTTCGATGTTCTCGTGCTCCTCCTTCGTTACGCCGTCTACGACCTTTTCGGTCGCCTCTATCACTAGGTCGATATCCTCAGGACGTACCGAAAGCGCGGGTTCGTCTATCTGTATGTACCTCGCGCCCGCGTCGGCGAGCCTGTGAATCTCGTCGTTGACGATTTCGGCAAGGCGCATTATAAGTTCGCGCTCGTCGCCGTATACCTCGTCGAAAGACCAGTCGTAGAGCGTGTACGGTCCTGTAATCGGGACCTTAATGCCGTGTCCTTCGCTCATCGCCTTCTGCGTGAACTCGAACTCGTCCACGAGCATCGGTTCGGGGTCGCCGAGTTCCTTGACTACGCTCGGCTTGTCAAAGTAGTTGTTGCCCCAGACGCGTACGGGACCGTTGAACTCGTACCCGGGTATACGGTGTGCGAAGTACTCGACCATCTCCTCTCTGCGCATCTCGCCGTCGCCGAGTATGTCGATTCCCGCGCGTTCGTGTTCGTCCACGACGACGCGTGCGGCGTCGTCCATCGCCTCTTCTAAGCGTTCGTCGGAGAACTCGCCTTCTTCGTTGAGCTTTCTTACTTTGTTGAGCCATTTGGGCTTCGGATGGCTTCCGATTACCGTCGTCGGGAAAAGCTTGTCGTGTACCATTATCTCCTCACCTCGTCGGTTGCCTCTCCAAGACGCTGAACCTTGTCCTTCATGACCGTCCACGGAAGGAAGTCGAGTCCCGCGGACGGCGAAACATACGTAGTCTCAGGATTTGCGTGTTCTAAGACCGATTCGACAGTTCCGACGAGTTCATCGACGGATTCAACCCGTGTGTTACGCGCGTTCATGCATCCGACCGCGAGCGCGCCGTCAGCACCGTACTCCTCAACCGCGCCGATGTTTTCCTCTCCGGAGATGAGGTCGATACCCACACCGTCGGCGATATCGAGTAGGTGCGGGTACGCGTCGTTTATTTCGCCGAAGTACGTCTTGACAACGACCTCGGCGTCGACGCCTTCGAGAGAGCGTTCTATAGTCTCGATTCCTTCGTCCAGATCGACGCCCTCGTCGTTGACGCCCGTAAGCGAAGGTTCGTCCAACTGTATCGTCTCCGCACCGGCGTCTTCGAGTGCCTTGAGTTCCTCGTTGACAACGTCTGCGAACGCGCCGCGGTATGCGTCGTCCGAGTCGTAGTAGTCGTTCTTCGAGAGACGCGCGAGCGAGTACGCACCAGCCATAACGGGCTTCACGGCGTTCGACGCGATTCCGACGGCGTCCTCGTACTGTCCGACAGTAATATCGCCCGAGTGCGCAAGTCCGTCGGCGACCTTCGGCTCGCGGTAGAAACGGTTGTTGTCGTAGAAACGTTTGATTCCGCCCATCTCGATTCCGTCGATGCGCGTCGTCGGGAACGCGATTATGTCGTCCCACGAAAGCTGTCCTTCGGTCACGAGGTCGATACCCGCACCTTCCTGAATCTCGATAACGTCGCCGCGTCCCTCGTGGAACACGTCTTCGACCTTCTCCTCTGCCTCCGGACCCATGTCCTGTTTCTGGTAGCCCTGTACCTCTTTGAGTGTCTCGATGAGGTAGTCAGGTCGCGGGAAGTAGCCCGCTGTCGTCGAAACTACGTCTGTCATCCCTGAATCGTATTACGTCGGGGCATAAACGCCTTTCTTTTTATTACGCGAGGGCATAGTTAGAGAAGCTACATTCTCTCCACAGACCTCAAGGTAGTTACCGTTATTTTCACGCGGCTTAGTAAGTAGTAACAGCAGTTTTTTATGTCAGACTTTCATCATACGTTCGGTATGGGGTCTGAAAAACCAACAGAGGAGGAGAGTCTGTCCGAAATGTTAAGAAGCGTATGGGAAGATATGAGAGCTGGGGCGGAGATTGATATTGAGACACACGAATTTCCGATTGATATTGTGACGCAAGAAAATGACTTAAACGCTCAACTCAAGGTTCCAACAAAAAAGGGAGGCGCAACAATTAGCAAAAGCAGTTGGGAAATAGGAGAAGGTACATTTTCACGAACAACCTCCAGCGGGACAATTGAAGAAGAACCATACGAGGATGTTATCACGCGTCTTCAGGTTAAGAAAGATAAGATTGAAATGGGTGTTCTCTTAAGTGAAAATATTGAATCCGATAAAAATAGAGTTAAAAAAGAACACTTGCGCAAGAATATGAGTACCGAACGGACGATACGAATTAAGATGC
>Ga0207714_1001500_pt1 | contig 15010 bp, 24 predicted proteins | sample PonA232FremontCA_2_FD_187270 | JGI IMG/M metagenome (GOLD analysis project Ga0207714, IMG submission 187270) | Marine sediment microbial community from Fremont, CA, USA - Pond A23 Sediment 2 (SPAdes) | ecosystem: Environmental > Aquatic > Marine > Unclassified | place: USA: Fremont, California... | reverse complement strand
TTCGATCGAACTCGAGTCTATTCGGTGTCGGTGCTCATTGACGTCTTCGTACCAGTCAGCGACGGATCCGTACGGGTCGCTATCTGATCCGTCGCTCGATGATGTTGTGACTTCGACTTGGGGTACGTTGTCTGGGTCTAACCCGTATGTCATAGGTTCAGTTCCACCATCATCATCCGTGTCGTCTTCGGACTCTGTGCTTGACTCGTTGCTCGACTCGTCGTCATTGCTGACGAACGGGTTCCATATCTGCGATGGATCGAAACTGACGGGCATGGTTAGAACTGGCGACTCTGGGTCGGAACTTTGCTCGTTTCGGGGTCAACACCTGCGTTGTCTGCGGTCGTGATCGCGAGTTGGGTGCGACACGACGTACAGGCGCCGTATTCGATCTTCAACGGCTTGGCGCCACAATGCGGGCAACTGAGCGAACTGTGCGTTCCACGGGGAAGGGTTTCACTTGAGTTCATGATTAGGGGCGTCTGACTTTACTACAGTCGTACTGCTCGAATTTTGACGCGATGTTGCTTTCGAGGCCACAGTCATCACACTCATAGTACAACGACTGCGTGCGATCGTCTGCTATTTTTCGCGTGACATCGTGACCGAAGATGTTCATTTCTCTTGGACGCTGACTTGTGCGATTGACTCTGCGTCGATCCCGTTGATGTTTGTATCGTATTTGTCGGTAACGTCGACAGTGACTTGTACTCCCCACACCGTGTTGCCGTTTGTCATCGTTGGGCGGGAGACAGTGTCACTCCACATGACTGAGTATCCCGTCTGCTCGATACCGGCTGACTGTAGTCTGTCTCGAACGTCTGCTTCTGCGTCGCCGTGTGCGGTGTCTTCGCCACGTCTGTTCTCGACACTGACAGTGATTGCGTAGTGGGCCATTAGTCGTCGAACGCGGGGTTGTTTTTGCTGAACTCGCTGCTCACGGAGATGGATCCGGTGAGGTCGATGAGCGGGAAGCCGGGGTCCGCGTACCGGATCTCGTCGGCGATGAACGACGCGAGTTCATCCTCGAACTGCTTGCGCTCCTCGGTGTCGATAGGCAACTTGGCCTTGTCGATGGTAATCGTAATGGTGCCTGGGTCGGTGACTTTCGGTTTCTTGGATGACATTGGGTTGGGTTGGAGTGGAGCCTTGCCGTCGCGCTGCTACGGTCATTGGCGAACTGGGTAGTTATCGATCGGTGCTATTCAGTCGGGTACGACTATTGGTTCAGATGTCTGGATCAGCGTTCTGCGTCTCGACGTCATCGAAGTCGAAGTCGCCTTGTTCTTCGATGATGCGATCGACGTCGTCATCGTAGGCAGCGACGTCGTCGACACCGAGTTCAGCCTGCTGCTGGATTCGGTCGACGAGTTTGTCGCTCCATCCTTCGATGATCTCTTCGTCGCGTTCGGACTTGGCGTACAGCAGGAGCGCCTGGAGGCGCACCACGTCGCCAAGTGGTAACTGGAGCAGTACCTGTTCGGGCTCGGACTGGGTGGTTTCTGGCATTGGAACGAGGGGAACAACTCACACCGCAACACTTACAACTCTGTTCAACGGCACTAAGCACTACGTTGCCGGGCGAGAATAGACCTGTGTGCCGACGGAGGAGGCCACAGGTCTATCTCGCACCGGCGCGATTATTCTGTCGTTTCGGTACCGTCTTCTGTATCGACGAGTCCGGCACTGATTTCGTCTTCTGGATCGGCTCGGTCGTCGACGAGTGCGTCGGCATTGGTGATACCACGTTCGAAGCGAACGATGCCTTTCAGTTCGCTCGTGGTGATGTCACACTCCCGACATAACTCGGCGATCTCGCTCGTCATCCCACCCTCGCGGATCATGCTGCGAACAGCAGCCCGCTGGATGGGTGTTCGCGCATCGAGCACTGGGTCGAACGTGACGACCTTGTCCTCTTTTCGGATGGGGATGGTGCGCGATGCGTGGTCGTACCGGATCTCGTCACCCTTGATGCGCGTGCCTTCCGAGAGGAACTCGATAGCACGCTTGTACGCACCGATCGGGTGTTGGTCCGGATCTTGCGAGCGGTCTCGCCACTGATCCCACGCGTGGCTCGTGATGTGGATCGTCCACTCGTCGTCACAGGATCGACACCGAAACTGTGCGCCACCGTCTATCGCGAAGGCCGTCCGCCCGCAAATCTCGCACTCTGGCATTCGGGGCGATGTGAGGCCCTCACGGAGTTTGCCTTTGCCGTTACCGTCGTTGATTTCGTCCATTACGATAGTTTGACTTCGTCAAACGTGTAACTCGGCAGATAAGTCTGCCTCATTACACTTCTGGATCGTGTTCGTCTAACGTGTGGTACTCGTCCGTGTCGATAGCGTCTGCGGGGTGGTCGGCGGGACTGGCAGTGATCACAGACTGCGAGAGCGCTGGTCTTACTGCGTCTGTGAACATGCGCCACGCGTACGCCTGTGATTCATCTTCACCGTCCTTGGGACCACCGTCAATGATGTCCGCCCACGCGATGACTTTCTGTGCGACGAACTGCTCTGTCGTTTCATCGATGAGCGTGACGGTGATTCCCTCCCGACCAACGTGTGCTTGTGCGACGTGATTTGTGTCTGGCATTATCAGTGAGCCATCGTGACGTCAATGTCGAACTCGTCTTCTTGGACCATTTCGTGGAGGACCTGTGCGCCGTCGGGCCCGACCTCGATCTGGTCGACGGCACCAGTGCCGTGTTCAATTTCTATCGATGCGTCCGGCTCGTAGTCGTCGACGAGGGCTTCGTCTTCGCCACCAGGCGTGTCGAAGACGACGGAGACCTGTTCGACGTCGGTTGCTGTGTAGCGTTCCATTGAGGCGACAACTGCGTGTTGGGTTTCGTTGTACTTAACTCCGACGGTATCGGTGCGACTGGCAGGGCTTCAGTCCCACCAGGCGTGACAACGGTAGCCGTCACGCTCGTACTCGTCTGCGGTCCGACAGACGTTCTCGAAGTCTCGCTGGACGTCTTTTGACAGTGTCGCGCCCGACGGTGGCTCGATGGTGATCGACGTGAGCGTGATCCGGGAGTCGGGCCTGTCGGGCCCAATCATGTAGCCGGTGTAGCCGACCACGTCGACACTGTCGTCGTTGAGGGCAGTTTCGCCGAGTTCGCACAGTTCGCCCATCGTTGCCGACCCGTTCTGCGTTCCGGCGGGATCGATGTAGCCGTTGTCGATGAGCCGGCGGAACGTCTTCGGCGTGATGTATTCTGGGCCGTGCTCACCGATCGGGCCGATTCTGGCGAACTGACCGGTCGTTTCCTTGCCCCACTCAAGCGGGCGTCCGAAGATAATTCGTTCGCGCTGTTCGTCGACCGTAACGTCAAGTCGTTGTGCGGTTGGTGGCATTGTCGGGTACTACCAGTACACCCCCGCAACACAACGGGCGCACTGGTGAATTCGAGTTGGCGCCGGTCGAGAGTAACCCTGTGTGGCGAGCCTGCGAGCCCACAGGGTTACCTCGCACCGGGCGCCTGGTTACTCCTCACTGAGCGTGCTTTGGAGTGGTTCCTCCGGCGTGTAGTCGTCCATCCATGGCATTTGGAGGTCATCATCGTAGAACGCTTCGTCTTGGCTGATGAGATCTATTTCGTTGAATGAGCCAGTACAGTGGCTACATTCGATCCCGTGATCATTGGCCCCGTGTGCTGGCTCCATCATGCCTTGCGGTTCTCGGTAGCCAATGTCTGATCCATCGTCGATGACGTGGCCTCGCTCGATGTACTCTGTGAACCATGAGAAGTCTGTTGCGCCACACTCGGGGCAGCAGCGGAGTTCGTTGGGCATTACGTATCACTCTCCGGTGGGACCATCTGCTCGCTGACGACGTACATGTTGCTGACGGTCATTTGGTACGCACCGGGGTTGTTCGGTCCGTCCCAATACATGCGTGCCGTCTCGGGCAAGTCAAGCCCGTATCCGTACACACAGTCGGTGAACTCGATGTCTTCTACCGGGAGGAATATCTGGTGGTTGAGGTGTGCGCCGTGCTCTCCGTTGCCACCGATGTCGCGTCGGTTGTACGCGACAACCCATTCTGCTCGCCCGTCGTCCTCGAGTCGAATCGGGTTGTCCTCGTAGAAGTAGTCGTCGAGGCTGTCCGTCTCGATCTGCCACTCAGTGCCACGGTCGGACTGTGTGACGGTGATGTCGTTGAGCGCGAGTCGGTTCTGGAGTGTCTCTCGACTGACGATCTCGAGTTCGTTGAAGTACCGGGTCGAGAGGTGCTCGAAGTTGCCCACCCCGACACCCCGTGCTGTCTCGATGTGGAGCAGCGCGTCGTCGATGTGGGGCTGGACGTTGTTCAGGTCATCGACGGGACAGAGCGTGTGGCAGCGGACACTGCCGTTCTGGTTTCTGTCCCGAAGGATGGCCCACTCTTCGACGTCACGGATCATTGCCTCGAACGAGTCGTACCTGTTAGCGATGGAGTCGGGCGTTTCGAGCATGACTGGCGCCTTGTCATCGGGCGATGCCTCTGTCGTGACCTGTGGAACGCCATCGTCGTCGCTGACTCTGGCGTAGATGTCGGTGTCGTGAAGTGTCATTGCTGGTCTGGCACCTCATCTGCGGGGACGCACTCGATTCGGGTCGCACAGAGCACGGTCTCCGACAGATCGTGGTCCGAGTCCCACCCGTCTCGGATCGTGTTCTCGGTGAGATCGATCGGGATGTTCTGGTAGGACGTGCCGGGGTACTCATCAGGAGTCTGACACTCCTCGAGTGGGAGGTACACCGGTGCGCCGTGTTCGCCGGCAGGACCGGTCGTCGCGGTCTCGTTTTCGGCTCGAACCCATCGTTCCTGCGTACTTGTTCCGCGTCCCATGTATGGGTTGGACTGTGGGATGTCTTCGGCCAGTTCGCGCACGATGTCGCGACCGGAACTGACGTGGAACTGTGACCGGTCACCGGGCGTGTCTTCGATGTGACTTACCCACCATTCTTCCGGCTCGACACACTGGATGAGTTCGCCATTGATATTGCTGAATTCCATCCGGAGCGAGATGGACTCATCCGTCGTCTCGAGTGTGAGTCGGTTCCGCTCTGTCTGGAACTGTATCTCCTCACGTGGGACGAGCATGCCGATTCCGGGCACACTCTCGCCATCCTGTCGGGTCGTGATGAACGCCCACTGTTCGGCGATGTCCTCGAGGTCGTCGACACTGCTGATCGTGTCGGTGTAGACCGTATTCGTGAGGCTCCCTGTTGGCCCGTGATCTGGCTTCGATGCGGTTCGGTCGAACTGGACGCTGTCGGTGCCGTCACCGTATTCGACAGTTCCGTACACGTCGGCGTCCGTTTGTGGCGTCTCTGAATCTGGCATGGTGTGGTACTACTGGGCGTTACGTTCTATCTCACGCATGCGCTCGTCGCTTGCGGGAACTGCGTTGTTACTGACCCGGACGATTTCGGTTGAGATGACACCGAAACTACCGCTTGGTCCGTCCCAATCAGGTACGATACATTCGTCTTCGACAACTTCTACTGGCGGGCGGTCGTAGTGCGTGTGGTCACGGAACTGGAGTGCTGCTTCCGGGAAGTACGTCTCGTAGCAGTCGTTTGTGCGACGATCGCGGTTGTTTGCGTCCCGACAGACAAACCAGTTACCGTGGTGACACAGCACGTCGGTGTCGGGGCCACTGGGCTCTGGTCCTCGGCTACTGTCGAACGGGTCACTCGTGATGAGCAATTGTCCGGAGCGTTCATCCTGGCTCACGTGTTGTTCGACAACGTTGCTATCCGGACGTTGGAGTGACAGCACGTCGATGTCTTCTCCCGCAAGTCGGCGGGTCCCGGCACGACGGATGACTTGGGATGGACGTTGAACTCTGACAGTTCCTGGCTCGTCACCAGCCTCCATATTTCCGGCGTCGAGGAATGCGCACGTCGTGCCACCACTTGGGCGCGTGATGTGTGCGAGTGCCCAATCTGTGGAGTCGATGTCAACGATCGTATCCTGTTCGCTGCCTGTTGGAGTCGTCGTTTCTGTCTCGATGAGCGACGGCGGAGTTTCTCGCTCGAGCGGGCTGGCGTCGTCGAGGATGACTGCGCGATCTGGTTCACCACCGATTTTGGCGTAAATGTCTTGGTCTGATTTGCTCATGGGTTGGGTTACTGCGGAGGCTCGATCGTGTACACGTCTTCCGGATTAGCAGCCGATCCGGAAGTCATTGCCGGGTCGTATGACCCGGCACAGTCGAACGCCGGCGGGCGCTTGGGTGGCTGTTCACCACGTTCGCCAACGGCGAACTGTGTGAAGCACTTAGTCGTTCGACTAAGGTGTTCACCACGTTCTTCATTGCGAGTGGGAGCGGTGGCGACTGCGCGTCTCGGAGAGACGCTGTGTCACGCAAGTTCCATTGGAGGAACTTGGGAGACTGGATCGGTAATTTGATGGGTAGTAGTGGCATTGGCTTGTGTTAGAACCGACGGGGCGGTCGTTTGTAGACGTCTTTGCCGTTCTTCGCGCTGACGTACATGTCTGCGAACGATACGACGACTGCGACGCTGAGGACGATTGCGATGAGTATCTCTTGAAGTGGCATTATCTGGGATCGGAGAGTGTCTGGCTGTCTTTTGGAACGCACGATGCGCCACACTCAGTACAGACGAGTGGTGGCTCCGTTGCGAACTTGTGCTCGAGTCCACACGCCGAACAGACGTACGTGGCGAGCGTGACGCTACTCATCCTCGTCCTCGGACCAGTCGACGGCGTCCATGCCGGCGACACTGTCGAGGCCGAGCGAGTCTTTGATCTGCTCGCCGTACCGGCGGAGGTTGTTCTCGTCGAGCGTCGGTGCCGTGTTGACCTCGAGCACCTGAACCTCGGCGTCCGAGCGAGCAGTGTCCTCGGTGTGGATCACGTCGACCGCGCCAAAGTCGAGGTCCATCGCGTCGACTGCGTCGATGGCCTGTTCGCGCACGGCGTCGGGCGTGTTACCGCGCTCGTTGACGAAGACCCAATTCTTCTGATGGTTCCGGATGTACGGTGTGTACTCTTCGTCGCGAGCAGCCTCGGTCTCGAGGCGCTTCTCGTGGACCTTGACGATCTCACCGTCGAACACTTGGACTCTGTACTCCATCTGCGTCGGCTCGTACTGGACGAAGAAGTCGTTGTCCGTCAACTCGAGGTCACGCTGCTGGAGTATCAGGTTGATGTCTGCGCCCTGCGAGTGGTTCTGCGAGCGACCGAGCACAGGGTACGACAACTCCGAGTCACCGTGTGGGGAGCCAACGTCGCGTGCGTGGTCGGAGTACGCCGGAACTGTGACGCCGGCGTCGTCGAGCACGTCAAGCGAGTTGCGCTTGTCCGTGTTGGCGCGAATCTTGGCGCGTGGGTTGAGCACGGCGTCGGCGGGCGTCGTGATGGAGCGTCGCGAGCCCCATCGGATTACGAGGTCGTACTGCTCGTTACAGTTCTCGCCACCGGGAACGCCGAGGTAGTCGCGCAACCGCTGGCCGGTCTTGCGAGTGACAGGGTGGTACAGGAGGAACACGTCTTCTTGGTCGTACGGGCCGTTCGCGATCAGGTCGTCGTTGGTGTCGGTGAACAGTGGCATTGGTTAACACGTTCGTCTACTGACGAACTGTTACTGTAGTCCGGCTGTGCCGGACGTGGTTCTGGATTGACTGCGTGCTCGGTCGACCGGTGAGGAGGCGCCAGGGTGGTTCTGAACGCCGTATCGTCACCGGTCGAGCGAGAGGGAGTACGTTTGTCTGTGGCAAACTCTGGCAAGTCGTAGACTTGCCGATGACCTCTGTCTCAACGGCCGAGACAGAGTGACTGCTCGCACAACTTGCCTACGGCAAGTGTGTGGAGGGCCGAAGTGGGGGGCTACCTATGTGTCAACAGTGCGACTGGAACGTTAGCGGTACTCGCTTTCTTCGTCGATGCGTGCGGTCTGGATCGGGCGACCGGAGTCGTCGGTGACGTCGTTGAAGTCGTCGCCGAGCAACTGCTCGCGCTCCATGTAGTGGAGACAGTCGGGGCAGGCGTACCCGGAGAACTCCTCGAAGTGGAGCGAGCAGTAGCCGGCCATTTCGGTGTCCTCGACGTCTGCCTCGTAGAGGTGCCACCAGTCGACTTTCTCGGCTTCATCGGCGTCGATGACAGTCGAACCGTCGTCATCTTCGTCATCGTCCGGGATGGCCTCCTCGTCTTCGCGGAGATCATCGCTTTCGTCAGCGATGTCTGCGTCGGGGTCGACGGGGCGCTCGTCGGGGAGCATTCCGTCGGGCACCTCACGGCTCGGGACGGAAAGCAGTTCTGCCGTGATGAGCATGGGCGAGTCGGGCTGCTCGAGGATGACAGCGCCGGTCTCGTCCGTCTTGTAGATCCCGGTGTGCTCGTACGTCTCGCCGTCGACGCCCGCACGGATGAGCACGCGTGCGTCTTTGACGGCGGTCTCGTCGTGGAGTTTGACGATGAACGTCATGTTGCCGTCTCGGATGACCGAGTCCATGCCGAGCAGCGTGAACACGTCCTCGTCGTCCCACGCGTAGTTCTCCGTGTCGCGCTGGATGGACGCGCTGGCCCACTCGACGGTGGCGCTGGTGCGATACTGTTCGACGTCGTCGGAGTCCGTGTAGACCTCGTTCGTGGTCGTCCCGGACCGACTACCATCGCCGGCGTCGTCTTCGTCGTCGCTGGTCCTGTCGCGATAGTCCGGTGCGCCACTGGACGGACGGCGCGTGCCGGAGTAGCCACGACCCCATGCGCCGGACGAGCGTGCCCCACTCCGGCGGTTTCCCGTACCACCGAGAGCAGCGCGATTGGCTTCGGTCGTCTCGACGCTGTGGTCCGGCTTGTACAGCGCGAACGTGTTGCCGAGGTCATCGACAGACGGATCGTCGACTGGGAGTTCGTCCTCGGCCTCGGTCTGCTTGTTGACCGGGCGACACGACATGCGGAAGTCCTCGCTGAGCGTGTACTTGCCGGAGTTGCGCACGAGGATGCCGTCCTTGCCGAACAGGAGATAGTTCAGGTTGCCATGGAGTTGCGTGCCGTCGAACTCGTCATCGTCGAGCGAGGACGGGAGGTCGTCGTGGGTGTGCGCGATGACCTCGCTGTCCACGTCGGTGGCGAACTCGTGACCGTCGTCTTCGAGTTCACGTCGGCGCCGACGGTGACCGTGGACAACGCCGTTGTGGACCACGAGTTCGGTGTCGATGTCGTCGTCCTCCATGTCGAGCGGGTGCGTGTTGGCGACCGTCTGGTCACCAGCCGTCGCGAGGCGTGCGTGGAAGACGAAGCGCCACGCGTGCGTCCGCGACTCGAGCCACTCCTTGATCTCGGGCCACCGTTCCGTCGGATTGGTCGTCTTGTAGTAACTGTACTGGAAGTCATCGGTCTCACCAGCCTCGCCGTCGTACACGGCGACCATGCCGAGTCCGTGACTGTTCTGCTGATACAGTTTGGCAGCGAGGTTGAGGTAGCCTTCGATGGAACTATCCGCCGGGTCGGCCGGAACGACAGCGATTTCACACATTAGTTGTCACCGTTGACCGCGTCCGCAAGTCGATCGAGCAGTGCGTCCGTCGCCGGCGAGGTCTGGACCCCGTCGGTCGGAGAGCCGGAACCAGCAATGCTTCCTGTCTCACGGTACTCTTCGGTTGCGTCTCGAGCCGTCTGCCGGACCTCGTCGTCCTCGACAGGCGTGAGCGACTCCACGTCGAGCACGCTGTCGTACTGGAACTCGATGCCGTCGGCTTCGAACGGGTTGTCTGCGGGCGTGTAGTTCTCCGAGGTCATGACGTACATGGTCTGGTTGTCGACCTCGGTCGTGTAGATGTACGGCATGTCGGACGCCGTGTACACGCTGTGGTAGAACTCGCGCGACGGTCCGGGACCAGCCGGGCGCCGGCCAACGTCGACCGACGGACCGCTCTGTTCGATCTCGTCGAGTTGGTCTGCGATGCCGATCGCTTCGGCACGCTTGACCGACGTGAGTCGCGGGTCGAGGTCATCGACCAGTCCGCGGGCGAACGAGCGCGCCTCGTCGATACCATCGCTGGCGAGCGTGTCCATGAACTCCATGACGAGGTCGAAGTGATCCGGCGTCACGGGTTCGAGCATGCGCCACTCCCAATGGTCGGTGCCACGCTCGGCGCGGTTGACACAGTCGTTACTGGGCGTGTCGGAGTATCGCATGCCACAGTAGTTACTGCGGAAGACCTGGTACGTGTCGACCGGGCCCTCGGTGATCGAGGAGCAGGCGAACAGTTTGAACCACGGTTCGCTCGACATGTCGTACAACGCTCGCGCCTTCTGCTCCGTGAATCCGTCGCCGGAGAAGTGGAGGTGAAGGCCGATCGTGGACGCACGACCGCCGTGGGTGATACCCGACGGCTCGTGCGGGCGGTACTTCGACAGTTCGACGATGGCTTCTCGGTACCACCGCTGGAGTTCGTCACCGTTCATCGGGTCCGACCGGAGTTCGATGCCGGCCGTCGGGTCGGAGCCGACGTAGCCGTCGGGCCAGCCACCGCGTCCGCCGTAGTCGGAGCGGACAGAGTCGCGAAGGTCGTGCGACCCGCGCGCGGGCTGGGTGAACGTCGTCATCTCTTCGCCGGTCTGGACCGTCGGATACTCGACTTCAGTGCCGTAAGTGGGCATTGTTGGAACTAACTGTTGAACGGCTGCGGTCGGTTAACGCGCGATTCGTCTTCGACATGGGTGTGTCGGTTTTCTGACATAATCAGTAGCACGGTTGTGCCCAACCGGACCGCACGTCGCCTCCGATTGGGCCGATGTCTCGGCCACAACTCGCCTGTTACGACCAAACGGACGCAACACTTACTTCACTTCAACGCAATTCCATCTTGGCCCGGCCACGGGTGATGACTCCGTCGCCGAGGAACGAGGCGACGCGGGTCATCCCCGTGGACGGCCAGGATTGTTTACTATTTCGTTTCATTGTTCGCCATCAGCAGTGTACACGGTTCCACCGACGAAGTCATCGTTCGTGTCGGGGACTGCCTCTTCGCTGACAGCCTGGATCTGGTCGACGTACAGCCCGCTCTGTCGCTCGGTGACATTGCTTCCCATTCCTGGCATATCGTATTTTCGGGTGATACTGTGCTCTGTGTATCGTACTTTGGGATTGACAGTACCGTTTTCCAAGGCAAACTCATCACGGGGGACGAAGATCTCGTAGGTTGTTTCTGATCCGTATTGGTTTGTATCCGCACCACGGATCCACCCGCCTTCGTGATCGATCAGTTCGTCTGGGATCGACGAGATGATCTCAGTCTCTTCGAGATCGAAGACACTGTGTTCGCCCGGAATCTGCGTGTGCGCTCCTGTATCAATCGGATCGTCGTACGCATCTTCGAGTATCTGGCTTGGGATCCAAAACAACTCTGTCGCGTAGTGCTGATCGACGTCCGTCCCGACTGTCACGGTCGTCCCGCTCGACTCGACCTCAAACAGGCCAGTTGTGCCAGCAGTGTGTGTTTGTGTTCCTACGGAGAGTTCGCTGCTCGGGATCCACACCTCGAACTCCTCTCTAACGTGATCTCCTTCTCGGCCAACCAACCATCGATTGTCAATCGAACTGGCCAGTTCCGCGCCGTTCTCGATTGCGGTTTTGACGACGTTGTGAAAGTCCGGGAGGTTTGGGCGCTCTCCGTCGCTGGTGACAACGCCTGGGATGTCTGCGCTGACGCGAGCGTATATTTCTCCGTCCGATGCGACTGCGTCGATTCCGTCGGTATCTGGGTCTGCGTCTGACATTACTGTGTGTTGCTGATCAGGTCTGCGTCTTCTTCGAGTACGTCAACATGTCGGTCTTCTGACGTTGACCGAACGTCCGTTGGGACGACATCCTCGCTGACGGTGAATATCTGGCGACAGTTGAGGCCATCCTGTGCGCTTGTGAGTGACGTTGAAGTTCCACTGTAACGGAAGATGGCTTGTGTGTCCCACTGGACCTGGAACAGTCGGCTACGCTCCGGGACGACCTCGACTCGCTCGAGTGGGACGAAGATCTCGAAGTTGTCGCCGTACTCGGGCGAACTGCCGTGGAGCCATGAGGCTTCGTATTCGAGATTGTAGTCTGGTTGTCGTGCCGGAGCAGTACCGAGGTGGTTTTGCTCGAGTACTTCGTTGTCTTCTGACAGTTCGATGTGGTCGTCGTCGAACGATGCTAATTCAGCACCGGAGATGGCCAACTGTTGGCGGAACTCATCATCGCCGATGATGTACATTGCGTCGGCAGCAATCGATGAGAGTCCATGTCCGAACCCAATCGACTGGTGCGGGTTCTGTATCGTGATCCGATTGCCGAGGATGTCGAAGTCGAACTGATGGAACGGATACGCTGTCTGGAAGTCACCGTTGTGCTCTTGTGCGATGATCCACTGGTTGACGTCCTCGAACGTCCCGATGTTTGCGTGAACAGTGCCTCGGATGTTACCGTGGAAACTCGGCCGTTCAGGTGGCGACGCGCTTGCGTCGATAGTGACAGTCTCGTCGTCTGTTTCGACGGCACCGTAGATGTCGTCGTCTGATACGTCGCTCGGGTCTGGGGTGGATTCTGTGTCGCTCATAAGTTACTGTCACCAACGATGTCGACGTTGGTTTCGTACCGGTCGACAGCGTCCGTCTCACGCTGGTTGCCTTCGGGTTCGATCGGGACAACGTCTTCGCTAACCGTGAACAACTGTCGACAGCGAAGACCGTCCTGTCGCTCGGTGATGTTGAACCCGCCTCTGTTCCGTCGGAGGATGGCGTTCTCGTGCCACTCGACGAGGAAGAGGTGGTCCTGGATCGTGACTGATGCGTCCTCGACAGGGACGAAGATTTCCCACACCGACCCGTCATTTGGGTCCGTCCCGTGTAACCAGTCACCGAGCATGTCAATGTCCTGATACGGACGCCTGTCTGGGATGGAACTCGGCCCGGTCGTCAGTGGATCAGCGCCCTCTTGTGGGATGCGAATGTGTGGGTACTCTGAACTGTCGTCCACATCAAACTGGCTGATTCGGTCTCGAATATCGTTGTGCGAGACCATGTAGACTTCGTCAATCCACGGCGTACGAAGGCCGTGTCCGACACGAACAGAGCGCTCGGGGTCGGACAACTCTAAGCGGTTTTCGACCGTAACCCCTGCGTCGCCGGCTGGAATCCACACTTGGAAGTTGCCATCGTTTTCCTGCCCGACTATCCACTCGTCTGTGTCGAACTGATTAATATCAGTTATGTCCTGACTGGGGCGTCTGATGGTCTCGTTGTGAATCACCGGCTTCTCGACCGGTGACGCGTTCTCGTCGATGATGACACCATCGCTGGTGCCGTCGATGACGCCGTAAATGTCACTGTCTGAATCGATGCTCGGTTCGTCGTCGTCTGAACTGTCTGTGTCTGGCATAACTGATTGAACTACGGTCCTCTGTGAGGACCGATGTTGTCCTCGTTGCTAACGGCAACGTCGGTCAACTGACTGTCGAACCGCACGAACCACTTGCCTCACGTTTCTACTCCAACCTTGGTCCGGCCACGGGTGATGACTCTGGCGCCGAGGAACGAGGCGCCACGGGTCATCCCCGTGGACGGCCAGAGGTCGTCGTTGACCTCTTGATGACTGCCAGATCAAGATCTGGCAGCCGGCCACCGTTTTTCGCGACTGTTCTGTTAGTCGACTGCGAGTCTGTACGCGTTTCGGTCGAAGTTGTACACTTCTTGTGGTGCTCTGAGTCTGATTGCTGTCGCACCAGTGCTCTCGATGAGGAACCGAAGTTGTTCGCCGGTTATTTCATCACTTGTTATCTGTCCGTCAGCGACGGGGAAGTGTCCGTTTGATACCTCGAATGATCCGTCAGGGTCGAGGCGAATCACATCGCCACTCACTCGTGACAGTGGATTACCGTTTGGTTCGACACTGTTCCCGTCTGCGTGGACATTCGGCGTGCTGTCTCCCTCTTTCACGTCGGCGTGAAGGTCGGGCTTGTCGACGTCCTCGGGGTCTTCTATGACACCCCCATCTCCGATGCGACCGTAGATCTTGCTGTCTGTGTCGACCGGCTTGAGTTTCTCGGGACTCGGACCAGCCGTGTGGAACGGATTGGCTGCCCGTAGTTTGATGACGATTGTCTCCCACTCTTCAATCGCAATGACGATGCCGAGTGCGAGTGCGATGGCACCAGCACCCAACAGTATTCCGATACCAGTTTCGATGAGTGTGTCAATAGGGATCATTGGTGATCAGAGAACGGTCGGCGGTCGGGTGTCGTGTTGTACGACGGCACCTGCTCGGCTGCGACCAGTTCGAGCCGGTCCGTGGGGACGTCGGCCCTGAACGCCCCGCTCGGATCGGCAACGTTCACTGATGCGACACCACAATCGACAGTGACGACGACACCGAAGCCGAGCGCCTTCGGGTCGTACACGGTGTCTCCCATGCCGATGTCGGTGTCGTCTGGATCAGTCGGGGTGGTGTCCTCTGACTCAACGGCCGAGTCAGAGGTCATTGGCGGGTCATCTGACCCGCCACAGTCGAACGATGCTGGCTCGGATCGGGTTCGGCGGGGTCTGGTGTGTCGGGGCATGATTACTGGAGTGCGTCGAGTATCTCGAGTGCCTGTCTGTCCGTCACGCCGTCGATTTCTTGGAGACGACCAATTGTCGAGTTTGTGACACCAACAAGCGTGGTGTGCTCCGCTGCGATGGCGCCTGCTGCTGACGCCGTGACCGAGTCAACGTCGATGAGGACGTTGTACAGCCGTGCGCGAGCCGTCTGTTCGCGCGTGTTCGGCACCTCCATCTCGAACAGCACGTCGCCACACTCGGGGCAGACGTTGTGTCCGTTTACGTCACGACGCTCCTCGAGCATGTGCGTGTCGGTACAGCCAGAACAGTGCGCGAGTACGTTCATCATGTGTTATCCTCGAGTGACAAGATTATTCCGCCACCAGCCATGCTGCCCATGAGGATGAAGAAGGTGGCGAGCAACCATTGCATTCCTGCCAGTTCGGGGTTGGTGACAAATCTTGGGTTC
>Ga0207714_1001499_pt1 | contig 15014 bp, 13 predicted proteins | sample PonA232FremontCA_2_FD_187270 | JGI IMG/M metagenome (GOLD analysis project Ga0207714, IMG submission 187270) | Marine sediment microbial community from Fremont, CA, USA - Pond A23 Sediment 2 (SPAdes) | ecosystem: Environmental > Aquatic > Marine > Unclassified | place: USA: Fremont, California... | reverse complement strand
TCACCTCGATCTCGGGCGTGATCTCGTAGCCCGCGTCAGCGAGTATCTTCGCGGCGATGAACTCGCCCATCGCGGCGTTCATGCGGGCGTGGTCGACATCGGTGCTGGTTCCGAGCTTCCCTGCCATGAGATACCGGTACTCGTCCATGATCCCGGTCGCGAGAAGCTCCTCGACGAAAGCGGTGGCACACTGCCAGTCGGCGTCGGGGAAACCGGCCGCATGGTCGCGGAAAAACGACCGCGTCGACTCCCGGCCGTCCTTGGACATGAAAACCGGGAGGAAAAACCACGACAGGTAGGGGTACGCTTCGAGCCAGGGGTCCGCCTCGTGAAGCGTCGCCAGCAGTTCTCGCTGTGCCCACCGCGCGACCGGGTAGGGGACCGCCTTCCAGTCGCGTTTGTTCGTCCGCCAGAGCGCCTCCGGCGTCTCCGTGTTCCCCATCCAGTAACTCCCCTCGTCGCCGCTGGCGAACAGGGCGAGGTCGCCGTTTGTCATCTCGAACCGGTACGTCTCCCACTCGCCGCCGATATCGAACCGCGGATCGACCGACCGGGCACCGATGTTGTCCCGGAGCGGCTGGAGGAGCTGTCGTCGTACTCGCTGCTCATCCCAGGGCTCGGGTGAGAAACGAAAGCGAAGCGGCTGCGCCACAGCTATCCGTAGGTCACCGGTCCAGATACGTGTTACCATCGGAGGAGCTACTCGTTTGCTTCCCCGGTGTCCGCCGGCTCGCCACCGAGGTAGTACAGCCCACTGAAGTACAGGAAGGCGAACACGAACGCGAAGGTCACAGTCTCCATCGGATCGACGACCGATCCGCGGAGCAGCGACGTCAGTACCCAGATGACAACGGCGATCAGGACGATCGCCACGGCGGTCAGCACGGTTCCGGCGTCGGGCACGCGGCTCACACCCACATCTTTGCGAGCGATCAATATAGTTTTCAGCATCCACGGCAACGACTGGTACTGGTGGCTATAAATTCGTGGAAATATTCGCCACCCTGGGGGTGGCCAAATTTTCAGTTTCTTATAACCACCAGTATGAAAAATTGCGCCCCGGGTGGCGCGTATCTGTACGAATTCACAGCCGGTAGTCTCAGTCGTGTGGGTGGAGTTGCTTGATCGCCTCTTTGACCGCGTCGGTCTGTCCGATAACGGTCAGGTGGTCGCCGTACTCCACGTTGAGCTCCGGATCCGGAACGGTGTTTTCCTTATCCCTGGTGACGAGGGCGATCAGGCAGCTGCTCGGTAGCTGTTCGTTGAGTTCGTGGATCGTCTTGTCGACCAGGTTCTCGTCGGTCACCTCGATCTCCTGAACGTCACCTGTCCGCCCGAGTTCGGTCATCCACCGGGACAGCCCCGGCCGTTCGATGAGGTTGTCGATGGCCCAGGCCGTCGAGGCAGTTTCCGAGACCGTCTCGATCCCGAGCTCCTCGAAGGCGTCCCTGTTCCCCGGTTCGTTGACCCGGGTGATGATCTTCGCGACGTCGAATTTCGACTGTGCGAGCTGGGAGACGAGCAGGTTCGAGTCGTCGTCACCCGTCGCAGCGACGAGAATCTTGGCGTTTTTTACCCCGGACTGCGTGAGTAGCTCCGTATCGGTCCCGTCGCCTTCCCGGACGGAGAACCCATCGCTCCGGAGTTCCTCGGCGACTTCCTCGTCTTTCTCGATGATAACGACGTTCTCGCCGCGTTCTTCGAGGCGTTCGCCGAGTTCCCTGCCGACACGTCCACCGCCGATTATGAGTACACGCATTGGAATCACCTGTAACTGCTCCGCGATCTGTCGCGCAAATCCGCCCTCGAACACGACGGTCAGCAAGATAACGAGAAAGACGGTGCCTGCGAGGATGCTGCCGCCCTCGACGTTCGTCGGGGCAACCGCCTCGTTCTGGAGCTGAATGGCAAACAGCGTCGCCACGCTGGCCGGGATGATCCCTCGGGGACCGACGAAGCTCATAAAGAGCTTCTCGCCTCGCGTGAACCGCTCGCCGGTCGCCGAGATGAAAACCAGTGCCGGGCGCAAGACCAGCGCAACGATAGCCACGACGAGCAAGCCGGGAATGCCGAGATCCATCAGCGTGTCGAACTCGATCAACGCCGCGAGGGCGATGAAGACAAACGAGAGGACGATGATCGTCACGTCGCCTTTGAACTCCTCGATTTTCTCCTCGTAGGGCAGGTGCAGGTTGCCGAGCAGGAGGCCGGCAGTCGCGACCGCGGCGACACCGGACTCGGTCGCGATCGTATCCGCCAGCGCGAAGGCCAGAATCGCCCCTGAGAGAGTCATCAGACGGACATTTTGGGGCGTCCAGCCGGTCGGGAGATCGAGCCTGACGAGCAGGAACCAGAGCACGCCGGCCGTGACGATGCCGATGAAGACACCGACACTGAGCCGTTCGATGAAGCCGACGAGGTAATCGCTCGGATCCGTTTCCTGGGAGGCGAGCAGTTTGAAGATCACGGCCGCGAGGATCGCGGCGCTCACGTCGTTGACGATCCCCTCCGTTTCGAGTGCCGCTGCCACGCGGTCACGGACCGGAACGACCGCGAGAATGGGTGTGATCACCGTCGGCCCAGTCGCCACCAAGAGCGACCCGATCAGGGCCGCGATCCCCCACTCGACACCGAGCAGGTATTTAGCCGCGACCGTCGTCCCACCGAAGGAGATGATCGCGCCGACCGTGATGAGGCGTATGGCAGCCGAGGGCGCCTCCTGAAGTTTCTCGATTTTGAGATGAAAGGCCCCTTCGAAGACGATGATCGCGACACTGAGCCCGACGATCGTCGTCAGTGGGCCGATACCGAACGTCTCGATTGTCACGATCGAGAGTCCTTTCGGTCCGACTGCGACGCCGGCGAGTATCAGAAAGAGGACACTCGGCACCTGTAGTTTGTCCGCGAGGACCTGCGCGGCCACGCCGAGACCGAGGATCAGCGCGACGATAATCAGCGTGTCCGGACCCTCGGACCCGACGAGGGGTGGCAGGGTACCGGGCGTGAGCTGACTGATCATCACAGTTGTATCCACACGCTGGTTTCCACCCTGCAACTATATAAAGGCGTATACTCGGATCCCCCACAATCATCAAGAGCCAGCAGTGTCATCGGTACAGGTAGGAACCGAGTATGAACAGGACGCCACGGACGGGGAGAGACCGATGAGCATCGATCAGGACGACCCGCACTGTCCGGAGTGTGGGGAGCCGATCGGACAGACCGCCACCTACTGTATGCACTGCTCGGCCGATCTGACCGAGGAACGGGAGCAGGCCGACGCGGACGACGACGGCGTCTGGGACGGGGCCGAAAGCGGGTCGGAGGCGACCACACCGTCACCGGAGGAGGCGACCGCGTCGACAGCGTCGGCGACTTCGACCACGACTGGCGGCTCCGACCAGTTGCTCGACCCGGACGGACTGGTCGACAACACACTCACCGTCATCGTCGGGATCGGAGGTGGGATCGTCGTCGGCTTGGTCGGCACGATCGTGCTCGGCGCTGTGACGGGGAGTGCGATCTCGCTGCTTTTCGGGCTGTTCGTCTGGCTGGGGTCGACCGCCTATCTCGTCCGGCGCCGGACGGTCCAGGGGGCGGTCGCGAAAAGCGGCTACGCGGTCGCTCTCGTGTTGTTGCTGGTGCCGGTGATCTCGGTGAGCCCGTTCGTGAACGTCGACGGTGGCATCGAAGAACGCGCCAGTCTCTTTTTCGTTCTGTTGCTGTCCGTCGCGATCCCGGCCGGCATCGCCGCGGCCGTCGGATGGGTCGCGTCCCGGTTCGTTCCCGAAGGAACGACGAGGTGAGCCGCTACTCGGTCGCTTCCTTGTACTGGTTGACCAGTTCCTGCATCGAGTCTTTCGCGTCACCGAACAGCATACTCGTGTTGTCGCGGGCGAAAAGCGGGTTCGCGATCCCGGCGAAGCCCGCACTGAGACTGCGCTTGTTGACGATGACCTGCCGAGCCTCGTCGACGTTGAGAATCGGCATCCCGGCGATCGGGCTGTCGTCGTCTTCCTTCGCGCGCGGGTTGACGACGTCGTTCGCCCCGGTGACGATCACGAGATCGGTCTGCGAGAAGTTCGGGTTGACCTCCTCCAGTTCGCGCATCTTGTCGTAGGGGACGTCAGCCTCCGCCAGCAGCGCGTTCATGTGGCCCGGCATCCGGCCGGCGACCGGGTGGATCCCGAACTCGACGTCGACACCGTGCTCGTCGAGCAGTTCGACGAGTTCGGCGACCGCGTGCTGGGCCTGGGCGACAGCCATCCCGTACCCCGGGACGATGACGACCCGGTTCGCGGTTTCCAGCAGCATGACGACCTCCTCGGGGGAGGTTTCGGTGATGTTGCCCTCGTAGATGTCGGCCATGTCGTCGCTGCCGCTGTCGCCGGCTCCGAGCCCGCCGAACAGCACGTTCGCCAGCGACCGGTTCATCGAGTCGCACATGATCACAGTCAGGATCATCCCCGACGCGCCGACGAGCGTCCCGGCAATGATGAGGACGGAGTTGTTGAGCACGAACCCGGTGGTTGCGGCCGCGAGCCCCGAGTAGGAGTTCAACAGCGCGATTACAACCGGCATATCCGCACCGCCGATCGGGACAACCAGGGCGATACCGAGCAACAGTGCAGCGCCGACGAGCGCCCAGTAGGCCGGGAACCAGTCGGTGATCGGTGCCTGATCGAGAGCCCCCGTCTGGATGACGAGATAGCCGCCGGCGGCGAGTGCCGCCCCCAGGAAGACGATCTTGACGACGTGGCCGGCGTTCGGGCTGATCGGCGAGTCACCGACGAGCCCGTGGAGTTTCCCACCGGCGACCAGACTTCCGGAGAACGTCACCGCGCCGATGATCCCCGCGATTGAGGCGCTGATCGTCAGTTCGAGTGACAGCGAGCCGGTTGTCTCCAGGACATCGATCAGTTCGGCCCCGGCGACCACCGCCGAGGCGCCGCCACCGAACCCGTTGAAGAGGCCGACGAGCTGTGGCATCTCCGTCGTCTCGACACTGACCGCGAGGAAGGCGCCGACCGCACCGCCGACGAGCAGTCCGGCCGCGAGGACGATCGGCGAGAGGATCTCGAACCACAGCACCGTGACGATCACCGCGAGGAACATCCCGCCCGAGGAGATGAGGTTCCCGCGGGTCGCAGTCCGGGGGTGGGTCATGTCCCGGAGCCCCTGGATGAAGAGGATCCCGGCGACGAGGTATGTTAGCTGGAGTGTCTGTTCGGGGACTTGTTCGGCGAGGATCCCGGTCGCCATCTTACCGACCCCCCTTGCTGAACTCGGAGAGCATGAAGTGACTCACCATGTAGCCGCCGATGACGTTGATCGTCGCCATGACGACCGCGAGGAATCCGAGCGCCGTCGCCAGCGTCGTCGATCCGGAGCCGGCGACCACGACCGACCCCAGGAGCGTGATCCCCGAGATGGCGTTGGCGCCCGACATCAGGGGTGTGTGCAGGTTCGTCGGGATCTTCGTGATGATCTCGTACCCCACGAACGCCGAGAGCACGAACAGCGTGAGGTTCTGGACGAACGTCATCGCCCCACCTCCGGAGTCGTCGGGACCGGATCAGGCCGCATCGGTCTCACCCTCCGTCCCGTCGGCTGGCTGTCCATCTGACGCTTCGTCTTCCTCGGCCGGTTCGTCGGCCGACTCGTCTCCGTCGTCGAGGTGTGGGTTGCGGATCTGTCCATCGTGTGTGAGTAACGTCGATTCGAGAATTTCGTCGTCGAGATCGATATCGATGTCACCGTCCTCGAGCATCGTCCCGAGGAAGTTGACGACGTTGTTGGCGAACTGCTGGCTCGCGGTGTGGCTGATCCTGGCGGGGAGGTTCGTCGGCCCGTAGATCGTGACGCCGTCATGGTGGACCGTCTCCCCTGCGACCGTCGGCTCGCAGTTGCCGCCGGTCGGCGCCGAGAGGTCGACGATCACCGAGCCGTCGTCCATCTCTTCGATCATCTCCGTCGAGACCAGTTCCGGTGCCGGCGCGCCGGGGATCGCTGCCGTCGTGATCACGACGTCGGACTCGGGGACGACCTGCTGCATCTGTTCGCGCTGTGCGGCGTAGAACTCCTCGTCCATCTCGCGTGCGTACCCCTCCTCGTCACCGGAGTCGTCGGTCTCCAGGTCGAGTTCGACGAAGTCCGCACCGAGGCTCTCGACTTCGCGTTTGACCTCCAGCCGGATGTCGTAGGCACGCACCGAGGCACCGAGGCGTTCGGCGGTCGCGATCGCCTTGAGTCCGGCCACCCCGGCGCCGATCACGAACACGTCCGCGGGCTGGATCGTCGCCGCGGCGGTCATCTCCATGGGGAACATCTTCGGGAGCTGTTCGGCCGCGATCAGGCAGGCCTTGTACCCGCCCAGGCTGGCCTGCGAGGAGAGCGCGTCCATGCTCTGGGCCCGGCTGATCCGCGGCATCAGCTCCAGCGAGAACGCACTCACCTCCCTGTCGGCCAGCGTTTCGAGCTGTTCGTCGGTTATCTCGTAGGGGCCGAGCATCCCGACGACGACCTGGCCCTCCCGGTACGGATCCATCTCGGCGTCGGGTGCCGCACCGAGCGCCTGGACCTGGAAGATGATCGACGCCGTTTCGAACACCTCGTCGCGGTCCGGAACGACCGTACAGCCGGCCGCCTCGTAGGCTTCGTCTGACCAGTTGGCCGGTTCGCCAGCCCCGGCGGCGACGTACACCTCGTGGCCGTCGTCGACGAGCTGTTCGGCCAGTGGCGGGATGAGCGCGACACGGTTCTCGCCGGCCGCCCGCTCGGTCGGGACGCCGACGATCACCGTCCCACCTCCCGGAGTGAACTGCCTGTCCACAACGTAGTTCCCTGATCTGTGTGTGATTCGCTGTTCATCATGCTGTGTACCGTGCTAAAACATGGCTATATTACTTTTCTTACGGTTTGAGACTGACCTGTGAACAGGACGAAAAATTGTCCGAACCGTCCGTCCTCGGGGGGACGGCTACGACGCAGAGACCTATCGTCGACACGACACCAAAGGGATTTGAGAGAGCCTTTCGTTCGGCCACGCATGCAGCGGCAGGCGAACTCCGGAGCCCGTCCTGGAGGCTCCTATAAATAGTTGTCGGGGATATCGAACCGAGCCACCATTTCGGGAGAGGTTAAGGGAGCTATCTGTCGTACTCGGTTGTAATGAGTTCCGGACACCGGACAGCGACTGACTGGAAACAGAGCGAGACCGCAACGCGGAAGACGCTGTTTGCCGATGCCGAAACAGTGTTACACGGGATGCAGGACATCGTCGGGCGGAAGTGGCACCCGATCCTGCTGTACCATCTCCTCACCGATGGGCCGCTGCGTTTCAGCACGCTCAAAACACGCGTCGACGGGATCTCCTCGAAGATGCTCTCGACGAGCCTCTCCGATCTCGAAGAGCACGGGCTCGTCACCCGCGAACTACTGAACGAACAGCCAGTCCGCGTCGAGTATCAACTCACCGAGCGCGGTGCCTCACTGGAAGGCGTCATCATCGAGATGGTGCAGTGGGGGACCGAACACGAGAAAGGGGAGTAGCGATCGATTCCGGCGGCGGATCCGCCAGGATGCGACAATAAAACGTCGGCAATCGAACGGTGTGCCCACCTCATATAAATCTTCGTCGCGAGCGTGGTCGGATTACAGTCGTCCCGAATCGAGTCCACCCTACGGAGTGTACCGTCGGATGCAATGGCACGAGCAGCAGTGATCATTTTGGCAGGTACAGAGGGACACGAAAACGCCGGCCGCCTGGTGAACGGGCTCGAAACCGCCAAGGAGTTCGCAGAGACGGCCGGCGACGAGGTCGACGTTATTTTCGACGGCGCCGGGACCGAGTGGATTCCCGAACTCGAAGACGAGGAGAGCGACTACCACGACCTCTACCAGACCGTTCGCGACGACGCAGCAGCCTGTGGCTTCTGTGCCGGCGCGTTCGGGGTCGAGGCCGCAGTCGCCGACTCGGAAGTCGTCACGCTCGAGGACCACGACGGCCACCCGAGCATCCGCTCGCTGGTCGACGACGGGTACGAGATCATCACGTTCTGATAGTGTTTGTTGCGAGTCTTTACTGCTATGTTACAACGAGACATCGGTTACACGGTGTGAAACACCGATGTTTGTGACGTGGTCACGAAAATTACCGCAACAAACACGATGAGAACCCCGAGGTGTCAGCGTAGTTGTCGTCATACTGGTAGCTATAAAACGGAAGGATTTCGACCCCGAGTGGGGTCGGATATCTTCACGATTTATATACCGGTGGACAGAAGCCGTGATACAGATGAGACGGGCACGGTGGTGCCGTTCGAGTTATCGAACGTTCTGTCCACCGGTATCACTCGACCCAGGCCGGTGAGTCTCGGGATGGTGAACCAGAGAGATCGATCGTCTGTTCGAGCGAGTCCAGTTCCCCGCTCCGGATCGCCTTCTGGAGGCCGATCTCCGCGATGTTCCCGCCGTGTTCTGCCGTCCGGCGGATCCGGTTGCAGACGGGTCGTAGTCGCAGAGACGCCGAATCATCGAGCGTGGCAATATCCTCGCGGACAGCGTCACGAGCCGCCAGGGCTTGCCGTGCCGTGTCGACGCCCGCATCGTCGATGAGGACACTGACGGCGTCTGAGACGATCTCTCGCGATCTGTCTGCCAGCGTCTCGACTTTCGCCACCGTGTCGCGGTCGACAGTATCGTCGACGAGCCGTGCTACAGTCGTGATCCCGTCGGCGTGGTCACCGACACGTTCGAGTTCGCGCGTCGTCGCCCACAGTTCGAACAGTTCCGGACGGGTCACGCCGAGCGCATCGATCTCGTCGAGCCGGCGGATCCCACGTGCGAACGAGCGGCTGATCATCGCATGCAGGCGATCGGCTTGATCGTCACGCTCTGCCAGCTGTGCTGGCTGCCCGTCGCCGGTCATCGTGGCGGTCCCATCCCTGTGCATCGAGAGCACGACGAACCGGAGCTGACGGACGGACTGTGTGACGGAGACTTCGTCAGTAGCCAGTAGCGTCCTGACGACCATCTCCGTTTCGTTGTCTTCGACGACAGAGACGCCAGTGAGATTCCGGGCGACACAGCTGACGATCCGGCGCTGCTGGGCGGTGAACGTCTCCGGGTTTTCGAGCCGGACTTCCTTCGTTCCCGCCGCGTAGGCTGCTCGCAGTGTGTGTTCGATCGCGTCGGTCTCGGCGGGAGTCAGGTGAACGGTGATCTGCGAGGGGCCGGTATCGGTACGCTCGGGGGTCTGAATCGCGAGAATGCCGTCGATGTGTCTGTGCAGGCCAACCGTATCACCCGTCGTGATCCCTTGCTCGTCTGCCCAGTCTTTCGGGATCGAAACGGTGTAGGTGCCGCCGCCGACGGACTGGATTTTGCGCGTCTCCATGGTCAGTAGGTGAGTTCCGGATCGTTCTCGACCAGGTACAGTGTTCGCGCCGCGATGTTGACGGCGTGGTCCGCGACGCGTTCGATATCCCGGATGGTCAACAGAAGCCGGGTGACGTCGTCGAGCAGTTGCTCTATTAGGGAGGGGCCATCGCCGTCGGCCTCTCGTTCGATCAGGTGGCGTGTGACGTTTTCGCTCGCGGCCCGACAGTGTTCGTCGATCGTGTCGTCCCCGGCGACGATCTCCCGCGCAGTGTCGGGCTCGCCGGCGTCGTATGCCGCGAGACTGCGTTCGAGCATGGAACTCCCATCCCGGCCGATCTCTTCGACGGCGACCTCCGGAACCAGTTGTTGTTTCGCGGCCAGTGCGTACTGGGCGAGATTGACCGCCAGATCGCCGATGCGTTCCGGATCGGTGATGATCTTGAACGAGGCCGTGACAAATCGGAGATCACTCGCAACAGGCTGTTGCAGCGCGAAGAGGTCGACACACTCCGTTTCCAGCCCGAGAGATCGGTCGTTTGTTTCCCCGTCGCCGTCGATCACTGCCCGTGCCAGCGGCTCGTCGCCGGTCGCCAGACTGTCGAGTGCGTTGTCGAAGCGCTCGGCAACGAGTTCCCCAATCGAGCAGACGTCGGCACGGAGTGTGTCGAGTACCTGCTGGTATGTTTCTCGTGTCACGGCGGTCACCCGAACTTGCCGGTGATGTAATCCTCGACGCGCTGGCTCTGTGGATCCTCGAACACCTGTTCAGTATCCCCGTACTCGACGAGTTCACCGCCGGTCAGGAAGACGGCGGTCTGGTCGGAGATCCGGGCCGCCTGCTGCATGTTGTGGGTGACGATCACGACAGTGTACTCCTCGGCGAGTGTCTCGATGAGATCCTCGATTTTCGCGGTGGCGATCGGATCGAGCGCCGAGGCCGGCTCGTCCATCAGGATGACCTCCGGATCGACGGCGAGACAGCGGGCGATACAGAGTCGTTGCTGTTGGCCGCCGGACAGCCCTAACGCGTTGGAGTCGAGACGGTCGTTGACTTCCTCCCAGAGGGCCGCATCACGGAGACACCGCTCGACCAGTTCGTCCTCGGCGTCGGTCTCGTCGCGTCCGAGCAGCCGTGCGACCAGTCCCCGGTCGATGTCGCCGTGTTTGCGCGGACCGTAGGCGACGTTCTCCCTGATCGATTTCGGGAACGGGTTCGGCTGCTGGAACACCATCCCGATGCGTTTCCGGAGTTCGACGAGGTTCGCCCCGTCGGCGTAGATGTCCTGCCCGTTGAACTCGACGGACCCCTCGATTTTGGCCCCCTTGATCCGGTCGTTCATCCGGTTCAGATTCCGGAGGAACGTGGATTTCCCACAGCCGGATGGACCGATGATCGCCGTCACGCTCTGTTCAGGGATGTCGATCGAGACGTCGGTCAGCGCGTGGTCGTCGCCGTACCAGACGTTGAGGTCCTCGACGGAGATGACGGGGTCGCCGGGAAAGGAGTACTCGCGCCATTCGGGCCTGGTTCGTTCCTCGCTTTCGCCGGTGGTCGTCTCCTCGGCGGAGAGACGCTGTTTTGAGCCGGTACTACTGTCGGTCGCAGTGGTGAGTTGTGATTCTGTCATTGGTGGAGTTTCCGTCTGAAGTACCGCCGGGTCGCGATACTCATCGCGAAGAAGCCGAGAACCACCCCGAGCAAGACGAGCGTCGTCCCCCAGCCGAAGGACTCCTCGGCACCGACACCGGCGGTGATGACCGCGTACAGCTGGTAGGGGAGTGCGCTTGCCCGTTCGAGCAGGGCTGGATTCGTGACGGTGATGAACGGTGGTTCGAGGCCGAAACCGACCGAGAAACTCGATAGCACGTTCGGCCCCGCGTTCGGGAAGTTCGGACCGTTCAAAACGAGCAACAGCGGCGCCGTCTCGCCAGCGATCCGGCCGACACCCAGAATGACGCCGGTAATGACGCCCGGCATCGCCGCCGGGATGACGACACTTCTGATCGTGTCCCATTTCGAGACGCCGAGCGCGGCGCTGGCGTCGCGGTACTCATCAGGGACGCTTTTCATCGCTTCCCGGCTCGTGATGAGCACGAGCGGCAACAGCATGAATCCGAGCACGAGCTGGGAGGCGAGAATCGACGGGCTGTTTCCGAACCGGGGGACGATGAAAGCGAGGCCGAACAGTCCGAAGACGATACTCGGCGTACTCCAGAGGCCGTTCGTGGCGATGTCGACCGCGTGGGTGAAGGCACTGTCCTCGGCGTACTCCGTCAGAAAGACCGCAGCGCCGACCGCGAGTGGGACCGCGAAGACAACGGCACCCAGGACGATCCAGATCGTTCCGAACATCGCGGGCATGACGCCCTGCTGGATGCCGAGCCCCTGTGAGGGGTTCATCACGAACGGCCAGTCGATGGTTCCCTCGGCGACGATGCCGACCTGCTCGGTACCGAGTCCGAACCCGGTGATCGTCACGTGGAGGCAGGCGGCGAGAAACGCGACTAACCCCAGAGTCACCGAGCGTGATACCGGCGGTATCGTATCGGAACCGAACGCCGGTCGCCAGCGGCCCGCGAGGGCCAGACCGATCCCGACGGCTGCGGCGCCGGCGACCGTGAAGACGAGCGTCGGGACAACCGCCAGTCCCGCGACTGAGAGCTCCGATGCGGTGAACAGTTCCGTGCCCACGGCGACAGCGAGCAACAGGACAGCAGCCCCGCGGATGCTCTCGATCCGGCGGCCTGCCGCGGTGGCCGGTGCCCACCGATCCCCCCCACGAAAGAGAGCCAGCAACACCCCGCCAGCGACGAGACCGGGAACCGCGCCGACGGCCGCAGTCGGCGAAACAGTGACCGTCTCGCCGGCGACTGGCTGGTTTGCGACGATCGCGAAACCCAACGCAGCCCCGACGAGGCCGAGCACCACAGCCATCGCAAGCCTGACAAACGCGATGATTTTGTCCGTTCCGTCGGCGGCCGTCGGCCTGACCGTTCCGAACCGAACCAGCACACAGAGCGTCGTGAGAACGGAAAGCAGGACAGTGCCGGCAGTGAGCGTCAGGTTTTCGAGGACGACACCGATCCCGCGTTCGAACACAAACAGGAGCAAAAAGACGAGCACAGATAGTGTCAATATTACGATAAGTGAGGCGAGCAGAAAGGCACCGTTCTGTCTCCCGCGGGTACCGAACCCGGCGTAGGCAGAGGCGCTCGCCCATCCCGTCAGGAGGGTGCTGAACATCGTCAGCAGGGGGATCACGACCGTGCCGGGGATCGTCGCGTCGAACGCTGCCGGTTCCCACGTCCAGTCCGGCGAGAGCACGCCAGCCAGCACTGCGAGCCCGACGACACTGACGAACGCCGCCGTCGGAAGGGTGGCACCGATATCTTCCCGTGTAGCGACCGTGGCGTAGCCGATCGGGAGACCAGCGCCGAGGCCGACGAGCCAGCCGGCCAGCCCCGCACCGAGGGTGTAGCTCGCGAACAGCCCGACAGTGAGCGTCCAGGAAACGGTGTGGACGAGGCCGACACCGAGGCCGGCCGACCGGTCGGGGGTCGTCCGGACGGTGTCCCGCCGGGAGACGACGCCGAGACCGGCCGTCGCGAGACCCAGTGCCAGTGCCCCGGCACCGAAATATGTCGCTCCGGCGACGCCGCCGACAGGGTCCGCGAGCGGGACCCAGCCAAACAGCGTTCCTGCCGCGAGGACGAAGGCACCGAAGGAGCCGGCGACCACGCCGACAGCGAACTGTTCGTACGTTGTACCACTGCCGTCGACCAGCTGTGTCTCGGATCTGTTACTCATTGTCCGCCTCGCAGTTTGCGCTGCATCCGCCGTTGGATCAGCTGTGAGACCACACCGAGACCCGTGACGATGGCCAACAGGAGAACACCAGCGGCAAACAGCGTACTCCAGAACAGCTCTCCGGGTGTTACGTGTCCGTAACTCGATGCGATGAACGTCGTCAGTGTCTCGGTACTGTCGAAGACGTTGTACAGCTCCGGCTGTGGCAGATCGCGCGTGTGTGATATCATGACGGTCGCGGCCATGGTTTCACCGATTGCGCGGCCGATCCCGAGCAAGACCGCCGCCGAGATTCCCGAGAAGGCCGTCGGGATGGAGACACTTTTCATCGTCTGCCACTCCGTCGCACCCATTGCGACGGAGCCGTCTTTCATCGAATCCGGGACTGCCGAGAGTGCATCTTCGGCCACGGAGACGACCGTCGGCAGCGCCATGAAGCCGATAACGATCCCGATCGCGAACAGCGCGCCGGGGTTGACCGAAAACAGGTTGCCGATATAGGGGTTGATGAGGGTGAACCCGATGAACCCGTAGACGATCGACGGGATGCCGGCGAGCAACTCGACGGCCGGTTTGATGATTTCCCGGAGCCAGTCCGGCGCGATATCGCTTATGAACAGCGCACCGGCGACACCGAACGGTGCTGCGACCGCGATCGCGACTGCCGTCGTGAGGGCAGTCCCCCACATCATCGGTACGAGCGAGAACTGGTTCTGTGCCGCGGCCCACTCGTTCGAGCCGAAAGGCCAGACGAGATCGATGCCGACCTCACGAAACGCCGGCCACGCCTCCCAAGCCAGAAAGGCAGTGATCAATCCGAGCGTCAGCAGGGTCACTGCAGTCATCAGAAAGGTGACAACCTTCGCGGTCAGCGCCTGTCTGGTGAGCCAGCCGAAGCCCACAGCAAACAGGAAGCCATAGACGTACACCAGCAGCCACTCCGATCGAGCGAGAACGCCGAGAACGGGTAGCCACTCCGGCTGGAGAACGAAGTTCAGAAACGCAGCTGTAACGAGGAGGATCTGTGCTGTGGCGACCAGCAGACTTATTCGATCCATCTCCGCGGCGGTCCGGACCAACCAGTAGCCGCGCCGTTTGAACCCTCCCTGCGCTCGTGATATCGTCTTGCGTACGTTAATCATATGTAGTATGAAATACTCCGGCCAGCATACGGGTCGATCGCATAGCTGTCGGAATTGCGCGCCTGGCCAGTCAGACCTGGTCTGCCAGCTTCGCCCGTTCTTCCTCGCGGCGCTCGGGCGGGAGGGTGAAGTAGTTGTTCGGCTCGACGAAATACTGCTGGCCGAACTCCGAGAGGATCATGTTGAGGAAGGCGCTCTCTCGGTTGTCCGTCCCCTCCCAGGTGTAGCAGTGCAGATCGCGGCTCAGCGGGTAGCCTTCGGCGCCGAGATTACTGCCGTACTCGTAGAGGGTGCCGTCGAGTTCGAGGCCGATCGGTGGGGTCGCCCCGTCCGGTTCGACGAACGCCAGTGCGATGTAGGCGATGGCGTTGTCGTTCTGTTCGACGAGGGTTGCGACCTGCTGGTTCTGTCCTTTCCGGGTGTCGGGCTGGATCGGTTCGTCCGGATCGCCGTAGAGGTTCGCACGGAACGCGGTGTCGGTCCCGGAGTCTTCCGCGCGGCCGATCGCGAAGATATCCTTGTCGGGGCCGCCGATCTCGCTCCAGTTCGTGATCTCGCCTTTGTAGATGGCCCGGAGCTCGTCACCCGTGACCTGGGAGACGCCCGCATCGCGGATCTCCCGACTCACGACGACTGGCTGGCCGTCGACCGCGACGACGTGGTCGACGATGTTCTCAAGGGCC
>Ga0207714_1001498_pt1 | contig 15018 bp, 14 predicted proteins | sample PonA232FremontCA_2_FD_187270 | JGI IMG/M metagenome (GOLD analysis project Ga0207714, IMG submission 187270) | Marine sediment microbial community from Fremont, CA, USA - Pond A23 Sediment 2 (SPAdes) | ecosystem: Environmental > Aquatic > Marine > Unclassified | place: USA: Fremont, California... | reverse complement strand
AATCGGGACGAATGTCTTCGATACCAGGAACTGTGTCAGCCGCAGCCTCGACGAACTGTTCCAGTTGGAGCTCCCGCGTCTTCTGTCGTGCTTGATAGAAGACCGCGTTCTCTCGTCCCTCAAGCGCCTTCTTGACGAGTCTCGTCTTTCCCAGCCGTCGCCGTCCGTACACGACTGCGAGATGCGCGTTCTCCGAGTCGAAAAGGCTGTGAAGCCTATCTAACTCCTCCGAGCGGTTCACGAAGTCTGTCATGGCGCTGATTTAATCGGTAGCAGATAAAAATATTCTGGATAATCATATTCCAGAATATCATATCTAGAGATATCATCGATCGAGGATTCCGCCAAAGCAAAATTGGAATAGATCCGAGACCAGACATATACGTTGGCAAGTCTATTAGAAATCCTACCTTTCGTCTCAAATCACGAAACGGTTTTATAACTCGTTTGCCTCATTTGAGAAAATATGACAACAAATAGTCAATTCTGAGTGATGTCAAATTTCATAAGTGGTACGAATTTGTAGAAGTTCAACAGAGTCCCTTGGTTATAAACGAGATTTTGGGTTAGCGAAACGATGCCGTTACAAACTTACTCGTAACGACCCGCTCGCAAGGTGCTCGGCGCTTCTGGCTCGTCTGACACACTCTGTGAGCGGGCGCGTTCGGTCACGCCGGGTCCGTCAGTGCGTTTCGACCGGCCCGAGCTGACCTCCATGGTCGTCATTTGTAATTATTTACTGTATTGTGAATAAGTTTTTAATCCTACGGCTGCGTGTCTCTGATAATGGCACACAGCCTACCGGATGACACGACGCCGATCTACACGAGCACTCGCGTCCCGCCCGCGGAGCTCCCTGACCGGGGATCGGCCGCGCGGGGTGACACGGGCTTGGAAGCCGCCGGTGAGTCGGTCGCCGTTGCCCGGATACTCCCCACGAGATCCCGGTGACACGCGACATCGGTTCCGCGCCGACGCTCGATGCGTGGACGCCGCGGTGAGCGGCCGCTATCCGAGCGCGTGAACGCGTCGATGACGCCGTCGGCCGTTCGCTGGAGTCTCGGCGAGTGCCGGTGTCGCCGGCGAACCCGACGTAGCGTCCGTCTCGTGGCTCGGAGCCCACCGCCTCGGGGCGGGACGGGTTTACATAGACGACGACCGGTGGTCACCCCGGTGACGGCGCGACGAAGTTCCCGTCGTCGTCGAACGCGGTCTCGTCCGGTTCCGCGACGACGCGGAGGTCGTCGCGGTCGCGCGCGGCGGCAACGAGCGGCGGCGACGCGTAACACCGGCCCAGACGCATCGTGTCCGTCACGCGGAGGATTCTGCGGTCCGACTCCGCGACCGGACCGATCGTCCCCAGCGTCGCGAGCAGTCCCGCGCGGTCGTTTTCGACGACCGGCGGAAGCCGCACGCCACGCACCGTACTCGCCGTGATGGCGTTGATAAGCGATTTCGACCAGTCGAGCCCGGAGAGGACGTCGCTGTGGACGACGTCCGCCTGCCCCATTCCCATCGCGTTCCCCTTCGTCTTCTCCGTGAACCCGCGGGTGTAGATCCGTTTGATCTCGGCCGTCTCCGGCTCCGGTTCGTTGATCGTGAAGTGGCGGCGGCCGGTGACGTTCGTGTCCATCCCCTGACCGCTGACGTCTTTGCCGAGTTGGTCGACGACGAGGACGTCGAGCTCCGAGAAGGGGAGCTTCGGCATGCGCTCCCAAGCGAGTTCGAGCAGTTCCGTTTCGTGTTCCAGAAACTGTTCCGGAAGCACGCCCTCGATCAGCGTCGTCTCGTCGTGTTCGTCCTCGATTATCGCGATGCCGCCGACGACGGGCAGCTCAGAGAGGAGCCGCTCCGTGATCTCGGGGATCATGTTTCGGAGGCTCCAGTCGACGGCCCAGTCGTGGGCCATCTTCGCTCCGCGCTGTTTGCCCATCCCGATCACCAGCATCTTCGAGAGGCCGCTTTCGACGTCGCCGCTGAAGTCGGTGTGGGGTTTGACTCGGTTGATCGGAACGATGGCGTCGGCGTCCGCGGCGTACGCGTCGGCGTACACGGGGACCCCGCGGTCCGGCGTCTCACCGACCGTCACCACGTCCATCGTCGCCCGGATCTCACACCCGACGCGCGCTTCGGTGACGCCGAGCGTCGCGAGCTTCTCGCGTTGGCCCTCGGCCGTCGCCCCGCCGTGACTCCCCATCGCCGGGAAGACGAACGGCTCGTACCCGCGGGCCGTCAGTCCCTCGACGACGCCGCGGACGATCTCCGGGAGGTTCGCGATGCCGCGGCTGCCGGCGCCGACCGCCACCGAGCCGCCCGCCGGAACCGCAGACAGGTCGAGGGTCTCGACCTCGGCCGCCGCCGCGTCGGCGACGCGGTCCGGTGCGATCGGATCGGTCTCCCAGACCTGCTCGATGACGCCGAACTGCGGGATCGACTGTTCCCCGACGGCCTGTCGAACCGTCGATTCGGGGACGACGAGTTGGTCGCGCATACCGTACGGCGTACTGAAGCGTTGATAAAAGTACGTGTCGGCCGCGTTCTCGCGGCCGGGCTGGAGACCGACCCGAGCGCCGTGGTCTCTCCCGAACCGCGGCGCGCGAGTTCGGCTCGAAACGCGACGCTTTAGTGCTGTTACAGACACCACCGGATAGAGATGGGAGAACGCGGCGACGACGGCTCGTTCGTCCGGTACGGCATCGACGACAGACCCCCGCTGCGTGAGTCCCTTCTTCTCGGTGCCCAACACTACCTCACGATGGTCGGCGCGAACATCGCGGTCCCGCTCGTCCTCGCGGGGGCGATGGGGATGCCCGAGAGCGTCGTGCCGCGATTCGTGGGCACCTTCTTCGTCGTCTCGGGTATTGCTACCCTCGCACAGACGACGTTCGGAAATCGCTATCCGATCGTGCAAGGCGCTCCCTTTTCGATGCTTGCGCCCGCGCTCGCCATCGTCGGCGTCGTGACGGCGACCGCTCCGGACGGTATCGAGGCGTGGCGGGCGGCGCTGCTCCAGCTACAGGGCGCGATCGTCGTCGCCGCGCTCGTCGAGGTCGCCGTCGGCTACTTCGGGCTCGTCGGGAAGCTCAGACGGTACCTCTCTCCGGTCGTCATCGCCCCGGTGATCGCGCTCATCGGGCTGTCGCTTTTCAACGCGCCGGACATCGCCACCGCGACCCAAGACTGGTGGCTCGTCGGGCTCACGCTCGTCGCCATCGTCGGCTTCTCGCAGTACCTCGGTGAAACAGCCCGGGTCTTCCGTCTGTTTCCGGTCCTCCTCGGGATCGTCGTCGCGTGGGTCGTCGCCGCGGGGCTCTCGGTCGGTGGCGTCTTCGGGCCGGAAGCGCCCGGATACGTCGACCTCGCGAGCGTCGCCGCGGCCGAACCGGCCTACCCGATCTACCCGCTCCAGTGGGGCGTTCCGGGCGTGACGCCTGCGTTCGTCGTCGGGATGCTCGCCGGCGTCGCCGCCTCCGTCGTCGAGTCCATCGGCGACTACCACGCGGTCGCCCGCCTCTCGGGCACCGGGGCCCCGAGCGGGAGGCGCACGAACCACGGGATCGGAATGGAGGGACTGATGAACGTCTTCTCCGGACTGATGGGGACCGGCGGGTCGACGTCCTACTCCGAGAACATCGGCGCCATCGGGCTGACGGGCGTCGCCTCCCGGTACGTCGTGCAGGTCGGCGCCGCGCTCATGCTCGTGGTCGGGTTCGTCGGGTACTTCGGCCAGCTCGTCGCGACGATCCCCGGCCCGATCGTCGGCGGGCTCTACATCGCCATGTTCGGCCAGATCGTCGCGGTCGGCCTCTCGAACCTGAAGTACGTCGACCTCGACTCCTCGCGGAACGTCTTCATCGTCGGCATCGCGATATTCACCGGGATGGCCGTTCCGGCGTACATGCGCTCGGTCGGCGGCGTCGACGCTCTGCAAGAGGGGTTGGCCGGGACCGCCGTGTTCGGGCCCGCCCTCGGGACCGACGTCGTCGCGACGACGGTGTACGTCATCGGGACCACGGGCATGGCGGTCGGCGGGATCGTCGCTCTCGTCCTCGACAACACCGTCTCCGGGACGGACGCGGAGCGGGGGCTCACCGCGTGGGAGGCGGCCGCCGAGTCGGACGCGGAGTTTGCGTCCGCGTACGACCGTTTCGTCGCGGACGACGACTGACCGTCCGGGCCACCGGAAAGCGAGGGCGGCTCCGGCGCGGGTCGAGAGGGTTTTTACGGTCGAGTCGGCAGTTCAGACGTGAATTGGACCGCAGTGTTACACGCGGCGGCGACGGTCGTCGTCGGGGTCGGCGTGTTTCTGTTCGACCAACCGGTCACGGCCGGACTGCTCGTCGTCGGGGGCGTCCTCTTCGTCGCCGGTATCGTGATCGCCCGGTTGGACGACGACGGGTCGACGGACGTCTGACGCTGTCGACACCGAAAACGCGTCACCGCGCCGTCGACCGGCTTCGGTCCTCGGAGTCGGGCGCGGTGCTCCGGACGGCGTCCCACCCGTCGAGACACGCATCACACAGGTAGTACGCGAACCCGTCGACGTTTCGGTGGGCGAGCTGGGCGTCAATACCACACTTCTCGCAGTGCATGTACGATTGGTACCGCATGACAGGTAAATGTCTTCTGGCGACAATGATTCGATTGATAACGGCGGGGTCGTCGCCCCGGCCGGACGTCGTGTGTCACGGCGGCAGTCTCCGCGCGACGCGCTCGACAGACGGCGGTCACCGCGAGGCGTCGAGGTCGAACTCGACGGCGGTCACCGCAGGGCGTCGAGGTCGAACTCGAAGGCCGCCACCGGCACCTCCATGCCGTGGTCGACGAGCACCGCGGGGTGACACTCGCCGATCACGCCGACCCGTTCGCCGTCGAGGACGACGGCCGCCGCGCGACCGTCGATAAACGACGGATGCTCGGTTCGGGGCGTTGCGAGATCGACGCCGAAGTCGTCACAGAGCGCTTGGAGCCGGCCTTTCACGGCCTCGTAGGAGGCGTCGCGCCGCGCGACCGCACCGGCGACGTGACGGCGCTCGGCGACGCCCGACGCCGCCGCGTCGTCGCGCTCCGCGACGAACCCCACCTCGGCGACGTCCTGCGGGTAGGCGTTGTGGGTGTTCCGCTCTAACAGCATCAGAAGCGAGGGGAGTGCCCACGTCCGCAGCTGGGTGTACGCCTCGCTGTACGGCTCGGTGATCGCTACCGGGTCGCCGCCGCCGAAGACGCCGGTCCCGGCGGTCGGCGTGTCTTCCTCGGCGACGGCGGCCCCCCCGGTACCCGGCTCGATCCGCATCCGGTCGTAGTTCTCCGCGGCGCTCGTCATGTGGAAGTTCAGGAGGTCTTCGAAGCCGAGGCCGACGAGGCGCGCGCGAACCGCGTCCTCCAGCCGCGAGCGCTCGTGACGCCCGCCGACGGTGCCGACGTCGGGGTACCGCGGCTCCAGCTCGTCGAAGCCGTACGCGCGTCCCACGTCATCGACCAGGTCGAGCGGGTGGAGCACGTCGACGCGGTACGGCGGAATCGAGACCTCGTACGTCACGTCGTCGCCGAGCGTGTAGGTGGCGTCGAGCCCCGCGCGCTCGAAGCAGTCGACGACCGCCTCCGGTTCGAACTCGACGCCGAGCAGCGTCTCGATCCGGTCGTGGCTCACGGCCTTCTCGTCGACGTCGAGGTTCGGGCGGACAAGTTCCGCGCCGTACTCGCTCGGGGGAGTCGCGCCGTCGGCGTAGCGCACCTCGACCGCCTCGATCGTCGCGCCGCGGGCCGAGAGCGCGTAACAGATAATGTTGCACATCCGGTCTATCGTCCACTGGTCGGTCCCGGTGAGCTCGACGAGCAGCTCGCGGGAGCCGGTCGTCACCTCGGTCCGTTTCCCGTTGATCACCGGTGGGAACGAAAAGAGGCCGAGTTCGTCGTAGATCGCGGGGTACCGGTCCAGCCCCGCGACGAGGTCGGCGTAGGTCCGTCCGGTGTCGTGTTCGTCGAGCACCTCGTTCGGCGTCAGCTCGTCGTTCGAATCGAGGGGCACGAACGTGTCGCCGTCGGGAGCGACGCCGCGGTAGGTGACCGTCGGCTCCGCGCCCTCTCGGAGCGGCGCGCCCTTCACCATCGCGAGGTCGTGGATCCCGATCGCGCCCTTCGCGCGGCCGCGCCCCATCGTCGCGTGGAGCTTCTCTTGGAGTTGGATCAGCGATTCGAGCCCCGAGTCGTCGAGGTCGACGCCCCGCACGACGGCACCGGTGACGTACGGGCGCTCGTCCGGGACCGACTCGTCGACCTCGATCGTCCACTCGGGGTCGTTCGTCCCGGGGACGTACACCCCCCTGTCGTCGCCGTAGTGGTAGCGCAGCGAGCGGGCGACCCCCTCGACGGAGAGCCGGTCGAGCCGGTCGGGCGCGAACTCGAACTGGTACATCCCGTCGTCGGTTTCACCTTCGAACTCCAGGCCGAGCCCGAACAGATCGGACTTGAGCTCGTCGTCGGCTTTCTCCTCGTGACCGGTGAGCTCGCGGAGCTCGTCGGGGTCGACGTCGACGACGGGCATCAGTGGCTCACCTCCGCGTTCCGCAGGAAGTCGATGTCGGCCAAGGTCCCGTGGAGGTCGCGGATGTCCTCCGCGCCGGTGGTTAACATCGCGAGCCGCTCTAAGGCGAGTCCCCACGCCATCACGTCGCAGTCGACGCCGAGCGGACCGGTGACCTCCTCGCGGAAGACGCCCGAGTTGCCGATCTCGATCTGCTCGCCCGTCTCCGGGTGCTCGCCGAACAGCTCGAAGGAGGGCTCAGTGTAGGGGTTGTAATGCGGTTTGAAGCTGATATCGGTGATACCGAACTGCCGGTAGAACTCCTCGAAGGTGCCCATCAGGTCCCGCACCGACAGGTCCTCGGCCATCACCCACCCCTCGATCTGGAAGAACTCGAGGAGATGCGTCGGATCGAGCGTGTCGTTGCGGTACACCTTCTCGACCGAGAAGTAGCGCTGTGGCGGCTCCAGGTCAGCGCCCGCGACCCCGGAGAGGTAGCGCATCGACAGCGACGTGGTGTGACCGCGGAGGGCGACCTCCCGGGCGAACGCCTCTGACCACGGCGAGTGGTAGCCGTCGCCGTCGACGCCCCACCCGTCGCGGTGGGCCGCCTCGACGCGGGCCATCAGCTCGTCCGGAATCGCCTCCATCGGCGGGACGTCGAGCGCGAACCGGTCCCAGTGTGTCCGCGCCGGGTGGTCCTGCGGCATGAACAGACAGTCGTTGATCCAGAAGTCGGCGTCGGCGTGGGGCCCCTCCATCTCCGAAAAGCCCATGCCGACGAGCACGTCCTTCACGCGGTCGGCCGTCCGGCGGAGCACGTGCTCCCGGCCGCCGCGGGCCGTCTCCGCCTCGGCCTCGACGTTGTACTCGGCGAACTCGACGTCGCGCCACTCGCCGCTCGCGAGCAGCTCCGGCGTCAGCTCCGCGACCGTCTCGGTCGCCTCAACGCCGGTCATCAGCGCGTCGACGCCGTCGTCGGTGAGCGTCACCGTCCGGGTGACGGACTCGCCGCGCTCGACGAGTCCCCGCGAGTCGAGCCGTTCGATCACTGCGTCGTCGACGTCGAGGGCCGCAGCGTCGGACGCGTCGTCGGCGAGCGCCGAAAGCGCCGCGGCCTCGGGGTCGGCGTCGGGCGCGGCGTCGGCCGCGACCGTCAGCTCGCCCGCGTCGATCTCCCCGAGGGCCTTCCGCGCGAAGTTCGACAGCGCGATGTCGACCTCGGGGCCGTCGAGACCGGCCTCGTCGACGACCCGCCCCATGGCGACCGGTTCCGCGTCGGCGCCCACGTCGAGACCGGCCCGGTGGAGCCGCGTCTCGGGAAGTCCCGCCTCAACGTAGCGCCGCCCCTCGTCGGTGAGCGCGAGCGTCTCGTCGGTCCGTTCGCCGACCGCGACGAGCCCCTCTGCCGCGAGATCGAAGGCGGCGCCCGCGACCGTCTCGGGCTCCATGTCGGTCTCGGCGGCGATCGCCGCCGTCGTCCGTTCGTCCGTCGCGCTCGCGGCTTCGAGGACCGCGAGCTGTCGTTCCGGGAGTCGCATTCGAGTTGTCCGTACACGCGTGTGGCTGGTTGGTAACGGTTCCGGGACCGTCTTGTCGTCCAAAATTCAATGCTGATATTTTGAGCGCCAGAAATATATTTCTCGCCGTGGTTCGCCGACTATGCGCGCCACAGCGCCGGACCACACCCCCGGCGACGCCGGCCCCGAGGCGGTTCGTGTTCGTCACGGCGACGACGATGGCCCCGCACCAAGCGTCGCCGTGATTGAGGCGATCGCCGAGCTGTCCGACGCCGATCCCGCGGATCTGCCCACCGAGGGCGTCGTCTTGTACGACCACGTCGATCCCGACGCCCTCGACGCGCTCGTCGCCGACCACGACGGCGACCTCGACGTCTCGCTTTCGGTCGCCGGCTACGACGTCAGCGTCGACTCCGAGGCGGCCGTCGTTCGGCACACGCACACCTGACGCGGTCGAGTCTCTCCGGCTCCTCCACGTCCGTTCGTCGCCGCGCTCACCCACTGCCCCCACGCTTAGCTGCCGCTCCCCGCTCGCGGAGTCGCGCGATCCGATCGCCCAGCGGCGGCTGGACCTCGAACCACGTCGACCAGCCGCCGGTCTCAGGCTCGGTCCCGCGGCGCTCTGCGACGCGCTCGAAGGCGTCGGCGACGCGGTCCGGCCCCACGGCGTCGGCCGCCCGCGCGTCCGCCGCGTATTGGATCTTCCGCCCGGCCCAGAGGGCGGTGAGGCCGACGGCGACGACGGCCCCGAATCCGGACTCGAACGGCACGAGCGCGGTGACCACCGCGGCGAGCAGCGCGAGCACGACGCCGACCGCGACGGCGCGAAACTCGGCGTAGCCGGTCTGTGCCCGCCCGGCCTCGGCCGCGAACAGCCCGACGGCGACGTCTTCCTCGAGGTCGTCGAGCACGTCGCGGGTGAGAAAAAGCACCCGCCGACGGGGCGGACCGCGCACCGCCACTTCCGCCGGACCGGGTGACGTCTCGGCCCGATCGACCGCGACTCGGTCGACGTCGAGTTCCGCCGCGTCCGCGAGCGCCGCGACCTGTGCGCGCTCCGCGTCCGTCGGCTCCCGCAGGTCGCGACTCCGGTCGGCGACGTACAGCGGTCCGATCGCGACCGCGAGCGCCCCGACGACGGCGACTCCGACGACGAGCGCGACCACGAGCATCGATCCGTCCGACGCGACCCCGCGGTTAAAACGGCGCGGTGTCTTCCCGCGCCCAGTCCGCTCGCTGCGGCACGCGGCGGGCGAGCGTCCGGACCGCGGCGGCCGCCTCGCTGTCCGGAGCGGCCGTCACGACCGGCCGCTCGGCGGCGACGGACCGTTCGACGCGGGGGTCGGCCGGGACGACTTCGGCGGGCGCGCCGAGCGCGTCGGCGATCGTCTCCGTCGGCGGCGTCTCGGTCACCTTGTTGACGGCGCAGCCGACGAGCCCCGCGTCGAGTTCGCGCGCGAGTTCGCGGGTCCGGACCGCGTCCGCCAGCGCGAACGCCCGGGGCGAGACGACGAGCAGGCAGGCGTCCGCGACCGCGAGCGGCACTCCGGCGTCCGCCCGTCGCCCGGCCGGGCAGTCGAGAACGACCGGTCCGCGCTCGCCGTCGAGCGCGGCGACCGCGTCTTTCAGTCGGGTCAGGTCACAGGCGCGCGCGCCGGCCAGCGTCCGTCCGCACGGGACCACGTCGACCGGCCCGGCACGGATCGTCTCGATCGGGTCCGCCGCGCCCGCGAGCACGTCGTGGAGGTCGGGCCCGCGACCGGTCGGGAGGTCGGCCATCCCGAGGTCGGCGTCGACGGCGACGCCGTCGAGCTCGGCCGCGACGTTGTACGCGAGCGTCGTCTTCCCCACGCCGCCTTTCCCGCCGGCGACCGCGAGGATCACGCCAGCCGCTCCAGCGCCGCCGTCGGTGCGTCCGTCTCCCCTGCGCGGTCGGCAAGCGCCGCCGCTCGGTCGCGGAGCGCACGCAGACGCTCCGCGTCGGACGCGACCCGCTCGTCGAGCGCCGCGACGCCGTCGAGCCCGCCGGCCGCCGAGACGACCGCCGTCGCGGTCGCGAGGTCGGCGTCGGTCAGCCGCTCGGCGCGCTCGACCCGCGCCTCGACCGCCGCGAACCACGCGTCGAGTCCGGCCGGCGCGCCGACGGGGTCGGCGGGTGAGATCGTTCGCTCGTCGTCCGCGTTGTCCTCGCGGTTTCGCTCCGGGGTCGCTTCCGGGTCGTTCGCCCTCGTGCGCGTTTCGCTCGGCACCGCGCCGTCGACGGCGCGCCGCGGCGGTCGGGGACTCCCGAGGTCTCGCACGGCCGTCCGAACGGGGTTACCCGCGCCATCGGCCGCGCCGGCTTCCGCCTCCGATCCCGGCTCGACGGGCTCGGCGCTCGCGACCGCGACCGGCGGCTCGACGGGCTCTGCGACCGACGCGAACCCGAACGCCCGGCGTTCGCCGGGCGCGAGCACCGCGGTCACGCCCGCGGCGTCCCAGCCGGGCTCGGGCACGCCGCCTCGGCGCGGGGGGAGAACGGCCCCGTCGAGTCGGCTCTCGACCCGCACGCGACGCGGGACCGCCCCGTCGTTACGCACCCGACACGACACGAGCGACGCGTCGCCTTCGCGGTCGACGGACCAGTCGAGTTCCATGCGTCGGGTGCCGCGGCATTACTGATAAACCCCGGGCCGGTCCACGCGACCGCGACACCAGCCCGCTATCGTCCGGCGTCGACGTCGGCAGCCCCCCGCAGTCGGACCGCGTCCACCCGCAACAGCGCGGTCGCGGCCGTCTCCGCGCCGGCGACGAGACCCGCTGCCGCGCCCGCCAGCGAGACGGGACCCTCGACCGCCGCGATCCTGACCGCCGCCAGCGACGCGGGTGCGCTCGGGCCGTCGTACGCGGCCGGCTCCCGCCCCGCATCGGCCGGGCTTCCGCCGGGAACGGCGTCGAGCGCGGACCGAAACGCCGGGTACATCGCCGACGCGAGCTCTCGTCGCGCGTCGCGCCGACGGTTCCGGAGTCGGTCGCGGAGCCGCAGTCGCCGCCGCCGCTCGTCTCGCGCGCGCCGCGCCTCCGCGGTGGCCCGTTCGAGCGCCTCTTCGGCGGCGATCCGCTCCGTCTGTGCGGCCGACAGCTCCGCGGCCGCCGCCTCCAGCGCGTCGAGCGTCGCGTCCGCCTCGGCCCCGAGTTCGCGGCGGGCCTGAGCGTCTCCGCGAAGCGCGGCCACGCGCTCTTTTAACCGCGCTGTCTCGTCGCTCGCCGCCGCGACGCGCCGGCGCGCGGCGGCCGTCTCGACCGGTTCGACCTCGATCGCGTCGATCTCCGCTTCGATCGCGGCGATCTCGTCGGCGACCGACGACGAGCGGCCGCGCGACCGCGCCGCGGCCGCGAGCTCGCGCCCGAGACTCGCGTCGGTCGGGACGCTGCCGAGGACGGCTCCCGGGTCGGTCACAGCTCTCGGTCGCGCATCGCGCTCGGGTCGGGGTGGTCGGTTCCGGCGGCGAAGGCGGCGTACGGCGTCGCCTTCGCGGCGCGGTCCGCGTACGCGGCCGCCGCCTCTCGGACCGCCGGCTCGACCGCGGCGAACTCGTTGAACGGCTCCGTGCGCTCCACCTGTACGTCTCCCCCGTGTGACTCCCGCAGCCGGAGCGCGAGGAACGCGGCGTACACCGTCTCGTCGAGCAGGGCGGCGCGGCCGAACCGCCTGACGACGACCGACTCGTGGCGGCGACACAGGTTCCGGAGGCCGGTCCGTGCGGCCACCGAATACGTCACAACGAGCAGCACGCTCGTCGGTGGTCGAGATCCGCAGTTAGTAATTCCGGACCGGAACGTTTCGGTCGCGTGCAACGACGCTGCGGGCGACCGGTCTCGGTCGTCCGCTCAGACGCGCTCGACCTCGAACGCCGGTCGATCGTCGGCGGGGGGGTCGCCGTCGGCATCGTTCGGGTCGATCCCGTTCGTCGCGAGCACTCGCTCGCGCGCAGCGGGGACGGAGGGAGCGACGACCACGCTGCCGTCGACCCGGTCGTCGCCGACCGCTCGGAACACGTCGTCGTCGCCGTCGAACGACGTGGCGTACGTCCGGAGGACCGCCGCGACGCGACGCTCCGTGTCCGCGAGGTCGGTCTCGCCGTCCTCGAACTTGCGGAGGGCGTCCTCGACGTTCCGGATCGCGGAGATGCGGTCCATCTACGTCGTCCGGAGGTGACCCTGTGTGGGCTCGTACACCTCGCCTTTCGTCCGGAGCTTCTCGATCTCCCGTTCCGCCTTGTCTCGGTCCATCCCGATCTCGCCGGCGCGGTCGAGCACCTCCTCGACTGGCGCGCCGTCTTGGTACTCCTCCTCGATGTCGGCGATGAGAGTCTTTATGTTTTTGATCCGATCGCGCTGGCTCTTCGAGGTCCCGGTCTCAACGACATCGGCGTCGAACTGTCCCGTCTCGGGGTCGACGCCGATGTCCTTGAGACACGACTCGACGATGTCGGTCGCGCGATCCGCGTCCTCGCGTTCGACGGTGTCCGAGAGCCGGACTCGCGCGCTCGCCTCCGCGAGCCGCACCATCGCCTCCAGCTTCCGGGCGGTGACCGGGACGGGATCGTCCTCGTCCGACCCCTTCGAGCGGAGATCGACGTAAAACTCCTCGATCAGTTGCTTCGCCTCCTCGGTCATCGTCGGGTAACAGCTCCGCTTCGCGTGGGCGATGTACTTGCGCAGCAGTTCCGAGTCGATCTCCGGCGCGACCTCTTGGGTCACCTCCGCCACCTGTTCCGACGTGAACTCCGAGCTCGCGAGCTCCGCGCGCTGGGTGTTCAACTCGCCGGCGTAGTTCGTCTTGATGATGTGTTTCGCCAGCCGCGAGTCGTGGTCGGGGTCCGGGCTGTCGGTCACCGTGAAGATGAGGTCGAACCGCGAGATCAGCGCGGGTTCGAGGTCGATCTGCTCGCCGATCGGCTCGTACTGGTCGAACCGGCCGTACTTCGGGTTCGCCGCGCCCAAAAGCGAACACCGCGCCTTCAGCGTGGCGTTGATCCCGGCCTTCGACACGGAGATCTGCTGTTGTTCGAGGCCCTCGTGCAGGGCACTGCGATCGCTCGAATCCATTTTATCGAGCTCGTCGACTGCCGCGATCCCCTTGTCCGCGAGCACGAGCGCGCCGGCTTCGAGCGACCACTGCTGGCCGTCGCCGAAGTCGTCGCGGACCGCCGCAGCGGTGTTATGTGTCACGAGTCCGTTCCCGAGGAAGTTGTGCGTGTCCGGAACCGTGAGGTCGAACACCTCCTTGTCCCCGGTGTCCTCGGTGTCAACGACTTCGTCCCAGACGAGATCCGCGTTGGCTACCTCCTCTGCGACGGGGCCAACGTCGCCGAGATCGAGGTCACCGATCATCGAGAACGTTCGCTCGCGACTCGGGTCCTCACCGCGGTTCAGATTCTGCCAGTATTTACCTGCGCCTCCGTCGGTACGAGCGAGAGTACTACCGATAGGCAGACATTCGCCGCGTCGAGGTGCGTCGTTGACCGTCTCGTCCAACGCAGCGGACTTGTTCGTCGAATGGAATCCTATCCGGTCGGCAAACCGATCGAGTTCCGTCCCGTATATTGCAAGATGCGTTTGGACCGATGTCGACTCGATCTCGTGGCCGTCGGCACGTTCGTAGGTCCCGCGGCGATCGCGCTCGCGTGTCCGAGACCGTACGCCGTACGTTTCCAACATCAACTGGACCTGCTCGGCGAGTTCGCCACAGGCGGTCGAAAACTGAACGCTGGATCCCCCGTTATTGCGTCCACACACGGATCCGTCAGCGTCGAACAGGCCTCGTAGGAAGGCGTCGGCGTGTTCGGACGTCGTGAGCTTCGGATCGAGGGCAATATCATTTTTCGGCGACTCGACGCCGACGTTGCTGAAGAACCGAGCGACGGTCGCGCTGTGGAGACGGATACACGGGACCCGCTCGTCCTGATACTCGATGTCGACGGACTTGTCGAACTTCGCCTCCATGATGTTCGCGGCACGCTCTAACAGCTCCTCGTCAGAGTTCGAGACGCGGACGTGGCCCCGGTTCCCGCCGCGGCGAGAGACCATCACGTCGCCGTCGCCGAAGACGAGTCCGATCAAGTACATGAGATCCGCGTCAAACTCGTCGGGAATCGCGACACCGTCACCGTGACGGAGCATCGCTCGTTGGACGTCGATTTCGTCGATATCGACGTCGACCGCGTTCAGGACGGTGTCGAGTTTGTCGAGCGGTACGTGGCGATTCGGGAGGGTGTCGTAAACGAAGTCCTCGGTGAGGTCGAGTTCGGCGGCGGCGTCCCGGAGCGTCCCGAACTCCTCTCGGAGTCGCGTCCGGAGGAGTTCGATCGACTCCGGAGCCGGTCTGAGTTTCTCTTCCGTGAACTCGACGTAGTCCCGAACTGACGGCGAGGACCGATCGATATCGGCGTACTTCGGAACGGCCACGTGGTCGCCGGCGTCGACGGCCGAGATCTCGCGCCACTCGATGCCGTCGTCGCCGCAGACGAGAACGGGCGTGTTGACCGACGCCTCCAGATCCTTGCCGTGCGCGGTCTCGATCCTGCGACACGGTTTCTCGGGCATGCGCCAAACGTGGGAACTCTCGGCGAGCTCGACTGATCCGGTCCCCCGATCGAAGGTGTAGAGCTCGTGGTCCGCGTTAGCAGCCGTCTCAGCGTCGACCGGATTCGGGTGGCGCTCGCTCGCCAGCTCCCGGATCGGAACGAATCCCTCCGCGGTGTGGATCTTCGTGTCGCCTGTGACGCAAAGTCCCGCAGCGGATGATCCTTTTCCAGAGGTATAAACTGATCTTGGGGCAATATTCTCTACATAACTGATCATTTGAGATTTTCCAGTTCCAGGGTCGCCGATCAGGAGCATATGCAGATCGCCCCGGATCCGCGAGCCGTCGGGGAGGTGTTTGGTGACGCCGGAGAACAGCTGGAGAATCATCGCGAGCTTCTCCTCTTC
>Ga0207714_1001497_pt1 | contig 15025 bp, 11 predicted proteins | sample PonA232FremontCA_2_FD_187270 | JGI IMG/M metagenome (GOLD analysis project Ga0207714, IMG submission 187270) | Marine sediment microbial community from Fremont, CA, USA - Pond A23 Sediment 2 (SPAdes) | ecosystem: Environmental > Aquatic > Marine > Unclassified | place: USA: Fremont, California... | reverse complement strand
GCGACTTAAAGAAGCTGCCGAAAAGGCAAAAATTGAATTGTCAAGTGCCAATAGTACAGAAATTAATCTTCCTTATATCATGCCGGTTGATGGTGTACCAAAACACCTGGTTAAAACACTTAACCGATCTAAATTTGAGCAATTAGCTGATGAACTTATTCAGGGAACCGAAGGACCATCGAGAAAGGCATTAGAGGATGCAGGTTACACTGCAGAAGACATTGACAAGGTAATTCTTGTTGGTGGCTCAACTCGTATCCCGGCTATTCAGCAAGTTGTAGAAAAGATTTTCAAGAAACAACCTTCAAAAGGAGTGAATCCTGACGAGGTAGTAGCTGTTGGTGCTGCTATACAAGGTGGTGTGCTTGGTGGCGATGTAAAAGATGTATTGCTGCTTGATGTTACCCCACTGTCATTAGGTATTGAAACAATGGGTGGCGTATTTACCAAATTAATTGAAGCCAATACCACGATACCTACACGAAAGTCTGAAACGTTTACAACAGCAGCAGACAATCAGCCATCAGTAGAAATTCACGTCTTACAGGGTGAAAGACCAATGGCTAAAGATAACAAGTCAATTGGCCGGTTCCATCTTGACGGTATTCCACCAGCACCAAGAGGAACGCCCCAAATTGAAGTGACTTTTGACATCGATGCGAATGGTATTCTTCACGTCTCTGCTAAAGATAAATCTACTGGTAAAGAACAAAGTATACGAATTGAAGCTTCTTCAGGATTAAGTGAAGATGAAATAAACAAGATGAAAGAGGAGGCCAAGCAGCATGCTGAAGAAGACGAGCAACAAAAAGAGAAGATTGAAAAACTGAATAAAGCTGATAGCTTAATCTTCCAGACAGACAAACAATTGAAAGAATTTGGCGATAAAATTTCAGAAGATAAGAAAAAGCCAATTCAGGATGCCCTGGAAGCACTGAGAGAAGCTCATAAGAATGAAAATGTGGATGAGCTTGATCAAAAAATGGAAGATTTAAATAATGCTTGGCAAGCTGCATCTCAAGAAATGTATAATGCTCAGCAACAAGCTGGCGGACAAGCTGGCGGACAAGCTGGCGGCGGCGAGCAAGGAGATGGTCAACAAACTTCTGATCAACAGGGCTCTTCATCAGGTAAAAAAGATGATGACGATGAAGTTACCGATGTAGACTTCGAGGAAGTGAAATAAATTCAGTCTAAATAATTTAAAGAAGGGGTTGTCTTAAAGGCAACCCTTTTTTTTGTTACAACTTTATAGGTTATTATATCGTCCAGATTAATGAACTCAGTCAATATTCTAATTTCTCGTTAAGTTTGACTTTTTTACACAGGAAAACTTTTAAATTAGAGACAGAATTATTTCTTAAATTTGTAATTATTGACTTTATTAAAGATAAGTTTTTGATCCGGAATATTGAATGCAAAAATAGAAAGGGTGCTTTCAGCTCAATAAATTGTAGATTGGAGCGGATTGCGCTTTTTCTGTTTTTCCTCTTTATATTGCCTGAAACTTACAGCCAGACTCCGGTAAACACTGATACGACTTCCAACAATATTTCCTATACAGATTCTTCATTTACGAATGATACCATACGAGCTGCTACGGATGATAAAATGCTGTTAAGCTCAGATCCTTTATACGATACAATAAGAAAAAAAGCTGCGAAATATTCATGGATAAAAAAGCTTCATGACATGCTGATTATAGAAGACCATAAAAACAAGTCTTTTGAAAATCGGGAAATTGATGAAATATTTAATCCTTTTAAAAAGCATCACGGAAAAATAATAGATAGTATAACTATACAGCAATTGGAAGTTTTTGGCCCTTCTCTTACAGATACCTCCTATCAGAATGAATATTGGTATAAAGAATTTGGAAATTTTGTTCATTTTCCTACAAATAAGTCCATTATAAGAGAAAATTTGTTATTCTCAGCACGAGATTCTCTTGACCCTGCCTTATTGGCTGACAATGAAAGAATTCTTCGTAGTCTTAGGTTTATTAAAGATGCCCGTATTGTTGTAGAGGAAGTTCCTGGTAAACCGGGGAAAGTACATCTTACTGTGTTAACTCAGGACCTATGGTCTAAAGGATTTAATGTAGATCTGAATAGCATTAACGCCGGACAGGTAGAACTCTGGGATAATAATATTTTTGGAATAGGCCATAAGGTTCAGGGAAATCTCATTTTTGACTATCTGAAGGACGGAAACCCTGGAATTGAAACTTTTTACAACATCTCAAACTTACGGGGAACTTTTATTAAAAGTCGGGTTTATTACCTAAATTCTTTTGATACAGAACGTTATGGATTTGAAATTCAGAGAGATTTGTTTTCTTATAAAACAAGATACATCGGTGGATTACGAATGTTTAAAACAGAAACAAGGGAAAACATCCGAAGAAAAGATACTGTCTTGTCAGATGTATTTCTCGATTACGTAAATCATGATTTTTGGCTCGGGCATTCTTTCCCGATTTCGTCTAAAAATCCAATGTTTAAAAAACGTACACGACTTATACTGGCAGGACGTTACATAAAAAATCGTTTTCTGGAAGGACCTTATGTTGATGAACGCTACAATTATGCTTACCACAATAATCATACTTTCCTTGGAAGTATCAGCTTCTCAAGAGAAAATTTTTATGAAAGTGAATTGATTTACGATTATGGAACAACCGAAGACATTCCGGTGGGAGACTTATTTACTTATACGTTTGGTTGGGAAGCTGATGAATTTTTTAAACGATTTTACTCAGGAATAAGAATTAAGCATGGCCATTTCGTTGATAATTTCGGCTATCTTTCTTCAAGTTTAGGTATTGGGGGCTTTTTATATGACAAACAAATAGAACAGGGTACGATTGATTATCAGGCCAAATACATAAGTAAATTATGGCATTTGAATAATTTACAAATAAGACAATTTTTTGATATCCATTATACCCGTGGAATAGAAAGATTTCCTGAAGAACGTTTAAGATTTGACAGAATTACAGATATGAGAGGATATGAAAACCCATCTCTGTATGGAAATAAGAAATTGGTTGTACGTTCAGAAACTGTTGCCTTTTCAGGTTTGAATTATTATGGATTTCGTTTTGCTTTTTTTGGCTTCCTTGATTGTGGCTTTATTGGTTCTGCAAATGAATTTATATTAAATAATCAACTTCAACCCGGGTTTGGTATCGGTATGCGAATGAGAAACGAGAATTTGGTTTTTAAAACCTTTCAACTCCGGCTTGGTTTTTATCCGACGCTATCAAACGGAGATAATTTTCTTTTTTATATTTCTGGTGAAAGATCTCTCAATCCTCACCGCTATAGACCATCAGCTCCCTCTAAAATAGATTTTTAAATTTTTGTATTGAACATAAAAGAATGTTTTGTGTTGTTTTCACCTAATTGAATGTTTAATCAAAAAATCTAATAATTATGGGAGTATTAGTCGGAAAAAAAGCACCAAAATTTAAATCAGAAGCTGTTATAAACGGCAATCAAATTATAGAAGATTTTTCTCTGAAACAATATGAGGGAAAAAAATATGTTGTATTTTTCTTTTATCCGGCAGATTTTACTTTTGTCTGCCCCACAGAAATCATTGCTTTCCAAAACAGGATAAAGGAATTCGAAAATCGCAATGTTCAGGTAGTGGGCTGCTCTGTTGACTCCGCTTTCTCTCACTGGAAGTGGCTGCAAACCGAACAGAAAGACGGAGGTATTAAAGGGGTAGAATATCCGATGGTTGCAGACCTTTCAAAAACGATTTCTGAAAACTTTGATGTTCTTGCCGGTGAATACGACATTAACGAGCAGGGAGAAAGTATCTTTAACGGCATTCCCCAGTCTTATCGCGGACTATTTCTTATTGATAAAGAAGGGATTGTAAGACATCAGTTAGTAAACGACATGCCGCTTGGACGAAGCGTAGATGAAACGCTCCGTATGGTAGATGCACTTGAATTCTACGAAGAAAACGGGCAGGTTTGTCCGGCAGACTGGAAAAAAGGCGACCGTGCTTTAGAAGAAACCCAGGAAAGCGTATCGGCGTATTTGAGCAACTAATTTTATCTATATCCAGTTTTTCAAAGAGCATCCTTTTTGGGATGCTTTTTGTATTTTTGCACCTATGCGTAAGACAATCCCTATTAATGTAAAATCTGTTTTGGCTTTTAAAAGAAAGTTGCTTTCATGGGCAAAGAATAATGATGTATTTATTCTGCTTGATAGCAATGATTATAATGATTTCAGTGAAATACACCATTATGATTTTATCGCTGCATTTGGGGTGGCCGACTCATTAATCACTTCATACAAAAATGCTTTTGCACAACTTGAATTATTCTATAAAGAACGAAAGGATTGGCTTTTTGGCCATTTTACTTATGATCTGAAAAATGGACTAGAGCAATTGACTTCAGAACATGTTGATAATCTTCATTTCCCTGATATGTATTTTTTCCAGCCTGAATGTGTGATTCTTTCAAAAAATGGGCAAATTGAAGTACAGGCAATGCAAAACATCGCAAACCATGCAATTGAGGAAGTGCTGGATGAAATTAAAGCTGCACCCGAAAACCTAATTTCTCAACAGCATGATTCCTTTATAATGAATAAAAAATTTTCTAAGCAGGAGTATTTAAATGCAGTCAATCAACTTAAGGAACACATTAAACGAGGTGATATTTACGAGGTGAATTTCTGTCAGGAATTTTATAGCAACTCTTCTATAGATCCATATTCTACATATAATCAACTAAAGGAACTATCTCCGGGGCCTTTTTCCTGTTTTTATAAGTTAGACGATAAGTTTTTAATTTCTTCCAGTCCTGAAAGATTTTTGAAAAAAGAAGGCAACAGAGTAATTTCTCAACCGATTAAAGGAACTGCGCCACGTGGAAAAGATAAGGATGAGGACGAATTTTTAAAACAACAACTGGCTGACGACATCAAGGAAAGATCTGAGAACGTGATGATTGTTGACCTTGTAAGAAATGATCTTTCACGGAGTGCAATGGAGAATACCGTACGAGTTGACGAATTGTTTGGTATATATTCATTTGAACAGGTACACCAGATGATATCAACAATCTCTGCCAAAATAAACGAGAAAGATATTGTCAAGTGTATAAAGCATGCTTTTCCGATGGGTTCTATGACAGGCGCTCCCAAGATTAGCGCTATGAAATTGATAGAAAAATACGAGCGCACGAAACGTGGCCTGTATTCAGGTTCTGTTGGATATTTTACCCCTGAAGGCGATTTTGATTTGAATGTAATTATTCGCAGTATATTATTCAATGCTACTCAAAAATATGTATCTTACACTGTGGGAGGAGCAATTACTCACCTTTGCAATGCAGAGTCTGAATATCAAGAATGTATGGTAAAAGCACAAGCTATGAAAAAAGTGTTAAATTCATAGATCATATGTTGAAGTCAATAAAGAACTACATCGAAGAGCATAACCTATTCAATCCCGATGATAAAATACTTCTGGGAATAAGCGGAGGCGTTGATTCGGTTGTAATGCTCCACTTGTTACTCCGGGCCGGTTATGAACTCGGCGTAGCACACTGTAATTTTCAGTTACGTGATAAAGAGTCTGAAGAGGAGCACAAATTTGTAGCTTGGCTGGCTAAACATTACAATATTCCTATTTTTGAAAAAAAGTTTGACACCCACCAATATGCTTTGGAGCAAGGGGTTTCCATTCAAATGGCTGCCCGGAGACTTCGGTTTGAATGGTTTGAACAGTTAAGACAAACCCATCATTATGACTACATTGGCATTGCCCATAACAAAAATGACAGAGCAGAAACTGCCCTTATAAATTTGGCAAGAGGAACCGGGTTAAAAGGCATCACCGGCATTAAGCCGAAAAGTAAATATATAGTTCGACCATTGTTGTTTGCCGGCAGGGATGATATACTCCATTATTGCCATCAGGAAGGATTAAGTTACCGGGAAGATTCTTCGAACCAGACCACGAAATATTCGCGAAATCGCATTCGTCATGAGATTATTCCTGAATTTCAAAAAATAAATCCACAGTTTCTTGAAACAATGGACAAAAATCTGAACCATTTTCGTAGTGCTTATAAACTGTTTGAATCAATGATTTCAGAAATTAAGCGACGACTATTGATAAAACAGGGAAATGATTGGTTCATCAATCTCAAGCTTTTGAAAACATATCCAGAGAACTACACCATTCTTTATGAGTTGCTTAAGCCCTTTGGGTTTTCGGCTGATGTTGTTTCGGATCTTTTTTCTTCACTGGAAAGCGAATCAGGTAAGACATTTTATTCAAATAATTATAAGGCTGTAAAAGACAGGAGTGAATTAATAATAACATTATTGGAGGCCCCTGAACCAAAGCGCTATTATATTGACAAGGGAAGCAGTAAGATTGAGACTCCGGTGACCTTAACTTTATATGAGAAAGATGTGGATGAGGCTTTTCGAATTCCTTCAGATCCTAATGTAGCATGCATCGATTATGATCTTGTCGAATTTCCTTTGATTCTCAGAAAATGGCAATCAGGTGATTTTTTCAAGCCTTTGGGATTCGGACATTATAAAAAATTAAGCGATTTCTTTATTGACAACAAATATTCACTGGTGAATAAAGAACAAACATGGCTTTTAACCTCAGGCGAACAAATTGTATGGGTAGTTGGAGCCAGGTTAGACGAACGTTTTAAAATAACAAATCTGACCAGGAAGGTTTTGATGGTTGAATATAGTCACATTCAGTTAACTCAATAAACTCAGTCAACCCAATTATCTTATCAGGCAGAGGAACTAAAATGGAAAATCATCTTCATGTTCAACTTCTTCAACCTGCTTCTCTTCCGGTTTTTTCGCCCTCTCGTGTACGGGATTTCCTTCAACATAGATAGCTTTGTACGGATGTGTCGGGCATGCATACTCACATGCTCCGCAACCTATACAAATGTCGTCAGTAACTTCAGGAATACGCAAATTATTTTTATAATCAACCATTCGAACCGCCTTAGTGGGGCAATGTTCTGCACAAGAACCGCAATCGGTCCCTTCAGTTTCTACAATACAGTTTTCTTTTACAAACTGTGCCTTGCCAAGTTGAGTCAGTTTCTTGTCTTCAACAGAAAGAGGCAGAATTGCGCCGGTAGGGCATACTTCACCACAAAGTGTACATTCATAATTACAAAAACCCACATGATTATCCAGTCTGGGTTGCATTAACCCTCTCAAACCATATTCAAGGACTGACGGTTGCAAAACATTTGACGGGCAAGTATTTACACACAAATGACATGCTGTACAGGCTTCATTGAAGCGCTCCGTACTTTGAGCACCGGGTGGTGAAACCGGATTCTCCCGTTTTACGGGTTTATTTGCATTATAAGAAACTAATTCCTGGGCTTTTGATAATTTTGATGCGCCAAAAAAAGCTACAACTAAACCACCCAAAAATTTTCTTTTACTTAAATCGAATTTTTGTTGACCAGAAAACCTGTTTTCAGAAGTTGTTTCCGGAACTTCTATGTTTCTTTTATATAAACTATTCAGTTTAAAATTTGCACTGGATGCAGGACATGCGGAAAGACAATTAAAACAACCCACACATCTGGAAAAATCAACATATAAAGATTTATAATCAATACATCCGCCCTTGCAGGCCTTCTCACATAAGCTGCACTGAGTGCAGGTATTCTCATCCAGTTTAATTTGAAATATTGATATTTTGGAAACCAATCCGAGAAAAGTTCCTACAGGACAAACTGTGTTGCAATAAAGCCGTCCTTTGGCGAGTGACATCCACACGACAAGGATAAGAAAAACTATAGGAATAATTAACACCTCAAAATGAATTGCCTGAACTTCAATTTTATATATACCATATACATCAAAGCTGTTCAATACACTTACCAAAAGATTATTTACTTCAGACAAAACCGGACGGAATAAGTCCGATACAATCCTGCCAAAAAGGCTATAAGGGTCCAAAAGGGCTAATATCAGAATGCTACCTCCCAGCAGAAAAGCAACAGTTAATCCCACTAAAGAATAACGCAGCCATGGCAAGGGCTTGACATACTTGTATTTATATCTTTTCTTCTTCTTAAATTTTCTTTTCAGGTAAATGATTACATCCTGCATTATTCCAAGCGGACATATTGTTGAGCAATAAACTCGCCCAAACAGAAGGGTTAAAATGAAAATAACAATAAATCCAATAGCAACTAACGAGAATACATTGAAAAATTTTAATACAGAAGGTACAAACTGAAGAAAAAGAACTCCGGTAATGAACTTTGGCGGGAACAATTCAGCAAAATCAAGAAAAAACACGCCAAGCAGGGCCAGGAAAATGACTGATATTACAACTCTAAACCTCTTCAAATTTTTATAATTCATTAGAATAGTGTTTTATTGTTAAAATTGTTGCATTGTTGTTCTATTCCAGAAAATAGCGTTCTATATATCCTCATTTTTCGGCTTGTTGTGGATGAGCATTTCATACCTTACAATTTAAAGCGTCCGATTTTTAGTTTTGAAAGCTCCATTTCTCCATAGCCTGCGTTGCCTGCAATTTTAATGTGGCGTACTTTCTCCGGAGAAGTTCCGAAAATTTTTGCGGCAGAAGTATCCGCAGCAACCATATCATCGGAAACAATTTGGTATTTCATCGTTGAAACATCAGCAGTGGAAACGCCTCTGGGCCCATTGCGAAGCATTACACGGTAAGCATCAACGACATTCAAATCGGGCTTTCTGTATGAAGCAAAATCAGCAATACATTGATGTAGGTCATTTCTATGCCAGAAGCGTCGATCCCAGACAATACCCATCAGATTCTTCATTGCCACAGTTAAGCGGGCTGACCCGTGGTTTTTAAGTATCGGAACATTTATAAATACGTCCGATTCCAAAATCATTTCATGCTCTTTGGCTTTAGTTAACTTTTCTCCTTGTGGAATTTTCACTTCCTCATAATAACCTTCGGTATGGCCCGGGGCTACTTTTGCTCCGGCATCTTTAGCTGCCTTTTCAATGCCGCTGTTTTTGTAACATTTTTGCCAGTCATCGCATGTATGATCAAAAACATAAACCTTCTTTGCTCCTGCTTCAAAACATTGCTCAATGATACGTTTAACTAAAGCAGGATTGGTATTAGCTGCTTTCTCTGGTATTACATCCCAGCCAATATTGGGTTTAACAACCACAGTTTGATTGGGCTTAACAAACTTTCGCATACCTCCCATTGCTTCCATAGCACGATCAAACATCTTTTCCGGCTGGCCATCCTTCACAGCAACGAGATCATAAGGAAGGGCTGCGTTATTTGTAGTATTAGCAAAGATTCTTCCATATCCGCCCAAAGTAACTAATGAACCTGCAAATAATCCTGCTCCAACACTTTTTTTAAGAAAATCCCTTCTTTTCATAATGTTATATTTTTAGTTAAACTTTTTCCATTTTACTCATTCAAATCATAAAAATAGTAAATAAGTAAAACAATTCGAAATTTATTTGTAAATTTGAATAAGTCCAAACAATTAGAGGGTTATTTTAACGTATCGTTTAATTAAAATGCTGAAAAATTATGAACAACACACTATCGATTAACCTAAAATCCGGAGAAACACTCAAAGCAATTATCTTTGATGTTTCAGCGATTCTATTTATTTTCTTCGTTCCGGCAATTTCGCACATGGTGAAGCTCCCTGTCTATTTCGTTGAACCTATGCGTTTGATGGTAATTCTTATGTTACTTCACACAACAAAAAGAAATGCATACATTATTGCCCTTACACTTCCGGTTTTTTCATTTTTAATCTCCGCGCACCCAGTCCTGCCAAATATGATGCTTATTACTGCAGAACTGGTATTAAACGTTTTCTTATTTTATTTCCTTGTAAATAAGATAAAATCTGTTCCTGCTGCTGTTCTCACCAGCGTTATCGGAAGTAAAGCCTTCTATTACCTTGTAAAATTTGGTTTAGTAAATACTGCAATTATTTCTTCAGGATTGGCAGGCATTCCAATTTACATGCAGGTAATAATGGCGTTTGTATTTACAGGATATGCTTTTACGGCTATGAAGATGAAAAAACAATAAGACATAAAGCTTTTTAGAGTTAACTGAGTTAATTAAGTTGATTAAGTAAATTGAGTGGATTGAGTGGAAAAATGCCCTCAGTCCACTCAATTTGATTTAATTATCTCATTGCAAGAGAGGAAATGAATTCTATATTCTGTGTTTTGTGTTGCCATTCAGCATTCTGTATTCTTAATATTCACCTCTGTTTCTAAATGTGCTCAACTACTGCTCTACCCCTTTCAGACTCAGTTGTATCCTGCCACGTTCTTTGTCAACATCCAGGATTTTAACATTAACCTGCTGGTGTAAGCTTACAATATCTGCAGGATTTGATACGTATTGATTTGCCAGGTTTGAAATGTGAATGAGCCCGTTCTGTTTGATTCCAATATCGACAAAAGCGCCAAAATTCGTAACGTTATTAACAATTCCCGGCACAATCATGCCTTCATACAAATCATCAATTGATTTCAGATTTTTATCAAATTCAAACACCTTAATTTTTTTCCTCGGGTCTCTTCCGGGTTTTTCCAATTCCTTTAAAATATCTTCCAGAGTCGGTTTACCAACTTCATTGGTAATGTAATTCTCTATAGTGATTTGCTCCCGCTTTTGTTTATCATTGATCAGTTCTGCTACAGAGCACCCCACATCTTTCGCCATTTGTTCGACTATCCCATAACTTTCGGGGTGAACGGCACTGTTATCAAGTGGATTCTCAGCCTGATCAACTCTTAAAAATCCTGCACATTGCTGAAATGCCTTATCACCCATTCGTTTTACATCTTTAAATTGTCTCCTTGAAGTAAAAGAACCATGCTCTTTCCTGTACTCAATAATATTCTGAGCTAACTGTGGTCCTAATCCCGAAATATAAGACAACAGATATCTACTGGCAGTGTTTACATTCACCCCAACAAGGTTCACGCAACTTTCAACTACCTGATCGAGCTTTTTCTTCAACTTATTCTGATCTACATCATGCTGATACTGGCCGACTCCAATAGATTTGGGATCAATCTTTACAAGTTCAGCTAGCGGATCCATTAAACGTCGGCCAATTGAAGCAGCTCCACGTACTGTAACATCAAACTCAGGAAATTCTTCTCTTGCAATCCGGGAAGCTGAATATACCGATGCTCCATCCTCGCTAACAATGAATACTGCCATATCCTCCTTAAACTTCAAATTACTGACAAACTCTTCGGTTTCCCTGCTTGCCGTTCCATTGCCAATGGCAATAGCTTCAATTTTATAAGCATCAGCAAGTGATGTGACCTTCTTTGCTGCTTGCTTTTTTTCTTCCTGGGGTTTATGTGGATAGATAGTTTCATTGTGTTTAATTGCTCCATGTTTATCCAGGCAAACAACTTTGCAACCTGTGCGATAACCGGGATCAATTGCCATTACTCGCTTTTGACCCAGAGGTGGAGCCAAAAGAAGCTGTCGCAGATTTTCTGCAAAAACATTAATAGCCTCGTCATCAGCCTTTTCTTTATAGAATGCTTTTACTTCATTTTCCATGGAAGGAGCCATCAGGCGTTTGTAGCTATCTTCTATAGCCGTCTTTATGTGCTCTGTACAAGCATTATCGCCTTTCACAAAGATGTTTTCTAAAATATCTGAAGCATCTTCTTTTTCTGGTTTCACGTTAACCTTTAATATCCCTTCTGATTCTCCGCGCATAATCGCTAAATAACGATGCGAGGGTGTTTTTCTCAAAAGCTCAGACCACTCAAAATAATCTTTATACTTCTGACCTTCTTCTTCTTTTCCTTTAACCATTGTCGATTCAATCAGGGCTTCCTTATGGAACAATCTTCTTATCTGATTTCGTGCTTTCTGGTTTTCGTTTATCCATTCTGCAATAATATCCCTGGCTCCCTGTAAAGCTTCTCCGACATCGGGTACTTCTTCTCCTAAAAATGACTCTGCCCTACTTTCAGGAGTCAATTCCTGCTGTTTCATAATAATCTTAGCCAATCCTTCAAGACCTTTTTCGCGGGCCTTGGTGGCTTTTGTACGTTTCTTAGGCTTGTATGGGAGATATATATCTTCGAGTTCTTGTATCGTTTGAGCCTTCTGTATTTTCTCCTCTAATTCATCAGTTAACTGATCTTGTTCTTCAATAGTTTTAAGAATTGTATGCCGCCGCTTATCCAGTTCCTCTAGCCTTTCTGATTCATCTTTTATTTGAGCTATTTGAGTCTCATCAAGATTTCCGGTACTTTCTTTCCGGTATCTGCTGATAAAAGGAATAGTTGCTTTCTCAGACAGCAGTTTTAATGTATTTTCAACAAGATGATGATTTACATTAATTATTTCAGCAATTTGTTGAATATGTGCTTTTGTCATAACCATAAATATTTAAAACTGCATCGAAGATACAGCAAGATTTCGTAGTTTGAAAACCCTGGATACGAAATTTTCTATATCCCTAAAAGTGAAAGAAAAATTTTAATCAAAACATAAAAGTTTCATCAATTAAATAGCATTAAAAAAAAATGATAATTAGCTTTGCCAAACATTTACACTAAATCATTAACTAGAAACCAAAAATTATTTATTATGAGAAAACTAAGTCTATTATTAGCTCTCTTTGCTATTTTTGCATTTATTATCGTCTCATGCGAGGAAGAAGAAGATGAAACTTACGAAAAATCTGATTTAATAGGCAAATGGGAGCAAGTTTCTCCGGAACCACAAAACGACTCGAGTGATTGTGATGCTTATAAACTCTACGATGAATTTACAGAAGCAAAATACAAATCAATCACCTCTTGCGATGGAATGGAAACCTCAATTTCAATAGAATACGAATTTGATGGTAAAACTATTTCATATTCAATGATTGATTATAAAATAAAAATGGAGATTAAAGAACTGACTGACTCCAAGCTTAAATATAATATGTCAATGGGAGGAATATCTGAAACTTATGAATACACTAAAGTAGAATAGTGGAAAATGTTCATCCTATAAAAACGCTATTAAAATATAAAAACAGCGTTTTTTTATTTTCATTCTTTTCAATGCCAATCTACCAATTTGAACTGCACATGCATCTCAATTCACTTACTTGGAGATAAAAAATCTATTCTATACAGTAGAAAAATGTCAGAACTTTTTTGTATTTTGTATAGATAAACTACTAATTATTTTTTATGCAAACAATATTAGGCTCGACCGGCGTAATAGGAACCCAACTGGCAAAGGAGTTATCGTCTTATACTGATAAAATACGTCTTGTAAGCAGAAATCCACAAAGAGTTAATGATTCAGATGAATTATTCAAAGCAGATCTTACCATCCCTCACGAAGTAGAAAAATCAATAGAAGGATCTGATATTGTATATTTAACTATTGGGTTTCCTTACAGATATACTAGATGGAAACTTGACTGGCCGCCGGTTATGCAAAACGTAATTAATGCCTGTAAATATTATAAAGCAAAACTGGTTTTTTTTGACAATATCTATATGTATGATCGCTATCATATTGGACACATGACCGAAGATACGCCTGTAAGGCCAACCAGTAAAAAAGGAGAAATAAGAGCAAAAATTGCAAAAAATCTATGGGATGAACTGAACCATGGTAAAATAGATGCATTAATAGCTCGCTCAGCCGACTTTATTGGCCCCAAAAACAGTATCCTTGTAGAATTAGTATATAATAACCTCCGTAAAGGCAAAAAAGCAATTTGGCTCGGGGATTCCCATAAAATTCATAATTTCACCAACACCACTGACGCCGCTAAAGGCACAGCTATTCTGGGAAACACGCCGGAAGCTTATAACCAAATCTGGCACTTACCTACTGATAAGACAAACATGACAGGAAAACTTTGGATAGACCTTTTTGCAAAAGAAATGAATGCAAAATCTACATATCGTGAAATTCCTTTATGGTTATTAGTACCAATGGGAATTTTCAAACCAATATTAAAAGAAATAAAAGAGATGGGATACCAGTATGACAGAGATTATTTCTTTGACAGCAGCAAATTTGAACATAAATTTGGCTACACACCTATAAAGCCAAAAGAATCAGTGAAAAATATAACAAATGCGCTTCAGTAAATACAAAATAAAAAAATATGATTAAAGATTATGCTATTCAAATTGGAAAAGGATTTGATAAGATTAAGCTCGGAATGAAAGAGTCAGAAATTAAGAAAATCCTGGGTGACCCTGATGAAATTGATGAAATAACCTACCCTGATGGGGGAGAATCAAAAACATACATATATGAACAACTTGGTTTTGATCTTACCTTTGAATCAGAAAATGAAAACCGCCTGAGTTACATTTCCTTTTTTGATGAGCATTTTCACATTATGGGAAAAATCAAAATTGGAACAAATAAGGAAAAAATCAAGGAAATTACCAGGAAAAAAGAATTCAGCGACCCCATCCTGGAAGATATGAGTGATGAAGAATTTCCTGACAACGAACTTATGTCATTTGACAGGGAAAACATTAACCTTTGGTTTACTCAGGAAACACTCGATGAAATTCAAATTGGCCCAAAATGGGAAGATGACGACACTCCTATCTGGCCTGAGTAGTTTTAATCGATGGTAGATATTTGATGGTAGATATTCGATGGTAGATATTTGATGGTAGATATTCGATGGTAGATATTCGATGGTAGATATTCGATGGTAGATATTTGATGGTGATGGCAAAAGTAGAGGTAAATTATAAATACGAGAATGATTGAGAACAGGTCGTCTGATGAACTAATACCGACGTGGCGATGTAGCGAAAATGAGACAAGGCGAATATGAAAAAAACAACTGTGATGTATTAAAATAGTCCCGAATTTTACTCAAAATAATATTTTTCGGGTTAATTATTTCAAAAAAAAACTAATAAATTTTTGAAAAACAATACTTTATCTGCTTATGAATGTGCCCAATTTAACA
>Ga0207714_1001496_pt1 | contig 15026 bp, 15 predicted proteins | sample PonA232FremontCA_2_FD_187270 | JGI IMG/M metagenome (GOLD analysis project Ga0207714, IMG submission 187270) | Marine sediment microbial community from Fremont, CA, USA - Pond A23 Sediment 2 (SPAdes) | ecosystem: Environmental > Aquatic > Marine > Unclassified | place: USA: Fremont, California... | reverse complement strand
CTAGGTGATGGTGTGCTGCTGAGACTGATGTGGCTCCTGTGGTGGTTACGTTTCTCTTCCCAAGAGGGGTGTCTTCCGAAAACGGAACGTCATAGAAGTAGGTCCAGGTCAACACGTAGTTTGCAGTTTTTTTCGCTTTTTCCAGATACCTTTCTTTTTCGGTGACGTCGTGTAGGAGGATTAATGACCTGAGTATAGAGTGACCGCCTTCCTTGTCTATGCAGTTGGAGTCCAGGGCGTCGCCCCAGTACAGGTCTTTGTCGACCGAGTTCTTTATGTGATACTCCATCGCTTTTTCTGCGGCTTCGAGATATTTTTCGGACCCTTTGAGCTTGTAAAGTTCTACGAGGGGCCAGATAACGTATGCTCCGTTGGTGCTTGACGGGTCTTCCAGGTCTCCGTCTTTTGACCACCATCTTCCATAGTTTCCATCTTCAGGCTGGTTTCGGACCATGAAGTCGCAAAAGTCTTCGGCCATTTTCAACCATTTTTCTTTCGCTTCTCCGTGCTTTTTGGCGAGATTGTAGGTTCTTATGAAGTTGTAAGCCATTTCGCTCATCATTCGGGTGCTGCATCCTTCGTGTGGAGAGAAGTGGAGTCCGAACCATTTTTCTCTGGCCAGTTGGTAGTCAGATAGGAGCAATCCGTTCGGGAGTTGAGCTTCGGTGAAAAAGTCGAGCACTTTGAAGCTGATTTCTTTGAGTTTTTCTTCACCCGAGTCGAGGTATGCTTTGTAGAGTGTGTGGCAGATTTCCGGGTTTTTGCCTACGAAACCTCCTGATATCGTGTTGGTGACAGGTATCAACCCTCTGTGGACGGCTGTGATTAATCCTGAAGCGTCTTCCCTTTCCACGTAAAGGTTGTTGATGACGTGATTTATCCTGTGCTCGGAGTTTCTGCCCCAATCGTCGTGTTTTTCCCAGTCGGGGTCTAGCTTTTTCCATATCTCTTTCAGGAGTTCGTGATAACTGGCTTCGGGATCTTCTTTCCATGTTATGTAAAATTTCCTGCTGTACTTGAGACCGTTTTTTATCTTGAAATGTTTCTCTTTTTTTCCTGAGAGTCCGTTGAGGTAGTACTTGCCAGTGTGTCTTTTCGGCTTTTCCGTGAGCGGGACTCGTATATTGAAAACTGTTTCAGAATTTTTCGTGACGGTTTCGACGGAAGATATCTCGTTTTCAGTTTTTGCAGGTGTGGTAAAGACTGCTAGAGGACCTTTGCTGTCCCGGATGATGGAGCATGAGGGTATTCCCAGTCTATCTTCTCTAAAACTCCAACCTTCTCCGGGTTTAGGTTTGGGAAAGTCTCCTTCTCCTTTCGGATTTCCGTTATAGTTTACGCAGGGGTTTATCCAGGATTCCGGTTTTTCAGGTGTTTTGATCTGGAATGATAGTTGGATTTTTCCCTCGCCTTCGATTTTCCAATTTCTCTCTATCTCTAGAGAACCTTCGTCCTGTCTTATCTCGTCTATAATCTCACTCTTTCCAAATCTACAAAAAATTTGATTATCCTTGAGTCTGAGATCGTCCGGAGTTATCTTTTTGCCGTCTTTATAGAAAAAATAAGGTAAGGTTAGACCCCTTTCTCCGGAAGATATCTCTATTTGGGTATCGTTCTTCTTTTCTATCTGCATCAGATTCATTTTCTAACTACTCTGAAAAATAGTTTTGGCCCTGTTCAAAAAGTAAAAATGAAACAATTATTTTTTGTTATGGGTGTAACAAAAAAATACCTCACCCAATACGATTAAAAACCTAACCATTCTCAAAACAGCTCTCTCTAATGTACCGATCTTAATCTATCCTTTGTAAGCGGCTCAGAATCCTCATCACTAGTCTGAGTAGAGTTTTCAGCCCATCTCGAGGGAAAAGCAAACTTAGGTCTCGAGACCCATCTTCTCCCGAATTCGTTCTCTCCGAATTTTAGCTTGGCCGTGAGAAGTAGGAACAAAATATTCAGTGAAACCAGATTTGTCAATATTAGTGGGAGATCCCCTTTTAGAAAGCCGTATACCAACCACGACGACAGGCTGAAAAGAATCAGCAGCACCATCGAAATAGAAATGTCGTCTACTCTATGGGTCTTCCAACTCTTCATGACTTGCGGCACATACCCTAAAACGGACGCTATCGCTGCCACAAATCCGATTATAGCTTCTATAGTCATATAAATCACGCTCCTAAGTCTTAAAACCGAAACTGAAAGGCTGAAAGGTTTCCTTCTGCTCTGGGTAAAACTCGCCACCACCTAACTCCTTTCTCTCTGAGATGAAGTCTTATTTAAGTCTTTTCCCGTGGTAAAGTATTCAAATATACTCCTAAAAATATAAAAAAAGCTAAAAAATATATAGAAGCATTAATGATTTCTTTAAGTACCAAAGAAGCATAATTTAGTACATAATCCAACCAATGGATAAGATTAGAAAAAAAGGACAAAATAAATAGATAATAGACAATAAAATAGAAAATTAAGCTCCCGAACAGTCAAAAATGCTTTACTTCTTCTCAAAAAATTGTTTTTGAAAACAAGAACGGAAAAATTCAAAAGTTTGAAAGTCCTCAAGTAATTTTAAACCAAACCAAGGAAAAATAATACCAAGGTTTAAGTTTGGACTTTATCTGGATAATCATAATCGTAATTCTAGGTCCTCTAATAGGCACTCTATTGGGCACATTTCTGAGACCCAACGACAAATTTCTATCCATAAGCTTTGCATTTACCGCCGGTGTGATGCTCGCGGTTTCCTTTTTCGAACTGGTCCCGCAAGCGATCGAAGGATCGAGCGGCTTAACCGCAACCGGAGCGTTTTTCGGAGGGTTCATCCTGATGCTTCTCGTCGATATTATGATCCCTCACTTTCACACCACTACAGGAAATGAAGAGGCCTCTTTCGAAAGAACAACTTCCACGATATATACAGGAGTCCTGATGCACAACTTGCCGGAAGGATTTGCAATCGGTGCGGGTTTCAGTTTGGATGCGAGATTGGGTTTGCTGATTGCAATCGCAATCGCATTCCATGACGTGCCAGAAACCCTCATACCTGTAGCTTCGAGATCTCGAATTAAAAAAGGAAAAAAGAGGGCCATCTTCACAGGTCTCTCGGTCATGCTCTCTACTTTAGCAGGAATCTTCCTCGGACACTTTCTACTCTCGGGAATACCGGTTGCAATAAGTGCGAGCGCTATAGGAATATCCGGAGGGATAATGGTATACTTGGCAGCGGACGAGCTCTTGCCCACAGCTTATGATTTCGGTTTTGTCCACTTGACCAACCTTTCGCTAATCCTGGGTATAATCTTCATAATGATTCTAAAATCTACCATAGGCGTATGAAAAATAAAGAAAAAGTGAGTGTTCAGCCAAAAAAGCCAAACACCATCAAGATTAAAATTTATCGAGTTCACTCTAGAAACTTCGATACGAACGGCGAATTGCCTTTTCCTCTCTTGAAATGTCCCGAAGGACCTTCACCCAAATATTCTGAGAACCAGGACTCGTGCTGAATCTCTTCGTGAAGTATCGCTTTGGCGAGGTCGTACGTCCGATGGTCTTTGCCTGCAGTTATATTGCAAATGTTCGTGTACTGACGGACGGCGCATCTTTCAGCCTCGACCAGAACTTCGAGAATCTTGTCCACGTCATATTCGTCATCCGGAAGTTTGGCAGGTGGACATCCTGAAACATCGTGGAAATCTTTCATATCGTTAGGTAGTTCTCCACCCAACTCGTAAATCCGAGGTACCAACGCTTCAAAATGATTCCTATCCTCTATCCTAGCATCTTCCGCTATCTCTTTCAAGTTCTCTCCTTCATGCCCAATCAAATTGAACCGCAAATGAGTGTAGTAGAAATAAGTAGTGAGCTCTGCTGAAGCATTCTTCACTAGAAGCTCAATCAATTCTTCAACATCAACACCAGCATCTTCTACAGCTTGTCTAGAAACTTTAGCCAAAATTTTTCACCTCCTTCATCCATCATTTTGTCATAAAGGCTAAAATAACCCTAATGAACTCTTCTTATGAAAAATAAGTATCCAAAACCCACGAGATCAAACAATATTCTGAAACAACGTATAAATTAAGAAAAATAGCAGATATAAGTCAACCTGGAAATCACCTAAAAGTAATACACTAACATTATTTGTTAAGACAACAAACATGTCAATGAAAGGTTGAATATATGAAGAAATCTATCGCAATCGCAGCTCTAATAATAGTCCTTTTTTCCGGATTAGCATATACTGCAAACAGTTACAGAGAAGAAAGTGTCAAACTCGAAAACCAATTACAAGAGCTAAAAGACACTCAAAGCAAGTTAAAAGAAAACTACAACTCACTCAAAAATAATTATTCTGAAACCTTAGAAGAATTTAGAACACTTGAAGACAATTTTGAAACCCTTCAAAATCAATTCAGCACATATAGAGAATCCGAAAAATTCACAGTGAGAGCACATACTTTAAGCGAAGTGAAAGACTTTCTAGAAAAAGACACAACCGATGAAAACGAATACGATGAAGAGGATTACAATTGTTACGATTTTACCAATGACATGATGAACAACGCCATTTCAGAAAACATAGCGGTCGGCCTCGTCTACATTACAATGGACATTCATCACCCGGACAAATCAGATGAGGAGGGTGCACACTCTCTAGTAGCTTTCCGAACTATAGATAAGGGAACGGTCTACGTGGAACCCCAAGATGATGCGGTAATTCACAATTTCGAAGTTGGAGACGATTATCTCCAAAAAAGAGCCGAAGCACGTCCAGGGAACGTGAACTTTGACACCGAGTGGATTGTGACCAAAAAAGGAGTCATCGGATATTGGTAAATCAAATTTTCCTCTACCCCCTCAAGAACGGTCATAGTTTCGTTTCTTCTCTACCATTTATTTCCCTATATCGACTAATCTTTTTGAAAATCTCTAGAAAAGATTACTGAACTTGAAAATCAACCTAGTTATGTTTTTCTCTGTCAGATGACAGTACAATAAAAGAGTTCTATTGGACTAAAAGGCAAGCCTCGGGTGGGATTCGAACCCACGACCTGTCGCTTACAAGGCGACCGCTCTAACCAACTGAGCTACCGAGGCTCTTTAATTACCTCAAACCATTTCTTTTCTATTCTAATGATTAATCAAAGGTTATTTTCCTTGAAAATAAAAAAGAGTGGCTTTAAAAAAAAGCTCATAATCGGAATGTTTTAACTCTTCACTTTGCCGCTAGAGCGCCTTCCGCAAGTTCAGACATCTTTTCTTTAGGATCGTCAGCTTTCGCGACCGCAGAAGCTATCAATATACCTTCAGCTCCGAGCTCGATAGCTATCTTAACATCTTCGCCCGTCGAAACACCTGCACCGCACAAAACGTGTACGTCAGGGTCTACACTGTTCACTTCCTCCACAGTCTCTTCAATGATCTCCGGATTTACCTGAGATACGGACCTGCCGGAACCTATCAATTCTGGCGGTTCCACGGCTACCATGTCAGGACCGAATTCTGCTACTTTTCCTGCCGTCTCAACGTCCTCCGCGCATACTATACTAGTGAGTCCCAGTTCTCCCAATCTTTCAACGCTTTTCTCTATTTTTTCCATTTCTATCTGCTTTTCGGAATGGTTCACTAAAGATCCTACCGCACCAGCTTTTTTCGCGGACTCCGGAAGTGAGGTACCTGTACCTCTTCCAGGTTCTATAGGGTCCACGTGTTGTGCAAATACCGGTACATCTACTTCGCTAGTCACTCTGTACAAACTGGCATACTGTGGTGAAACTCCAACTCCGATGTCTTTCTCTTGTCCAACTTCTGCTACGTCTTTCGAAAGCTTTACAGAATCTTCTCCCAGAACTTGGGGGTACGCTTTCATATTCACGACTATTGTCGGAAAATCCATTTTCTATAACCTCCGATTAATCTTCTCCGAGGTTCTTTAATACATTTACCGAAAAGAAAGACAGTCCGATACCAAACGTGGCTAAATCAAAAATTAGAAACCAATTGTAATTAATGCAAGAACGCCCTAATACCGCCTTCATACCCACTCTCCTCAATCTCTGGAGTGTGAGCTCCGGCCATATCATTTCTCTTCAAAGCCTCGTGAGCCTTGTCATCCCTTATCGAACCCGCAGGGCTAAGACTTGCTTCCACGCCGAAAGCATTCAAAACTTCGATAGTGTCCGGGAACGGGTAAAAAGCGCTCGAGACCGCTACACTTCCTCTCGATCTTCCTTCAGTATTCAGACCGATGTATTCTGAAAGGTCTTCTATCTCGGAACTTGAACAGGTCCTGCTCATATCTTTCAATTCTTCATACGGCTTGTTGGCTCTATAACCCGCTATGAATCCTGAATCAACCCTATTCTGCTGACCTGCACCGATACCTATCGTCTTCTTATCCTTAACTAACAATACTGTGTTTGATTTAGTTCTCCTGTTTATCTTCCAACCGAAAATCATGTCTTCTATCTGCTCGTCGGTCGGTTTTTTGATGCCCTTGTCCTCTAAAAAGACCAAATCTCCAGGATCTATCTCTCTAAAATCTTGCTCCTGCACGAGAAAACCTCCTGAAATATGTCGATAGTCGAGTCCCGGATCTTCAGGCTTGTCAGTGTTTATCTCCAAAACTTTCAACTTTTCCTTTTCCTCAAAGATGTCCAAAGCTTCATCTTCATAACTCGGAGCTATGATAGCCGACAAAAACTTATCATCTATGGCAAACTCCGCTATCTCTTCTGTCACCTTCCGATTCAAACCAGCTATACCGCCAAAAGCACTCATCGGATCCCCGTCCCAGGCTTCTTTGTAGGCCTCGAAAATATCGTCTCTTTGAGATGCCCCCGCCGGATTCAGATGTTTGAAGACGGTTGCAAAAGGTTCCTTGAACTGCCAAAGCATCTTGAGAACCGAGTCTGCATCCAACCAATTGTTGAAGGACATCTCCCCGCCTTGAAGTTTTTCAGCTTCAGTGATAGGGAAAATATCAGCCTTTTCAATATTTTTATAAATAGCACCGTCTTGCTGTGGATTCTCTCCATACCTAGTCGTATTCAGCTTCTTCAGCTTCAACTCTATCTCATCAGTAAAATCCAATTTTAGTCCCCCTCAACTAAATCATTGGTCCACTTATTTATCTTTTTGTCATAGTCGTGGGTGTGAGAAAAAGCTCTGTGAGCGAGTTTAGTCTTGAAATCCTCGGATAGATTCCCATCATTCTCTCCCAATTCCTCTATCAGTTCCTCATAATCCCCAGGACTGACGACAGGCACGACATTTCCATGTCTCAAAGCTCCTTTCGCCGCAGATCTAATCAGAGTGGGTCCGCCTATATCGATATTTTCCACGATCTCTTCCTCTTCTTCTCCTGCCTTCACAGTTTTCTCGAACGGATAAAGGTTCACAACTACAAGATTGAAAACTTCGACGTTTTCTTCATCTAAATAATACTGCTCATCCTCGTTATCAGGATCCAACAAGATTCCACCATGAACCTTAGGATGTAAAGTTTTGACCAAACCTCCTGGAGCCTCCGGGAAACCGGTATAATCCGCTACTTTTGTCACCTCATATCCCATGCTCTTAATCTTCTTAGCCGTACCGCCACTTGAAATTATCTTTATGTCAGGATTTATCTCAAATAGGCCTTTCAAAAGAGTTTTCAGATTGCTCTTATCAGAAACACTGATTATTGCAGATTCTATCATATTCTACCCCTCTACTAAAAGAACTCCGAAATTTTAAATCTAATTCCCAAAACCTCGAAAAATGAGCCAATAAACCGTATATACGGAAAGACTACCTGTCAAAGCTCTTCCCATCTCAATTCCTAAAGAGAATTAAAAGATAATAGAAAATTATCCAGGTTAGAATCAAAAAAAGTACAAAACGTCGAATAAACAGACCCTATTTTTTGTTACACCCATAACAAAAACATCGATAACATTTCCAATACCAACCATTCACAGAAAATATGTGCCGGGGGCGGGACTCGAACCCGCGGCCTCACGATTTCCCACATCATCTCGCGGATCAGCACTCACAACCGATATGTTGAGGGCTATGAGTCGTGCGCTCTTACCACCTGAGCTACCCCGGCAAAGTAAGCGCTCTGTTGGATTTATTATTGTTTAATCCAACTTAAAATATAGTTTTGATTTTAACCTAAACTTCTCTCAAAAATCTGACAACTTTTCGTAAACCTTTAAAAATTCTTCTTTGGATTCAATCGTCTCTACACCATCTTCATAACCTAAAAATATCCGATCGGCAAGATTAGAAAATATCCCATTCTCCACCACACCTGGAACCCTGTTAAACTGACCCTCAAAAAATTCAGGGTCTTCTATCTCCACCACATCCACATCAATTATAAAATTCCCATTATCGGTCCGAAATGGCTTTCCACCCTCACCTTTTCTAATTTCGGCATCTTCCCAGTCCTTCCTCATTTCTCTCTCCAAGTAATCCGCTGCAAAAGGAATCACAGCCAATGGAAGAGGGCTTTTTTCACAAAGTTCTTCAACCATCTTAGTCCTATCGACGACTATATTGACCTCTTTAGCCGCGCCCGCCACCACTTTTTCACGCGTATGGGCTCCCCCTCCACCCTTAATCATGTCAAAGTTATGGTCGACCTCATCAGCCCCATCTATAGTAATGTCCAACTCCAGACCTTTTCTAAGAGGGGTGATATTCAATCCATTGTCTTCCGCTACTTCCCGAGTATTCTCAGACGCAACTACAAACTCCGCATCAGTACCTTCTTCGCCCAGTATTTCCACAACTTTCGCAAGTGTAGTCCCCGACCCTAAACCGACTTTCATGTCGTCTTCAACTAGCTTTGCAGCCTCTTCGGCAGCCTCAATTTTCCACTTTTGTCTTTTACCCATGATACCCTCTGAAAGTCTGAAGGCTTAGAATAAAAATTAAATTGTAAGATTTATGGGGGAAATTAATAAATCAGAGAGGAATATGGATATGTTGAGAAACATGATGGAAAGAAGCGTGCCTGTGAAAGATGCGATGACGGTAAACGTCTATGTGGCCAATCTCGACGACCCGGTTATGGAAGTAGCCAACACCATGGTAAACAAAGGAATTGGAAGCATGGTTATCAAAGAAAACGACGAACCTGTCGGAATAATCTGTGAAAGAGACCTGTTGGAAAAGGTCATTTCTTCCGATCAGAAACCGAGTGATGTCAAAGCTAAAGACATAATGGAAGAACCGCTCATAACTACAAGCTCCAATACGGACATGTTGGACGCTATGAGAATTATGATCAAAAACGACATCGGACATCTCCCCGTAGTAGACGACGGAGAACTAACAGGAATAGTCACAGTACAAGACGCACTCGAAGTCACGCCACAAATCCTAGAGATAATACCGGAAAGAGAAGAGATACAGCCCGAAGGCAGAAAAGAAGATGTAAAGGAAAGCGTCTGCGAAATTTGTGGAGAAACCGGCAAACCACTTATCCAATACAAGAACAAGTGGATATGCGATGAATGCCGAGACTTCCTAGTAGGGTAAGTCGGTAAATCTTAGCTTGAAGGAACTCTTGACTTTTCAATCTATAACTATCTGCTGGAAATCCTAAAGATTTAGAATGGATTTAGGGATAGATTTTAACAGTTTAAGAAAGAAAGTTCTACAAGACTAAATTATCAAACAATTTATAGAGGTGAAATTTTGCCAAAAGACCCATCTGCAAGTTATAAATCGAGAGATAGAGGACCAGCCGAATTTGAATCTAAACTCCACGAAGAAGAAGGGGAAATCATGGATATCGCAAGTGAAGATGTCATCACGATTTCCACAGGAATGCCAATAAAAGACGCTACCGAAAAGATGGTCGAGAACGGTATTAGAAGGCTACCTGCAACCGATCCAGGAAGCAGGAGATTGAAAGGAATGGTCGTGACTAGAGATATCGTGAATTTTCTCGGAGGGGGAGAAAAACATCAAATCATAGAAAACAAACATTCTGGAAACTTTTTATCCGCGATAAATGACTCTACAGAACGTATAATGGATCCAAACCCACCCTATACTACAAATAAATCTTCCATATCAAAAACAGCACAAAAGATGAAAGATGAGGGAGTAGGCGGATTACCAATCCTAGATAAAGATAAAAAGATCTTAGGAATCGTCTCGGAAAGAGACCTAACTGGATACATGCCATCCCCTGCCAACGCCAAAGTTGATAATTATATGACTCAAAATGTGATAACCCTAGAACCTGATGTTTTTCTCACAGAAGCAATGGAGGAAATGATTTCGAAAGGGTTTAGAAGACTACCAGTCGTTGAAAACGACGACATAATAGGTATCATAACATCTGTAGATGTCCTGAAATATTTCGGAAGCAGTGAGATGTTTAAAAACATGTCAAGCGGAAACGCAGCAGACGCACTACATGTAGAGATAAAGAAGATTATGACAGAAGACCCGCTCTGTTGTGAGCCAGAAGATGATGTCGGAAACATTGCAAGGAAGATGAAAGAAAGTGGTTTCGGAGGTCTTCCTGTCACCGAAAATGGAAATCTTATCGGGATTATAACTGAAAGAGATATTATCGAAGCTTTGCTTTGAGGATTTCAAAATATTTTCCAGAGTTCGTCTCTTTCGGGAAAATCAGATTTTTCCCCATCTATCTCTCTTCTATTATTTTCTTTTACCATCTCTCCGATTATCGAGGCTTCAATTCCTTGATTTTTTATCGACCGCACTATTTTCTCACTGTCTTCGGAAGCGGTCACGATAAGCAAACTGCCCGAACTTATGGTTTTCAAAGGGTCTAACCCAAAGTGTTTGCAGACTTTTCGAGTCTCTTCGGGAATATTGATCTTATCCGAGAAAATGGAAAAACCGATTCCTGAAGCGTCGGATAATTCATGAAGTCCACCAATCAGACCTCCTTCGGTAGGGTCATGCATGGCATGAACTTCCCCGTTTTTAACCGCTGTCAGAGCTTCTTTAACGACCGAGAGCTTATCCCCATATTCTTGAGCCTTTTCAACGAGTTCGTCGCCATAATTCTCTCTCAATTCGGATTCTTTATCTTCTGACAGGATGAAGGTCCCCTCTAAAGCTGGAGACTTTGTAAATATTATCTTGTCTCCGGGCTGAGCTCCTGAGGATGTGACCCATTCATCTCTAGAGGCCATTCCTGCCATCGTTCCGCTTATCAATACCCTTTCCAATCCTGGCGTGACTTCAGTATGACCCCCTACCAGTGAGATGTCCAGTTCTTCACAGGCCGTCCTTGCTCCTCTCATCAACCTTTTGATATCCGTACTGTCAGCTCCTTCAGGCATGAATATAGTGAGAAGGAACCATTTGGGCTCAGCTCCCATTGAGGCTACATCGTTCGCATTCACGTGGACCGCCAGCTGCCCGGGATTTTTCAAAGATCCGGTGATTGGGTCGGAAGAGAGAACGAGGACTTTGTCGTCCAGTTCTATAACGGAAGCATCCGAACCTACTTCAGGCTCTACTAGGACTTTTTCGTCCGAAATGTCCAAATCATCAAACAATATTTCTTTCAGTTTGTAAGGACTGACTTTCCCTGTTGGCAAATCCATAGTTTCCCTCTTTTTGTTGGATGTGTTCCTTTTTGAATATCGTGGAATAGAGTTCGGAAAATCTCAAAAGATCACTCTTCACTCTCGGAAATTTCATCTTTTTTCTCGTCCTCCAATTTCTTGAGCTTCTCTTCTCTCAATTTTTCAGCGATGACTCCATCTTCTATGACCACAGGACCCCGATAACCGCATTCTTTGCATACATACTTGTAGCCTGTGTATAAACCTAAAAAATAATACAGAGAGGGAGAACCACATTCCGGACAGAAAAGCTTTCCTTTTGGCTTTTCAGATTCTTTCTCCATCAATTCTTCCAATTTTTCATAATCCTGCTCTTCCGACATCTATTATCGTTTATTATTACTCTTTTTTGGACTAATAATCCTAATTTTTCTCTAATTCCCAAATAAAAGTTTAAAAAATTACCTCTTATTTTTGTCGATCATTTAAGTGTTTATTAATCGAATTCTTAACAAAGGTGAAACCTCTATTGAATCAAACAAGGTCCTCAAAATCTTTATGGTCTATTTTGGAAAATTTTAACTATTTCAGAACAAGATAATCGATTAGGTGACGCTCATGGCTAGAAATAGAGTAAAGAAAATCGTTAGACAAGTGCTTCCAATCCTTCTATTGACCGGTTTCTTCAACCTTGGAGCTGGAAGCCTACTAGGTGGAATGGAAGAACAAATGGGAAAATACCTAGCAGGAACGCTAGTAATGGTCCCTCCACTCATGGCTCTAAAGGGAAACATCACAGGAACTCTGGCCTCAAGGCTAGGTTCTGGACTACATCAAGGTCTTATAAATTCGGGAAACATCCTGAATAAAGAAGTTAAAACAAACGTATACGCCGCGATTGCCCTGAGTGTGATCACAGCCGTAACGATAGGCACAATCGCAACACTTATCACGGTCATGTTCACAGGGACCCTCTTCAGCCTATCTCTTCTAGCTCAACTCGTCGGCGTAGCTGTCATAGCCGCTACTCTTTCCGTAATATTATTATCACTGATCGCAGTGGCAGTGTCCATCCTATCATATCGAAGAGGCTGGGATCCGGATAATATCACGAGTCCAGTCCTGACAACCCTGGGAGACATCCTCTCGATAGGTTCTCTATACCTCGCACTAATGGTGGTGTTGAAAATTGCCGGCAAGATATGATTTTAGAAAAATAATCTCTGAAAGTTATGGGGTACTTCTAGTCGCAGCCGTCATCGGCCTGGCAGCAGGATACCTGTTGGAAAACCACCTGCCTCGACATGTCGCGATATTTCTGATGATGGTCCCTCCCTTGAACAGTATGGGGGGAAACATTGGAAGCGTTCTGGCGGCAAGACTGTCGTCAGCTCTTCACCTGGGAGTTGTAACCCCTGACTTCCAAAGACAACGAGTTCTAGGGATTAACATTACAGCATCGGGGGTGTTAGGAATAATATCATTTTTCGTAATCGGAGCCTCTTTCTTCTTCATAGAATATCTCGTGTTCTCGGGCGCACTAATGACCAGCTTTAAAATTATGTTAATATTTTTCTCAGCTGGATTGCTGTTGACAGTCATACTTATCGGAGTAACGGTGACTTCGACATTTATCTCATATAAAAGAGGAATAGATCCCGACAATGTAGTAATGCCGATAGTAACAACATTAGGAGATATCGGAGGAATCGCTAGTCTGATAATTCTAATCCATCTAATCGGCGTATAAAGCCAATGAATCATTAATTTGTGTTCTCAACCACGCAAAAAGAATCTGTAAGATCTTCTGTACTAACCAAATAATTATCCGAAATATTTCTAACCAACTCAAAAGTTATTCTATTAGATTCCCTCGATCCAAGTTCTAATGTCATTCCAGCTTCTGAATCCCATTGACATTCAACTCTACCGGATAAGAACCAGCCACATCAGGGCTGTTAACAATATTGACTTCAAACTTAAATCCTCAGGTCCCACTACTGAAGATTTAATGGCTAGATTAACCTCTTGAGCAACCTGCTAAGTTAAAACCTAAAGAGTTCCGATAAACTGTTTTCCAAAAAAAGACAGTTCGGAAAACTCAGTGAAAGCAGCGGAAAATATATGAAGAGACTTAAGTTATATCACTCTAAACAAAAAACGAGCGGCCGTGGTCCAGCGGCACGACTCTGGCTTCCCATGCCAGCAACGCGGGTTCAAATCCCGCCGGCCGCATCTCTAAGAATGCTTTCTTTCTGAAAGATACTCAGATTATGAAAATATTCTATCAGTCGAAACTAATGAAAAAATAGATTTTAAATCTAAACAAATAAGGAAATTAAACTACTGTTGCTGAAGAGTCTGCGCCTGCCTAAATTCTGAAAGGGATATCACCGATGCATTTTCCGGGGGCAGGAACATGCCTCCTTCTATTCCACTATTCTTCTCTAAACTCTCAATAGTCCACTGAGTTCCTTGTAAAGGATAATTATCCCCTTCACTGTGCTCCATGGCAATCCCATCAAAGTAACCTAGTGTTTGCTTGATACTATCTTCGAAGTTTTCATAGGGCACTTCTTGATAAACCCATTGTGCACCCTCTCCCGATCCCCGATATAAATTCTCTTCCTTTGAATTGTAAATTTGAACTTGTTCGTTGTCACCTACTAATTGAGTCTGCCTATAATTAATTCCTGAATCCGTTTTTTGGTACCATACCTCCATCTTCACCTCATAATCAATATTCTCCGTGGTAGTAGTTTGAGAAAGATACAAACTATCAAACTGTCCCGGCAGATTTTCCATTGTCGTTCCGTTATCCGGAGAGTCCCCATTATCCTCTTCTAACGGATTTAGGTCATAAACTTGAAATACTGCCACAAATCCAACAATTACTGCGATAAAAAGCACAATCATTCCTACTTCTTCTTTCTCCATCTTCAATTGCTCCGGGGGAATCTTGTATAATCTTTCTTATAAAATTTGACATCTATATAGTAATCCTATTTCGAATTGTAATTCAAATATCCTCTTTTATCAAAATATATTCGAAAATGAGTAAACATTTGAGTTTATTAAAGATGCCTTAAACACATAAAGTAGAACTAAGAGGCAAAAATGAAAAAATCTCAAAGAAATATCTTACAAGACGAAAGTGGGCAAGAGCCGACGGTTATGAAAATCTTGGTCGGTATAATATTAGTCTCGCTTGGACTTGGAATAGGAGTATCATTATATCAACAGTTCGGAGAAGAAATACAAGACTTCGGATTCACAGTAGAATTCCCACAACACCAAAACGGAGAAATAACCATGAGCCCAGGAGAAAACGAGTGGATAACCGTAAAAGCAGCGGGTGAACTCGATATGGGAGAAGGAAAAAACGTCAAACTTAGTGCCAACCCTGGCGTGCTAGAAGTAGAATGGTTCCAAGACAACTCAAATGTAAAGATAGGTAACAGTACAGAAATG
>Ga0207714_1001494_pt1 | contig 15036 bp, 11 predicted proteins | sample PonA232FremontCA_2_FD_187270 | JGI IMG/M metagenome (GOLD analysis project Ga0207714, IMG submission 187270) | Marine sediment microbial community from Fremont, CA, USA - Pond A23 Sediment 2 (SPAdes) | ecosystem: Environmental > Aquatic > Marine > Unclassified | place: USA: Fremont, California... | reverse complement strand
AGCACGGCGTGCTTGCAGGCGATGGGATCGCGCACCACGGCGAAGCCGTCGCGCGTGCCGATGGCGAAGGTGTAGAAACCGTCCAGCGCGGTCAGGGCGTCCTCGAGCGCTTCGCGCAGGCTGGCGCCCTCACGCATGCGATCGGTGAGGTAACCGGCGGCGACCTCGCTGTCGTTGTCGGTCTGGAAGGTGATGCCGAGCCGGCGCAGGCGCGCGCGCAGGCGGTTGTGGTTGGACAGCGAGCCGTTGTGGACCAGGCAGAGGTCCATTCCCGTCGAGAAGGGATGCGAGTGGGCCGTCGTCACGGCACTCTCCGTGGCCATGCGCGTGTGCCCCAGGGCATGGGTTCCGGCCATGTCCCGAAGACCGAAGCTCTCGGCCACGTCTTCCGGCAGGCCCTTCTCCTTGAAGATCTCGATGGCCTCACCGGCGCTGACGATGCGCACCTCGGGATGGTGCGCGGCCAGCCAGTCGCGCACCGCCCCGAACGTGCCCTTCACCTTGAGCACGGCGTGGCTGCCGCGTTCGGCGCAGCGCACCTCCGGGAACGCCTGGCGCAGGCCGTCGGTGACCGGCGCCCAGGGCCGCGTGTCGCCGGCCGAGGTCACGGCGAGCTTGATCCAGCCCTCGTCCACGGGATCGCGGTAGAACGCGACGCCGGCGCTGTCGGGGCCGCGATCCTGCATCTCGATCAGCATGCGCGTGAGGTGCGCGCCGAGCTGGTCTTCCACCGACCGCGTTTTGGCGAAGAGGCCGACGATCCCGCACATGGGGCTCGCTCCACTCTCATGAAACTGAAGTGATTATAGTGAAGCGAACGGCGCGGCACAACAGCGCACCGGCCCTAGAACGCGATGAGACGACGTCGAATCAGCCTGCGAGCCGCATCGCGCTCTATCTTGTTGATGTGCGGGCATGTTCGCGCGCCCAGGGTCAGCAACTGCGTGTCCAAGCGGGCAATCCCGCCCGGTTCGGCTTCCCCGAGATCGCCGGGGCGCTCGCGCCGGGTGGGATCACCGCGACACCACCGGATCAAGTCCGGTGGCATGAGCGCGGTGATGACGATTCAGGTCGCTCCACGAGAATTGGGGCCACTTCCGCCCCTGGTCGTCACCGCGTTCACTCGGCCTGGCGCGCCTGCACCGAGAGCATGCGGATGGGCAGGCGGATGAGCTCGTCGGGGCCGTGGGTCACGTCGGAATCGAAGAAGAGGGAATCCCCCTCCTGAAGGTGATAGGTCGAACCGCCGTAGCGATAGATCATCTCGCCTTCGAGGAGATAGATGAACTCGATCCCCTCGTGCTGGAAGAGCGGGAAGACCTCGGAACTCTCCGTCAGCGTGACGAGATAGGGCTCGACGTTGACGCGCTTGTCCAGCGCGTGGCCCAGCAGGCGGTATTCGTGGCCGGCGCGCGTGCCGCCGCGTTCGATCACCAGCCCGTTGCCGGCGCGCACGTGCACGGCGTCGCGCTGGATGTCGAACTTGCGGAACAGCGAGGTCACAGGGACGTTCAGGGCCTCCGCCACGGCCTGGATGGTCGCCAGCGAGGGCGAGGTCGTGCCGTTTTCGATCTTGGACAGCATGGCCGCGGAGACGCCGGACATGCGCGAGAGATCGCTGACCTTGAGGTCGAGCTGCTTGCGGTACTGGCGCACCTGCCGGCCGATCGCGGCTTCGAGCTGGCTGTCGCGTTCCGCCTTCTCGCCCTCGTCCTGCACGGCCGCCGGCGCCCCGCTGAGCTGGTTCTGGTGATCCTCGGGCATGCCCCGTCCCCGATCCCGATTGCCCGCCGGGGTGCGGCACGTGTGCGCAGCCCCGTGACGGCACATTTGAAGCATGATAATCGTAAGACGGAATGGTCATTGTGTGTCAAGCATATTCAGAGCACGACAAATCAATTCGGAGATTTTACCGCAAATGATCCACGACGATTTGAGGCACCGGTGTTTCGTCACCCCAACAGGCGCAACGGGAGCGGCCGTGTGGCATCCCTGACAACGCAGCGTGCGCGAGTGTGCAATGGCCGGCCCCGGTGAGGCCGGCGCCGCCCAGCGCGTGGACGTGGCCGTGGTCGGCGGCGGCATCGTCGGCGCCGCCACGGCCTTCGAGCTGGCGCGGTGGGGGCACAGCGTGGCGCTCCTGGAAAAGGGCCGGCTGGGCGGCGAGCAGTCGGGACGCAATTGGGGCTGGTGCCGCCAGCAGGGCCGCGACACGCGCGAACTTCCGCTGATTCGCGAAAGCCTGCGCCAGTGGGACGCCCTGACGCGCGAGCACGGCGCGGACACCGGTTTCCGCCGCGCGGGCATCGTCAAGCTGGCGGACTCCCGGGCGCAGATGGACGCCTGGGCGGCCTGGGCGGAGACCGCGCGCGAGCACGGCGTGCGCGGCCGACTCCTGGACCCCGTGGAGGCGCGCGAGCTGGTGCCGGGCGTGCGGGGCGAGCTTGCCGGGGCGTTGCACACCCCGGACGACGGCGTCGCGGAGCCCGCGCGCGCCACCCGCGCGATCGCCGACGCGGCGGCCCGCAACGGCGCTCGCGTGCATGAAGGCTGCGCCGTGCGCGGGCTGGACCTCGCGGGCGGACGCGTGCGGGGCGTCGTCACGGAACACGGCCGCATCGCGGCGGAGGCGGTGGTGTGCGCCGGCGGCGCGTGGTCGCGCCTGTTGTGTCGCCGGCACGGCGTGGACATCCCGCAATCGACCGTCCGCGCCACGGCCTTCCGCACGCCGAGCGCGCCGGGGGTCGGGGACGCTGGCGCGATCGGGCTGCCGGGCGTAAGCCTGCGCCGGCGCGACGACGGCGGCTACAGCGTGGGCGTCAGCGCGGTGAACATCGCCGATGTCACGCCGGCGACGCTGACGTGGATGCGCAGCTTCTGGCCCGGCTTCCGCATGGAGCGTCCGCGCTTGAAGCTGCGGCTGGGGCGCGCCTTTCTGGACGCGCTGCGCACGCCGCGATCCTGGGATCTCGACCGCCCCTCTCCCTTCGAGGCGGCGCGCGTGCTCGACCCGGCGCCCGACCGGCGAGGGCTGCGCGAGGCGCGGGCGCGGCTCGACCACCTCCTCCCCCAGCTCGCCGGGACCGGGATCGCCGAGGCCTGGGCCGGCGCGATCGACGCCACCCCGGACGCCGTGCCCGCCATCGGCCCCGTGCCGGGGCTGCCGGGCCTGCATCTGGCGACGGGGTTCAGCGGCCACGGCTTCGGCCTGGGCCCCGGCGCCGGCCGCCTCGCCGCCGAGCTGGCCACCGACGCCGAGCCCGTGGTCGACCCGGCGCCCTACCGCGTCACACGGTTTTACGATGGCACGCGGCTGGTTCCGGAAACGGGGATTTGACGCCGCGTCAGGTCGGCAGCCGCGTCAGCTCGCGCACACAGTCCACGAAATCGCCCATGGCGGCCGCCATGGTTGCACTCTGCTGCCTGCGGTTGTCGTAGATCGCCAAGTGCGTGTTCGGAAGCCTGGGAAAGCCGTCGGTCTCCCCCAGCACACGCAGCTCATCGGTCACGGCACTTTCGGGAAACACCGAAAGACCCATGCGCGCCTCGACGGCGTTGCGCACCGTGGCGACGCTCGAACTGGTAAAGGTCTCGCGCCAGCGCCAGCCGAAACGCTCCAGTTCGCCGATCGCCAGATCGCGGTACGGGCACGGCGGCTCGAACAGCGCCAGGGGCATCTCCTCGCCGATGCGCGGCGCGTGGTTGCGCCCCACAACCCAGAGCAGGCGCTCGCTGTGCACGGCGTGCTCGCCGGTGTCCGCCGGGTCAACGATGGCCAGCGCCATGTCCAGCTCGCCCCGCGCGACACCCTCGCGAAGATTCGTCGAGGCATCCGCGCGCACGTTCAGGTGGACGTTCGGGTGCGAGCGCATGAAACGCGCCAGGACGCCCTGCAAGCGCGTGTTGCCGAACCACTCGGGAACGCCGACGCGAAGTTTGCCCGACAGCCCGGCGTCGCTCATCACGGCGCGCGCTTCCTCGCTCATCTCCACGAGGCTCTTGGCGTAGGGGAAGAGGCGGTGGCCGTCCTCGGTGAGCGCGACCGCGTGCGCGTTGCGGTCGAGCAGGCGCGTGTCCAGCCGCTCTTCGAGGCGACGCATCTGCATGCTCACGGCGGAGGGACCGCGCGCCACACGCTCGGCCGCGCGGCCGAAACTTCCCGTTTCCACGATCGCCACGAAGGTGGACAAGAGCGTGAGATCAAGCGCGTGCACTTTCACGGAGCGACCCCCCGACGTATGCCACGCTTGCAATTTAAACGTGCACCGGACGCATTCAAAGTGGCAATCGTTGCCAGATATTGCGAACACGTGTTGAGATGTTCAACTGAAATTTGCACACTGAGTGCAGTAAAAAGCGGTGGGATGCTGCCGCCCCCTCGGCTGGATCCTCGTCAGCCGCAGTAATTACGAGGTGTGCTTGCCTGTCAGGCGGCGCGGTGTTCACGCAGCATGAAAAGATGACGCAATCTTTACAAAAAGATTGATCGTGTGAGTTTGCGTGTTGATGGCCCGCGTGTGCGGCGCAGGATCGGTCCCAGCAAGCGGGAGGTGAGCGATCATGCGCCACACAGGTCACTACGACGTCCTGAAGCAGCTCGGCCAACGCATCCGGCACGCGCGGGTTTCACAGGGCATGTCCCAGGTCGCTCTCGCGGAGATCTGCGGCATCACCTTCCAGCAGCTCCAGAAGTACGAGCTGGGCAAGAACCGCATTCCCTTCGACCGGCTGGTGAGCCTGGCCACGGCCCTGGACACCCCGGTCGCCGATCTCGTGGCCGAGCTGGACGAAGCGACGCCGGCGGCCGACGCCGACCCCGGCGAGAAGCACAGCCAGAAACAAGCCGTCGCCATGCTCCAGCACTTCAACGCCATCGCCGACGACGCCGTCCGCGCGTCCCTGTTGAACCTGGTCAAGGCGGTGGGCAAGCGGGAGAGGACCGCGCCCGACGCGCACACGCCGACCGCCGAGGACGCGGATGAGGCCGAGTCCGGCGAGGTTCCCGGCACCGCCGCCGAACCGGATGCCGACGACGACGGCGGCGATTGCGCGGCGCCGGGCCAGCCCGCGGTGGCCCTCGCCGCCCCGCGCTGACGGCACGGCGGGCGAAACCCGAGACGGGCACACGGCGGGGCTCCGGCGAAAGCCTGCCCGTGCATGCCCGGTCGGGCTTTGACGCCGCGCGCCACAGGTATTAGAACAAAAAAAGAACATTGCCGCCGGGACCACGGCGGCGGAGAGCCCATGCGGGAGACGCGGCATGACCGATCTGGCCGGGCTTCGCGCCCGCATCCGCGCGCTCGAAGGCGCCGGGGCCGGCGAGGGCGGCGTGTGGCCGCTGGGCGCGGAGGCGCTCGACGCCGCCCTGCCCGGCGGCGGGCTGGCGCGGGCGGCGGTGCACGAGGTGGTGCCCGCGCGCACGGGCTGGGACGACGGCCCGGCGGCCGGGTTCGCGCTGGCGCTGGCGGGACGCGCGCTGGCCCACGCCGAGGGGCCGGTGCTCTGGGTGGCGCGGCGGCTCGACCTCTACCCGCCCGGCATCGCCGCCTTCGGCGTGCCGCCCGAGCGCCTGCTGTGCGCCCGCGCGCCCGACGACGCCGGGGTGCTGTGGGCGCTCGAAGAGGCGCTGCGCTGCCCCGCCCTGGCGGCGGTGGTGGGCGAGGCCGAACAGCTGAGCCGCACGCCCGTGCGCCGCCTCCAGCTCGCCGCCGAGGCGGGCGGGGTGACGGGCCTGCTGCTCCAGCGCCGGCGCATCCCGCCCACGCGCGCCGAGCCCAGCGCCGCCGTCACGCGCTGGCGGGTTGGGGCGTTGCCGCGGACCTCGCTGACGAGCGGGCCACGCTGGCGGGTGGAGCTGGCGCGCGTGCGCGGCGGGCTGCCGTCCGAGTTCGAGGTGATCTGGGATGACACGACGGGTCGTTTCGCTGTGGCTGCCCCGCTTCGCGACCGAGCGGCAGCGGTCTGACCCCGCGGACTCCGGGGGCCGCCCCCGGGTGCTCGTGGAGGGCGACGGCGACCGCCTGACCGTGGCCGCCGTGGACGCGCGCGCGGCGGCGGCCGGGCTCACGCCGGGTCTGCCGCTGGCGGAGGCGCGCGCCCAGGTGCCCGGGCTGCTCAGCGAGCCCCACGACCCGGCGGCGGACGCGCGGGCGCTGCACCGCCTGGCGGCGTGGTGCGGGCGCACCACGCCGTGGACGGCGCCCGACGGTGGCCACGACACCGCCGGCGCGGCGGGCGTGCTGCTGGACGTCACGGGCTGCGCCCACCTGTTCGGCGGCGAGGCGGCGCTATTGGACGACCTTCTGGCGCGCCTGCATGACCTGGGCCTGAGCGCCCGCGCGGGCCTGGCGGGCACGGTGGGCGCGGCCTGGGCGCTGGCGCGGTTCGCGGAGGACACGGCCGCCATCTGCCCCGAGGGCGGCGAGCGCGACGCGCTGGCGCCGCTGCCCCCGGAAGCGCTGCGCATCGCGCCGGCGCAGGCGGGAATGCTGCGCCGGCTGGGGCTGACGCGCCTGGACGCGCTGTGCGCCATCCCGCCCGAAACCCTGGCGCCGCGCGTGGGCCGAACCGTGGCGCAGCGGCTGGACCAGGCCCTGGGGCGCGCGGGCGAGCCCGTGACCCCCATCGCCCCCGCGCCGCCGCTGCGCGTGCGCCGTGGCTTCGCCGAGCCCATCGGGCGGCGCGACGACGTCGCGGCCGCGATCGAGGAGCTGGCGGCCGCCCTCGCCCGCCGGCTGGAGACGGATCAGCAGGGCGCGCGCCGGCTGGCGCTGACGCTCTACCGCGTGGACGGCTCGCTGCAGACCGTGGCCGTGGGCACCAGCCGTGCCAGCCGCGAGCCCGCGCACCTGACGCGCCTGCTGCACGAGCGTCTGGACGAGCTGGACGCCGGCTTCGGCGTGGAGGTCGCGACCCTGGCGGCGACGGCGGTGGAGCGCTTCACCGCCGCGCAGGCCGGGCTGGGCACCGGGCGCGAGGGCGACGACCTCGCCGCGCTGATCGACCGCCTGACCGCCCGCCTGGGCGAGGGCGCGGTGGCGCGCCCGCACCCGCGCGACACCCACACGCCCGAGCGCGCCGTGACCTGGATGCCGCCGCTCTCACGCCCCGGTGCGGGGGCATGGCCGGCCGTGCCGCCGCGCCCCGTGCGGCTCTTCCATCCCGCCCCGCGCCTGGACGTGACGGGTCACGCGCCCGACGGCTGGCCGCGCGCGCTGCACTGGGGCGGGCTGGACCACCGCGTCGCCGCCGCCGAGGGGCTGGAACGCCTGAGCCCGGCGTGGTGGCGCGCCCCCGACGCCCGCCCGCGCGATCACCTGCGCCTGGAAACCGACGCCGGCCGCCGCCTCTGGGCCGCCCGCCACGGCGAACAGTGGGGCGTGCAGGGGGTGTTCGGGTGACACCCGCGCAGCATTGCGCGTGATGGCCCACGAGCTATATCATTGATCTAGACCTTGATGGAGGTGGGACATGGGTGAGTCCGCGATCGCCAGGCTGTTCCGCAACGGCCGCAGCCAAGCCGTTCGGCTGCCCAGCGCCTTCCGCTTCGAGGGCGACCGGGTGCGCGTTCGCCGCGTCGGGCGCGGGGTGCTGCTGGAGCCCATGTTCACCGACGCGGGTGCGTGGTTCGCCGCGCTGGACGAGGCCGGCGGCGACGAACCCTTCATGGCCGAGGGCCGCGCCCAACCGGCCGCGCCGCGGCGCGACGTGTTCGAATGAGCTACCTGCTCGACACCAACGTCTGCATCGCGCTCATCAACGGCCGGCCCGAGCGCGTGCGCACCCAGTTCGCCGCGGCGGTGGACGCCGCCCACACCCTCGCGGTGCCGAGCGTGGTCGCGCACGAACTCTGGTATGGGGCGGCCAAGAGCACGCGCCCCGAGAGCAACGCCGAGCGGCTGGAGATCTTTTTCGCCGGCCCTGTCGAGGTCCGGTCGTTCACCGAGGACGACAGCCGCGCCGCCGGGCGCGTCCGCGCGGCCCTGGAAAGCAAGGGTCAGCCCATCGGGGCGTACGACGTGCTCATCGCCGGGCAAGCGATCGCGCGCGATGCCACGCTGGTCACCGCGAACCTCAAGGAATTCGCGCGCATCGATGGCCTTGCGTGCGCGGACTGGACGGCGTGATCGATGACCGCATGGCTGCGCCTCATCCGCATCTGGGTACCTGACACCCGCCGCCTCGGGTTCGCCGAGGAATGCCGGCTTCAGGAACGGGCCGTGGCGGCCGCCGACGCCGCAGACACCGAGCTGCTGGCCGATCTGGACGCCGCGCTCGCGGACCTCGATGACGGCGAAACATGAAACGCAACGACATCAGGATCATCGCGACACCGGCCGATCACGACACGCCGAGCCCGGCTTCGATCCTTCAATCGCGCGCTCGCGTTGTTCACGGGCCCGGCGTGAGGTGCATCGCCGGGTCGGCTCACCGCTGACAAAGACCGTTATGACCGCTGACCTCGCCGTGACGACCAACTTCAGCTTCCTGCGCGGCGCCTCGCACCCGGACGAGCTGGTGGTGGCGGCGCGCGCGCTCGGGCTCTCGGCCATCGGGGTGGCCGACCGCAACACCGTGGCGGGCGTGGTGCGCGCACACACGGCCGCGCGCGAGCATGACCTCCCGTTGCTGGTGGGTGCGCGGCTGGTGCTGCGCGACGGGCCGGCGGTCATCTGCTACCCGACGGATCGCGCCGCCTGGGGCCGGCTGTGCCGCCTGCTCACGCTTGGCAAGCGGCGCGCGCCCAAGGGCGACTGCTGGCTCGACCTCGCCGACCTGCCCGCCCACGCCGAGGGCCAGCTCGCCATCGTCGTGCCGCCCGACGGCCCGGAACCGGACCAGACCTTCGCCGACGCCCTCACCTTCCTGGGCGCCACCTTCCCCGGCGCCTGCCACCTGGGCGCGCGCGTCGCCCTCGACGGCTGGGACGCGCGCCGCCTCGCCGCGCTGGACGAGCTAGAGAACAAAACGGGAATACCGTTGGTGGCGCTGGGCGGCGCGGCGATGCACACGCCCGCGCGCAAGCCGCTGATGGACGTGCTGACCTGCATCCGCGAGGGCTGCACGATCGACGAGGCCGGCCGACGGCTGGCCAAGAACGCGGAAGCCCACCTCAAGTCGCCCGAACGGCTGGCCGAGCTGTTCCGCGACCGCCCCGACGCCCTCGCCCGCACCGAGGAGATCGCCGCGCGCGTCCACTTTTCCCTGGACGAGCTGTCCTACGAGTACCCCGAGGAAAGCGCCGGCCGCTCGCGCCCGCCGCAGGCCGAGCTGGAACACCTCACCTGGCAGGGCGCGCGCTGGCGCTACCCCGAGGGCGTGCCCGAGCGCGTGCAGAACACCCTGCGCCGCGAGCTGGCGCTGATCGGGCAGCTCGGCTACGCGCCCTACTTCCTGACGGTCTTCGACCTCGTCCGCTTCGCGCGCTCGCGCGGCATCCTGTGCCAGGGGCGCGGCTCCGCGGCCAACTCGGCCGTGTGCTACTGCCTGGGCATCACCGCCGTCGATCCGGCGACGATGGACCTCTTGTTCGAGCGCTTCGTCTCCGCCGAACGCGGCGAGCCGCCCGACATCGACGTCGATTTCGAGCACGAGCGCCGCGAGGAGGTGATCCAGTACATCTACGCCAAGTACGGCCGCGAGCGCGCGGGCATCGCGGCCACCGTCATCTGCTACCGCCGGCGCGGCGCCATCCGCGAGGTGGGCAAGGCCATGGGCCTGTCCGCCGACACCATCGCCGCGCTGGCCGGCGGCGTCTGGGGCCGCGACGGCGAGGGCGGCGACGCCGAGGGGCTGCGCGCGCTGGGCCTGAACCCGGACGACCCGCGCCTCGCCCAGACCCTGGCGCTGATCGAGGAAATCCAGGGCTTCCCGCGCCATCTCTCGCAGCACGTCGGCGGCTTCTGCATGACGCGCGGCCGGCTGGACGCGGTCGTGCCCGTCGCCAACGCGGCGATGGACGGGCGCACGATGATCGAATGGGACAAGGACGACCTGGAAGCGCTGGGCATGCTCAAGGTCGATGTGCTCAGCCTCGGCATGCTCACCTGCATCCGAAAAGCCTTCGATTTGTTGGCCGAGCACCACGGCGCGCGCCACGACCTCGCCACGGTGCCGCACGACGATCCCGGCGTGTACGACATGCTCTCGCACGCGGACTCCCTGGGCGTCTTCCAGGTGGAAAGCCGGGCGCAGATGAACATGCTGCCGCGCCTGAAACCGCGCGCGTTCTACGACCTCGTCATCGAGGTGGCGATCGTCCGCCCCGGCCCCATCCAGGGCGAGATGGTCCACCCCTATCTGCGCCGGCGCAACGGCGAGGAGGACGTCGAATACCCCGGCGAGGACCTGCGGCGTGTGCTGGGCAAGACGCTGGGCGTGCCACTGTTCCAGGAACAGGCGATGCAGATCGCCATCACGGCCGCCGGCTTCACGCCCAGCGAGGCCGATCAACTCCGCCGCGCCATGGCAACCTTCCGCCGCCACGGCACCGTGCACCACTTCCACGAGCGGCTGGTGGAGGGCATGGCCGCGCGCGGCTACGACCGCGCCTTCGCCGAGCGCTGCTACAAGCAGATCGAGGGCTTCGGCACCTACGGCTTTCCCGAAAGCCACGCCGCCAGCTTCGCGCTCTTGGTCTACGTTTCGGCGTGGCTGAAGCACCACTACCCGGCCGTGTTCGCCTGCGCGCTCTTGAACAGCCAGCCCATGGGCTTCTACGCGCCCGCCCAGATCGTGCGCGACGCGCGCGAGCACGGCGTCACCGTGCGCCCGGTGGACGTGAACCGCTCCGGCTGGGACTGCACGCTGGAACCGTCAGAGGATGGCCAGGCGCTGCGGCTCGGGCTGCGGCAGGTGGTGGGCATGGGCGAAGCGGCCGGGCGCGCGGTCGAGGCGGCGCGCGGCAACGGCTACCCGGACCTGCACACCCTCTGGCGGCGGACGGGCCTCGACGCGGGGGCGCTGGAGGCGCTGGCGAACGCGGACGCCTTCGGCTCGCTGGGGTTGGACCGGCGGCACGCGCTCTGGGCAGTGAAGGGGCTGCCGGACGCGCGCCCCCTGCCGCTGTTCGACGGCCCGGACGCGGGCGAGCGCGGGCCGGAGCCGGAGGTGCGGCTGCCCGAGCTGTCCCAGGGCGAGAACGTGGCCGAGGACTACGCCAGCCTGCGCATGACGCTGCGCGCCCATCCCGTGAGCTTCCTGCGCGATGGGCTGCGCGACGAGGGCTTCGTGCCCACCGAGGCGCTGTGGGACATCGAGCCGAAGCGCCGCGTGCAGGTGGCGGGGCTGGTGCTGGTGCGCCAGCGCCCCGGCAGCGCGCAGGGCGTGATCTTTGCCACGCTGGAGGACGAAAGCGGCATCGCGAACATCGTGCTCTGGCCCGGCGTGTTCGCGCAGTATCGCCAAACCTTCCTGCAAGCCAGCCTGCTGGGCGTGCGCGGGCCCATCCAGCGCGACGGCCTCGTCATCCACCTCGTCGCCGAACAGCTCTGGGACCTCACCGACCGCCTCGCCACGCTCCAGTCCCCGGCCTTCGCCAATTCCCTCGCCCACGCCGACGAAGTCAAACACCCCGGCCCGGACCCGGTGTATCCCTCGCGGGACTTTCATTGATCGGGTTCAGGAGATCCGGAGCGTTTCGAACTCCGTCCTGACCCCGTGCAAACTCACGGGCTCGGAAAAGCTGTACCGGCGGGCGTTGGTGTTCAGCCGGTCGAGAATATCCGCGGCATATCCGTCATCGAGTCCGTAGTGTTCCGTCAGAACCCGATGAATGTGCACGAATTCGTTGTGCATGTTCGTCGCAAAGATGCCCGGATCGTCGCTGCCGACAACCACGGTGGGGTTCACCTCGTCATGCGTCCCGCACGCGGTCTTCAACCCGAGCCATCGGAACAGATGGTGATCCGGGAAACCGTCGTAGGGGGCAATGCGAACGTTGCTGGTTGGCAGGGTCTCGATCACGAGGCGCTTATCGACCACCTTCTTCAAGGTTTCCTGCTGGAGCGCCCACAGGACGTTTTGCGAGTAGTCGTCCAAGCCCACTTCCACGCGCTCCGCGCCGCGTTTGCGCACCGCGCGGTCCTGACGCTGGCACAGCACCTCGAAAGCGGGCCGGTTGTCGCGTTTCGCCTGGGCGATTGCGTGAAGTTCACGCCGCGTTGCCTCGTCGAGCGTTGTCCGGCGAACACGCTCCGAGAAGTTGGCGTCCGCGAAATGGTGCTCGATCAGGTCACGAAATTTCTGATGGTAGGCCAGATGCAGGTCCAGCCGGCGCAGCTTCCACGCGTCCACCAGCAGCGTGGGGGGCTTCGGTTCGCCGTAGACATAGGCCGACCATGCCGAAATTCGCTGCTCCAACCGGGCGACATCAGCGCCGTGGTCGCCGCGCTTCACCAGGAGCGCGTGCGCCAGCACCGCATCGTCCAGCGCTTCGTCGCATGGCATCAAGACGCACGCCCGGCGCCCGTGCGGATCTTCCAGCGTGCGCAGCCAGTGCGCCGGATCGATCCCGGCCGCCACCGCGTGGCCCAGGCGATCTCCGTCGCGCACGGGCAGGAATTCCATCACCTCATGGATCGTGCGCAGGCCCTGGACCAGATGCCGGAACTCCTCGCCCGCGTGAAACGTCACGTGGTTGATGCCCGCCCGCTTGAGCAGCCGGAAGGCGGGCGCGAACACGGCCGGCGGCGCGTCCAGCTCGTGCGCCGCCCCGTCGATGCCCGTTACCACGTGCCGGGCCAGGGGATGGCGGTCGAGCACGCCCACCAGCGTCCGCGCCCGTGCGTTCAGGTCGTGGCGCAAGCCCTGAAACCGGAGGCGCGCGCTGTTCGGCTTTTTGTCCAGTTTTGTCGTCGAGGTGTCCGCCATTTTGATGAAATGCGCCGTCAGCGCCAGCGCGGGATGGCGGGTGCGGGGATTTTTCCCGCATCTCGGACACGGCTCACCTGTCTCGCCGGTGATGCAGGCGGGCAATGTCTGCCGGTTCGCGAAGGGGTCGAAGTGGCGTGCTGTCGGTTGCTCAGTTTCGATGCGGCGATTCCGCGTATTCGTTTTGGGACACCCGGCGTATTCGGCGAACCCCTTCAAGATGCTACGCAACAGGGCCGTTTGCTTGTCATGGTCATCCTTGGGAGCGAAGCGCCCTTCGATGTGGGTGAGCACATTGCGCGGGTGCGCGTCCATCTGGAAAAAACGCTCTTTGTAGGTCTTTTCCACCTCATCGCGAACGCCGTTCAGCGTGCGCATCTGGAATTGATCGAAGCTGTAGGCGTCCGGCGCCTGGACGCTGAGCCGACTGATCTGGGTGTACAGCAAGAAATTGAAGTACAACCCCAGGCCGATGACCTCGCGAAGGCCCTGCCGTTCGCCGTCCAGCGCGTCGTAGCAGCCCCAAAGCCAGACAGCCTCCGCGAAAAACGGGTCAATCCCCACGAACCGGTCACGCCCTTCCGCCACCGAGAGGTCCGATTTCAGGCGAGCCAGAACACTGTTCGGCAGCCGCATGCGCCACACGGGATGCCGAGCCAACGGCATCCCCTGCACCATCCCGAGATCGCCATCCGCAGTGTGTGCGCGCATGGCGTTGAAAAGCTCCGCGCCGGACGGCGGGCGCTCAGCGCACGGTTCCCGCCCGGCCAACGCCGCCGTCATGATGTGACGCACACGCCGACCGGCCCGGATGCGCCGGAAGACCAATTCGGGAGTCAACCCGGGTTCCAGCGCTTCGAGCTGCTCGTGGACCAGCTCCGTGCTGCCTTCGTTTTTCAGATTTTTGGTGAAAATATGTGGCTCCGCGATGAAATGCGGCCAGACTCGATCGGCCTCCGCGGTGCCGTTCAGGTGCAGGTGGCGTTCGCGCAAGCCCTCACGGCGTTCCAGGTCGTCGATGGCCGGCGGCGCCGCGCTCATGAGTGCCGTTGGCCCGAGCAGGTGCTGCAACCGCTGTAAACGCGTAGACCAATTCGCCTTCAGCCCATGCTCGCGTTCGAGCTGCCACAGCCGCCGCACCGCCACCGCCAGCGGCGACATCAGCGGCAGCAGATGCTGCCACCCCTCGAACTGATCCGGGTTGATCGCCAGCCGCCCACGCCGGTGCTCCACGAAGCGCTGCGCCAGCGTGTCGAGCACGTGCTCGACCACCTTCGCGTAGTGTCCACCGATCGCCCCGCCCCAGGTCGGCTGGCGTCCGACCTCCGGCATGCGTTCGTCCCGGTACGCCCGGTAGAAATGATCCGGACGAACAGGATCGCGCGGCCGCTCATTCACCAGCGCGCGCCGGTGCAAGTCGTCCGGCCCCATCCCACGCCCGGCCAGCAGCGTGCGCAGCGCTTCGCCGTCGTCGAAAACGGAGCGGAGGACGATCACACTCATTCGTTCAGCTTCACATTTACGTGTCTACCAGAACCATGTTCAGAACATCATACAAGTTTGGCACAACCGCCACCGGGCGCCTCCGGTCATACTCGGTCAGTCCGCGCGCGGTGAAGCGTGTGGTGAACAGGTCTTTCAGCTGCATGCGAGTTGCTTGCTTGAATGCATCGCCGTAGCGGGCTCGCGCCCGCTCCAGGTACAACTCGTAAACTTTCGTCATCCGCTTAGCTTGCTCAATCTCCGTAATATTATGGAATGGCTTGAATTCCGACCAGTCTTCCAGTTTATATGGCCGCAGGAAAAAGCCCCAAAGCGGGAATGTCAAGAACCGGTCAAAGAAAACTTTTTCGCTGCTATCGCGCCCGTTAAACTTGTCGTCTTCATAAAGATAATGTCGGGCTGCATCCACAAAAAACTCAGGATCATTTCGCATACTCAACGGAGTTTCGACTTCATTGGGGTCGCGGATAGCGACCAAAGCGGCGTGGAGGAGATTTACGATCTGCTCGTGGAGGTGATCACCAACACACACCGCGTCAGAATCGCGCCCCCGAAGCGGCCCGGTGGAGGTCATGTACGCGGCGCGTTCCCAGATGCGGGCGAGCGTGATCGGTGTGGTCGTGTCCCGCCTGTCCACGGCCGTTGCCTGAAGCCAGCAACGCA
>Ga0207714_1001490_pt1 | contig 15053 bp, 19 predicted proteins | sample PonA232FremontCA_2_FD_187270 | JGI IMG/M metagenome (GOLD analysis project Ga0207714, IMG submission 187270) | Marine sediment microbial community from Fremont, CA, USA - Pond A23 Sediment 2 (SPAdes) | ecosystem: Environmental > Aquatic > Marine > Unclassified | place: USA: Fremont, California... | reverse complement strand
GCGACCGAGCACCTGGTCCGGTTCGTCTGCTGGTGTCTCACCGAGTTCCTCCCTGTCGAACTGCTCGGGAGCCTGTACGGTGTACCACCGCTTTTCCTGTTTCTGTCTGGATACTGATCGTTCGCTCATGTGTTATCTGTTGTCGTGGACGTCGCCCCGTCCGTGGTTGAAAGCTGTGCTGCGACCTGGAGATTGACGATGTAATCGTCGGCTGTCGACTGCATGCCGCCGGTGGTCTCGCGTTCGATCGTCGTGACGATCCGCGAGCCCTCGGTCGAGGTCTCCATCTGCGCGGTGTTGTCCGGGCTGACTGCGCTGGCGATCGCGGCTGCCTGCTCGCTCGTGCCGTGGTCGGTCTCGATGCGTGCCCGCCGCGTCGCTCGCTTCTGGTCGGTCATACTGCCTCCTTGAACGCTGCGACGAACTCGGTCGGATCGGTGTCGAAGGTGGCACGGCCCACGGTTGCGGTACCGCCACCCACTCCATCGAACTCCGTCGCAGTCTGCTCGATTGCGGCCCCGACCGCTGCCGACTCGTCGCCGACAGTTCTCGCGGCCGCGATGCCGTCCCCGACGACGAGGACGAGCGGTTCCGGCGAGCGAAACTCGGCGACGAGGCGGGCGACGGTCCCGACTGGCGGCTGGCCGTCACACTGTGCGACGAAGAGGCCATCGTACCGGCCGGTTCGTGCCGTCCGGATCGTTGCGTGAGCGGCTCTCGCGTGCGCGCGCCAGATGTCGAGCGCTGTCTCGTTGTCGACACCACCGAGCGCGACTGCGACTGCGAGCCCGGGCTGTTCGCGGACTGTCGCGTCGAGGACGTCAGCGTAGCCCTCGATCGTCTCGAATGGCCCCCCGGAGAGCGGCCGGAGGAACCGTTCGACCCGGCTGGCACCGCGGGCGGTGCCGTCGGGATCGGCCCCGACCGCGAGGGCGACCTGCGAGGCGAGCGCGCGCCTGTCCTCCGTCCCGTCGAAATCGAGTCCGGCGACTGCCGACTCGACTGCTGTCCGATCACCCGAGAAGGGCGCATGGACTAGCGTCGAGTGGACGAGTGCGTCGGCGCGATCCGTCGTCGGAACGGCGACACCGGGTCGTCGCTCGATCCCGCGTTCGGCCCCACGCGTCGCGAGTTCGTCGCCGGGGTGACCGTCTGCAGCCACCGCGCCGGCGAGTGCGAGTGCGAGTCTGTCCGAACCGAGTTCCGTCGCGACGGCGTACGCACGAGGAGAACTCGGGCCGTCGACGCCGATCGTCAGCGCTGCGTCGGTTGCCGACCGTCCGATCGCGACCGTCAGATCCGCATCTGTCGAACGCTCCGGGCGCTCGGACAGCGGCGTCACCGAAATCTGGTAGGGGACGCCACTGGTATCGAGCGCGCTCGCGAGCAGGGAGACGGCGGCGACGCTATCGCCATCCGGTCGCGCGACGAACCGGACGAAGCCGGCATCGCGCAGCCGTGTGGCGATATCGTCGAGTGACTGTGCATCTGGACGGTCGGCGGCCGACATCTCAGATCAGGTCTCGCGCTTCGTCGACGCTGTAGCTGAACTCGGCGTCGATCTTGTCGCCACGGTAGTAATCGAGCAGGCGACGGATCTTCGACTCGGTGTTCTGCAGCGCCCGCTTGTTGCGGTAGTCCGTCTGGTTGTCCTCCATGTGATCGCGCAGGCGGACGGCTTTCGCCATCAGGTTCCGGAGATCCTCCGGAATGTCGGGCTCTTCGTCCGCTTCTTCGAGGATCTCGGTGACCTTCTTGCCCGTCGCAAGCGAAACGTCCGGCACCGGTGTCCCCTGGACGCCCTCGTCGCGCAGTTTCAGTCCGATCTCGCTCGGACTGTGGCCCTGCTCGGCGAGTTCGACGACGTGTGCTTCGATCGTCTCGCTATCTACGTCACTCCACTCCGGTGGTTCGTCTGCCGCCGGCCTGTCCGAACCGGACGAGCCGCGACGGCGTGTGTGCATTCGTGCCATATGTTCGTTGGAACGACACGAGCCGCTGTAATCAGCGGGTCCGAGTGGACGCTGTGGCCGCTCGACCGACTGTCCAGCACTGTCGCAGACGCCACAGCGAGGACAGCCGGCTGTCGGCCGACACTCCCACAATCCCAAGCCGCCCAACTGGACGGCGATGTCAGATTTGCGGTCGTGCGTTCCCGTTCGTGGACAGCAGTCCGCTACTGTTAACGGTTACTGTTCGCTGCCAGTGTTCACTATCAGTCGTGAGGGTCGGGCAGATGATCGAAAATTCGGTTAACGCGATTTCACCACCGATTTTGACCCGGTATCGGATAGTACTTTGTCCCCGGTTTATGAATTCTGATAATTGGCCACAGAGTTTATAAGATGAGCTATGTTAGATATATGAAATGAGGGACCCTGATGGCGAGCAGTAAGCGGTCAGACAGTTCCGACGAGGGAAGACGGGGTCAAAGCGAGACGGTCGGTTTCGTGTTGCTGTTTGGAATGGTGCTCGTGACTGCGGGCATCATCGTCTCGTTCGGGGCGGCCGCGGTGACCGAGTCCGAAGAGAGTCTCTCGGCGGATCGGGCCGAGAAAGTGATGACACAGATGGACTCGGAGATTTCGATGGTCGCACTCGGCCGGACGAACAGCCAGGAGATCGACTTCGACCGCGTTCCCGAAGAGAAGTTCACGATCGACGAGGAGTCGGGCCAGATAGATATCACCAAGATATCGAAGAAAGACGGCTCTACGGAGAAAATTATGGACAACGTCACGCTCGGGGCAATCAAGTTCGAGCGTGGGAACACGGTCGTCGCGTATCAGGGTGGCGGCGTCTGGCGGTCCGACGGCGAGGGCAGCGGTATGATCTCCCCGCCCGAGTTCAACTACCGTGATCAGACACTGACGCTTCCACTCGTTACGATCAACGGTGACCAGTCGCTAAACAACGGTGCAACGATCGAAAAAGACGGAGCGAGTACCGAGTTCTTCCCTTCAGATAAATTCAGCAACCCACTGGAAAACGATGTCGTGCAGGTAACCGTCGAGAGTGAGTTCCACCACGGCTGGCGGAACTACTTCGAGACCCGAACAGAGGGAGAAGTCAGACACGATCCAACGAATCACCGCGTGAGTGTGAATTTAACTGCGCCAGCCGTCGAGTCGTTCGACTACGGAGTTGCCACCACGAGCGGCAAGTACACACTGAATGGGAACGGTGCCGAGTTCGAAAACCAGGCGCCGGGAGCAGTCAGTGCACCTTCTGTCAGCCCGAATGTCGAGAGTGAGATCAGTGATGGCTGCGGGAGTGACTGCACAGACGTGGGCTCCACGATGGGCGGCACCACACTTTCTGACAGCAGGTACTATTCGGACGAGAGCGACGTAACCGTCGAGACGAATACCGTCTTCGACACCGGTGGTGACGACGTGGAAGTCGTGATTGACGGTGACCTGCATTTCGAGGGGAGCGGTGGGCCGGGAGACCTCGACCAGGAGATCACTGGTGGCGGGCAGGTTCGCTTCTACGTGAAAGGAGATGTCGAAATCAACGGCAACGCCGCGGTCAACACTGGTGGCGACTCGGAGGATCTAGTCGTGCTGGTGCACTCTGATGCAGATACGGTACAAGACAGTGGGACGGTACAGTTCACAGGATTCATCTACGCACCGAACAGCGATTTCAGTATCCGGGGAGGGGGTAAATGTGGTAACAATGGGAATGGAAATGGGAATGGGAATAATGCAAATCCAAAAGGCTGTACAAACAACGTTTTCGGGGGTGTGATCTCGGAAACCGCGACGGCGACCGGGGGTGGCTACGTCGCGTACGATGATGATGCCGATCTCACTCTCGAACTGGGGGCAGACACGAACGTGCTTACGTTCCTCCACATCAGTACGAATCCGGTTACTGTGACCGAACAGTAAGTACGAGATCGGTTGGGCAACGTGCGCTCAATCGAGAGGGGCTGGGCAGTCACCGTCAGTATACCTTCTTGCCACCGTGGGATAGACTCGTCTGAAAGTATAGAACAACACCACAGCCGGGTCCACGGACACCCCCCGCCTCCACGAGCGAGTGGGCGTCAGCCCCGGGCGGAGTCGGGCGCGGTTGTGACCCCGCTCTGTAAAATAGTGTCTAGATACCGCCGGAAACACGCCACCACATCGTTCCCGTCTCGCCCCCGTCTGTCACTGATCGCTCTCGACTGGTCAAAGTTCTAGATTTATCCGGATTCCCTGAATGGTTACGAACGTCTGTCTCACATTTGTTTGAGTCAGGTCGAGTCCACAGTCGAGTTCGGTGCCCGCTGTACAGTTCAAGCCGAGTTCGTTTTCGAAATACCGTTGCCAGGCATCTTGCCGTGGCGAACCCGCGACTGTGACGTTGAATTGATCGTACGCGGAGACACTCGTATCTGTATCCGCAATCTCGACCGATCGACTCGTCGAAACGGCCCGCACGAGTACTGTGCCACCCCCGACGGCCTGGCGGGAATCACTAACAGTTTTCACGAGAGTGAACAGGACGCGTTTGTCACCGACAGAGAATGGTGGTTCACGGAGCATCACACTCTGATCGCGCTGGTCGCGGATAACAGCACCCGCCTCAAAGACGAACTCGGTATTTCCTAGCCCGGTGAAGACGACTGGATTGGTCTCTGTCACTGACGATGTCGTATTACCGGCGGAGTCTACAAGGGTGATATTAAATGTGACCGCCTCCCGAGTTTCCACCGTTCCATCGTCGGCGTTTATTTCAGTCGCCCTGCTCGGTGCCCCCCTCTCGTACACCTCGATCATATTGCTATTGAGAACGTCGAAGGCCCGCTCTGCGTTCTGCAACTGCTCGCTTTCCCGGGCCGAGTCGAGCGTCGGGAGCGCTCCGAGCGAGATGGCCCCGACGGTCACAAAGATAAGTGAAAAGACGAGGATGTACCCGACGAGATCACTGACTGCTCGATCTCCGGGCCAGCAGTCAGATATCATCGATCACCACCCCCTCAGTGGAGTTGTATTCGACCACTACTGTCCCACCAGAGACAGATGACTGCCCGACTGCAGTCGTGTTCGTCAGTTCGATCTCGGTCGAGAGATCCGGCCGGGTAGTTTCTATCCGCAGGGCGGGGTCAGCCCGCTCTACGAGTGTAATACGATAGGAGTTCCCAGAGACATCAGACGGCAACGTCTGTCTGATACTCACGTTCCGGTCGCCGTGTGCGCTCTGGTTGAGACGATCGACGGCATTGATCTGAGTCGCCACCTGTTCGCCGATAACTTCGAGTTCCGTTTGAATTACCCGTTCCCGCTGGTCCTCGATGAAGTTGCCGCCGGCAATGAGCAGTCCCGACACCAGCACTGCGGTGATAGCGAGTGTCAGCACATATCCGAGCGTCGTTGAGAGGGCTCGCGGGGAATTCATTCTGGCTCACCCGGTGCGACGATCACATCTGTTTCGTACTCCAGCCGTGACGTTTCGTACTCAACTTCGAGTGTGATACTGTATACCGCCGGTGTATTATGTGGACCAGTGCCTGGCCCACCGATATCTGCGTAGTCGGAACTATCGATATCGGACACGCCGGCTGAGGTACCGTCTTCGGCGACAAGACTGTAATCGCCCGTGACACTGTTACCACCCTCGAATCTAAGATCGTAGACACCGCTGATCCCGGTTGCGAACTGCATCTGCTCACCGTTTCTCGTGTCTTCGAGTGCCGGACACGGTAGGCCATTGACTGTTGCTCCCGTGATATCGACAGACTCGATACTCCCGTACGAACAGACAGTTGTTGTTCCGTCCGGGCGCGTGACAGTGACAGCAGTATCGTTAATGTCGGCCGTCCACTCATCGCTCCCGTCCTCAACGATGACGCTGAGCGTGCCAGTAAACGAGGTATCTGTCAGTTCGAAGGCGCGGACGTGCTCGAGATCTTCTGCGAGTGTCCAGTCCGGATCGCTCTGGTTGTTCGTGAAGCTGTTCCCGTCGTTCTGGAAGATCCGCGTCCCATTGGTCGTGTCCACGTGTACGAGCGAAATGGCAGTCCCACCCTCGATCTGCTGTATGGCGGTGTATGTACTCACATCCTGGATACCGTCAGAAACGTTTTCGTGCACTGTGGCGTGAGAGCTGTAGTTGTGCTCGTTCGCGAAGTCTATCACCTCGGCAGTGAACTGGGTCACGCCGTATCGGTAGTCCAGTGCCTCTGTGGATTCGACATTCTCACCCCGCGTTGCGAGGTTTTCCGTGAATATCGCAGAGTTTACGAGAACCGCAAGGCCCAGAAAGATCGCTGCCAGTGCGAAAGCCGCAATCAGGATGAGCTGGCCGCGACTGCGAGAGCTACGCGTACCGGAGGGTGGCACCACTAAATCCGCCACGCAACCACCTCAATTCGGACCAGGTTGTAGACCCCGTGGGATAGACCGCTAGCAGCCCCGGAGGGTGCGTTGTTTATATAGAAGCTATCGGTCTCGTTTACCGTCGTATCGTCGAGTGAGCCGTCTTTATCGACGAGTCTGTCGTCGTTGCGCAAGGCTATCGTTCGTGTCGTCGAGACAGCATTGTCGGTGGGAGTCCCCTGCAAGATAAACGGACGCCGGTTTACTGAACTCGAACTCGACTGGTAGGTGAAGTATACATTGTATGCGATCCCCTCTTCGTCGAACGCCCGCGACAACATGTTCCCAAACTGGATATCGGGAGGGCCACTGGCATAGAAGCCACGGGTAGAGGTATTGTGGAAGCTACTGCCTGTATTGTTCCAGTAGAGTACCGCCTCCTGTAGTGCACCCTCTTCTGCCGCACTGGCGAGCACGCCCTGTGCGACGGAGCGTTGCTGACCCTCGATATGCTGACTAGAGGTACTTGCAGAGAGTGGCGTTACGATTGTGACCTGGAGGGCAAACGCAATCGCGGTCAACAGAAGCACAGCGCCGACGACAGACTCCAGTGTGTGCGCTTGGCCGCGCTCCTCTTTCGATCGGTTTCGGCGCATCAGGAAACCACCACATACATGAGGACATCTCTCCCGTGCAGTCTCACAACCCGCGTAGCCGTCGTCGTCGATTTTTGTCGCTCGAGACTGGCACCGATGGCTAGTTCGACATCTCCCGTATTTTCAGTCAGATTGCGATCGGTTCGATCCCAGTACAGCGGCTTCGGTTGGGTTCCACCCGAAACATTGCCAACGATCGTAACGTTGACTGTCGTTCGGTCTGGGAACCCGAGCTGGTCGTTCAGTGACGCATTCTCGTACCGGCAGTCGTCGGCAAACGGGTCGTCGGGTCGTTCCTCCGCAGTTCTATCGAAAAACGCGACTGTACAACCCCGATCCAGTAAATATGGGCTTTCTGTTCCGCCGAGGGCATCCTGTACCAGGTAATCCGCCGTCCGGTCGACGGTAACGGCATCCGACTGACCAGTCGCAGTAAACGGCGTCAGTATCCCCGGGACGAACGCAAAGATTGCGATCACCACGGCCAGGAAAACACTGATTCCGATGGCGAAATCGAGCGTCGTCTGCCCTCTCATAGCTACGCCCCAGCCCCTATTTCGCAGATCATGTGTTGATTGTATTATTTGATAACTGTAACTGCATATTATACACGAACCGAGTTCGGCGGAACAAACGTCTCGGGCTGATTTATTCGTTGTGGCCGTAGCACCAGTATCTATAAAAATAATCGGCGGACACCACCGACTCGACAGTATCAGTCTCGCCCGTCGAGGAGTTTTTCGAAGTGGACGAGTTCGTACTCGCCGAACGTCGATCGGTCGACTTCCCGGTAGCCAGCGGCCCGGTAAAATGCGACAGCGCGCTGTTGTCGGCGGGCAGTCGTCGCCAGCGCCCGTTCGAAGCCGGCCGCCGTGGCCCGGCGTTCGAGTGCTCCGAGGAGCTGTCGACCGAATCCCTGGCCCTGGTGTGCGGGCGCAGTCCGCATCCGGTGTAGTTCGGCCGCATCCGGGACAGTTCGCTCGTCGTCGTGACCTGCCTCGCTCGGGAGAAAGCCACCCATCGTGACCAGGGCCCCGTCGAACGTCTCCGGAAGCGCCGCCGCGGTCGAGTCGGCGTCACAGATGCCGACGACGAAGTCGCCACCGGCGTCGGGATAGCTGGATTCGATCGTCCGGAGGTCGTCGGTCCCCGGGATGTCGGACGGATCGGTCCCGGCCGCACGCATCGCTCGTTCGTGCAGTTGCCAGACGGCGTCGCTGTCGCGCGGGTCGTACCGGCGCAGACGAAACTCGCCCATCGGGACTACCGGTCTCTGGTCACGGACTCGCCGGCCTCGGTCTGTGCGCCGGTCGAGAGGACGACACCCGGATTCAGGCTGGTGTTGATCCCGGTCTTGACGTCGTCGCCGAGGACGACGCCGAACTTCCGTCGGCCAGTCGAGACGCGGTCGCCTTTGACCGTGATCCGGACGTCCTCGTGGTCGTGGCGGAGATTCGCGACCTTCGTTCCGGCACCGAGGTTGACCGACTGCCCGAGGACGCTGTCTCCGATATACGAGAGGTGCGGGATCGTCGCTCCGGTCATCACGACGCTGTTTTTGATCTCGACGTTGTGGCCAACCGTCGTGTCTTCGTCGAGCAGCGTTCGCCCGCGGACGTGGGCGTTCGGTCCGACAGTGGCTCCCGACCGGACGAGGACTGGGCCCTCGACGACGGTCCCCGGTTCAACACTCGCGCCGTCTTCGACGACGACGTCGCCGCGGATGGTCGCGTCGTCTGCGATATCGCCATCGAGTCGTCGGTCGAGTCCGTCGAGCAGCCACTCGTTGGCTTCGAGCAGTTCCCAGGGACGGCCGACGTCGAGCCAGCGGTCGAGTTCGATCGGTGTGACGTCGTACTCCGCAATCGTCCGGTCGAGCACGTCCGTCAGTTCGTACTCACCGCGTTCGGACTCGCCGACATCCAGCCACTCGCGGGCCTCGGCCGGGAACTGGTAGGCTCCGGCGTTGGCCAGCGAGGAGGGTGGATCGTCCGGCTTCTCGACTATGTCCGTCACCCGTCCGTCGGCCGTCGAGAGAACGCCGTAGGAGGTGGGATCGTCGACCTCCATCGCGGCGATCGACGGGCCGCTCTCGAAGAGATCGAGGACGCTGTCGTCGTAGAGGACGTCGCCGTTGAGCACGGCAAAGGGGCCGTCGAGATACTCGCGTGCGGCCCGGACGGCGTCGGCGGTGCCGCGCTGTTCGGTCTGTGTCGCGAAGGTGACCGGGACACCGCGGTACTCGTCGTCGAAATAGGACCGGATCTCGTCGGCCTCGTAGCCGACGACGATGATCAGTTCCTCGGAGCCACCCTCGACTGCCCTGTCGGCAGCGTGGGCGACGAGCGGTTTGCCAGCGACCGGCAGCATCGGTTTCGGGAGCGAGTCAGTCAGGGGCCGCATCCGCGTCCCCTGTCCGGCCGCGAGAATGACAGTCTGCATACTACGAGTCGTAGCGTCGGTTGTAAATCGTTACTGGTAGCGTAACCGCCACGCAGAGATCGAAGCGCAGTCAGCAAATCTGACCGGTCAGCGGCGTTTCGAGCCACGACGGGCGGAGACCGGTGCGCGGTCCTCGAAGGATTTGCCACAACTCGGACAGCAGCCCTCCTCGAAAAAGACCGTCGGGCCCTCGCGGGTCTCCGGGTTCCAGCGGACACGGTAGCCACAGCGGTCACACTGCGTCGTCTGTCGAGCCATACCGTCAGTTCGTGAGCCGGGGTATTAATTCTACACCAAAGTTACAGAAACCGAACTCACTATACCGGAGAAGCCACAAACAGGGAGTATGGAACTGCATCAGGACTGTCCGGAGTGTGACTCCGACGAGTTCTATCGCGCAGCGAGCACAATGGTTCACCTGGGGGAGAAAGTGAAGTGGCGCTGTGTCGACTGTGGCTACGGGTTCGTCAGAATCGACGGCAACGTCGATACGAGTGCTGCGTAAACGATGGACGTGGAGATAGCGGTTCTCGTCGTCGACGAGGAGACTGACATGCTGGACCTCACCGAGACGTTTCTCGAACGCGAGAGCGACCGGATCTCCGTCACGACCGAGCAGGACCCTGCAGACGCAATCGAGCGCGCGGAGACGTTCGACTGTATCGTCAGCGACCTGCGAATGCCGAAAATCGACGGCGTCGAACTCGCCGAACGGATCCACGAGCAGGATCCGGACCGACCTGTCTTTCTCTTTACTGCGGCCGACGGCGACGATATCCGGTCAGACGGGGCGGATCTGGCCGGTGTCGTCCGAAAAGGGACCGGTACCGAACACTACACCGAACTCGCAGAGCAGATCGAAGCGGCGGTCGAGTAGGGCAGCCTACTCCTCGTCGAGTGCCTGCCAGGAGAGTAGCGGGTTCCGGGCCGCACTGACCTGGTCGATCCGGCGGGCGCTCGTCCGCTCTGGCGCGTGTTCGAGCGTCTCGTCGTCTTCGTCGGCGACCGCGTTGAAGGCCGCGGCGAGTTGATCGAGCGTCCGTCTGTTCTCGATCTCGGTCGGTTCTGTCATCAGCGCCTCCGGGACGATCTCGGGCCACTTCGTCGTCGGCGGGTGGACACCGTAATCGAGCATCCGCTTTGCCACGTCGGCGGCGTCCTGCTCGCCGGCGCTGGCGACGAACTCGTGGTGGAAGGGACCGAAGGGCACCTCGTAGTCGGTCTGCTCGGCGAGGTAGTTCGCGTTCAGGACGGCCTTCGCGCTCGCGTCCGTCAACCCCTCGTCACCGAGCCGGGCGATGTAGGCACAGGCTTTGATCAGGACGAGCCAGTTCCCCTGGAAGCCGTGGACCTTCCCGATGGTGTGTTCGGGGTCGTACAGTTCGTAGCCGCCGTCGGTCTCCTGGACGTGTGGCGCTGGAAGGAAGTCTTCGAGTGCCTCGACGACACCGACCGGGCCTGCGCCGGGGCCGCCACCGCCGTGGGGCGTCGCGAACGTCTTGTGGACGTTGTAGTGCATGATGTCGAAGCCCATGTCGCCCGGCCGGGCCTGGCCGAGCAAGGCGTTCAGGTTCGCGCCGTCGTAGTAGAGGAGCCCACCAGCGTCGTGGACCAGCTCCGAGATTGCCTCGATCTCGCGTTCGAACAGCCCCAGCGTGTTGGGGTTGGTCAGCATGAGCAAGGCGGTGTCGTCGCTGATGGCCGCTTCGAGTGCGTCCAGATCGACGCGACCGTCCTCGCCGCTCGGGAGTTCGACCACGTCGAAGCCGGCGAGTGCTGCGCTCGCGAAGTTGGTCCCGTGGGCGCTGTCCGGGATGATGATCTCCGAGCGATCGTCGCCGCTGTGCTCGTGATAGGCCTTCGCGATCAGGACGCCGGTGTACTCGCCGGCAGCGCCCGCCGGCGGCTGGAGCGTGACGGCGTCCATCCCGCCGATGTTTCCGAGATACTCCGAGAGCTGTGCGTAGAGGCCGAGCGTCCCCTGGATGGTCTCGTCGGGCCGGTCCGGGTGGACCGCGGCCTCGGCTCTCGCCGCCAGATCCTCGGTGAACTTTGGGTTGTACTTCATCGTACACGATCCGAGCGGAAACGGACCGCTCTCGACACCGTAGTTCATCTGCGAGAGGCGCGTGTAGTGACGGGCTAACTCCGGCTCGGACAGTTCCGGTAACTCCAGCGAATCCCGTGTCAGGTCCTCGGGCAGCGGTGTCTCGACGTCGACCTCGCGACTCGTTTTCTCGGAGAGCAGTGGTTCGTACCGCTCCCCGTCGCTCCAGCGGGCCTGATCGTACTGGAGGGTATCCTGCTGCTTGTCGCCTCCCTGGTCGTCGCTCATGGTGCCACCTCCGCCAGCGCGGCGACGAGTTCGTCTGTCGCGTCTGCGTTCGTGTCGGTCACACAGAGCCCGAGCAGGTGATCGTCGACGACGTGGACGGCGAAGCCACGGTCGAGGAGGTCGTCTGCGATCGCCGGCGCCGGCTGGTCGGTCCGGACGAGAAACTCCCGGAAGTGGTGGCGGTCGTGGACCGGTGCCTTGAGCCCAGAGATATCGTCGACCTCGGCGGCGAGTTCCGTCGCCGCCGTGATGCAGTCGGTTGCGAGTTCGACCAGCCCCCCGGGACCGAGCGAGGCGGCGTGGATCGCGGTCCGGAGCGCGACCCAGGCCTGGTTCGTACAGATGTTGCTCGTGGCCCGCTCCCGGCGGATGTGCTGTTCGCGGGTCTGCAGCGTGAGCGTAAACACCCGTCTGCCGCTCCCGTCCTCGCTCGCACCGACGAGCCGTCCCGGTACCTGCCGGAGATACGCCTCGCGAGTGGCGAACATCCCCAGCCCCATCCCGTAAGCTGTCCCTAACCCGAGCGACGCGGCGTCACCGATCACCGTATCGACCCCGACGTCGGCCGGGACTTCGAGTACCGCCAGCGCGACGGGATCGGAGCCGAGACAGAACATGGCGTCGTTCTCCCCGGCGATTGCCCCGATCTCGGCGAGTGACTCCTCGATGACACCCCTGACTGTCGGGCTCTCCGCGTAGACGAGCACCGTCTCCTCGTCGGCCATCGCATCCAGCGCGTCGACGTCGACGGCACCGTCGTCCATCGGGTAGGAGTCGATGGTGAGATCGGCCCCGTCGGCGTAGTTTTCGAGCACACCCCGTTTCCCGGCCTGGAGGTGGTCCGGGACGAGAACCGTCGAACCGCTCGTCTCGCGGACCCGTGTCGCGAGCGTCGCAGTTTCGCCGAGTGCGGTCGCGGCGTCGTACAGCGAACAGTTCGCGACCGCGAGCCCGGTCAGCTCCACGAGCATCGACTGGAACTCGAACAGTGCCTGCAGGAATCCCTGTGCGACTTCGGGCTGGTACTGCGTGTACGAACTCAAAAACTCCTGGCGGTCGGCAATGTGATCGACGAGCGACGGGACGTAGTGATCGTACTGCCCGCGGCCGAGAAACTCGGTGAGGTCGTCGTTTTCGCCGAGCAGTCCGCCGATTTCCGCACGGACAGCCCGTTCACTGCGGGCGTCGATACCCAGCGCGCCGTCGAACTTGACCGACGGCGGAATATCGAAGAGGTCGGCCTCCGCGTCGGCGCCGACCGCATCGAGCATCGCCGCCGTCTCGGCCGGCGTATGTGGTGCGTACGGACTCCCGGTGTCGTGTCCACCCATAGGTACGGGTAGGGCTCGACGTACGGAATGTTTTCGATTCAACGGGATGTTCGCACAGCGCGAGGCGGCTGTCCTCACGTCGACGTGCTGGCAAGATAGCCCGCTCGAAACTCGTAGACGAAAAGGAGGACAATCGACAGGACGACGATCGACCAGATACCGAATCGTTCCCGTGCCGAGGCGATCCCGGAGACGCCGGAGCCGAAGATCAGCAGGACCACCGGGATGAGACGGAGTCGCAACTGGCCGAGGTGATCGTCCCTGGTCACCGCAAAGTACAACTGCGGCAGGGCGAAGCCGATCACTGCGACGAGGAGAAAGCCGGCAAACGTCGCCCAGCCGTTCAGCAACCCTTCGAGTTCGGCGACCACGAGGACGGTGAAGGCACCGAGAATGAGCGACGAAAGAACGTAGTTCTCCCGGGAAGGCATGACTGTCTGTACACCCCTCCGGAAGTTATACCCACCGACGGAGTCCGGATGACAGGCTCTCGGGCACTCGCAACTCGGCGGATGCCGTCGAAGGTTACTCCGGTCGCACAGGCTCGTCACACCGAGCACATTCGGCGAATGCGCGCGTCTCGTTGTCGACTTCGTACTCGATGAGCACAGCGCCAGTACTCAGCTCTGATCCGCAGAACGGGCAGGTTCCGAGGTGAGACGCTGATTCTGACATAGCCATCGAAAGGAGGAGAGTATGGAGCGTGTGACAGTCTCGTAGCCTCCCCCTCGTCCGGGAGTGAGTTTCACTAACACTTAGTTATATATTTCATATGTATTTTAGCTCGATTTTAATCTAACCCTACACCTAGTTACTCGGAAGCGGGTGACAGAGCGTTCGATGCCGGCCGCCCGGGTTGCTTCTACTTACTCCCGGAGTGCTTCCTCGCGTTCAGTTCCTTCGAGGGTCTCCGCTTCGATGTGGGTCGCGACGACCGCCGGCTTGTACGCGCCGCCCTCGAAGAGGTCGTGATCACCGACAGAGGACTCGACGTAGCGGATAAAGGCACGCCGCTCCGGTGGGAGGTGACCGTAGATGATCTCCTCGTCGACGAGGTCGTACACCGGAATCCGTGGGGTCAGGAGTGTGTTCTCGCCGACGACGCTTCCCTCGCCGACGACGAAGCCGGAGGTGACACGACAGCCGGCACCCAGCGAGACGTCGTCCTCGACGACCACCGGCGCACCCTCGACGGGTTCGAGCACGCCGCCGATCAGCGTGTTGGCGCCGAGTTTGACGTTCGAGCCGATCTGGGCACAGGAGCCGACCGTGTCACAGGAGTCGACCAGCGTGCCGTCACCGACGCGTGCGCCAATGTTCACGAACGAGGGACTCATCATGATGACGTCCTCGCCGATGGATGCGCCGCGACGGACGACCGTGCCGTTCGGTGTGTTGCGCGAGCCACGGTCGCCGTAGTCGTCGGTGTCTGCGAGCGGGAGCACGTCGTTGTAGGCCACGTCGCCGTACTCGTACTCCGAGATGTTTCTGATGCCGAAGTTGAGGAGCACCCCCTGTTTGACCCAGCTGTTGGCCTGCCACTCGCCGTCGCGTTTCTCCGCCGCCCGGATGTCGCCGTCTTCGAGGGCGTCCAGAAAGTCAGCGAGGACGGTCAGATCCTCGATGCTCGTACTGTCGCCGATCTCGTCGTTCTGGTACTGATCCCAGAGGTTCTCGATTTCCGATTGGAGACTCATACCTACCCTCTGGAGGGGTGCTCACTTGTCGATTTTTATTACGGTCGGGGACTCCTACTCGCTCCAAGGCTTGTAAGGGAACGGTTCGTTGACGGTAGTATGAGCGGACTCCCTGCCGAAGTCGTACTGCAATCCACCGACGAACTCGATCCGATGTTACCGGAGTTGGTTCCTCTCGTGCGCGGGGCGCTGTTTTTCGGTGGCTTTCTCCTCGTCTTGCTCGTCGGCTGGTACCTGGTCGAGCCTGCGCTGTCGCGGCTTGTCAGGAGTCGCAACCCCGA
>Ga0207714_1001488_pt1 | contig 15061 bp, 17 predicted proteins | sample PonA232FremontCA_2_FD_187270 | JGI IMG/M metagenome (GOLD analysis project Ga0207714, IMG submission 187270) | Marine sediment microbial community from Fremont, CA, USA - Pond A23 Sediment 2 (SPAdes) | ecosystem: Environmental > Aquatic > Marine > Unclassified | place: USA: Fremont, California... | reverse complement strand
CGGAGCTGCACGGCGGTTCCCTGGAAATCGATAGCGAGCTCGGCCGCGGCACCACGATGACGGTCGTCTTCCCGTCCGCACGAACGCTGGCGAACGGCGGTTCGCGCTCGGCCGCTGGATAACCGGCGCTTCGCCGGCCGGGGAGCTTGCGGGCGCGCGGGCCTGGGTGCGAGGCTTGCCGCCGAGCGTCACGCGGACGTGCGGGGAGTGCCATGCATCTGGGCGGCTCGTGCCACTGCGGGGCGGTGGGCTTTTCGGTCGAGGCCTACGCGCCCGTGCCCTACATGCGCTGCTACTGCTCGATCTGCCGCAAGACGGCGGGCGGCGGGGGTTACGCCGTCAACCTGGGCGCCGACGCGGCCAGCCTGAGCGTGCGCGGTCGCGAGGCGATCAGCGTCTTCCACGCGCGCGTGGACGGCCGGGAGAGCCCGGCGGAGCGCCGCTTCTGCTCGCACTGCGGCACGGCGCTGTGGGTGTTCGATCCCGACCATCCCGACCTGGTTCACCCCTTCGCCAGCGCCATCGACACGCCCCTGCCCGAGCCGCCGGAGCAGCTGCACATCATGCTGCGGTCGAAGGCGAATTGGGTGCGCGTGGACGCCCGCCCGGGCGAGGCGCAGTACGAGATGTTTCCGCCGGAATCGCTGGAGGCCTGGCACCGCCGGCAGGGGCTGCTGGACGGCGGCGCGTGACGGCCGGTCACTCGGCCGCTTCGCCCATGGCCCCGGGCGCCGGCACGCCGTCCGGGCGGGGGCCGCCCGTCGCCCAGTCGAGCAGCTCCACGGTGTGCACGATGGGCGCGTCCAGGGCCGCCGAGAGGTGGGTCTGACAACCCACGTTGCCGGTGGCCACGACCTCGGGCTGGGTGCGCGCGATGTGGCCCGCCTTGCGGTCGCGAAGCTGGGTCGCCAGCTCGGGCTGCAACAGCGAGTAGGTGCCGGCCGACCCGCAGCAGATGTGCGCTTCCGGCAACTCGCGCACGCTGTAACCGGCAGCCCGCAGGAGATCCTTGGGCGTGCGCGTGATGCCCTGCCCGTGCTGAAGCGAGCACGCGGCGTGGTAGGTCACGCGCAGGCCCGGCGGGTCCTCCACCCGAAGGTCCAGCTCCGCCAGCACCTCGGTGATGTCGCGGGCGAGCGCGCTGACGCGCTCCGCGCGGTCTTTCCACGCCGGGTCGTGGCGGAAGAGGTGGCCGTAGCCCTTGATCGTCGGGCCGCAGCCGGAGGTGTTGGAGACGATGGCGTCCAGGCCCTCGCCGTCCAGCTCGCGCTCCCAGGCCGCGATCGTGCGCCGGGCGTGGGGCTTGGCCGCTTCCTCGCGGCCCATGTGCGTGACGATGGCGCCGCAGCAGCCCGCGTCCTTCGGCACCACCACCTCCACCCCGTGGCGCGTGAGCAGGCGGATGGTGGCCGCGTGGATCTCGGGGGACACGACCGGCTGGGCGCAGCCCGCGAGCAGCGCGACGCGCATGCGCCGCTCGCCCGCCGCCGGATAGACGCCCGGCCGCTCCGCCCACGAGGGCGACGGCAGCTTGCTCGGCGCCGTCGCCGCCAGGTTGCCCAGCCGGCCGGGCAGCCAGTCCGCCACCGGCCGCACGAGCTGCGCCCCCAGCAGGGCCGCGCGGAAGCGGCGGCGGTAGGGAATCAGCTCCTCCAGGAGCCGGCGCAGCAGGCGGTCGGGCAGCGGGCGCGTGTAGGTCTCCTCGATGTGGCGGCGGCCGTGCTCCAGCAGATGCGCGTAGTTCACCGTCGCCGGGCAGGTCGTCATGCACGACAGGCAGGTCAGGCAGCGGTCCAGGTGGAGGACCGTCTTGTCGTCGGGCGTGCCGCCGTCTTCCAGCATGTTCTTGATGAGGTAGATGCGCCCGCGCGGGCTGTCGTTCTCGTCGCCCAGCAGCACGTAGGTCGGGCAGGTGGCGGTGCAGAAGCCGCAGTGCGTGCAGCTGCGCAGGATGTCGTTGGCTTCCTTGGTGTCCGGCTCGGCGAGCTGGGCGAGGGAGAACTGCGTCTGCATGGTCAGCCGGCCCCGTCCATGCGTCCGGGGTTGAGGATGCCCGCCGGGTCGAAGGCCGCCTTCACCTTGCGGGTGAGCGCGGCGAGCCCAGCGTCCTGGGGCGAAAAGACCCGCGCGCGGCGGCGCACGGCTTCGCTCGCGGCGACCAGCGTGGCATGGCCCGGCACCCCGCGGAGCGCCCCGCGCACCCCATCGGCCTGGCCGTCGGCACCGGCGGGAAGGTCGAGCCAGATGCGCCCGCCGCCGTGGTCGAGGTACCAGCGCCCGTTGGCATCCAGCGCCGCCAGCCGGGCGGCCACGGCCGCGCCGGATGCCGGCGGCACCGCCACGCGCCAGACCGCGCGGCCGTCGCCGCCGAGCAGCGGCGCCACGTCGCGCACGCCGCGCCACAGCGGGCGGCTGGCATCGTCGGCCAGGATCTCGGCCGCGCCGTAGGCGCCGAGCACCTCGCGCGCCAGCTTTTCCGCCCGGTGCACGGCGGACTTGGGCGCGCCCTCGACGCGCAGCAGGGTGAGGCTGGTGTCCGTCGCCGGCAGGTGCCGGTCGCTGGCGCGCGCCGCCGCCGCGTGGGGAATGTGCGCCGCGCCGGAGACGGCGTAGGCGGATTGCAGCCCGGCCGTCAGCGCCGCCACGCCCGTCTCGGCATTGAGCCCGCGCAGCAGCACCGTGCGCGTCGCCTCCGCGGCCGGGAGAACCTTCAGCGTCGCCGTGGTCACGGCGCCGAGCGTCCCGTAACTGCCGCAGATGAGCTTGGGCAGGTCGTAGCCCGTGACGTTCTTCACCACGCGGCTGCCGGCGCGGATGCGCTCCCCCTTGCCGGTGACGAGCTGCGCCCCCAGCAGGTGGTCGCGCGCCGCGCCCGCGGCGATCCGGCGCGGGCCCGTGAGCCCGCACGCCAGCGCGCCGCCCAGCGTGCCGCCGTCGGGCGCCGTCCCGAGCAGCGGCCCGAGGTCCGGGGGCTCGAAGGCGAGTTCCTGTCCCTTGGCGGTGAGCGCGGCTTCGATCTCGTGCATGGGCGTCGCCGCCCCGGCGGAGAGGACGAGTTCCTCCGGCTCGTAGAGGTCGATGCCGGCGAAGGCCGAGAGCTCGACCGGCTGCGCCGGCGGCAGCGGCTTGCCCACGGCCTGCTTCGTGCCGGCGCCGTGCAGCGCCAGCGGCCGTTCCGCCGCGTGCGCGTCCGCCACCAGCGCCGCCAGCTCGTCCGCGTCCGCCGGCCGGGCGGCGTTCGCGGCACCGGCGGGGGTTTCGGGATCGCCGTCGCTCGCGCTCATGCCTCAGAACCGCGGCAGGTCGGGGAAGGGCATCTGCCCCTGGTGGATGTGCATGCGCCCCAGCTCGGCGCAGCGGTGCAGCGTGGGGAACATCTTGCCCGGGTTGAGCAGGCCCTCGTCGTCGAAGGCGCACTTGACCCGGTTCTGGAGCTTCAGCTCGGTGTCGTTGAACATCGTGCCCATGAGGTCGCGCTTTTCCACGCCGACGCCGTGCTCGCCCGTGAGCACGCCGCCCGCCTCGACGCAGGCGCGCAGGATCTCGGCGCCGAATTCCTCCGCCCGATGGAGCTGATCCGCGTCGTTGGCGTCGTACATGATCAGCGGGTGCAGATTGCCATCCCCGGCGTGGAAGACGTTGGCGACGCCCAGCCCGTAGTGCTCGCTCAGCTCGCGGATGCGCGTGAGCACGCTCGCCATGCGGTGACGGGGGATGGTGCCGTCCATGACGTAGTAGTCGGGCGTGATGCGGCCCACGGCCGGGAAGGCGGCCTTGCGCCCCGCCCAGAAGCGCTTGCGCTCGTCGTCGTCGTGGCTGACGCGCTCGAAGGTGGCGCCGTTGCTTTCCGCCAGGCGCGAGACGCGGGACAGCAGCTCCTCGACCTCGGCCTCCGGCCCGTCCAGCTCGACGATGAGCAGGGCCTCGCTGTCGGTGGGATAGCCGGCCTGGACGAAGTCCTCCGCCACGCGGATGGCGGGGCCGTCCATCATTTCCGCGCCCGCGGGCACGATGCCGTTGGCGAGGATGTCGGCCACGGTGTCGCCCGCCTGTTCGGCCGAGGGGAAGCCCAGCAGCACCGCCCGCGCGCTCTCCGGCGCGGGCAGGATGCGCACCGTGACCTCGGTGACCACGCCCAGCAGGCCCTCGGAACCGACGAGCAGGCCGAGCAGGTCGTAGCCCTCGGGCTCGCCGTGCTTGCCGCCCAGGCGCACAATCGTGCCGTCGATCAGCACCATCTCCACGCCCAGCACGTTGTTGGTCGTCAGCCCGTACTTCAGGCAGTGCACGCCGCCCGCGTTCTCGGCCACGTTGCCGCCGATCGAGCAGGCGATCTGACTGGACGGATCGGGGGCGTAGTAGAAGCCCTCGTGCTGGACCGCGTCCGTGATGCCAAGGTTGGTCACGCCGGGATGGGCGACGACGCAGCGGTTGGCGAAATCGACATCCAGGATTTCCTTGAACTTGCCCAGCCCGAGCAGAACCGCATCCTCCAGCGGCAACGCGCCACCGGAAAGGGACGTCCCGGAGCCGCGCGGCACCACGCGGATGCCGTGCTGGTGGCAGTAGGCCAATACGCGGCTGACCTGATCCGTCGTTTCGGGCAGCACGACGACGAGCGGCGCCTGGCGGTAGGCGGTCAGGCCGTCGGCCTCGTAGGCGCGGCGCTCCTGCTCGCTGGAAATAACGCAGTGCTCGGGGATCAGGTCCGTGAGATCGCGCACGATGGCGCTCGCGCGATCCAGCACGTCCTGTTTGGGCGCCGGCATCTCGACCATGGCAGCCTCCCGGCGGCGCGGGTTTCGCCGCTCATTAATCGAGAATGGTGGCCCGCCGGTCAGCCCCGGTCAAGTTCTCCTTGAAAAGATGTCGCCAAGCAATAATGGCCGATCAACCGAACGTCGACAGCTGGTTTGATTCAAAGACCATTTGCGTGAGAGGGGATCATATCGTCGCGATTTGCGATCATCGTGGATACAGGGTCCCGCAGGCCCGCCGACCTTCGCGCACATGCGCACACGAAAACGGGGAGCCAAGCAATCAGCCCGGCTCCCCGTTTTTCGCGTCGATCCGTCGTGCCGCCCACGGCCGCGTGGGCTTCCCCGTCTCAGCCCTGGCGGGCCTTGAACTTCGGGTTCTGCTTGTTGATCACGTAGATGCGGCCACGGCGCTTGACCAGGCGGCAGTTCTTGTCGCGCTTTTTCAAGCTGCGCAGCGAGTTGGCAGTGCGCATCGCTCTCGGCCTCACGATCCGGTGTGGCTGGGATGGGCCGGGGCGCGCCCGGCCGCTGGAGCGCGGAAGTTAGGCAGCGCCGCACGATGCGTCAAGGCCCCGGCGCCCGCGGGAACGGGCCCCTCACCAGTCGGCGAGCATCTTGTTTTCGTCCTTCTTCAGCGCGTGGAAGCGATACACGCGCAAATCGCCGTTCTGCAGCGCCCGCAGACGGCGCGTCCACAGCTCGGCCTCCTTCAGGACCAGATCGCCGAGTTCGCGGATTCGCCCGGAGTCCTGGGCCTCGTGCATGTACGACGCCCAGGCGTGCTGGATCGTCGCCGCGACCTGCTCGGTAACGTCCTCGGCAACGGGGATCTTGAGCTTACGGTCCTTGAGCGCGTCCTGGTAATCGTCGACGCTGTACAGGGTCACGGGCGTGCGCTCGCACTCGCGCCACGCCTGGATGGCCTCCGACTCCTGGACCGTGCTGTCGAGCACGACGTAATCCGTGAACAGAAGCTGCCCGCCCGGCTTGAGGGCTTCTTCCAGGCGGTCGAGCAGGGTGACCTTGTCGGTGACGCGGAAGAAGGATTCCTTGGCGAAGATACGGTTGTAGCCGCGCGGCTTCAGCTCCGGATCATCCAGGGAACTTTGGTGGATGGCCGCCTTGCGCGTCAGCCCGGCGCGCTCGGACAGCTTGTGCGCCACTTCGGCGAGCTGCGGGTCCGGCTCGACGCCGGTCATCCAGCAGTCGTAGGCACGGCAGATGGCGCGCGTGCCGCCGCCCAGGCCGGCGCCGAGGTCGAGCACGCTCATCGAGGAATCCATGCCCATGGGCGCGCACAGACCCGTGATGTGATCGCGGTCGCCGGGGCGGTCGAGCCCGCGGCCCCAGACCTCCTGAACGAGCGAGATGCGCGCGTCGTCCCACGGCACGTCGGCTTCCGGCGCGCGTACGTCGTGGCCCGTCTTCGTCTGATGCTGAGGCCGCTTGCGTTGCCGGGGTGGCTGGACCTCGTAGCCCTCCCACCACGCCTTCAAGCGGAGGCTGAACGGAATCCGGCCGTCCTCGACATCCTGCCGCTTGACCCGAAGCAGGGTTCTGGACGTGGCCATAGTACGGACGCCCCGGCCGTGACACACCTCATGGGTGTAACCATGGCCGCAGAAAAGTTAAAAACATGTTAATCATCAAGGTGTGCGAGGCGCGGGTGCCAGGTCGTGGCATCAGCCGGAGCGGTCGGTCGCCGCCTCGCCGCCGCCGTCCTGCGAGGTGTCCAGCCGGTCCAGATCCTTCGCGCCCTCGGGGTTCTCGGAGCGGAAGAAGGTGTAGGACAGCGTCATTTGGCGAACATCGTCGGTCGTCGAATCCTTCAGCATCTGCGGGGAGACGAAGAACTGTACGGGCATGCGCACGTGCTGGCCCGGTTTCAGCCGTTCCTCGGTGAAGCAGAAGCATTCGATCTTGGAGATGTATTCACCGATTTTCAGCGGGGAAACATTATACGCCGCGTGCGAAACGATGGTCTCGTCCGCCGTGTTCGTGGCCTCGAAGTGGACGGTGGCGCGCTCGCCGACCTGGACGGTGACCGTCTCCGGCGCGTCCACGGTCCACGGCAGGTCGTCGCCGATCTGCGTGGAAAACCGCACGCGCACCGTCTGGTCCACGGCCGCCGTCGCCGCGCCGGCTTCCGCCCGCTGCGTGGTGCCGCCGATGCCCGTCACCCGGCAGAACATGTCGTACAACGGCGCCGCGTAGTACACCAGCGTGCCCATGCCCGCGAGGACCACCAGGATGGGCAACAGCGTGTGCCAGTGACGCGGAATCCAGGCGCGCATGCTGATTCTCCCCTGAGTTCCACCGCCGCACACTCGAGGAATGGGGCACGTGGCCGGGCGGCACAAGCCGGGTGCGGCGAATCGCCCGCACGCGCGCGCCGCTGATACCTGGTAGACGTGATCGTGCGGGATTGCCGCGCTGGCACGGTTACCGCTTATGGAGGGTTCGCATTATTGGTTGTATCATGTAACAATTACGGTTGTACCTGACAGGAGGCCGGTCATGCCAGCGCACGAAAACCCGCTCGAAGCCGACCGAACGTGCCCCCGGCTGAGCCGATTGGCGGCGGATGTTCGGGAAATCGTTCGCTCCCAGTGCCCTGCCTGCCAGGGGACCGGTCCGGCATGTGCCGTCGCGTGCCTGGACGATCTGGCCGACGACGCGCCGGAAACTGGCCGGCCGGCCGCGGCGCCGGATGGCCAGTAACCCGCGAGCTCGGTGGAGCTATGCCGGCTTGGCGCGCCGGAGCGCCAGGCCCGCGGCGAAGGCGCCGAAGCCGATCGCCAGCACGGCCACGCAGATCACCAGCAGCTGGCTGTACTTGTGCTCCAGCCCGGTCGCCGGGGCCATGACGGCGAGGTGCCCGGCCGTTTCCAGGAAGTAGAGCGCACCGCCGCCCAGCGCCGCCACGAACGCGGTGAAGTAGCTCCAGCGCGGCGCGGTCAGGCCGCCCCACAGCGTCAGCACGATCACCGGCGCCAAGAACATCGAGGCCGTGCCGCTCACCGCGACGGCGGAGAAGAGGTCGTCGCTGCCGGTGAAGAGCAGCAGCAGCCCGCCCGCCATGAAGCCGGCCATGAACAACCGGCCGCTCTGCAACTTGGGCGGGGCGAGGCCCATGTCCACAACCGTCAGCTTGGCCGCGCTGGACAGCGTCGAGTCCAGGGTCGAGACGGCGGAGATCACCAGCGCCAGATTGAACAGCAGCAGCGTCGAGGGCGCGAGCTGGCGGGCCAGGGTGTCCATCATGGCCTCGCCCTCCATGCTCACCAGCCCCGCGTTCACACCGATCAGCCCGAAGGCCAGGATGACGAGCGTGCCCAGCCAGGCGGCGTGGAGGAAGCTGCGCCGCGTCGTGCGCCGGTCGGCCAGGAAGCCGCGGTCCATCATCACGGGGTCGTGCATGGGGTAGCTCCACACCTGGAGCGCCGCGACCGCCAGCAGCACCCAGCCCGGCCCGGCGTCGGCACCGCCCGTGGTGGCGAGCATGCCCGCCAGATCCAGCTCGCCCGCGAAGCCGAGCTGCATGAGCAGCGCGCCCAGCACGCCCAGCAGCAGCACCATCTGTAGCACGTCGGTGCGCAGCGAGGCGCGCAGCCCGCCCGCCATGGAGTAGGCGAGCGTCAGCACGGCGATGGCGCCGATGGCGAGGTTGTAGGCCAGCGTGCCTTCCTGGCCGAAGATGATCCCCACGACCAGGAGGTTGGCGAACACCTCACTGAGCAGGCGCACGGCGATGAGGACGTTGTAGCAGGCCGTCCCCGCGCGGCCGTAGCGCGCGCTGAGGAAGCCCTGGACGCTGGTGTGGCCGTGGCGGAACCGCAATGAATGGACGATGGCGCCGCCCGTGAGGAAGGAGAGGTAGTAGCCGGCGTAGGCCAGCGTGCCCGGCAGGCCGAAGTAGAAGCCGAGGATGGCCGCGTTCATCAGCGAGCGGGCGAACACCCAGGTGGTGACCTGGGACAGCACGAGCGTGACCACCCCCGGCGCCATGCCGTCGGCGGAGACGCCACGGAAGAAGCCGTCGGCGTAGCGCACGCGCGGGGAGAGGAGAAAGCTGGCCAGCACGACACAGGCCACCGCCGCCGGCAGCGCCCAGGTCATCAGCATTTCCATCCCGTCTCCTCCTCGTCGTCCCGCGTCCGGGGTCGTCCCTGTCTACGGGTTTACCGCGCTGCTTCGGCGGCCAGCGCCCATCGCAGCGTTTGGGTATCCGGCAATGCCACCCCGGCCTGTTCCCGCTCGGCCGCGGGCAGAACGTCCGCGCTGGGCCAGCGGCCGGTTTCCAGCGCGCGGGCATAGGCTTCGGGCAAGCCCTCGACGCGCAGGCGCGCGGCGGCGCCCGGGTGATCGTAGCTCAGTGCGTTCAGCTCAACCCACACCCCGGCTTTCCCGGGCGTGAGCAGGGCGTACCAGCCACGCCGCGTGCCGTCGTTCGCCGGCATGCCCACGGAGCCGGCGTTCACCCACAGCCCGTCGCCCAGGTCGTGGGCGAAGGGGATGCCGGCGTGGCCGCCCAGGATCGCGTCGACGCCCAGCGCCCGCAGCCAGGTTCGTTTCGATGCCGGATCGGTCGAGGCGAACACCCATTCGTTGATCCGCGTCGGGCTGCCGTGGATGGCCGCCCAGCGCGCACCGCCCAGGCGGAAGCGCAGCACGCGCGGCAGCCCGCGCATCCAGGCCCGCGCGTCGCCGGTCAGATGCCGGTCGGCGTGAGCGTACCACGCGCCGCTCAGGGCGTCGCAGGCGCTGCCGGCGGCGAAATTGCAGCCGCAGTCGTCCGCGCGCTCGCCGAGCGATTCCTCGCAGTTTCCCATCACGGTATGAACGCCGGCACCTCGAACCGCGTCCGCCGTGGCTTGCGGATCGGCACAGTAGGCGACCACGTCGCCCGTGCAGATCGTGCGCGCGGGCGGCACGCCGTGGGCCTCGGCCGCGGCGAGCGCGGCGCGCGTGGCTTGCAGGTTGCTGACGGGGCCGCCGAACACGGCGACCGGGCCGTCGAGCGGGCCCAGGTCGTGCTCCGGCGCCAGCACCGTTTCCATCATCGCGCGATCCGCCGGCTCACGAACACGCTCCGCCGCCCAGCACGCAGAACTTGGCGCAGTTGATGTGGTTCAGCTTGACCGGCTTCATGGACTCGCGAAGCGTCTCGCCGAACTCGAACTCGCGGTCGTAGGGGATGAGGGTGCACGCCACCACGCCGGGACGGTCCCAGCCCTTGCGCTTCACTACCATGCGCGAGCTGGCGCACATGATGCTGGCCGGGTCGATGCCCAGCTTGCCCCAGCATGCGACCGTGATCTCGGGCACCTGGGCGTTGGGGTCCATCTCCGGGAAGAGGATCAGCTCCTCGGGGTCGTGCGCGTCCACCGGGACGCCCAGCTCGTCGAACAGGCGCGCGAACCCGGCGCGCAGCTCGCCCACGTCCTCGCCCCAGCGGGTGCGGCCCGCGATGTCGATCTGAAAGCCGTTGTCGGCCAGCCACTTGAGGCCTTCCACCATCCGGTCCCAGGTGTTCTGGCCGCGCTCGTCCTCGTGCAGCTCCTTCGAATAGTGATCCACCGAGACGCGGATCACCAGCCGGTCGCCGTAGAGCTCGTTGAGGCGCCTCAGCGCCGCGCCCTGCTTGAGCATGGGCTTCATGGCGTTGGAGAGCACGAGCGCGCGATAGCCGCGGCGCAGGGTGTCCTCCAGGATCGCCGTCATCTGCGGGTTCATGAAGGGTTCACCGCCGGTGAAGCCGACCTCGCGGCCGGTTCCCAGCGCGTCCAGCTCGTCCAGGTAGCCCGCGACCTCCTGGGCGGATATGTAGACCAGGGCGTCGTTTTTCGGGCTGGACTCGATGTAGCAGTTGGTGCAGGCGAGATTGCAGAGCGTGCCGGTGTTGATCCAGAGCGTCCGCATCCCCTGGAAATCGACCTGGGCACGACGCTCGCCGTCCGCCGTGAATTCGGGATCGTCGAACTTCGCCGGCGCGGGACGCTTTGTCGCTGCAACACTCACGGCGTCGTACCTCCGCCTGCGGGAATTTCCGAATATGTCGCCGATATGCACCACCGGATCGGTCCGGCCAAGGGGCTGCCACGGCCGCGTGCACTCAAAAGCGTGTGAAAACCCGGACGGCGGTTTCGTATCACGACCGGCCCGGCCGAGCGTTCACGGTCCGGTCCAGCCGCCCGGGCGTCAGCGCCCGCGCGGCGTGATCATGGGCCCGAGGTCCGTGCCGGCGAAGATGTGCATGTGGAAGTGCGGCACCTCCTGGTGCGCGTCCGTTCCGGCGTTGGCGAGCATGCGGTAGCCGCTGTCGGCCACGCCCAGCTCGCGCGCCACCTTCCCGACCGTGCGCATGAAGGCCGTGATCTCCGCGTCCGAGGCTTCGTTGAAGAAGTCGTCCGAGTTCACGTAGCGGCCCTTGGGCACGACCAGGACGTGCGTCGGCGTTTGCGGGTTCACGTCGTAGAACGCCAGGGTGTGGTCGTCCTCGTGAACCTTGTTGCACGGGATCTCGCCGCGGATGATCTTGGCGAAGATGTTGCTGTCGTCGTACTGCGCCATTGCTGCCTCCCAGCCGATGTGAGCGTGCGCGCATCAGGCCTGCTTGTCGCGCGCCTTCTTCTCCGCGATGCCCGAGGTGCCCAGCCGCTTTTCCAGCGCATGCCACACGGTATCGGGCGCCAGGCCGTGCGCCGACCAGAGCACCAGCAGGTGATACAGCACATCGGCGCTCTCTTCGGCCAGCCGGTCCCGGTCGCCCTTCGTGCCCTCGATCACCGCCTCGACGGCTTCCTCACCCAGCTTCTTGCTGATCTTCTCCGGGCCTTCGCTGAACAGCTTGGCCGTGTAGGAGCTGGCGGGGTCGGCGCCGTGGCGGCTGGCCACGACGGCGGCGAGCCGGTCCAGCACGTGCCCGGGGTCCGCGTCCGTTTGCTGTGCGGCGGTATCGTCGTCGGCTGCCATGGTATCATCCGTCGTTGGCGGTCACGGGGCGCGCGGGCACCCCGGCGTCCCGCAGGTATTGTTTCGCTTCCGCAATGGAGTGCTGGCCGAAGTGGAAGATGGACGCGGCCAGCACGGCGCTGGCGTGGCCGTCGCGGATGCCCTCGGCCAGATGGTCCAGCGTGCCCACGCCGCCCGAGGCGATCACGGGGATGCTCACCGCGTCCGCGATGGCGCGGGTGAGCGGGATGTCGTAGCCTTCGCGCGTGCCGTCGCGGTCCATCGAGGTCAGCAGGATCTCGCCCGCCCCCAGCTCGGCCATCTTCTTCGCCCAGGCGACGGCGTCCAGCCCCGTGGCGTGGCGCCCGCCGTGGGTGAAGATCTCGAAGCCGCTGGCCAGCCCGGGCGTCTCGCTGGCCTTGGCGTCGATGGCGACGACGACGCACTGGCGGCCCACCTTCTCCGCCGCTTCGCGCACGAAATCCGGGGTCTTCACGGCCGCGGTGTTGATCGACACCTTGTCCGCGCCGGCGAGCAGGAGCTGACGGATGTCGTCCAGCGTGCGCACGCCGCCACCCACGGTCACGGGCATGAAGCAGGCCTCGGCCGTGCGGCGCACGGCGTCGAGCAGGATGTCGCGGTCCTCGTGGCTGGCCGTGATGTCCAGGAAGCACAGCTCATCCGCCCCGGCGGCGTCGTAGACCTCCGCCTGGGTCACGGGATCGCCGGCATCGCGCAGGCCCTCGAAGTTGACGCCCTTGACGACGCGCCCGTCCTTCACGTCCAGGCACGGGATGATGCGGGCCTTCAGCATGGCCGGGCGCCCTCCCTCACGCGGCCTCGCCGGCCAGCACCGCCAGCGCTTCGTTCGGGGTGACGCGGCCGTCGTAGAGCGCGCGGCCGACGATGACGCCCGCGATCCCGGCGTCCTCCACCGCGCGCAGGCGGCGCAGGTCGTCCAGCTCCGCGACGCCGCCGGAGGCGATCACCGGGGTGTCGATGGCGCGTGCCAGCGCCGCCGTCGCCTCGGCGTTGACGCCCGTGAGCGCGCCGTCGCGGCCGACGTCGGTGTGGACGATGGCGGCCACGCCCGCGGCCTCGAAGCGCCGCGCCAGGTCTTCGGCGGCAAGCGTGCTCACCTCGGCCCAGCCCTCGGTGGCGACGAAGCCGTCGCGCGCGTCGATGCCCACGGCGATGTGGCCGGGGTATTCGCGGCAGGCGGCAATGACGAGGTCGGGGTCCTTCACCGCGGCGGTGCCCAGGACCACGCGCTCCACCCCGGCTTCCATCCAGCGCCCGATCGTGGCGTGGTCGCGGATGCCGCCACCGAGCTGGACCGGCAGGTCGACCGCCTCGACGATGCGCTGCACGGCCTCGGCGTTGGCGGGATGCCCGGCGAAGGCGCCGTCCAGGTCCACGACGTGCAGCCACTGGAAGCCGGCGTCGCGGAAGGCACGCGCCTGCGCCACGGGATCGTCGTTGTAGACCGTCGCCGCGTCCATGTCGCCGCGCAGCAGGCGCACCGCGCGCCCGCCCTTCAGGTCGATGGCCGGGTAGAGGATCATGCCGGCTCCGCCGCGAGATACTTGTAGTAGTAGTAGCCCTTGGCCCATTCGCCGTCCACCAGGGCGTAGCAGGGGTTCGTGCCCCAGTGCTCGTAGCCCAGGTGGTGGTAGATCTGGATGGCGCGGTGCTGGCTCTCGCGCACGTCCAGGTTGACCACCTTCAGGCCGTGGGCCAGCGCCAGCTCCTCGACGGATTCGACCAGCCGCCGCGCCAGGCCGTGGCCGCGCGCCCACGGCGCCACGAAGAAGGTGGACAGCGTGCCCACGTAGGCCTGCGCCTCGTTGTTGCGCGGCGCCCGCAGCAGCTGCGCCGAGCCCGCGATGACGCCGTCCACACGCGCCACGAGGAGATCGCGCTCGGGCACCAGCAGGACGCCCTTCCAGTAGGTCTCCATGACGTGGCGCTCCGGCGGCTGCAGCCAGCCGAAGCCGCCGCCGTCGCGGATCGCCGCCTCGGCCGCGTCGCACAGGTCGTGCAGGTCGGCGCCTTCCAGCTCGGTGATGCGCTCGATCTCGGTCGCCGTCAGGTTGGTGCTGTGGTGCACGGTCATCGACTCAGGGCGTCCAGCTCAGGAAGTTGCGCAGGACCGTCAGACCGGTGGCCTGACTCTTCTCGGGATGGAACTGCGTGCCCACGGCGTTGGCGCGGCCGACCGCGGCGACCACCGGACCGCCGTAGTCCGTCGTCGCCAGCACGCTGGCCGGGTCCTCGGCGCGGAAGGCGTAGCTGTGCACGAAATAGGCGTGCGCGTCCGCCGCCAGGTCCGCGACCACGGGATGATCGCGCGCCAGCACCGTCAGCTCGTTCCAGCCCATGTGCGGGACCTTGAGGTGGGGATCGTCCGGGCTCAGCGCCACCACCTCCCCGGCGATCCAGTTCAGCCCCGGACACACCTCGTGCTCGCGCCCGCGCGTGGCCATCAGCTGCATGCCCACGCAGATGCCCAGGAAGGGCCGCCCGCGCGTCCAAACGGCCTCGTTCAGCGCCTCCACCACGCCGTCCAGCGCGTTCAAGCCGCGCCAGCAGTCGGCGAACGCGCCCACGCCGGGCAGCACCACGCGGTCGGCGGCGGCGACGGCGCCGGCGTCGCTGACCACGCGCACGCGGGCATTCGCCCCGCTCGTCGCGGCGGCGTGCTCAAGCGCCTTGGCCGCGGAGCGCAGGTTGCCCGCGCCGTAATCGATGACGACGACATCCTCCATGGCGGTCTCGCCTCCCCTGTGGGGCAGAACCAATCCTACGCAAAACCGGTTTATGGGCGATGAAGGCCGGCGCGGGCGCGCGTCACAACGCGCCCTTCGTGGAGGGCACGGCGCCCCCGGCGCGCGGGTCCTCGGCCACGGCCGCGCGCAGCGCCCGCGCCAGCCCCTTGAAGCAGGTCTCGCAGATGTGGTGGTCGTTCTCGCCGTGCAGCGTGACGACGTGCACCGTCGCCCCGGCGTGGGCGGTGAAGGCGCGGAAGAACTCGGCCACCAGCTCCGTGGGCAGTTCGCCCAGCGTCTCGCGCGTGAACGGCACCTTCCACACCAGGTAGGCGCGGTTGGACAGGTCCACGGCCACCCGGGTCAGTGCCTCGTCCATGGGCAGCAGGGCGTCGCCGTAGCGCTGAATGCCCGCGCGCTCGCCCAGGGCCTCGGCCACGGCCTGGCCGAGCGCGATGCCGCAGTCCTCGACGGTGTGGTGCGCGTCCACGCCCAGGTCGCCGCTGGCCGTCAGCGTGAGGTCGATCAGCGCGTGCCGGCCGAGCTGCTCCAGCATGTGATCGAAGAAGCCGATGCCGG
>Ga0207714_1001487_pt1 | contig 15075 bp, 14 predicted proteins | sample PonA232FremontCA_2_FD_187270 | JGI IMG/M metagenome (GOLD analysis project Ga0207714, IMG submission 187270) | Marine sediment microbial community from Fremont, CA, USA - Pond A23 Sediment 2 (SPAdes) | ecosystem: Environmental > Aquatic > Marine > Unclassified | place: USA: Fremont, California... | reverse complement strand
GGCGACCTCGAGATGCCGTCGGTCATCCGGACGCCCGGTCGTGACTGGACGAACCTCGACGCGCTCGAATACGAGAGCTTCGTCGACCCGCTCGACTGGGCCCAGGAGAAAGACCGTGTCGAGGCCGAGGGCGTCGACGTGCTCGGCTGGGAAGCCGCACTCGAAGAACACGGCGACCTGATCGAAGACCACTTCGGCAGCGTCGTCGACCCACAGCGGGACTACCTGACAGCGCTGTCGACGGCGCTTTTCAGTGCCGGCACGGTCGTCTACGTGCCGGAGGGGGTCGCCGCAGAGGACGTCAAGATCCGGACACGGATGAACTCCCAGTCACTGTTCAACTACACGCTCGTCGTCGCCGAGGAGTCTTCGAGCGTGACGATCCTGGAACGGCAGGCCACCGGTGACGAGATCGAGGGCAACCGCTACTACAGCGGCGTCGTCGAGGCCGTCGCCGAGGAGAACGCCAGTATCCAGTACGGTGCGCTCCAGGACCTCTCCGAGGAGACGTACAACTACCAGGTCAAACGCGGCCACGCGGACACCTACGCCCAGATCAACTGGATCGACGGCAACATCGGGACCCGCCTGACCAAAAGCTCCGTCGAGACACGGCTGCTGGGCGACGGCAGCGAGTCGCGGATCGTCGGTGCCTTCTTCGGCCACGAGGACCAGCACTTCGACATCGCCAGCCGCGTCTGGCACGAGGCCGAACACACGGTCGCGGATCTGGTCACCCGCGGCGTCCTCGACGACGCAGCGCGCTCGGTGTACGAGGGCGTACAGGACGTCGGGACGGCCGCCTGGGATACCAACTCCTACCAGCGGGAGAACACGCTGATGCTCTCCGACGAGAGCGAGGCCGACGCGTCCCCGAAACTGATCATCAACAACCACGACACCGAGGCGAGTCACTCGGCGACGGTCGGCCAGGTCGACGACGAGGACATGCTGTACATGAACTCCCGCGGGATCGGCGAACAGCAGGCGACGAACATGCTCGTCGAGGGCTTTTTCGTTCCCGTGCTGGAGGAAGTCGAGGTCGACGAACTCCGTGACGACCTCGAAGAGAAGATCGCTGCTCGACTCCGCCAGTAAGCTCGGGAACGGCGGGACGGGTCCACAAATTCCGCGTCTTTTTTGTACTGGCACGTATCAGCCAGGGTATGTTCGGGACGAGCGGTATCCGTGGGACGGTCGGTGAAGGCGTGACCGGGGCGCTCGCGCTCTCGGTCGGCCGGGCGCTCGGTGTCGAGACGGACCGCGTCGTCGTCGGCCGGGACCCCCGCGAGAGCGGGGCGACGCTCCGGGACGCACTCGCCGCCGGCCTGCGGGAATCGGGCACTGACGTGGTCAATCTCGGGGTCGCGGCGACGCCGACGATCGCCCGCGGGGTGGCCTGGGAGGACGCCGACGCCGGGGTGGCGATCACGGCCTCGCACAATCCACCGACAGACAACGGGATCAAACTCTGGCAGCCCAGCGGCCAGGCGTTCGACGGAAAGCGCCGGGAGGAGATCGCGACCAGAGTCCGGGACGAGGAGACGGCACTCGCGTCGTGGGACGGATTCGGAAGCAGGCGGACAGCCGACCACGGGGAGCGCCACCGTCGGGCGCTCGTCGAGGCGGTCGAGATCGACGCGGCGCCGTCGGTCGTCGTCGACGTCGGAAACGGGGCCGGAGGAGTTACCGCCGACGCACTCGACGACCTTGGCTGTGCAGTCGAGACGCTGAACGCCCAGCCGGACGGCTCCTTTCCCGGCCGGCCGAGCGAACCGACCGCCGGGAACTGCGAGTCGCTGGCCGCTCTCGTCGGCTCGACGGACGCCGACCTGGGGATCGCCCACGACGGGGACGCGGACCGGATGCGAGCGGTGACCGCCGACGGGGAGTTTCTCCCGGGCGACGTGTTGCTCGCGATGCTCGCCCGCGAGGCGGCGACGGCGGGTGAACAGGTGGCGGTCCCGGTCGATACGAGTCTCGCCGTGGCGGATCATCTCGCCGAGTCCGGGATCGAAACGATCCGAACACCGGTCGGTGACGTGTACGTAGCACAAGCAGCGAGCCAACCGGGGGTCGCGTTCGGCGGCGAACCGAGCGGGGCCTGGATCTGGCCGGGGGAGACACTCTGTCCCGACGGGCCACTGGCTGCGTGCAAACTCGCGGCACTGGCTGCCGAGACGCCGCTTGCCAAGCGCCAGGCCGACATCGACCGGTACCCGATCGAGCGGGAGGCTGTCGAAGTAGCTGACAGATCCGCCGCGATGGAGGCGATCAGCGAGCGGGTCAGCGAACAGTACGACGACGTCTCGACGCTGGACGGCGTCCGTGTCGACCTGGGTGACGGCTGGTTTCTGCTCCGGGCCAGCGGGACAGAGCCGCTGATCCGGCTGACCGTCGAGGCACGGACGGCCGGACGGCTAGCCGAAATCCGTGAACGCGCAGTGAACCTCCGGGACGAGGCGGCCGGTGAGTAAAAGAGACTAACCGCGGCGGGTCGAGCGAGCCTGGCGGACATCGGCTCCGTCGCGAATCTTGTCCTCACACTGGGGGCAGACTCTCGGTTTGTCGACTCCGTTTGGCGTGAACACCCGTGCATAATCTGTCGTTACGAAGGCACCGCAGTTCTGGCATTCCGGCATACAGGTTATGATGTACGTCTGGTACGTAATAACTGTTGGTGGTCTAGTTTGCCCAGTGACAGGTCGTGCTGGTGGACATACGGGAGGGAAACTCCGAGACGGACAGGAATCGAGAATCTGTACGAGTGGATAGCCACCAGTCTCAGAACGACGCGGTGACCGTCCCGTCCTCTGCCAGATCGATGACGCCGTCGAAAAGCTCTCGAAAGGAACTGCGAACGGCGTCGTCGTGGACACCGCGGGCGAGATGAAAGAGGCCGACGGCGTCGTACTCCTCCAGCAGGTCGAGGATCTGTGAGACCGCCTCCCGGGCACTGTCTTCGTCGGCGTAGTAGATCATCTCGGTGATCGAGTCGAGACTGATCCGGAGTTTCCCGTCGTGTGTCTCCAGAAACTCCCGCGTCTCCTCGACGATGCCGTCCAGGTTCTCCGGCGTCGAGACGTATCTGATGTGGTCGCTCTGGCGGCGTGTGTAGCCACGTTCAGAGGAGAGCGTGTCCAGGATCGTCGCGCTGTCCTCGTCGACCTCGTAGTGTTCTAGTTTCTGCTGGACTTCCCGGGCTGTCGTCCGCGTCGATATCACCAGCAGGTGGTCGGTATCGGATTTCAGAAACTGCGTATCGATCCGGTCAGTTTCGGCGATGCTCGGATGTAACAGCAGGATACCAGTGCCAGCAGGGATCGACTCCGGTGCGTTCTCGATGGACAGCGTGTACTCCATACACCCGGATAGGTGTCTGCGAAGGTCTTAAGCCTGCGGACTCTCGTCCTCGCTGTCCCCCAGGTCGACGAGCCGGTAGCCGAGACCGGCTTCCTGGACCTGCGCGACGAACTCCGACCCCCCGACGACTCTGACGCCGTACTCCTCCGCGCGAGTTCGTGTACTCGTGCTCACCGGGGCCGTCGTCACGACCACCGCCAGGTCCGCCTGACTGCTGTCGAGTGCCGTCGCACACTGTTTGAACACCGTCTCGGCCGGCTCACCGCCCCCCGCCTCGGTCCAGATGAGTTGCCGGCGTTCCGGCTCGTCCCGGATCGCAACGACGTCGTAGACGGTGTCAGTGCAGTCCGTGAACTGCTCTGTCATCCATCCTTGCAGCTCCCAGACCGCCGCGACCAGATCCACGAGACGGCGCTGGTCGAGCGTCGCCAGGATCCGTTCGAGCGTTTCGGTACTGAGTGAGTCGTTGCCCGCCGGCTGGGCCGTGGAGTCGCCGTGGTCATCTGCCGTCGGTGACCACTCCCCGGCGGTGTCGGACTGTTTCTGGGCCTGGATCCGGTCGAGCACGGAGGTTTCGGAGCGTTCGTTGCGGACCGGCGTACTCGCGGAGCGGCGGCTGTGCGAACCGGTCGCCGACGGCTCCCCGTCCGTCTCCACCGGCGATGAGTCGTGAAACGAGAGTCCTTCGATATCCTCGGTGTCAGGCAGTTCGGCCGGCTCGGGCTCGTCAGCGGCGTCTCCATCACCGGCTTCGAAGCCGATCGGATCGTCCGGTACTGTCTCCGTCGGGACGGAGCCCTCGAGTCGTCCGGTCGCGGCCGCCATCGCATCCTCGACTGCGTCGACGCGTTCGGGCCTGAACTCGCGTGCGAGCCGGTGGGCGCGTTCGAACTGGTGGTTGGCACGTTCGTACACCTGCTGTGCCTGGCTCATCCGCTCCTGAACGGCGAGTTTGTCCCCGGACGTGAGCCACCGGCGGCCGGCTTCCTCGTGGTCGCTGATCGCGTCGTCGACGATTTCGACGGTCTGTTCGCGGATCACCTCCTTGTCGGCGGCAAAACCGCGTTCGCCGGCAGGCCACTCCAGGTTGAGCAGGTCGCGGTACTGTTCGTAGGCCTCTTCCCACTCTGTCGCAGCAGCTTCCGGATCGGCCAGCGCACTCCCACGGCGACGGCGTGTATCCGCATCCACGATCGGTCCGATCCGGAGCAGTTCCCGTTCGTTCCGTGCCGCTTCAACTCTGGACCGAACCAGCGTGTCCGGCGGCGTCGAGCCGTCGGTCTCCAGGGCGCGTTCGTACCCCTGGATTGCCGACTCGTACGCCCGTGCCGCTGCTTCGTACTCGTTTTCCCCCCACCGTTCCTGCGCTGTCGCGTGGTCACTGGCGGCGCTGGTCGTCTGTATCGCGCGTTTGGTGTCGACGAGTTCCCTCCGGAGTCGCTGTGCGCGGTCAGCCATCCGGTCGACAGCGGCCTGGCCGAGTTCCGAAAGCCGGTTCCGGGCGGTCTGGACCGTGTTTTCGCCGTCCGTGATCGCTTCGGCGGCGGACTCGCAGTCGCCACTGTCGTGGTCCTCACGGGCGGTCGCGAGTGCCGCCTCGACCTCGTCGAGTAACCGGCCGGCGTTCGCGAAGATCTGTGCCGCGTCCTCGATGTACGACGCCACCGCGGATGGATCGCCGCGACAGGGGAACACGACCCTGTCGTCCGAGAGCAACTCCAGCGAGAGCGTACTCGTTCTGAACCGTCCGCTCTCGACCCGCGCCTCGACGACGTCCGAGAGGTCGATCGAGACGGTCCGATCCCCGCCCTGTTCCCCGACGACGAACAGGATCCGGAGGTCGGTGACCATCGCCAGTATCTGGTACGCTTCGCCCGGTTCGACCGAACGGCTCTCCCCGTCTCGCTCGACCTGGAGCCCGGAGTTTTTGTTCCGCAGGACGTACTTCGGCTGTTCGTTTCCCTTCAGGTAGCTTGCCAGTGGCTCACCGTCGAGATACTGTCCACCGAGAAGCCCGCCCGAGCCCGTGCTGGTCAGTACCTCGTGGCTGCCACCGTCAGTAAGATCGATCACTCCTGCCATACCGGTCCCGGTTTATTGGGGGGTAGTTGGTCGACGAAAGTAAAGATACTGTTCCGTTTGGTGAATGTCCAGTTGGGCTATACTTTCTCACGAACTGATCGGAGACGATACGCTCTTTTTCCGTGCGGTAGTACTGTGAGATATGACGAAGACAGTAACGCCACAACGGGAGTTCGGTAGCAAGGGGGGAATGGGTGCTGTCGGATGGATCATCGCCATTGTTATCGGCATACTGTTCATCCCTGTGCTCCCGTTCCTGTTGATCGTGTACGTGATTCTCCGGCTGGCGGGCAGCGGCGAGATCCCTTGAAGTCGTCGAGGACGGCTATCGAGGGTTCCGGACGGGACCGGCTACGAACGCCGTAGGTTTTTCTCCGAAGCCGGAACCATCCGATCAGGATGTCAGCGAGAAACAACTCGGGTGGTGTCGGGGGTGGGTGAACGCGCGCTCGCCGCCTGTGAGACGAGGGGTGGATACGTCTGCTATCGGTCCCAGTGGGGCGCGAGTGACGGGGGACTCCGGGCTGCGTTCGCCCCGTGGCCCGACCGAGGGCACCTCCTGGAGCAGTTCGACTGGCAGTTCGCCGGGCGCAACCCCTGGCGGGCGGTGGTCGAGCACACCGATTACCTTCGGTTCGAGGCAGTGTACCGCGTCGCCGGCCCGGGCCTGAAGGTGTACTTCCCGCTGTGGCTCGGATTCGAGACAGGGCCGCGGAGGGAGCCGTCGAGAGGTGTCCTCGTCAGAACGCACTCGCTTTCCGATTACGAACGGCTCGGAGCACGTCTCCGTGAGATGAAATCGACACTCGACGCCGAGATAGAGGCAGAGACGATCAGCAGGGACACCGCCGGACGACTGCTGTGTGTCACCGTATCCGACCGGGAGTGTCACTGGGCCGGGCGCCGGTGAGCGGTAGCCACGGCGGGAAAAATCACAGCACCCATGTAGAGCCAGCGCACAGATACAGGCATCGTGAACGAGGGGTTACTCGCCCGGCGCGAGCCGACAGCCAGTGAAGCACTCGACGTACTGGAACGGGGGTTCGAGGACGGTTACCTGGTCGTCCTCCTCGGTCGCTGTCGCGTGGAGTACGACGGGCGGGCGGCGAGTTCGCTCGATGCCGGCAACCGCCTGGTCGTGACCAAACCGGACGGGACGATCCTCGTCCACACCGAGACGGGGCAACAGCCGGTCAACTGGCAGCCACCGGGCTGTACACAGGAGGGATCCGTGAGAAACGGCGAACTGGTCGTCGAGAGCAGCCGGTCGACGCCCAGCGAGGAGTTGACTGTCACCTTCGAACGCGTCGACCAGGTGACTGCCTACGACGGAACCGGGGCGAGCGACGTCACCGTGAGCGGGACGGAGGCGGACCTGAAAGACCGGATTCTGGACGAGCCGTCGCTGATCGAACAAGGCTTCGAACCCAGGGTGACCGAACGGGAGACGCCGGCCGGGGCCGTCGACGTCTACGGCAACGATGCCGAGGGCAACGCCGTCGTCCTCGAACTCAAACGGCGCCGCGTCGGACCGGACGCTGTCAGCCAGCTCAACCGGTACGTCGAGACACTCGAACAGGAGCTCCACGCGGGCACACAGCTCCGCGGGATTCTGGTGGCCCCGTCGGTCACCGACCGTGCACAGACCCTGCTGCACAACCGCGGGCTCGAGTTCGTCTCGCTGACCCCCGCCGCCGACGACGGGTGATTCTCAGCGCCCACGCGCGGGGGCTGTTACCGTCCGGCCAGGCGTTCTCACTGTCCGGCCAGGCGTTCGACCTGTTGTGCGATGGCGATACTCACGTCCGCGATGGTTTCGAGTTCGGCCGGGGAGAGCCGCGTGAACGGGACCTGGTACTCGACGGCGCTCCCGGTCACGGTGAACGTGCCCTCCGTCTCGATGTCCATGAGCTGGGCCTGGATCTCCGGCGAGAGGAGTTTTGAGATGTTCTCCTCCGATCCCCGCATGACGAAGGCTTCGTCGAGGGCCTCGTTGCCGGTCTGCAATCCCTCTTCCTGCCCACCCTCGCCGACGTAGGTGAGTTTGATCGTAAACGACGCAGCGACACCTTCGATCGGGGTCCGGATCTCGGTGTGTGTTTGAGACAGCATGTCCGGAATCTTCGTCTCGACCATCACCGATCGACCGTTCTTCAGCGATTCCAGATCCGCCAGACGGGTGCTCGTATCCGGCTGGAACGAGGACCCCGAAACCATCCGCCGCCACTGCCGGCGGTCGTACAGCGCGATGACGACCAGCCCGAGGATCCAGCTACCACTAAGAGTCAGAAAGACGACAGGCTGGAACAGCCCGCCCACGACCGGCTGGAGAAGCTGAATTACAGCACCGACTGCGAGCGCAAACAGCGTCCAGAGTGCCTGCAGCATCTGTGTCCCAGTGTACCGACGCCTGTCAGCCATCGTTGAATGCTCTCGTAGCCAGCGGCTAAAAGCAACCGGTGTCCTATTACGGATCTGTCATCTGTTCTTCGAGCTGTTCTTTGAGACTGGCGAGGACGTTCATCGCTTCGAGTGGGGTCATCGTCGCGATATCTGCCTCGAGGAGTCGGTCACGGACCGTGGCCAACTCGCCCGGATCGGCTGGCTGTGAGGTGTCGGGGTGGCCCCGTTCCTCGTCCGTTTCCCGGGCCGGCGCTGTGTCGGGGTCCGCGGTGAGGAGTTCCCTCGCCCGGTCGACGACGGCAGCCTCGACACCGGCCGTCGCCGCCACCTCGACACCGTAGGAGGCGTCCGCTGCGCCACGTTCGAGTTCGTGTTCGAACACCACACCGTCCGGGGTCTGTCGTGTTCGGAAACAGACGTTGTAGGCCGCGTCGAGATCCACAGCAACGTCGGTCAGGTCGTGGTGATGGGTTGCGAACAGCGTCAGCGCACCCACCTCGTCGTGGAGATACTCGGTCACGGCCTGTGCGATCGCGAACCCGTCTCTCGTGGAGGTGCCCCGGCCCACTTCGTCGAGCAACACGAGCGAGTGATCGGTCGCGTGATCGAGGATATCGGCCAGTTCGGTCATCTCGACCATGAACGTCGACCGGCCGCCGGCGATGTCGTCGCTCGCCCCGACACGCGTGAAGATGCGGTCGACCACCTCCAGCCGTGCTGCCGAAGCGGGGACGAAACTGCCGGCCTGTGCCAGGACGGTGATCAGCGCGACCTGCCGCATGTACGTCGATTTCCCGCTCATATTCGGGCCGGTGATGACTGCGACCCGGTTCGAGGGGTCGAAGCTCGCGTCGTTCGGGACGAACGACTGCTGGGTCCGTTCGACGACCGGGTGGCGGCCCTCTTCGACGTGGATCCCCTCGACTGCCGGATCCGCCGGACCGGCGACGACCGGCCTAGTGTACTCGTACTCGGCCGCGACGGTGGCGAAGGCGACAAGCACGTCGAGTTCGGCGAGCGTCTCCGCGAGGTCCTGGATACGTTCGGACTCGGCAGCGACCGTCGACCGTACCGAACAGAACAGTTCGTACTCGAGTTCATCGGCCCGCTGCTCCGCCCGCATGATCTCGTCTTCCCGGGATTTGAGCGCCGGGGTGTAGTACCGTTCCGAGTTTTTCAGCGTCTGGCGGCGTTCGTAGTCGTCGGGAACCCGGTCGCGGTTGGCGTCAGTCACCTCGATGTAGTAGCCATGCACCGAGTTGTGGCCGACCTTCAGCGAGTCGATCCCCGTCCGCTCGCGCTCGCTGGCCTCCAGGTCGTCGATCCAGGCTTTCCCTTCGCGTTCGGTCTCCCTGAGCGTCGCCAGTTCCTCGTCGTACTCGGGGCGGATCACCCCGCCCTCAGTTATCTCTCGCGCCGGATCGGGCCTGATCGCGTCCCCGATCAGGGACCGGATATCGTCGAGTGGATCCAGATCGTCCCGGAGTGAGCGGAGTTTCGGAGACGCCGCATCGGCGAGCAGTTCACGCAACGGCGGGACGACGTCGAGGGTGTCTTTGAGTGACCGCAGATCCCGGGCGTTCGCCCGGCCGCGGGCGATCCGCGAGATGAGCCGTTCGATGTCGTAGACGTCACGGAGCCGGTCGTGAAGCGCCTCCCTGGTCTGGACGGCAGCGAGGAGTTCGCCGACCCCGTCGTGACGGTGCTCGATGGTGTCGGGGTCGATCAGCGGGCGCCGCAGCCAGTCGTCGAGTTTCCGGCGGCCCGGTGCCGAGGCGGTCTCGTCGAGCACACCGGCGAGTGTCGCATCCTCGTGGCCGTGGACTGTGCGCCGCTCGAACAGTTCGAGACTTTCGAGTGCGACGGCATCCAGCAGCATGTACTCCCGGGGATCGTACCTCGTCAGGTGGTTGATGTACTCGAGGGTACGCTCGGTCCCCCCGCGAGTGTACTCGGCGTAGGAGAGCAACCCGCCACAGGCCCTGATCTCGGCGTCGGTCGCGAGCAGCCGCTCGGCCGGGCCGAAGTACCGCTCGACGGTCTCCCGCGCACGGTCGAACTCGAAGGCGTCGCTGTCGTACTGGGTCTGTGTGTAGCCGTCGACGAGCGTTTCCGGGACTCCGCCACCGGTCAGCACCTCCGCCGGGTCGAACCGGCCGAGTTCGTCCGCGATCGTCTCCGGGGTGTTCGCACTCGTCGCGTAGAAGTCGCCGGTCGAGACGTCGAGAACACTGCAGGCGACAGTTTCGTCGGCCGTGACGGCGGCGACGTAGTTGTTGCGGTCGGTGTCGAGCAGTTCGTCCTCCGTGAGTGTCCCCGGCGTGATGATCCGGGTGACCGCCCGCTCGACGACGCCGGTGGTCTCCTCGGGATCCTCGACCTGATCGGCGACAGCGATCCGGTAGCCGGCGTCGAGCAGTCGCTCGATGTACGACTCCGCGTTGTCGATCGGAACCCCCGCCATCGCGTACTCGCCGGTCGAATCCTCTCGCTTGGTCAGCGTGATCTCACAGGTCCGTGCGACGGTTTCGGCCGCCTCGCAAAACGCCTCGTAGAAGTCCCCGACCTGAAACAGAACGAGTGCCTCCTCGTAGCGCTCACAGAGCTCGAAGTACTGGGACATCATCGGCGTGAGCTGGTCGCGCCGCTCGGTCATCTTCTCGGGTGGTCCCAGGGCCGCGTCCATAGGTAAGTCGGCGGTTTCCGGCGACTAATACCTTTCATCTCCGGACAGGTTCCCGGCGGGAAACAGTGGCCCAATATTTATTATCAGCTGCCGGTTCCGTTCAAACAATGAGTCGTAACAGACGACATCTGGTGATCGTCGCCGTACTCGGACTCTCCCTCCTGGTCGCCGGCTGTTCGTCGGTCCTCTCCGACGGTGGTGACAGCTCCGACGTCGACCTAGACGGGATGAGTGCCGAGGAGTTACAGACAGAGGCAGTAAACGCGTCACAGTCGGTCGAAACGGCCACTTTCACGCAGGAACTGACGCTGGATGTCGACAGTCAGGGATCGATCGAGATGGAGATGGACATCTCGGGAGCAGGCGAAGAGATGTCGATATCGATGACGATGACCTACGACGACATCAACGAACCCGTCGATATCACACTCCCCGAGGAAGCCGGACAAGCGGACTCGAACTACTGAGCCCGACAGTCCGGCCGAACCGCGCTATTTTTCCAGCTTCCCCGCCTACGGAAACCAACCGTGGCCATCACAGACAAGGTCTACATCAAAAACCACCGACAGCTCGTCTCCCAGATAGAGACGTCGTTCCCGAAGGGGGCGTTCAAGGGTGCGACGATGGATATCCTCTATCAGGGGGAGGGACTCGCAAAACTCGACGACGCGACCAGGGACCGGATCCTGGAGTTCGCCGAGGATTTCCTGGACTGTGACTGCGAGTCGAACCCTCACTGTGGCTGTCCGGAGCGGAAGTTCACACGGTATCTGCTCGAACTGCGCGAGCAGGGACTCGGCCCGGACGCCATCGTCGACGTGATGGGCGACGAGTACATGCTGTACGCCTACCCCGGCGATATCCTCTCCGCTCTGGACAGTGCGGTCAGGACACTCGAAGCGGCCGAGCGGCTGGCCGACGTCGACGGACGGTCCGAAGCCGGCACCCGGATCAGGGAGACCCGGGAGAATCTCGTCCGGTAGTCGATCAGAGATTCTATTGGTGCGAGCGGTCTACTGGTAGCTGATGGACGTGGCACTGATCACGGTCGGTGACGAACTCCTCGCAGGGGACACGGTAAACACGAACGCCAACTGGCTGGCTGGCCAGCTCACGGACCGTGGCGTGACCGTCGGGCGGATCCTCTCCGTCCCCGACGACCGGGAGACGATCGCGGGGAAAGTGGCCGGCTACAGCGAGGCGTTCGACGCCGTCATCGTCACCGGTGGGATCGGTGGGACGCCGGACGACGTGACGATGGAAGCGGTGGCCGACGCGTTCGCTCGCGAGATGGTCGTCAGCGAAGAGACACTCGAGGCGGTCGAACGGACCCTCGAGGCCTACAGGGAGAGCCGTCCGGAGCTAGAGCTGGATCTGGATACCGAGGCGGAAGCCTCGGTTCCGGCCGGGAGCCGCCCGCTGTCGAACGAAGCGGGGCTCGCGCCTGGTTGTGTCGTCGAGAACGTCTACGTGTTGCCCGGGATCCCCGGGGAGCTGAAAGCGATGTTCGAGAGCGTCAGCGGGGAGTTCTCCGGCGAGAACGTCTCGGAGTTTCTGTACACGGTCGAACCCGAGGCGAACATCGCCCAGGCGCTGGATACGGTTCAACAACAGTTCGATGTCGCCGTGGGATGCTATCCGGACCGCGACGCGGGACACAACCGGCTGAAGATGACCGCGACAGACCGCGACCGTCTCGACGACGCCGTGGCGTGGCTGCTGGATCGGATCAACGCGAGCGAGAGCCCGGTCTCGCGGGACTGGGACGACTGATCGAGCCGATTACGGGTCAGTCGTCGCCGTCTGCTCCGTGGCAGTGGTGGTCGCAGTCTGCAATGCTTCGTGGATGCCGAGCACGAGTGCGGGCACGACGATCATGAAGAGGTGTTCCTCGATCGGGATCCCGACGAGTTCGTACCCCGTCCGCATGGTGATGTCGAAGACGCCGACCTCCAGCGTGTACCAGTCCCAGACGTACGCGAGCGGGTAGAGCGCGACGATCGTCCGGGCGGCGCTCCGGAACGCGTCGGCGTACGCGAGCAGTCCGACGGCGACGGCTCCGAACAGTACCTCGGTCGCGAGGTAGGTGTACCCCCCCAGTGCCGTGATATCGGGGAGTGTCGCACCCGAGAGCGGTCGGAACCAGACGGCCACGAGCAACAGGGCGAGAAAGACGTAGGCACCACGGATCAGGAGCATCGTGGCGATCGTCGGCCGGGCCTGCCGGGCGATGACGACGATCGATCCGAAAGCCAGCGCCGCCGCGGGTGTCGACGGCGGGAACAGTCCGTCGACTGTCCCCCAGAGCACACCGATCAGCCCGATCCACAGCAGCGTCGTCGCGAGTGCCCGCGCCCGTTCCCGCCCCAGAAACACCGAGACCGTCTGTTTGTCGATGGACTGGTCGTAGTCGTAATCCTGCTCGTCGTCGATGATCTTGACGCCCGCGAGCGTGACGAGGAAGATGACCGCAAAGCCCACGATCTCCGCGGTCAGGGTCGTCGTCTGGACGTAGAAGCCGCCGAGGATGGAGAGTGCGATCCCTGTCGGGTAGCCGAGTGTCGTCGTGATGGGGTTGGTATCGAGCTGTGGGGCGTGGAGGTAGCCGATAAACCATGTCGGCAACGTGACCAGTGCCGCTGTCGGGCCGACGACGACGCCCAGCGTGAGTGTACAGAGCGCGAAGCCAGCAGCGGCCCCGATCAGGGCGAGTCGACACCCCCGCATCGTCATCGGGTGGTCGTCGTCCTCACCCCGGTGGTAGAAGTCGATGTAGCCGTCCTTGACGTGGGCGGTGTAGACGGCGAAAAACATCGCCGCCACGTGCACCGCACCGACGGTGATCGCGAACTCGCCGGCAACGACGGCACCGAACCAGGATGCCGCGAGCGGTGGCAGCATGAAAACCGGGTGGACCTGCGAGAGCAACGCCGCCAGATCCGCTCGCAACCCCCGCTGGTGTCGGGCGATAGCCATGCGGAGACAAGGTCCCGATGCAGATTAATACTGTCGGAGAAAGAACAGGCGGTCCCCCGACAGTTGCGTCTCCCAGATCAGAAATCCTGCCAGCTGGTCGTGAGGACAGCCCCGAAGGTGAAAAGCACCGAGAGGATGGCAAGCAGTGCAGCGGCTGGCGCAACCCCGCTGGTCGAATCGACGATCAGCAACTGTCTGAGGCTCCGGTGGAAGTGTGTCACGGGGCTCAATTCGGCCACAGTTTGCAGCGTCGGTGGCATCAGATCCAACTCCCAGAAGATCCCGGAGACGAACATCAACGGCAGTGCGATAGCCCCGCCGAGACTGATCGCGGATCCCGGATCCTGAACGATCCCACCGACAGTCATCCCCAGAGAGGTGAACGCGACTGCGCCGAGGAGTATGAGCCCGAGGGCGAACGGGCCAGGGACCGCAGTCACGCCGAACAACACCCACGCGACGAGGATCATCACCCCCGTGATCGCCACTGCGAGGATCGACTGCTGGACGACGTTCGCGAGGATCCACTCGGATTTCCGGAGCGGGGAGGCAGCTAACCGTTTGAGTGTTCCGTCGCGTTTGAACTCTGCGACGGCCGAGGGAACTGTCATTACCCCGTTTATGAGGATCATCGCCACGATAAACGCCGGCAGGAAGTAGTCGGCCGCCCCGAAGTTCGCCGCTCCGCGCTGTTTTGCACTGACGACGACGGGTGGCTCTTCGATCCCGACTGACCGATCGTTGAATCTCGCAACGACGCTTTCGAGGATACTCTCGACAGCGCCAGCCCCCTCGTCGTCCGGCACTGTCAGCAGGACGATCCCGACCGACCCCGAATCAGTTCCCGTCTCCTCGAAGCCACCGAGCGCGTTCTCGATTTCCTGTCGTTGCTGTTGGGGAATCTCACCGCCGAACTGATCGATACTGTCCTCGATTATCTCCATCCGCACCCTGGCGCTCGCCGCTCGGACCCGCTGATCGAACCCGTCGGGGATGACGAGCACGCGGTTGTATCCGGTTACCTCCTCGATACTGTCCTCTTTGGAGAGGCTGGTGTCGGGGTCGATCTGTCCGACCCCCAGCGGCGGGGCGTCTTCCAGCGTGGTGACGAACGCTTCGGACAGTGCTGTCGGTTCGCCGTCGGCGTCGACGTCGTTGTTCTGGACGCCGAGTCCGAACTCGGTCGGGCCGCCCGCGAAGACTGAACTGAAGATGACAAGCAGGAGGAGTGGAAAGATGAGGGCAAAAAAGACAGCCTCGCGGTTCCGGAGCCAGTCGACCAACAGGACCCGTGCGAGCGTCGTGAGCCGTCTCATCGCAGTTCGCCCCCCGGCGTGAGTGTTTTCCCCGATAGTTCCAGAAACACGTCCTCCATGCCCGGACTGACCAGATCGATGGAGTGTCCGGTACCAGTCTCGTGGAGATCGCTGTAGGTGTCCTGCGCCCGCTGCCGGTCGGCGAAAACCCCCACGAGTTCGTCCGACTCGCTCCGGTAGGTTCTCTCCGTCGCTGCTTGAAGCGTTGATTCCAGCGTGTCGACGTCGGTATCGGTCGACGCTTCAGTG
>Ga0207714_1001486_pt1 | contig 15078 bp, 19 predicted proteins | sample PonA232FremontCA_2_FD_187270 | JGI IMG/M metagenome (GOLD analysis project Ga0207714, IMG submission 187270) | Marine sediment microbial community from Fremont, CA, USA - Pond A23 Sediment 2 (SPAdes) | ecosystem: Environmental > Aquatic > Marine > Unclassified | place: USA: Fremont, California... | reverse complement strand
TCGCCGCGTTGCACGGCCACACCGGCGACGCGGAGGTGATCGGCGTCACCGGCAGCCCCGGCGCCGGCAAGTCCACGCTGGTCGACAAACTCGCCAAGGCCTACCGTGACCGCGGCCTCACCGTCGGCGTCATCGCCGTCGACCCGTCCTCGCCGTACTCCGGGGGCGCGGTCCTCGGTGACCGCATCCGGATGGCCTCGAACGTCGGCGACATGGCGGTGTTCTTCCGATCGATGAGCGCCCGCGGGCAACTCGGCGGCCTGTCGACCGCCACCGGCGACGCCATCACTGCCCTCGACGCCTTCGGAAAGGATCGGATCATCGTCGAGACGGTCGGCGCCGGACAGAACGAGGTGGACGTGGTGCGAACCGCCGACACCGTCGTCGTCCTCGTCCAACCCGGCAGCGGCGACGACGTGCAGATGCTCAAAGCCGGCATTTTGGAGATCGGTGACGTGTTCGTCGTCAACAAGGCCGACATGGACGGCGCCGCGACCACCGTCACCGACCTTCGCGAGATGCTCCACCTGCGCGACGGGTCGACGGCCGGCGCCGCCGGTCACCACGGACTCGGGTCGATGGCCGACGGCGACGACGCGGACGACGCGGACGACGACTGGGACCCGCAGGTGCTCGAAACCGTCGCCACCGAGGGCGAAGGCGTCGACGACCTGATCGGCACCCTCGACGACCACTACGCCCACCTCCGCGAGACGGGGGAACTCGACCGCCGCGAGCGGACGCGCTACGCCGAGAAGATCCGCCAGTTGCTCCGGAGCGACGCCGCGGCGCTGCTCGAAGACGAAATCGAGCGCCACGGTGGGATGGACGCCCTCGTCGACGCGGTGCAGGCGCGGGAGATGGACCCGTACACCGTCGCCGACCGAATCCTGGCCCCGATCACGGACTGCGTGGACCGGGAGCGAGACTGAGGGTATAAGTCTCCGGCGCCAAACGGCCACGCATGAAGCTCAGACGACTCGGCGCCGCCGTCGCGGGCCTCGCCAGCGGTGTCGTCGTCGGTGATCGACTCCTCCGTGGCGCTGCGGGCGAACTCGAACCGGCCCTCGACGCGACCGAGCGGACGTATCGCTGGCGCGGCATGGACGTGGCCTACGCCGAACTGGGCGACCCGGACGATCCGACCCTGCTCTGCCTCCACGGTATCAACGCCGCCGGATCGAGCGGCGAGTTCCGCGAAGTCGCCGCCGCCCTCGCCGAGACCCGCCACGTGGTCGTCCCGGATCTGCCGGGCTTCGGCCGCTCGGATCGCCCGCCGCTTCGCTACTCCGCCGCCCTCTACGAGGACTTCGTCGCCGACTTCCTCGCCGAGTACGACACGCCCGCCGTCGTGGCCTCGTCGCTCTCGGCGGCCTACGTCGCCCGCGCGACCGACGACGACCGGGTGTCGGTCGACTCCCTCCTGGCCATCTGCCCGACGACCCGCGGCGGCCCCCACCCGCCGAAGACGTGGCTCCGCGAACTCCTCCGCTCGCCCGTGGTCGGTACTGCCCTGTTCGACGCCCTCGTCTCGAAACCCTCGATCCGCTACTTCAACGCGGACCACGCCTACGCCGACCCCGACTCCGTTTCGGAAGCGTGGACCGACTACCAGTGGCGAACCACCCACCAGCAGAACGCCCGCTTCGCCGTCGCGGCCTTCGTCTCCGGTCACTGTAACTCGAACGTGGACCTCGGCGCCGCACTCCACGACCTCGACGCGCCGGTGACGATGGTCTGGGGCCGCGACGCGATGCTCCCGCCGCTCTCGACGGGGCGCGACCTGGCCGACGAGGCGGACGCCCGACTCGTCGTCTTCGATCACGCGAAACTCCTCCCCCACGTCGAACATCCGACGGAGTTCGTCGACGCGACCCGCGAGGCTATCGCGCCCGCAGAATGAGCAGGTCGTCGCCGGTCGTCCGGTTGGTGCCGACCGCCGCCTCGACCGGCATCCCGACCGTCACCTCCTCGGGGTCGACGCCGCGGACGACGCCGGTCAGGCGCACGTCACCGAAGTCGGCGATGGCGGTGGCGTAGGGCTCCTCGTCGGCGAAGTCCGGGCCGCCGACGTAACAGATGGTGAACGTTTCTATCGTCCCCGTCGTCGGCAGGGCGGCGCGGTCGATGTCCGTCGATCCGCAGTGGGGACACACCCGCCGCGGCGGGAGCGAACCGTGCCCCTCCGGACAGGCGAGGTAGAACCCCTCGCCGTCGTCGACGGCGTCCAGCCACTCGTCGTAGCCGGCGTCGGTCATCGGTCCACCTCCAAGACGTGAACGACCGCGCTCGCGACGGTGCCGCCCGCGTTGTGCGTGACGCCGAGGGTCGCATCCTCGACGTGGTCGCTGTTCGGGTGGTCGCCCCGGAGCAAGCGCGTCATCTCCGCGATCTGACTGCCGCCGGTTGCGCCGACGGGGTGGCCCTTCGCTTTCAGGCCGCCCGAGAGGTTCACCGGCAGGTCGCCCGTCGCCGTCGTCTCACCGCGCCGCGCAGCGCCGATGCCCTCGCCGTGGTCGTAGAATCCCAGCCCCTCGATGGCCAGTATCTCCGCGATGGTGAAGCAGTCGTGAACCTCGACGAGGTCCACGTCGTCGGCCGAACAGCCGGCGTCGTCGTAGGCCTCTGCGGCCGCCCGCTCCGTCGCGGGCGTGACCGCGAGGTGGTCGCGGTCGTGGAGCGCGAGGTTGTCGCCGCCCTGTCCGCTGCCCGTGATTGACACCGGCGCGTCGAGGCCGTGTTCCGCGGCGTACTCGTCGCTGACGAGGACGAGTGCGCTCGCGCCGTCCGTGACGGGGCAGGCGTCGAGTAAGCCGACCGGATCGGAGACCATCGGCGCGTCGAGCACCTCGTCGACGGTGATGGCGCGGTGGAACTGCGCGTACTCGTTGGGGAGGGCGTTGTCGTGATTCTTCACCGCGACGTTCGCGAGGTCCTCGCGCGACCCGCCGAACGACTCGAAGTACGCCCGTTCCATCAGGGCGTACGCGCCGGGGAAGGTCATTCCCGCCCGAATCTCGTAGAGTTCGTCGGCGGCGGTCGCCAGCCCTTCGGTCACGTCCGCCGTCGAGAGGTTGGTCATGCGCTCACAGCCGCCGGCGAGTACCACGTCGGCCTCGCCGGAGCGAACGGCTCTGACCGCTTCACGGATCGCGACCCCCGCCGAGGCACACGCCTCCTCGTAGCGCGTCGCCGGACACTGGAGGCCGGCCATCTCGGCCATGAGCGGCGCCTGGTGACCCTGTCGCTCCGACAGCGACCCCATGAAGTTCCCGTAGTTGATCGACTCGATGTCCTCGGGATCGACCCCCGATTCCTCGCGGGCGGCGAGCGCGGCTTCCCCGAACAGATCACGTCCGGTTCGTTCCGGATGCCGCCCGAAATGCGTCAGTCCGACGCCGGCGACACGTACGCCTGTCATGGCGTCACATAGGCGGACGAGCGGATAAAGACCTGCCGGATTCGGCCGCTCTCGGCGCCGGTACCGGGCGTTTGACGTTCGACAGCTGTCCGTCGGGAACTCGACGTTCGACGTGTTTTGACCCCTTCGACCGAAACCGTTAGTCGCGGCCGACCACACCACCACGCATGAACTGGATCGGCGAGACGTTCACCAGCGACGTCGGCTGGGACCACCTCGAGCGACTGGTCGACATCGGAAACCGCATGGCCGGAAGTCACGGCGAGCGTGAGGCGTTGACCGCGACCCGCGACGCCCTCGACGCCCTCGGCGCCCGGAACGCTCACGTCGAGGACTTCGGCATTCAGGGCTGGATCAGGGGGACCAGCCGGCTCGAGACGTCCGACGGGGCCGCCGACTGCATCGCCCTGCCCCGGAGCCCCGCCGGGACCGTCGAGGCCCCGCTGGTCGACTGCGGCGACGGCCTCCCCGACGACTTCGCGGACGCCGACTTGGACGGGGCCGTCGTCCTCGTCTCCGCGGGCGTCCCCGACTACTACGAGCGCTTCATCCACCGCCGAGAGAAGTACTACCGCGCCGTGGAGGGCGGCGCCGTCGGGTTCGTCTTCCGCAACCACGCGCCGGGCTGTCTCGCCCCCACGGGGAGCGTCGGCACCGACGACGACCCGCTCGGCCCCATCCCCGCCGTCGGCGTCAGCCGCGAGGTGGGTACTCGCCTCGCCCGCCGGCACGCCGGTGAGTCCGTCACCGTCGGTGTCGACTGCGAGACGCCCCGCGCCGAGAGCGGGGTCGTCCGCGCCGATATCGGGCCCGACACCGACCGCGCCGTCTACCTGACCAGCCACGTCGACGCCCACGACATCGCGGAGGGCGCCGTCGACAACGCCGCCGGCACCGCGACCGTCGTCGAGATCGTGCGCGCCCTCCTCGCGCAGGACGCCGCCCTCGACCGCCGGGTCCGGATCGTCTGCTTCGGTGCTGAGGAAGTCGGGCTCCAGGGATCGAAACGCGAGGCCGAACTGGTCGATCCCGACAGGATACAGGTGGTCGTCAACTGCGACGGCGTCTGTCGCGGCCGGACGCTCCAGTACTACACCCACGGCTTCGACGCCCTCACGGCGGCAGTCGAGCGGGTGGCCGATCACTTCGACCACCCCGCCTCCGTCCGCCCGACCCAGCACCCCCACAGCGACCACTGGCCCTTCGTCGCCCGCGGCGTGCCCGCCATCCTCGTGTCGAGCGACGACGGCGACCGAGGGCGTGGCTGGGGGCATACGCGCGCGGACACGCTCGACAAACTGGAGCGCCGGACGCTCCGCGAGGGGGCGATCCTCCTGGCGGCGCTCGTCGACGACCTGGCGTCCGCCGACCGGGTGCCCCGTCGTGATATCGACGACATCGCCGCTGACCTCGACGCACAGGACCTAGTGGCTGGCATGCGCGCCACCGGCGACTGGCCGTTCTCGACCGAGTGAACTTTTTACGGTCGTCCGGTGACGTACTGTGCATGACGCGGACGAGGCGCGGCGACGACGGGAGGTTCCGGCGGTGAACGTCGCCGTCCGGGGCGGGAGCGACGAGGACGCGGCAGCCCTCGCCGTCGGCGGCGCGACGGTCGTCGAGGAGGCCGCCGATCCCGCCGTCGTCGTCGCCGTCGGGGACGACGCGATCCAGTCGGCCGTCGCCGACCCGCCCGCCGCGCCACTGCTCCCCGTGACGGCCGCTGGCGGGCGTCACCTCGTCGCCCGCGACACCCTCGACGCCGCCGTCGCCGCCGTCGCCGACGGCGACTACCGCGTCGCCGCCCACCCGGTCCTCGGCGTCCACGACGACGGCGACGCCGTCGCCAGCGGGCTCCGCGACGTGACGCTCGTGACCGACATCCCGGCGAGCATCTCCGAGTACGCTCTCGCCGTCGGCGGCGAGCGACTGGGATCGGTTCGTGCCGACGGTGTCGTCCTCGCGACGCCGCTCGGGAGCGACGGGTACGCCGCCGCCGCGGGTGGGGCCGTCCTCGAAGCCGGCGCGGGCGTCGCCGTCGTCCCCATCGCCCCATTCTCGACGGCCGCGGAGACGCGCGTCGTCGACCCCGACGGGACGGTCACCGTCTCCGTCGAGCGCGAGGGCGCCGTCGCCGTCGTCGTCGACGGCGTCCACCGCGGCGTCGTCGACCAAGGGACGGCCGTCCGGATCGACCGCGCCGGATCGCTCGACGTGGTGGCACCGACCGGAACGGAAAACTTCTAATGAGTCTACACCCGAATTCGAGGCATGCAACCGCTACAGTTCGTCGTCCCGGTCGGCGCCCTCGACGCGCTCGGACCGTACATCGCGCACGTCGTGTTGGCGCTGGTGGTGGCGAATATGCTCACGCGCATCCGCGCCCACTCCGTGCACCAGCGTGCGGTCGACGACGGCGCCGAGGAACTGAGCCGGTACTTCCCACACTCGGTGACGACGATTGCACTGGTGCTCGCGTCGTTTGCCTTCCTGGTGATCGAACCCCACGGCGGCATGGTCATGTCGGTACTCGCCGTCGGCCTGCTTCTGACCGACTTCTTCGAGTTCGAATCCCGACAGGTCGAGGCGCGTAACGACATGACGTTCGAACGGCCGAAAGGCGCCGTCGCGGCGTCGATGCTCGCCCTGCTGTACGCCGGCTACCAGAGTCTGTTCGTCTTCATCGAGCCGCTCTGGAACGCCGTCGTCTGAGCCGGATCGCCGTAACTGTTCGCCGGACCGTCTCGGCGAACCACGGGTAACGACGTATCACAAACCGCACGCGGTCGACCGACGGCCGCTTCGGCTCGCCACCTACGGCCGCTCACCCTCTTCGATCGTCGGAGCTGTCGCTTCGAGTCGGACACTACGCCGTCCGCCCGTGAGAACCCACTCGAACCGTGTCGGGCCTCGGATGCAGTCCGAAGGGGTCGTTTCGTTCGGTCCCCGCCTACGCCTGCCGCTCGTTCATCGCCTTCCGTGCCTGCCGGACCGCGGGCAGGACCACCCAGAAGGCGAACGGGCCGAGGATGGCGAACCACAACAGTGTGTCCATCAGCCCGATGGCCAGTAGGTTGAACAGGTCGGCACTCGCCGGATCCGGCGACACCGGACTCACGAGTTGCCGTGTGCTCTCGAACCCCGGCGTCCGGTACCACCCCGCGAGCACGAGCCAGCCGAGGCCGGCGCCGGTGAAGATACCGAGCCCTTTGATGAATTCGTCAGCCATTACCTGAAGATTCGTCGGCGTCCTCTTGAGGGTTTCCCATCCCGTGAGCGCGAAAGCGCGTCCCGAGGACGTAGACGGCGGCCCCGACTCCGATCGCGGCGAGGCCGAGGGCGGCGAGGACGGCGCTCAACACGGTTTCGGGCGGAACCACACCGATCGCTCGAAGGACGCCGAGAACGACCCGACGCAGGAGGCTGAGCCGGATTGTCGCCGCGTCGAGGAGGACGAAGCCGAGGACGACGCCCACGATGGCGATGAGCGTCGAGAAGACCGTGACGGTCTTGTAGAGGCGCATCGGGACGACCACGTCGCGCCGGCCATCGGCGCCGGTCTCGCGGACGCCCCCCTGTTCGTCGGTGTCGCCGTCGTCGGAAGAAGACATCGGGGGCGCGGTTACTTCGGTGGACGGAGCCGGTAGTACCGCCGGTTGAGGTCGTACATGTACCCTTCGCGCATCGTCTTCAGCACTGCGTAGGTGAGGGTCGTGGCAACGATGGGGAGGAGGAAGGTCAGATCGAACAGCAGGTCGACGTTCATCGGCATCAGGTTCTTGACCGCCAGCAGGCTGATGGTGAACGCGAAGACGACCCCGCCGACGCCGATGGCCGACCAGAACGGCTGCTCGACCGGGCGTCGGGCCGACCCCTTGTTCAGGAAGGGGACGATGGCGATGAAGCCGACGACGACGACGTTCGCGAGGACGCCGTACGTCCGGTCGGCGGTGATCTTCGACCCGCCGAGGATGGCGAGATCGGGGTTCAGCGGCCCGAGCTTCAGCAGGCCGAACGACCAGTAGAGATACCAGTCGGGCAGGATGATCGCCGGCGTCGAACTCGGGTTGGCCGGCGCGCCGATGTGTGGCGGCATCGTCGCCGAGAGGAAGAAGATCATCCCGGTAAAGAAGGCCGCGATGGAGAGGTTCCGAACCGTCTCGTGGGGCCACGTCGGGAAGGCGAGCACGTCGCGTTCGACGTAGTCGGATTCGGTCCGCAGATCCTGATCCTCGCGACGGGCGCGCTCGAAGTACTCGTACGTGAGCCGTGAGAGCCCTGTCGTCCGTTCCTTCCGTTCGCGCCAGGTCGGCGTCTCGTCGTCCGGGGCGACGATGCCCGGGCTCCCGCCGTCGGTGCGCGTCTCGTCCGTGGTGGATTCGTTGTCGCTCATGGTTCTAGTGGGGTTCCGCGATGCCCTGCACCCAGACGATGCCGATGTGGATCGCGATCAGCGTCGTCACGACGAACGGGAGCAGGAACACGTGGAGGATGTACATCCGCTGGAGCGTCGCCTGACTGAGGGTGAAGCCGCCGAACAGGAGCTGGGCGATCCACTCGCCGGCGAGCGGGATGGACAGCGACATCTCGACGCCGATCTGTCCCGCCCAGAAGGCGAGCTGGTCCCACGGGAGCAGGTAGCCCGTGTACCCGAACACCATCGTCAGGCTGATGAGGACGATACCCAGCAGCCAGTTGAGTTCGCGCGGTTCCTTGTACGCGCCCGTGAAGTAGACACGGAGCATGTGCAGGAACACGGCCGCGACCATCACCTGTGCCGACCACCGGTGGATGGACCGGAGCATGAACCCGAACTGGAGGTCCGTCATGATGAATGTGATCGAGTTGTACGCCGTGCTCGGGTCGCCGGTCTGTGCGGGGGCGTAGTAGAACCCGAGTAGGGCACCCGAGACGGCGGCGACGATGTACGCCAGCGTCGAGAACGACCCCAGCGCGTACAGCGGGTACCAGTACCAGAACTTGTTGTCCAGATCGTACTGTTCGGTGTGACTTTTCGGCATCTGCATGTTGACCTTGTAGTACAGGTTCTCGAGCAGTTCCAGGTAGTCCACGACCCGGAGCCGCTTGTCCATCCAGATGAGCGCCGTCAGGAAGGTGGCTTCCACGGGGGTCAGATCCTTCCGCTTCATCCACCCCTTGTGGTCCATCTCGTCTTTCTTTTCTAGGCTCATTGCTTATCGCTTGTAGTACGGATACACTGCGCGTTTGACTGTGTCCCATGCCCCGTCCCCGAGGGTCTCGCCGTCCACGGCGTCCTCGCTGATGTAGAGGTCCTCCCACTTCCGACGCCGCTTCTTGACGATGACGACGTCCGGCAGGAACTCCTTGCGGTACAGCGCGAGGATGAACGCCAGGTCGACGAAGATCACGGCGAGGATGCCGCCGAGGAACATGTTGCCGTATTCGCTCAGTCCCCAGCCGCTCACGAGGCCGTAGGCGAACATGAACACGAACACCACCTCCACGACCGTCAGGAGGACGATGGTGATGGCGGCGGCCGTGCTCTCGCGGGCCGGTTCGTATCGGTGAATATCGCCGTAGGTACTGCCACTCGACGACATCTACTCTCCCCTCCCGGTTCCGGTGTGCGGTGACTCGCCGTATTTCAGCACGTAGAAGCTGAATATCAGCGAGACGATGATACCGAGGATCGTCGCGGAGCCGACCCAGTGGGCCTGGATCGGCACGCCGAGTTCGTGGAGGTCGACCTCGCCGCCGCCACCGCCACCGCCGCCGCCCTCGCCGCCACCGCCGGGCATCGCGCCGACGACGACGACGCCTTTCATGCCGAGCGCACGGTGGGGCTGACAGAAGTACTTGACCACGCCCTCGGAGTCCAGCGTCTGTTCGAAGGTGAAGCCGGCTTCGGCGACGAGTTCGCTCTCGAACTCGCCGCCCTCCTCGGCGACGACGTTGTGCTGGCCGCCCTCGCCGTTCCACTCCCAGACGACGGTCGTCCCGGGGTCGACCTGGACGGCCGCCGGGTCGAACCCGAAGTTCCCGCCGTTGCCCTGGGCGCCGACGGTGATCGTCACCTCGTCCTGTCCGGTCGCGTCGGCCACCTCGCTGTAGTTGCCCACGCCGCTCATCCACCCGCCGAACGACGCCTGCGCCGTGGCTGGTGTCGCCGCGGCGGCGGCCGTTCCGGCGGCGGCGGACCCACCGGCCACTCTCAGGAAGTCCCGCCTCTTCATACGGTCGAATCTGAGGATGGAACGCGCTTAAACCCACCGACTCCCCATCGACTTCCTCACGCGCGGTCGGCGCTCGAATCGGCCGTCTCCGTGGCCGTCTCGTCCCCTTCGGTCTCCAGTGCTTCGACGTCGTCACCCAGCGGTGGCAGGAACTCCGGTCGCTCACCGTCCTCGACGCCGGCAGCGCGCAACCGACCGCGGAACTCCTCCGCTCGGAATCGATCCGAGAGGCGGGCGTTGGCGACCACCATGAACAGGAAGAGGCCGATGCCGACGAAGATCAGCGCGGTCATCGGCGCCACGAGGTCGACGTAGCCGCCCGGCGTCGGGATGGCGTCGGTGAACAGCCAGACGCCGATCAGGCCCAAGCCGACCAGAATCTGTGCGAATGCGGTGAGCTGGAGGAGGTTGTTCCCCAACTGTCCGGTTCCCTCGGGGACGTCCGCGGGGCTGGGCAGGGAGACGTCGTCGGGGGCGTCCGGCACCTCGTAGCTGTCCATCGAACACAGCGCGACGGTCGGTTTCACGTCCCGCACCACCGTCCCCTGGCCCTCGACGCTGCCGTCCGGGGAGACGATGGCGTACCCCTCGTCCGAGTAGGCGACCAGTCGCTCCTCGCCGTCCTCCTCGAACCGTTCGAGGACGGCGAACACCTCGCGGCTCTGGATGCGGCTCTCGAGGTCCTGTTCCACCCGGTCGAGTAGCTCGGGGCCGACGATCCACGTGTCCGGATCGAACGCCGCCTCCCACTCTTCGGCGCTCATCCGCGCCATGTCGCTCGGGCCGAAGTTCTCGAAGTCGTAGTTCTCCTCGACTTCGCGCCGAAGGGCGTCGACGGCGTCGCCGTCCGAGGAGCGTTGCTCCTCGCTGTGTTCGGCCGAGGCCGCCGTTTCGGCCGTCCCGTCGGTCGACGACGGTGACGAATCAGCCATTAGTCGACGTTGGGTCCACAACGGCATACGCTTTCCGACCGCGTACCGTCGGCCGTGACCGTCTCGAGAGATTCGTCAGAGTGGCGCGTCCCTTGATCGACTTGCAGCCGACAGTGCCGTCCCCGAGTCGGGCCCGTTTTAACGCCGCCCTCCTAAGCACCGACGATGGTGAGTGAGGCCATGACCGCGACGCTCGCGGGGCTGTCAGTCACCGCGAGCCTCCCGTTCTACCTCTTCGGCGCGTGGATCGTCATCGACGCCGAGACGGTGACGTGGCGCGTCCTCCTTCGGCACCTGAAGTTCATCGTCGTCGGACTGGTGCTGACGACAGTGCCCGTCGCGGGCTGGATGGTCCCTCGGCTGATGGATCAGTTCGGCGGCCTCGCCGTCCTGCACGCCGTCCTCGGCCTGCAGGCCTACGCGATGCTCGCGTTCGCGCTGACCGGTATCGTCCGCATCTTCCAGGCCAAACACGCCGCGAACCTCTATCGCGACCCGGACCAGGACGTGGATCTGGACGACCTCCACGAGAACATGAGCGCGTGGCGCGGACGCCTCCGGATCGGCGTCTTCGGCTACGTGCTCTTCTGGCTTGGCGCCTACCTGATCGGCGTCGTGCGGTACGTCCAGTTACACGTCTAGTCCCACGCCTCGCCGCTCGCCAGATCCACCTCGGCATCTAGCTTCGAGGACGGACAGACGTCCGCCAGCACGCAGTCCGCACAGTCGGGGTTGCGGGCGTCACACACCGCTCGCCCGTGGCTGATGAGCAGGTGGGTGAGCTGTTGCCAGTCCGTTTCGGGCACCACGTCCATCAGATCGTCTTCGATCCGTTCGGGCCGCTCCTCGGTCGTCAGGCCGAGGCGACGCGAGAGCCGCTGGACGTGCGTGTCGACGACGATTCCCTCCACCACGTCGTGGCCGTGCTGGAGGACGACGTTCGCCGTCTTGCGCCCGACGCCCTTCAGATCCGTCAGTTCGCTCATCGTGTCGGGCACCGCCCCGTCGTGGTCCGCGACGAGCGTCTCGCCGATGGACTTCAGATACCCCGCCTTGTTGTTGTGGAAGGTGATGCCGTAGATGTCGTCGGCGAGTTCCGATTCGTCCGCCGCGGCGTAGTCGGCCGCAGTCCGGTACTTCTCGAACAACTCTTCGGTCACCTCGTTGACCCGCTCGTCGGTACACTGCGCGGAGAGGACGACGGCGACCAGCAGTTCCAGACGAGTCGCGTACGAAAGCGAGATGGTCGCGTCGGGGTACTCGTCGTACAGTCGGTCCAGCACGGTCGCGACCTGTGCCTCCCGCGAGTCCGGTGGTGTGCCCATGGCTCGCGGTGAGGGGCGGTCCCCGTTGAGTCTGTCGACCGACACCGCTCTCAGGTTTGATTTCCGGGCCGCACGTTATTTATCCGGCCCTGTCTTTGAGTCGGCCATGGAGCTGACACGTCGGGCGCTGCTGGGGACCGCGACGGCGCTCGGTCTGACCGGCTGTCTCGGATCCGGTGACTCGAACGTCGCCTACCCCGACACCGGGACGCCGACCGACGCCGCCCTCGCCGACACGGCGCCCGATCCGGCCGCCGTCGACGAGGAGGAAGCGGTCCAGCAGACGGAGCCGTCGGTGCCGAACCGTCGGCTGGCGACGGAAGTCGGCCGCGTCTACGGGGAAATCGAGTGGTTCGCCACCGACTACGACGACGCCATCCACGCGTACCAGCGAACCCTCGGCAACACCATGGCGACCGTCGAACGCGTCCGCGACGCCGCCGAGTTCGACGCCAACAGCCTCGGTCTGGTTCGGCGCGCGACGGATCGAGCCGTCGCCACCGCGGAGGCCGAACTCGGCGGCCACTTCGGTATCCCCGGACAGATGCGCGAGGAGATCGACCGCCACGTCGCGACGACCCGCCGGTTCGCCGACCGTGGCGACCTGGACCGCGTCGACGAGGAACTCGAACGCCTCCACGACTACCTCGGCGGCATCCGAAACGATCTGTTCGTCAGGCGCGTACTCTCGGATCGACAGATCGACGCCACACTATACCGGAACCTCCACGACGGAACGCCCGACGGTGACGACGACACCGACGACGATGGCGACGACGAGGCCGACCCGGGGCTCTTCGAGGTTCATCACTCCACCGGCTACTCGGGCTACGCCTACGCCGGCCCGCGATACATCGAGCGCGACCCGTTCGACGACGCCCCGGGCGACGACGAAAACACCGGGCAGGAACTGCTCGCTCGCCAGCGGCTACAGTTCGAGCCTCCCGGTGAGGCGACGGACCGGACCGGCTTCGCCTACGTCGTGAGCTACGCAGTGCCCGACGAGGACGACCAGCCGTCGAACCTCGATCCCCTCGACTACCCCTACACGTCGCTGTTCGTCCAGCAGTACGACGACGTGTCGGCCGCGACCGACGCGGTGGAGACGCTCCTCGATACGGCGGTCAGTCAGGAGGGACGGTCCTCGTTCGGCCGCGACCGGTGGCGACGCGTCTACTACCGGGCCGACGGCGACGTGACCTACGCGTACCTGATCCAGGCCGGCCCCTTCGTCCTCGTCGCCGCGCCCTCCGAGGTGGCGTGGGAGGAACGCGTCGACTGGACTGCCCCGCTCGACCGGCTCTGGCTGTGGAGACCGTAGTGTGTCCGAGCGAAGCGCCCTCCCCTCGGCTCGTCGACAGGCCGGCCTGATCGTCGCCACCTTCGCGCTCGTGGGTGTCGCCCTCGGCATCCTCGGGTTCGTCGTCGGCGACTGGGCGCGGACCCAGTTCGTCACCGCCGCCTCCGGCACCGCTCCCGAGACGTTCGGTCCCGTCTTCCTCGCGCTCTCGACTTTTCAGACGACGGTGACGATGCTCGTCGTCGGGCCCGTCCTGGCCGCGGTTCTCGGACTGCTCTCCGGTTCCCGGTTCGCGGACCCGACTGCGGCGGCGGGCGTCGCCGCCGGCGGTGTCCTCGTCGGGTTCTTCTGTATGGCGGGGCTCGGGCTGCTCGGCCTCTCGGCGCTCTCGGGACTCGGCACCGGCCAGGTCTACTCGCTCCGCGGCGCCGTCGGTCCCCTGCTCCTCGCGGGCGCCGTCACGACGGTGACCGGCGCCGGCGCCGGCGCCCTGGGCTCGCGGTTCGTCCGCTAACCGGCAGGCATAACTGTCCGCTCCGCGCGGGATTCGATATGTACGGCGAGGCCGTCGCACTCGGTGCGGGGACGGTCCTGAACGCCCTCGCGACGGGCGTCGGATCGGCCTTCGCCCTCGACGCGGAGACGACTGCCCGAGTCGAACTCGACGACTCCGGGGTCGTCGACGGATCGATTGCCGGCGCGCCGGACGGCGACACGCGGCTCATCCGCGGCTGCGTCGAACGCGTCGTCGGCCGGTTCGGTGACGGACAGGGCGGCCACGTCCGCACCGAGAGCGACGTGCCGATGGCCGCGGGGCTGAAGAGTTCGAGCGCCGCCGCGAACGCGACGGTGCTGGCGACGCTCTCCGCGCTCGACGTCCCCGTCGGCGACGGCGCGGAGGCCGAACTCGACCGCGAGGCGGCCTGTCGCATCGGCGTCGCCGCCGCCCGCGACGCCGGTGTCACCGTCACCGGCGCGTTCGACGACGCGAGCGCCAGTATGCTCGGCGGCGTCACCGTCACCGACAACTCGGTGGACGACCTGCTCGCCCGCGAGGCGGTGGACTGGGACGCCCTCGTCTGGACGCCCGCGGAACGGGCGTTCAGCGCCGACGCCGACGTGGCACGCTGTGAGCGGGTGGCGCCGATGGCCGACCTCGTCGCCGACCTGGCGCTCGACAGCCGCTACGGCGAGGCGATGACGGTCAACGGACTCGCCTTCTCGGCGGCGCTCGGCTTCCCGACCGACCCCGCCGTCGAAGCGATGCCACACGCCGACGGCGTGTCGCTCTCGGGGACCGGCCCGAGCGTCGTCGCGGTCGGCGACCGAGCCGAACTGGAACGCGTACGCGACCACTGGAACCAACGGGAGGGAGACACATGGCTAACGACGACACGAACGGACGGCGCACGAGTGATCGAATGAGCGAGAGCGACACGACCGAAGAGATGTCGCTGGACGAACTCCGCGAGGAGATCGAGGATATCGACCGCGAGCTCGTCGAACTCATCGCCCGCCGGACGTACGTCGCGGGCACCGTCGCGCACGTCAAAGAGGTGCGAGGCTTACCGACGACCGACGAATCACAGGAGGCCCGCGTGATGGAGCGAGCGGGCGAGAACGCCGAGACGTTCGACGTGGACGCGAACTTGGTGAAGGCGATTTTCCGGCTGTTGATCGAGTTGAACAAAGTAGAGCAGCGGGAGAGTCGGTAGGACACCACCCTCACGGACATTCGCCTCGCTATCGAATCGGCCAGAGAGCGCGACCGGCCAAATTGATTTATTGTTACCACCTCTATCCAGCCATATGGGAAGTTACGCAACGCCGCCGGATTGGTCGAAGCCGACCGACGAGGACGACAAGTCGGCAGTTAAACTCGGCG
>Ga0207714_1001485_pt1 | contig 15078 bp, 18 predicted proteins | sample PonA232FremontCA_2_FD_187270 | JGI IMG/M metagenome (GOLD analysis project Ga0207714, IMG submission 187270) | Marine sediment microbial community from Fremont, CA, USA - Pond A23 Sediment 2 (SPAdes) | ecosystem: Environmental > Aquatic > Marine > Unclassified | place: USA: Fremont, California... | reverse complement strand
CGTCCCTTTCGTCAGGATCTGTTCAGCATTCTTCCCATCCGTTCCGCATGGCTTCGATTCAACGTGTCACTGCCCGCCAGATTCTTGACAGCCGCGGCACCCCCACGGTGGAGGTGGACGTCACCACCGACGAGGGTGTGCTGGGCCGGGCTGCCGTCCCCAGCGGCGCGTCGACCGGTGCGTACGAGGCGGTTGAACTACGCGACGGGGACGCCGACCGGTCGTGAGGTCGGTCGTCACGGCGGACCCCGGCCGCAGTCGTGTCTCGAAAGATACCATTGTCTGACAATAATTTATCAGGTGACGGGCCGAAGGCGGGCGTATGAAAATCGATCCTGCGGATCGGAGTACGGAGTCGGACGGAACGGCCGAGGCGACCGTCGTCGACGAGTCGGACGAGGCGGACGAAGCAACGGGCGGGACGGCGGAAGCGACCGTCGTCGACGAGTCGGACGAGGCGGCGCCCGGGAGCGCCCTCACGGGCGAGGCCGAACCGTTGACCATCGGGTTGCCCGACGGGAGCGAGAGCGTCTCGGAGGCGATCCTCTCCCACCGGCGGATGCTCACCAACCCGTCGGAGCACGGACTCGTCGCGGCGTCGGAAGCAGCGGAGGTACAGGAGACGGTCGCGGACCTCTCCGAACGGGTGCCCGAGGAGTTGGAAGACGAGTTGGCGGATTTGGAGGCGTCGGTCGAGACGTTGACGGACCACCTCGACCGCCAGGAACGGCAGATCGAGGAGCTCCGGGCGACCGTCGCGTCGCTGGCGGACATCCTCGGCGCATCGGTCGAGTTCCGGACGTTCGACGGGGACGAGGACGACGCGACCGACGCGTAACCGACCGGCGTCGGTCCACCAACCGAAAGCCACTTGCGGCGGAACGGGAAACGGGGAGTGTAGTGCGCGAGGGTGGCCGAGCCAGGCCAAAGGCGGCGGGCTTAAGACCCGCTCTCGTAGGAGTTCGGGGGTTCGAATCCCCTCCCTCGCACTGCCGCTCCGAACGACCGTGCGGAGCATGCAGTGCGCCGAGGGGAGTCGAAGCAGGGAGTGGAGCGCAGCGGAACGACCGTGGTTCGAATCCGCTTCCTCGCACCCCGTCCAACGACCGTGCAGAGCGTGCAGTGAGTCCCGTACGTCACAGACCGTCGTATCGTCGAGCCGTCGGCTCGAACCGTAAAAGCGGTAAAGCGAAAAGCGAGCGCGCGGGGAAAGAGGGTCCGCGCGCACGCTTGCCGCCCTGAATTGGTCCCCGCTGACGCTTCGGCCCTCCAGACGAAGCGTCACGTAGACAAAGCAGGGGGAGAAACTTAAGCGTGCCGCCGTCGGCAGGATGGCAGGGGTGTCGAAAGCGGCGCCGGGGCGAACGCGAGGGGCTTTTTGCCGCGCAGCGCCTGTCGCGGATATGACCGAGACATCCGGACGGGTTGCGCGGGCGTTCCGCGACCACGAGGTCTTCGAGCGCGTCGACGACGGTCGGTTCGAGGCGACGACGACGGCGTTCGATGCCGTCGTGGCAGCGTGTGAGTCAGACGGGCGGATCGACTACGAGGTGGAGGTTCGCGTACCCTCGCTCGCGGCGGCCGTCGACGGCGACATGGCGCCGGTGGTCGAGGAGGGGTGGCTGGAGACGTTCGAACTCCGCGTGACCGACGCCGATGGCGTCGTGCGCGGCGACCACGACTTCGAGCCGACTGTCGACCTCACGGCTGGTGAGGTAGTCGTCGAGTTCGCGTACACCGACATCGACGAGCGCCGCGGCGTCGAGGACGCAGCCGCCATCGTCAACTACGTCGAGGGGACGTACGTCCAAGGAATCATCCCCGGCTACGACTACGTCGACCCGGTGGCGGGGCTCGTCGAGCGGGCGCGAGGGGCGGGCGAGCGGTAAGGAGTCGACAGGCCAAAGCCAGTCGAGGTTCTACCACCGCCATGGCGACGATACTGGATTTCGCCCTGATGGCCGTCGTCTTCGCCGGCAACACGATCATCGCGGCGGTCATGACCCGCTTTTTCCGCCTCCAACTGAAGACCCGGTGGGGATCGGTCGTCTACACCGCGTTGCTGGTTCCCTTGGCCCTCGTCGTGACGACGATCGTCGCGTTCAGCCTCGGCGTCGGCGTCGACCTCGGCAGCGCGGCGGCCGTCCTCGGCCTGATGGTCGGACTCCCGACGGGGCTCGGCGTGACCATCGACGTGCTGTACGTTCCCGCGCCGGACGAGTACGAGTTGCCCGAGACGACGGGGCGTTAACGGAGTCGCTCGACGGCGGCCAGAGCCTCGTCGAGGACGGCGGCTTCGGACTGCGTGGCGTCGATACGGGTGAACCGCTCGGGGTCGTCGGCGAGGAGTCGCTCGTAGTTCTCGCGGACTGACCGGAGATAGTCGGCGCGTTCGAACTTGTTGGTGCCGCCGCTTCGCTCGGCGGCGGTTTCGGGGTCGACGTCGAGATACAGCGTCGCGTCGGGCGGGGGGGAGAACGGGTCGTGGAGGTCGCGGACGTACGCGAACGGGTCGTCGAGGTGGTCGGCGAGCGTCGCCGCCTGGTAGGCGATCCGTGAGTCGGAGTACCGGTCGGAGACGACGAACGACCCCTCGGCGAGCGCCGGGCGGATCACGCGGGAGAGGTGGTCGGCGTGGTCGGCGGCGTAGAGGAAGAGTTCGGCCAGCGGGTCGGCGTCGTCGTCGGCGATGGAGCGAGCGACGGCCTCGCCGTACCACGAGTCGGTGGGTTCGCGCGTGAACGCGGCGTCGGGGTAGCGGTCGCGAAGCGCCCGCCAGACCGTCGTCTTGCCGCTGCCGTCGAGACCCTCCAGCGTGAGGAGCATAGTGGGCATACGGGAGTGAGCGTTTAACGCTCCGGGTCTCCGACTCGCCGTTAATATTTTATTTTTGATACGAATGCGGCGTCGTCGCGCGCCGACTGACATCCGCCGTGGGAACGGTTCACAGCGCGTTAGCTTTAGGTCGATACGTGGATATGTATCGGCTATGAAGATTCTGGTAACTGGCGGCAGCGGGTTCGTCGGCGGGCACCTGTGCCGCGAACTGAAATCGCGTGGGCACTCGGTGACGGCGCTCTCGCGGCGGCCGAGTGAGGGCGACCTACCCGGCGGCGTCGAGAAGGCGATGGGCGACGTGACGGCGTACGACTCGCTACTGGAACCGATGCGAGGGATGGACGCCGTCGTCAACTTGGTCGCGCTGTCGCCGCTGTTCAAGCCCTCGGGCGGCGACAAGATGCACGACCGGGTCCACCGACAGGGCACGCAGAACGTCGTCGACGCGGCGGAGGAGACGGGCGTAGAGAAGATCCTCCAGATGAGTGCGCTGGGCGCCGATCCGGACGGCGCGACGGCGTACATCCGGGCGAAGGGAGAGGCCGAAGAGATCGTCGAGTCGTCGTCGCTGCGCTACGTCATCTTCCGCCCGTCCGTGATCTTCGGCGACGGCGGCGAGTTCGTCTCGTTCACGAAGAAACTCGCGCCGCCGTATCTCACCCCTCTACCGGGCGGCGGGAAGACCCGATTCCAGCCCATCTGGATCGGCGATCTGGTCCCGATGCTCGCCGACGGGGTCGAGGACGACGACTACGAGGGCGACATCTACGAGATCGGCGGCCCGGAGAAGCGCACGCTCGCGGACATCGCGCGCCTCGTCCACGGGAGCGAGGGGCGTCCGGCGACGGTCGTCCCCGTCCCGATGGCACTCGCCAAGATCGGCCTGTCGGTGCTGGGATCGCTTCCCGGCGCCCCGATGGGTGCCGATCAGTACCGGTCGCTCCAGTTCGACAACACGACCGCACACAACGACGTGGAGGCCTTCGGCGTCGACGAGACGGCCCTGACGACGCTCGGTGACTACCTCGGCGAGCGCTGACGGACGGCAGACGCCCGTCCGACGGGACCGGATCGACGCTCGTCCCGTCGCAGTCCGCCGATTCTGTCGCCGAAACCGCCCGCTGGTCGAGCAATCGCCCACAAGGTTTATGTCCGTTTTGCGCTTGGGTTCTTCCCAATGAAGAGGGGTCTGAAACTATGAAACTGGCCATGATCGGCTTTGGACAGGCCGGTGGAAAGGTCGTCGACAAGTTCCTCGAGTACGATCAGCGGACGGGGAGCGAAATCGTCCGTGCGGCCGTCGCGGTCAACACGGCCAAAGCCGACCTGATGGGGCTGGAACGCATCCCACAGGAACAGCGCGTGCTCATCGGCCAATCCCGCGTGAAGGGACACGGCGTGGGCGCGGACAACGAACTCGGCGCCGAAGTCGCCGAGGAGGACATCGGCGAGGTTCAGGGTGCCATCGACGGCATCCCCGTCCACGAGGTCGACGCCTTCCTCATCGTCGCCGGCCTCGGTGGCGGCACCGGGAGCGGCGGCGCGCCCGTCCTCGCGAAACACCTCAAGCGCATCTACACCGAACCCGTCTACGGACTGGGCATCCTCCCCGGCAGCGACGAGGGGGGTATCTACACGCTCAACGCCGCCCGCTCGTTCCAGACGCTCGTCAACGAGGTGGACAACCTCCTCGTGTTCGACAACGACGCCTGGCGCCAGACCGGCGAGTCCGTCCAGAGCGGTTACGACGAGATCAACGAGGAGATCGTCAAGCGGTTCGGCATCCTGTTCGGCGCCGGCGAGGTCCGACAGGGGCAGGAAGTCGCCGAGTCCGTCGTCGACAGCTCCGAGATCATCAACACGCTCTCCGGCGGCGGCGTCTCCACCGTCGGCTACGCCCGCGAGACGGTCGAACGCAAGGGAAAGTCCGGTGGCCTGCTCTCGAAGCTCACGGGCAACGACGAATCGATCGAAGACCAACTCGACTCCGCCAACACCACCAACCGCATCACCAGCCTCGTCCGCAAGGCTGCCCTCGGTCGCCTCACCCTCCCCTGCGAAATCGACGGCACGGAGCGTGCCCTTCTCGTGATGGCCGGCCCCTCCGCCTACCTGAACCGGAAAGGCATCGAGCGCGGCCGCAAGTGGCTGGAAGAGCAGACCGGCAGCATGGAGGTCCGCGGCGGCGACTACCCCATCAACAACAGCGACTTCGTCGCCTCTGCCATCCTGCTCTCCGGCGTCACGAACGTCCCCCGCATCAAGGAGCTCCAGCAGGTCGCCATCGAAGCACAGGACAACATCAACGAGATCCGCGAAGAGAGCGAAGCTAATCTCCAGAATCTAGTCGAAGATGACGAGGACGAACTCGAATCGCTCTTCTAGGGTCGTTCTCGCCACCATCGTTGTTCTGCTCGCCGCGACCGTCCCGGCGGCAGCAGTCTCCACCACTGGCGAGGACGTCCCGGAGGAAGGGCAGGTCGGCACGCAGGTATCGGCGACGATCACCCTCGACGAACTGTATCGGAACCCCCAGAGCGAGCAGTGGCAGCTCTCGGGGACGACCGAACTGACTGACGTCTCTTGGACGGTCGTCTTCTACGACCAGACCGGCTCGCAGGTGGAACTGGTCGAGCCCACCGGCCAGTCCTTCTCGGGGATCGACATCGCGGCGAGTACCGGCACTGCGGAGGTCGAGGTTCGGCTGACAGGGACCGTCCCCGACGTCGAGTCGTACAGCTACGATCCGGCACAGCGGTTCACGATGATGGAGCTCACCCGCGGACAGTCCGGCGGCGCGAGTAGCACCATCGGCACGTGGGAGAGCCACCACTACACCGAGCGAAGCGACACAGCCCGACGGGCCATCGACGATGCCGGGGCGGCCATCGAGGAGGCCCGCGCCGCCGGCGCGAACCCCTCGGACGCGCAGGCGAACTACGACGACGCCATCGCGGCGTACGAGGACGGCAGCTTCGACGTGGCGACCAATCTCGCCAACCGCGCGGCCGATCAGGCGAATCAGGCCCAACAGTCCAGTCAGACCCAGCGGACGATCATCTACGCCGTTGGTGGCCTGGTCGTTCTCGCGCTCCTCGTGGGCGGCGTTCTCTACTGGCGCTCCCAGCAGGGTCCCGAGGACCCGCTCGGCTAGGTCGCCAGTCGAGCCGTCGATCATCGGAAAACTATCTATACGCACCGACGACACTCACGATAGAGATGCGAATCCTCGTCCCGTTCGAGGCGGCCGATCCGAAGACGCGCCTCGACGTGGTACTCGACGCCGACGAACGCGACGGCGTGGCGCGGGCGATGCTCCGTGACGTCCTCCGCGCCTGCCTCAACGCCGGCCACGACCCCGAAGTCGTGGCGACGGCGCCCGTCGAGGTGGACGACGCGCCGGTGACCGTCGACGACCGCCCACTCTCCGCGGCGGTGAACGCCCGCCTCGGGGGGACGGCGCCGCTCGGCGTCGTCGTCGCGGACCTCGCGCTCGCGACGCCGGAGGCCGTCGACTGCCTCGTCGACGCCGCGGCGGACGCCGACGTCGCCATCGCGCCGGGTCGTGGCGGGGGAACCAACGGCCTGGTGATCGACCATCGGGACTTCCGCGTCGACTTCCACGGCGCCTCCTACCGCGATCACGTCGCCGCCGCCCGCGACGTCGATGCCGACCTCGCTGTCGTCGACTCGATGCGACTGTCGACCGACGTGGACGAACCGGCCGACATCGTGGAAGTCCTGCTCCACGGCGAGGGCGAGGCGGCGGCGTGGCTCGGGGAGCGGTTCGAACTCGACGCGGGCGAGGGACGAGTCGGGGTCGACCGCGTGGGGTGAGGTTTTTCACCGTCCGGCGCGGAGCCAGGATCATGTCACGGGCGCCGGAGGAAGATGACGAACGGGTCGCCCCCGAGGCCCTCGTCGACGACGACGCGGCCGACGCCCTCCTCGACGTGACGCCCGACGACGTGGCGTCCGCTCCCGAACTCGCCTTCGCACGGAACGTCTTCCTGCCGCTGACGACCGCCTGCCGGTACACCTGCACCTACTGCAGCTTCTACGACGTCCCCGGCGAGGCGACGCTCATGCCCCCCGAGGCGGTCCGAGAGCAGTTGCAGATCGGCGCCGACGCCGGCTGTACCGAGGCGCTCTTTACCTTCGGCGACGCGCCCGACGAGCGATACACGACGATCCACGGCCAACTCGACGACTGGGGGTACGAGAACGTCCTCGACTACCTCTACGACGCCTGCGAGACGGCGCTCGATATCGGGCTGTTGCCACACAGTAACCCCGGCGACCTGCGGCGAGACGAGCTGGAGCGGCTGGCCGAGGTCAACGCCAGCATGGGCGTGATGCTGGAGACGACGGCGGACGTGGGCGCGCACTCGGGCGGCCGGCAGAAGACGCCCGAGCGCCGACTGGGGACGATTCGGGCAGCGGGCGAGGCGGGCGTTCCCTTCACCACCGGGATTCTGGTCGGCATCGGAGAGAGCCGTCGGGACCGCGCGGAGAGCCTGCTGGCCATCGGCGAACTCCACGACCGCTACGACCACGTCCAAGAGGTGATCGTCCAGAACGTCGTCCCCAACGAGCGCTCGGACTTCGAACGACCGAACGTCGAGACGATGCGGGAGACGACGGCGATGGCGCGGGCCGCCCTGCCCGACGAGGTGTCGATACAGGTGCCGCCGAACCTCTCGCCGACGCGGGAGTTGCTCGACTGCGGCGTCGACGACCTGGGCGGCGTCTCGCCGGTGACGGACGACTACATCAACCCCGACTACGCGTGGCCGGCGCTGGACGAACTGGAGTCGATCGCGTCCGAGGCGGGCGTCCCAATCCGGGAACGGCTCCCGACCCAGGGGCGGTATCTCCCCGACCCGTTCCGGCGGTCCGACGTCGAGGGCGCATCGGGGACGTGGCTCCGGCCGGAGATTCGAGAGGCGCTCGGCGCGGACGACGAGGCCGGACGGCGGTATCGCGCCGTCTCGGACACATCGTAAGGCTCACCGGCGACGGCGAACGTCGATACGTCGATGAACCGCCGCGACGCACTCGAACGGCTGGCCGTGGCTGGGAGCGTCGCGCTCGCCGGCTGTGCGTCCAGTCGGTTCGGGTCGGGGACGGTGCTCGGGCGAGTCGACGTCATCAACGCTTCGTTCGTTCCGAACCGAATCCGCCTCATGATCGAGCGCGGCGACGAGACGCTGTTCGACCGCACGATCGGACTCTCGGCGATCGACGCCGGGGACCGTGGGGCGTCGGCGGTCGTCGAGCCGTCGTGGTCGTCGCGGCGAGCACGGTACACGGTCCGGGCGCTCCACGTCGGCGACGACGGCGACCGGGAGTCCAGCGGGCAGGAGTACACGTTCACCCGCGACGACTACACCGCCCACTACGGGGACGACCACGAGGACCCGGGATGTGTCGCCGCCGTCGTCACGGTCGGACGTCGAAGCGACCCCGAGAACGGACCGATCGGAATCGGTCCGACGGACGTGACGACTCCCTGTGAGTGACGGTCACAGGAGCCGCTCTTCGAGGCCGGGCAACCGCTTGCGGACGAGCGTGTAGGCGCCGCCGACGAGGATGAATGCGAGGGCGACGCGGCCGACGGTCGGGCCGAACAGGACCAGCCCCGGCGACATGCCGATGACGGTGAGCAGGTAGTCCTCCAGGGCACCGTCGTAGCGCACCCAGTAGCGCGGGCGGAGCCACCGGCTCCGGGAGTGGAGGTAGACCGCCTCGGCGGACGTACGCTCCCACGGCCGGGGTTCCGTGCCGGCGCCGAAGGCGTCGCTGACGGAGTGGATGGCCGCCGAGAGGAGGAAGTACGCGACGGCGACCGTGAGGGCAGAGGGGGCGAGAACGGCGGTGGCGAGGGCCGGAATCGCACCCACCCAGTAGTAGTCGGGGAAGTGGAGCGTCCGGCGGTGGACGCCGACGAACAGATCGAGGTCGGGGAAGACGCCGCCGGCGATGGCGGCGAGGGCGCCGACGGCGGCCAGATCGGGGGCGAGGATGGCCAGCGGCATCGCGAGCAAGAGTCCGACCGCCGCGTGGGTGGTCGCCATCATCGTCAGTCGTCCGCCGCGGGAGAGGAGGGAGGCGACCGGTCGAGCATCGGCGTCCCGTCGGCACGGGGGCCGAGTCGAGGACCGTAGGGGGCGTCGTCGAGGGCGATGGGCCGGCGGCGCTCGTAGTCCGTCGACCGCTCGACCGGTCGACGGCCGATGGCGGTCACCATCTCGACGTAGTCGGCGACGGAGCGGAACTCGCCGTAGTCGCCGCCGGCGCGCTTGGTTATCTCTTCGGACAGCAGGGTCCCCATGAAGTCGTTGGCGCCACAGGAGAGCGTCTTCAACGACTTCTCGTCGCCGAACTTCACCCACGAGGTCTGAAGGTTCTCGATGTTGTCGAGGAAGAGCCGAGAGACGGCGATCATGAGTTCGTCCTCGGCGTCGGTGGCGCCGCCCGAGACGAGGCCGCGGTCGTAGAGCGGCGTCCGCTGGTGGACGAACGAGAGGGGGACGAACTCGGTGATCCCGCCGGTTCGGTCCTGCAGGTCGCGCACCCGCTTCAGGTGCATGGCACGGTGCATCTCGTTCTCGACGTGGCCGTACATGATCGTCGCGGTGACGGGAAGGCCGGCGGCCATCGCACCCTCCATGGCGTCGAGCCACTCACCCGTGTCCATCTTCCCCGGACAGATCACGTCGCGCACCTCGTCGACCAGAATCTCCGCGGCGGTGCCGGGCGCGCTGTCGAGGCCGGCCGAACGCAGGCGTCGGTACACGGCCTCGTAGGACCAGTCGGTGCCGCGGCGGGCGTGGTACGCCTCCTCGGGTGTCACGGAGTGGACGTGGACGCCGTCGACGGACATGGCGCGGATCTGTTCGGCGTAGGTGCCCGGCGAGGTGGTGTAGGCCTCGGGAGAACGGTAGTTCAGGCGGTCGGGGTCCGCGGCGGATTCGAGCAGTTCACGATGCTCGGCGTCGAGGGCGAACGCGGGGTGGAGACCGCTGACCGAGCACACCTCCGAGATGCCCAGTTCGACCGCGTCGGCGACCGCCCGGCGCGACTCGGCCGGCGTCTTGGTGAAGCCGCCGTGATCGTCGGGGGCGTCGACCTCGAACGCCGACGCGCGATCCTTGAAGTTACAGAAGAGACAGCCCGTGTCACAGGCCGTCGTGACGTTGTTGTTGAGGTTGACGACGAACGTCACGTCGTCGCCGACCATCTCCGCGCGTCGGTGATCGGCCGCCTCCAGCACCCGCTCCTTCCGGATGGGGTCGATCCCCGCCAGATCCGTCCCGGTCGTCAGGAGTTCGACCCCGTCGTCGACGGTGAGGCGGTGGCCGTCCCGCGCCTTCGCGAGCGCGTTCTCGAACGACTGGTCGGTTTCGGGGACGTACTCGAAATCGAGGTCCCCGCCCGCCGCGTCGGCGTCACTCATCGTGGAATCACAGACGCCGGAAGCTAATAGGGGTTATCGTCGCCGGCGCCGCGTGTCAAAAGACCCATACCAATCGGTGCCGACGCCACGGGTATGCACGCGCGGGTCCCGCGGCTGGTCGAACGCGCCTACGAGCGGCTCCTCCGACGCGATATCGACGGCACCCCCGACCACGTCGCCGTCATTCAGGACGGCAACCGCCGATACGCCCGCGAGCGCGGCGACGGCGCCGCCGACGGCCACCGCGAGGGCGCCCGAACGACCGAACAGGTGCTCCGCTGGTGCCAGGACCTCGGCATCGAGGAACTCACGCTCTATGCCTTCTCGACCGAGAACTTCGAGCGCCCGCCTGCGGAGCGCGACCACCTGTTCGACCTCATCGAGTCGAAGCTGCGGTCGTTCGCCGACAAGGAAGAAGTCCACGAGAACGAGGTGTGTATCCGCGCGCTCGGCGAGGTGGACCGACTTCCGGAACGCGTCCGCGACGCCGTCGCGTACGCCGAGGACCGGACGGCGGACTACGACCGCTTCCGCCTGAACGTCGCGCTGGCGTACGGCGGCCGGGCGGAGCTGCTGGGCGCCGCCCGCGAGACGCTGCAGTCGGTCGCGGCCGGCGACCTCGACCCGGCGGCCGTGGATGCCGCGGAGATCGAACGCCGCCTCTACGCTCGCCCCGTCCGGGACGTCGATCTCATCGTGCGGACGGGCGGCGACGAGCGGACGAGCAACTTCCTGCCGTGGCACGCCAACGGCAACGAGGCCGCCGTCTTCTTCTGTGCGCCGTACTGGCCAGAGTTCTCGAAGATCGACTTCCTCCGGGCGATCCGCACCTACGAGTCCCGTGCGGCGTCGTGGCGTCACACCCGGCGGGAGCGGGCGGCGGCCCTGGTTCGGGCCGTCGCGGGGTCCTCGCTCGTCGAGACGCGGGAGGTGATCGGCCGCCTGCGCGAACAGCTCCCCCACGCCGGCACCGACGAACTGACGGCCGAACTCGACCACGGGGACGTCGGGACGACCGAGTAGCCCGAAGACGCCGAGAAGCTTTGTATCGCCCGGCCGTGGCGTCGGTATGCTCCAGGTCGCACTCCAGACGGTCACGTCGACGCCGATGCCGACGCCCGTCGTCGGCCCGGAGGGCCTCGCCGCCTACTGGCCCCTCGTCCATCGGGCGGTGTGGTTCGTCGCCGGCTTCGCCGCCGTCACGCTCGTCGGGTGGTTCGTGGGCGAACCCCTGATCGCGCGGTTCGTCCGCCGGCGCAACAGAAACAACCCGACGATTCAAGAGGCCGTCTCCCGGTACGTCCGCCTGTTCGTCCTCGTCGTCGCCTTCTTCGTCGCCGCGGGCATCGCGGGCTACGGCCGGTTCGTCGGCGATTCGGCGCTCGTCGTCGCGGCCGGGACGCTCGCCATCGGCGTCGCCGGGCAGACGGTCATCGGCTCGCTCGTCAGCGGCGTCGTCCTCGTCGTCGATCCCGAGTTCAACGTCGGCAACTACATCGAGTGGGCGGAGCGCCAGGGGACCGTCCAGTCCATCACGCTCCGGGTGACCCGAGTCCTGACGCCCGACGGCGAACTCGTCACGGTGCCGAACACGCTCCTGACTGGACAGGCGATCACCCGACCGTACGGTCGGGGGCGGCGACGCATCGTCGAACACGTCGGCGTCGCCTACGAGACGGACGTGGCGGCGGCGCTCGATCACCTCACGGCGGCGACGGACGCCGTCGACGACATCGTGGCCGAACCGACGCCGAAGGCGTACGTCGACGACTTCGGCTCCGACGCGGTGGTGCTGCGCGTCCACTACTGGATCGAGGACCCGCGTCGGCGGGACATCTTCGCGATCCGCTCGGCGTACGCCCGGACGGTCAAGGAGCGACTGGAGGCGGCCGGGATCACGATCAATCCGGCGTCGAAACGGGAACTCCTGGGTCGGATCGGCGTCGACGACGGTGCCGTCGACACCGGTGGGGCCGACGGCCGCGCCGACTAGTCGTCGCGCGCCACCGTCGCCAGCAGGAGCCGTTTCATGCCGTGCCGAAGCAACCCGCCCGCCGCCGGCTGTGAGATGTCGAGTTCGGCCGCCACCTCCGCGAGCGTCGCCTCGCGTGGCTCCTCGAAGGAGTCCGCCTCCAGGGCGGTCAGGAGCGCCTCGCGCTGGGCGGCGGTGAGGTCGACCGCGCCCTCGACCGGGCCGGCGTAGTCGTTGACGCGTCGCAGTCGAATGTCGACGCCGTGGGCGTCGGCGAAGGCAAAGAGCCGGGCCAGTCGGTCGCGGTCGGGGAGCCAGACGGTCATCGTCCAACCCGTCCCGTCGTTCTCGATGTCGAGGGCGAGGCCGTTCGCCCGCGTAATCTCGGGCGAGAAGAGGATCGCCCGATCCGTGTAGGCGACGCGGTAGAGCCGTCCCTCGTCGAACGTCGTGACGGGGTCGAACTCGGCGACGGTCGGGTCGGCGGAAAGCGCCGCGTCGAGGCGCTCGAACGAGTCCGAACGGACGACGAAGTGGTGGTGGCCGGATTCGGCGTCGGTGCCGGCCTCGCGGACGGGATGGATGGTCGCACTCCGGTCACGGGCCGCCGTCTCGGTCAGCGCGAGGTCGGGGTGCTGGACGCCGAGGACGGCTGTCACCCCGCTCCCGCTTTCGCTCTCATAGTGTTTATTGTAACTGTTTACCGGTGGTTCGCCAGAACGGGTCGGCGAACCACCGGTACTGACTTACAATGATCACTATCAGTCATCCGCCGGCGCCTCCGTCCGTCGCGGGCCGACGCGACGGAGTCGGTCGGTCACGGCGCGTTCGACCGCCGGCGACGCGAGGACGACGCTCGCGAGGATCGCCGTGCCGCCGGCGGCGACGGCCGGCGTGAGCGGTTCGTCGAGGAGCGCTACCCCGAGGACGACGGTTGTCAGCGGTTCGCTCGTGCTGACGATGCTGGCCGTGCTCGCGGGGATGCGAGCCAGGCCGGCGGTGAAGAGGAGCATCGGCAGGAGCGTCCCAACGACGGTGATGCCGGCGATCAGGCGCCAGTGTGCCGGCGTCGACGGCGTCGAGAGCGTGCCGGTCACGACGCCGTACAGCAGGACGGCGACGGTCACGCCGAGGAAGACGTAGGCCGCGTGTACGGACGGCGACACCGTCTCGACCGCGACGCGCGAGCCCACCGAGTAGACGGTGTACGCGAGCGACGCGACGCCGACGAGGACGAGCCCCGGGAGGCCCAAGGCCGTCCCGCCGCCCGCGACGAGGGCGACGCCGCCGAGGGCCGCACACAGTGCGAGCGCCTTCGGCACCGTCACCGGTTCGTCAAGGGCGAGCGCCGAGGCGAGCGTCACCTGCACGGGGTAGGTGAAGAGCACGAGCGTCGCGATGCCGGCCGAGAGCCACGCCAGACTCTCGAAGTACGTGATCGACATGAGACCGTACACGAACCCGAGACCGAGTTCGGCGGCGAGCGTTCGGCGGCCGAGTCGGATCGGGACGCCGCGGCGGGCGAGATACGCCCAGAGAATCGCGCTGGCGGCGAGAAAGCGGGCGGCGAGAAGCGTCGCCGTCGACAGTTCGGCGGCGCGGGCGAGTTCGCCGAAGATGCCGAGCGTCCCGAACAGCGCCGCGCCAGCGACGACGAGGGCGACGCCGGTGCCCGCTTTCTCGACGTCGTCGTGCCCGCGTTCCATACGTGACCCGAGCGTCGCCGGGGACAACTACCTGCCGGATATGAGTGTAACCCATTTAAGTGAGAAGACGAGTTGTCGGCGAGTGGGACGGCGTCAGCGCCCGAACCGCCGGCGGTACACCGGCGATATTTGGCCTATCGGCCGAATCGCCGCTGCCGGTTCTGGTAATCCAGCACCGCGCGGAGATAGTCCCGTTTGCGTACGTCCCGCCAGTTCACGTCGGTGAAGTAGAGCTCGGAGTAGACGGACTGCCAGATCATGAAATCGGAGAGCCGTTCGGCGCCGGTCTTGATCAGGAGGTCGGGTTCGTCGGGGAAGACGAGGCGACGCTCCACGTCGGCCTCGTCGACGTCCGCGGGGTCGAGTTCCCCGGCGTCCACCTCCTCGGCGAGCGAGCGGACGGCGGCGGCGAACTCCCCCTTCCCACCGAGTCCGACGTTCACCTGGACGGGTGCGGTGACGGGGTCGGTGTCGTCGGGGGCGCGGACGGCGACGGGGCGAGAGGCGTCGATGTCCCGCAGTTCGCGTACCAGCGTCGGCACCACTGCCTCGTCGAGGACGCTCACCGAGACGGTGGCGCGGTCGGCGCCGTAGTCGAAGACCCAGTCGAGGACGCGTTCGAGGCGGTCGTACGCCCCCTGTTCCAGCAGGTCCCGCTCGGTGAGGACGATGGCGACGTGTGCCGGCGGGTCGGCGGGGTGGAGACGCTGTCTGAGCGCGAGATAGCGGTCGTACAGGCCCACGTCCGATGCAGGCGGCACGGGCGCAAAAACGCACGGATTCGAGGAACCCGATGACGTAATCGGGGCGTGTCGGGACCGTTAAGTGGCCGTCCGAGGTAGCGGAGGATGTGACGTCCACCCTTCGTCGGGCCGGAGGGTTCGCGGCGGTCGGGACGCTCGCGCTCGCCGCCCCCGAACTCGGGCGGGCGGCCGCCGCGCCCTTCGCCGTCGTGGCGCTCCTCGCCGCGTTCGTCGTCGACGAGGGGCCGGTGTTCGAACTCTTCGCCCGGCCCCAGGACCGGCGCGACGGCCGACTCAACGGCCTCGCCGGGTTCGCTCTCGCCGCGACGGGGCTCGCCGTCCTCGCCACCGCGCCCCGGG
>Ga0207714_1001484_pt1 | contig 15079 bp, 17 predicted proteins | sample PonA232FremontCA_2_FD_187270 | JGI IMG/M metagenome (GOLD analysis project Ga0207714, IMG submission 187270) | Marine sediment microbial community from Fremont, CA, USA - Pond A23 Sediment 2 (SPAdes) | ecosystem: Environmental > Aquatic > Marine > Unclassified | place: USA: Fremont, California... | reverse complement strand
CTAAACTGAGCGATGACCATTTTGATCAGTTCATTGTTGGAGCGTGTCATAGAAAACCTCCCAAGGGAGGCCGCAGCGTTTGAAAACTGTGTCCAGCAGTACAACGCTCTGCAAGACGTAGCTTCGGTAGACGACTTCTTGAATGTCGCGGCTACCGAAACGGCGGTGTTCAGATAAGGATGAATAGTGAGGCGGTGTGTTTTCTGAGTGCTCTATGCCCGAAAACACACGCCTCAGCGGTAGTATCGACCAGATCAACTTAGCGTTTGTTGAACGAGAAGCGACACCGCGACTGCTGATGAAGCTCGGTATTCAATTGCATCTGGCCGGATTATCGCTTTCGAATACAGTTTCGATTCTTGAGGTATTCGGTGTCGAGCGAGCACGATCTACCGTCCATAATTGGGTTCACAAAGCCGATCTACAGCCAGAGTCTGGTCAATGTCCGGATCACGTTGCGGTTGATGAAACCGTGATCCGACTCAACGACGAGCAATACTGGCTGTACGCCGCTGTCGATCCAGAAACAAACGAATTACTCCATACAAAGCTTGAGCCGACAACAAACAAGGTGATCGCTCACGCGTTCTTTGCCGAGCTCCACGAGAAACATGACCTCGAGGACGCTGTGTTTCTCATCGACGGATCGCTTTCGCTGAAAGATGCCTGCTCTCGACACGGCCTTGATTTCAGATACGCCAAACACGGAAATCGGAATAGCGTCGAACGTATCTTTCGTGAGGTAAAACGACGTACCTCTTCGTTCTCAAACTGTTTCAGCAACGCCGAAGCAGAGACAGCCGACGACTGGCTCCAATCGTTCGCCTTCGCATGGAATCAACTAATCTGAACACTACCTTTGTTGACCAGGCAACACCGTTATACCCGATGACATGGTACAGGGGCTCGTGTTATCGAGACTACGCCAGCGGGTGGAGGCCCGGTTCGGGAACGGCGAGCCGGAACAGAACGGCGGGCGACCGGAGCCGCGGGAACGTGAGACGGGGTCGCTGATCCACACCTGCCCGGAGTGCGGGGAAGTCTACCTGAGTGAGGGGCCACGGACCTGCTCGACGTGTGACCGGGAGACAGTTGCCACACAGGCAAACGAGTAGCCGCCGCGCTGGCCGGCGGCAACGGCGAGGCCGGAGACCGGCCGGCTTAAGAGTCAGGCCGGCACAGTCGGGGTATGGACGCCACGACGATCCACGTGTGTCTGAACGTCTCGGACGCCGACCGCCTCGCCGACTGGTACGTCGAGAACCTTGGCTTCGAACACTCCTGGGAGTTTACCACCGCGGACGGCAATGGACGGAACGTCTACGTCGCCGACGGGAGCGGTTTCGAACTCCAGCTCTCGGATACGGAGGCCGAAGACGAGTTCGAGCAGGGGACCGCCTGGGACCACGTCGCCGTCGGCGTCGAGGACGTCGACGCCGCCTTCGAGGCCATCGACCACCACGGCGTCGTGAAGGAGCCCGGCGACCAGCCCGAGGCGGGAGCCCGCACCGCCTTCGTCGAGGACCCGGACGGACACGTCGTCGAACTGGTCGAACCCCTGGAGTAGCCCCCGTACACCGGCCCGCAACGGTTCGGCCGCCCGGCCCGGGCCCGAAATGACTATTGAGGTCTGGCTACACGCCAGCACATGGCCGACAGGACCCGGTTCGGTGCGGAGCGCGTCAACGACGTCTACCGCCGCGGCATGCTCGACGGCGAGACGCCCGACTTCCCGGTCTCATACGAGGACCTCCGGGCCGCCGCACACGATGCTATGTCCGGGGAGGGCGTCGCGTACGTCCACGGCGGCGCGGGCAGCGACGAGACGTTCGAGCGCGGCATGGACTTTTCGGACTGGCGGATCGTCCCCCGGATGCTCCGCGGAGTCGCGGAGCGGGACCTCTCTACGGAGCTGCTCGGCACCGAACTCGACTATCCGCTGATGTTGACACCCCTCGGGGTACAGACGCTCCTCCACGAGGAAGGCGAACTCGGGACTGCCGAGGGTGCAGCCGAGCTGGACGTCCCGCTGTGTCTCAGTTCGCTGTCCTCGACACCGATGGAGGAGGTCGCGGAGGCGCTCGGTGACACGCCGAAGTTCTTCCAGTTCTACTGGTCATCGAGCGACGCCATCGCCAAGAGTTTTCTCTCCCGGGCCGAGGACGCCGGCTACGACGCAGTCGTCGTTACGGTCGACGCCCCTATCCTCGGCTGGCGCGAGCGTCTCATCGAACGCGGCTACTACCCGTTTCTCGAGGGCGAGGGTGTCGGTAACTACTTCTCGGACCCCGAGTTCCGTTCCCAGCTCGACGAGCCGCCCGAGGAGAATCCCGAAGCCGCCGTCGAACACTTCCTCGACATCTTCGGTGACGCCAGCTTGACGTGGGACGACCTCTCCTTCGTCTTCGACAACACGGAGCTGCCGGTGCTCATCAAGGGCGTGCTCGACCCGCGGGACGCACGGCTCGCGGTCGACCACGGAGCGGACGCGGTCGGGGTCTCCACACACGGCGGCAGACAGGTCGACGGGTCGGTGACCGCCATCGAGGCGCTCCCCGAGGTCGTCGACGAGGTCGGCGGCGAGGTGTCGGTCACCTTCGACAGCGGCGTTCGGCGCGGCGCGGACATGTTCAAGGCGCTCGCGCTCGGTGCCGACACCGTCCTGCTGGGTCGGCCCTACGCTTACGGGCTGGCTGTGGGCGGAGCGAACGGGGTGCGCACGGTGTGTGAGAACCTCCTCGCGGAGTTCGACCTGACGATGGGGCTGGCCGGCCACGACGCCGTCTCGGAGATCGACCGCGACGCCGTGAGGCACGCCTCGGAGTTCGAGCCGCGACGCTGACGGCCGTTTTCAGCCAAAAAATCGCGATGGTCGTAGCGACTTACTCGAACAGCTCGGTGACCGTCGCGTACTCGTCTGCGGCCTTGTCCCAGTTGACGACCTCGAAGAAGGCGTCGATGAAGTCCCCGCGGGCCGGTCCGTAGTCGTAGTAGTAGGAGTGCTCCCAGACGTCAAGCGCCAGGATGGGGTGTGCACCCCAGAGCGCGCCCTGGTCGTGCTTGTCGACGGGGACGTTGCGGAGCTGCTTGGCCACGGGGTCGTACAGGAGCAGCGCCCACCCGCCGGCAGCGGACGCAGCGGCCTCGAAGTCGCCCTTCCAGCCCTCGTAGGAGCCGAAGTCCTCCTCGATGCGGTCGGCGAGGTCGCCGTCGGGTTCGCCGCCGCCGTCGGGGTGCATGTTCTCCCAGAACAGCGTGTGGAGATAGTGGCCACAGCCATTATGAGTGACGTTACCCTGCGCGGCGGCACTCGAGGAGAAGTCGCCTTCCTCGCGGTTCTCGGCCAGCGTCTCCTCGGCGGACGCGAGGCCGTTCACGTACCCCTGGTGGTGGGTGTCGTGGTGCCACGTGAGTACCTGCTCGGAGATGTGTGGCTCGAGGGCGTCGTAGTCGTACGGTAGCGGCGGCAGTTCGGGCTCGGATAGTTCTGGCATGGTTGTACCCTCCGGTAGCTACTGATGGACGGACGAGGGTTAAAGATTGAGGAGTCGGCCACCTGGGTAGGTGGTCGGTGTCCGGCGCTGCCGTCCCAGTTCAGTCGTCCGCCCGCTCTGTTCCGCGGCTCACTCCGGTCACCGCTCCACTACGAGAGACGACTCCTTCCCTGGCGCTCAGTCGTCGCCCCTCGCTCGCTCGAACATCGCCAGCGCCGCCTCGCGGCGCTCGCTGTGGTCGACGATAGGGTGGGGGTACTCCGGCGCGTGCATCTCCCGGGTTCCGGGGTCGAGTTCGTGCCAGGAGTGGATGGCGTCCGCGGGCACGCCCTCCAGTTCGGGGACGTACTCCCTGATGTACGCCGCGTCGGGGTCGTACCGCTCGCCCTGGGTCATCGGATTGAAGATCCGGAAGTACGGCTGGGCGTCCGTACCGGTCGAGGCGGCCCACTGCCAGCCGCCGTTGTCGTTCGCGGTGTCGTGGTCGACCAGCTTCTCGCGGAACCAGGCGTACCCCTCCCGCCAGTCGACCAGCAGGTCTTTTGTCAGAAAGGAGGCGACGATCATGCGGACGCGGTTGTGCATCCACGCCTCCGCGCGGAGCTGTCGCATCCCGGCGTCGACAATGGGGTAGCCCGTCCGGCCGTCCTTCCAGGCCTGCAGCGCCTCGGGCTCCTCGCGCCACGCGATATCCCGCTCGTAGCTCTTGTAGTTCGAGTCGACGACCTCGGGGTTGGCCCACAGCACCTGGGTGTAGAACTCCCGCCAGGCGAGCTGGTCGAGGAATTCGGTGACGCTCTCGCGTGCGTCCCCGTCGGGGGCGTCGGCCCGGGCGCGGTCGACCCGCTCGTAGACCTCCCGGACCCCGATGGTCCCGTACTTCAGGTGAGCGGAGAGCCGCGAAGTGGCCTCGTCTGCGGGGTAGTCCCGGCGCTCCCCGTACCGGTATGCGGGCCCCTCGCAGAACCGCTCCAGCAGGTCCCTGGCGACCGCGGTGCCCGCCGCCGGCACGTCGGCCTCCGGCTTCTCGAAGCCGAGGTCGGCAAGCGTCGGGAGCGGGTCGCCCTCCACGTCGGCCAGGTCGCCGCCGTCCGGTGGCTCGACGGGGTCGGCTTTCGGCCGGTCGTGCCACTTCTTCGAGAAGTAGGTGAACACGGCGTAGGGGTCGCCCTTGTTCGTGGTGATCGACCCGGGCTCGTGGTGGACGGCGTCGTGGACTGCCTCCCGGTCGACGCCGGCTTCGTCCAGCGCCTGCCGGACCGCAGCATCGCGGCGGCGGGCAAGCCCGGAGTAGTCGCGGTTCCAGGTGACCAGGTCGGCGTCGTATTCGTCGGCGAGCGCTGGAACGACCTCGACGGGGTTCCCCCGCGCGATGAGTAGCTCGCCGCCCCGCTCGCGGTAGGCCGCCCGCAGCGCGTCGAGCGCGTCGAGCATGAACGCGACCCGGGGCGGCGCGCCGTGTTCCAGCACTGTGGGGTCGAAGACGAAGACGGGAACGGCGGTGTCCTCGGCGGCGCGGGAGAGCCCGCGGTTGTCGGCCACCCGGAGGTCCCGGCGGTGCCAGTGGAGGCGCATACGTCCACGACGGGCCCGGTCCACTTCAAGCGGCGGGGCAATCGGTTTGGGACGCCGTGTGACGAGAACGCCCGAAAGTGCGCCTCCGGGGAGCTGGTGTACTGACCGCCGGTGCACTGATATGGGGCCGGTGACTCGACACCACAACATGGACGCGGGCGGCGACCCGTACATCGAGGTCGACGGCGCGACGGTCGACGAGCGCGACGTCGAAGCCCTGCGGGGGATCGACGAGTACGGCTCGATGTACCGGGCGGCCGAGGAACTGGGGCGCTCCTACGCCCGGATCCAGCAGCGGGTCACCGAACTCGAGGAGACGGTCGGACCGCTGGTGGTCAGCGAGCGCGGCGGCGCGGGCGGGGGCGGAAGCACGCTCACGCCGAACGCGCGCGAGCTTCTGGCCCGCTTCGACCGTCTCCGTGCGGAGTTTTCGGGGCTCGCCCGGGCCGAGGAGTCCGTCGTCTCGGGGCGGGTCGTCGACCGCGGCGAGCGGCTGGGGACCGTCGAGACGCCGGCGGGGATGTTGCGGGCGCTGGTGCCCGCCGAGGCCGAGACGGTTCAGGTCGGGGTCCGCTCGGACGCGGTGAGTCTGCTCGCCCCCGACGACGCCCCGCAGCCGGCGGGGACGAGCGCCCGCAACCGGTTCGAGGGGACGGTCGCGGCCCTCGACCGGGAGGGGGACCTGGCGCGGGTCGCCGTCGACGTCGGCGGGGAGACGACCCTCCGGGCGCTGATCACGGGAGCAAGCGTCGACCGCCTCGACCTGGCCGAGGGCGACCGGGTCGTCGCCTCGTTCAAGGCGACGGCAACCCGCGCGGCGCCGGCCCCGGAAACCGGGACCGGGGCGGACGAAGACAAGTCCTGAGCGTCAGCCCTCGCGCCACCTGGAGAGCAGGCCGCCGACGCCGACGGCGTAGGCGGTCAGAAAGGCCACGAACCACGCCTGACCGACGCCCTCGCCGGCCGCCAGGTCGCCGGCGTACAGCCCGACACCCAGCAGGCCGAGCGCAAGCGCCAGGGTCAGCGAGATGGGGTTTGGCTCGTTCAGCAGGGCACACAGCCGGCCGCGGACGCTCGTCTGTGACATACACGCACCGTTGGGGGCGACCCATTTCAAAAACCCAGGGCGGTCGCGCAGTCGGCAACCCGGCAAAAAGTTGAAATACTGGAGCGAGCGCGGAGACCGGCCGACCTTTATTCGCGGGCCCGTTCGCCCAGGTATGGACGAGGATCTGGAAGCGCGGGTGGAGGCCGTCGCGGAGGAGAACGCCCTCTACAACGCGCTCAAACACGGAAGCGACGCCCAGGTCGACGCCATCCTCGGGCCGATGATGGGCGAGCACCCCGACTTCCGCGAGCACGGCGGGGAGGTCCCCGGCGTCGTCGCCCCGGTCGTCAAGCGGGTCAACGCGATGAGCGAGGCCGAGAAACGGGAGCGCCTGGCGGAGCTCGCGCCGGAGCGACTGGAGGAACTGGAGTCGGAGGACGAAGGCGAGGAGCACCCGCTGCCGGACCTGCCGAACGTCGAGGACGGCGTCCGGATGCGGGTCGCCCCCAACCCCAACACCCCCTGGCACGTCGGCCACGCCCGGATGGCCGCTGTCGTGGGCACCTACAAAGAGCGGTACGGTGGGGAGTTCGTCTGCCGCTTCGACGACACCGACCCCGAGACCAAACGGCCGGACCTCGACGCCTACGATGCGATCCTCGACGCCATCGATTACCTGGGGTTCGAGCCCGACGAGGTAGTCCGAGCCAGCGACCGCGTCGAGACCTACTACGACCACGCCCGCAAGCTGGTCGAGGCTGGCGGGGCCTACACCTGCGAGTGCCCCCAGGGGCACTTCTCGGAGCTGAAAAACAGCGGCCAGGCCTGCGACCACCGGGACAAGCCCCCCGAGGAGAGCCGCGAGGAGTTCGAGGCGATGGTCGACGGCGAGTACGACAGCGGCGAGATCGTCCTCCGAGTGCGGACGGACATCGAGCACAAGAACCCCGCGCTGCGGGACTGGGTGGCGTTCCGGATGGTCGACACTCCCCACCCCCGCGAGGAAGCGAGCGAGTACCGCTGCTGGCCGATGCTGGATTTCCAGAGCGGGGTCGACGACCACCTGCTCGGCGTCAGCCACATCATCCGGGGGATCGACCTCCAGGACTCCGCGAAGCGGCAGGGCTTTCTCTACGACTACTTCGGCTGGGAGTACCCCGAGGTCGTCCACTGGGGCCACGTCCAGGTCGACGAGTACGACGTCCCCCTCTCCTCCTCGACCATCCAGGAGTACATCGCCGAGGGCCGGCTGGACGGGTGGGACGACCCCCGAGCGCCCACGGTCGCGAGCCTCCGCCGCCGGGGCATCGAGGGCGAGGCCATCGTCCGCGCGATGGTCGACCTGGGCACCTCGACCTCGAACGTCGACCTCGCGATGTCGAACGTCTACGCCCACAACCGCGAACTGATCGACGACAACACCGACCGCGCGTTCCTCGTACGGGACGACCCCGAGGCCGGCGGCGGCGCGGTCGAGCGGCAGGTGCTCGGCGGTCCCGCGGCTGGCGAGCCACCGGTCCACCCCGACCACGACGACCGCGTGAGCCGGTACATCCCCGTCGTCGACAGCGTGCTCGTCGAGGGCGACGACCTGCCCGGCCACGGCGAGCGTGCCTGGCTGAAAGGCTACGGCTGTGTCAGACACACCCGCGACGCCTTCGAGTACGTCGACGCGGACATCTCGGTCGTCCGCGAGGAGGGCGTCGACGTGGTCCACTGGGTGCCTGCGGAAGCCAACGTCCCCACCCGGATGCGGACGATGGAGGGGGACCTCTCGGGGTTCGCCGAACCGGGCGTGCTGGAGTACGATGTCGGGGACCGCCTGCAGTTCGAACGCGTCGGCTTCGTTCGCCTGGACGAGGTCGACGGCACGGGAACCGTCGCCTACTACGCCCACCCCTGAGCTGGGGAGACTCCCGGCGGCAGGGGCGACGGCTGCCGGTTCGGTCAAAGCTTTAAGTTCAGCCGCTGCCTGATGTCAGATACCAATGGCCATTGATCCCGAATTCGAGGAGACCTACGAGGAAGTCGAGCGCCACGAGGGACACCGCGTCTGGACGCAGGACGGCGAGGACCCGACCGACGAGGTCCAGGGAATTCACGGGACGCACGTGGCCGTGGACTTCGACCTCTGTATCGCCGACGGGGCGTGTCTGGAGGACTGTCCCGTCGACGTCTTCGAGTGGGTGGACACGCCCGGCCATCCCGAAAGCGAAATCAAGGCCGACCCGACCCACGAGGACCAGTGTATCGACTGCATGCTCTGTGTCGACGTCTGCCCGGTCGACGCTATCGACGTCGACCCCTCGCGGGCCGGCCGGATATAAAACGCGCACGCTGACCGGCGGACCCGAGGCGCGCGCGTCGCTGTTCCGTCGCTTTGGTCCCCGGTTTGCGGGCTGCGCCGGCTCCCCGGGGCGACGGTAGCCGGGCTCTACCCGAACTGACTCCGCCAGGCCGCCACGCTACTCCCGACCGTCGAGCCGTGGCTCTCCCCGCCCTGGCCGGCGAATCGCCCCACTGCTGGCAGTTCTGTGACGTGTATCGTAAAGCTTAGAAGGTGCTGGGTGTGGTTCTCACACACGGTAAAGAATGTCAATCAGAAGCGTCGTACTGACGAAAGGCGTGCCGGATTTCAGAGAGGGGCAGGTGTCCTTCGACGAGGACGGACATCTGGAACGGGGGAAGACACCGACGGTGATGAACCCCAACGACAAGCACGCGCTGCGTGCTGCCCTCCAGACGAAGGTGCGCCACAGTGGTACAGTGTCGCTGATGAGTATGGGCCCGCCCGGCTACGCGGAGGTCTTACAGGAGGGGATGCGGGACGTCTACGCCGACGACCTCTATCTCCTCTCGGACCGCGAAATGGGCGCGGCCGACACGTGGGCGACGGCGATGACCGTCACCACGGGGCTGGAACACCTCGAGGAGGAACCGGACCTGGTGTTTGCGGGCTTCAAGACCGCCGATGGGGAGACCGGCCACACCGGCCCCCAGACCAACTGGTGTATCGACATCAACGAGGGGATGACCGACCGACCGCTGATCACCCACGTCATCGCGCTGGACATCGACGAGGAGGCGGGCACGGTGCGCGCGAAACGCCTCGTCGAGGGTGACATCTCCGAGATCGAGACCATCGAGGCCGAGTTGCCCGCGTTCATCGTCGCGGACCCCGAGTTCGAGGCCAGCTACCGGAAGGCCGAACACCGGCTCCGGCACAAGGACTTCCGGGAGCAGACCCAGCAGCGGGCCGCCGAGTTCGGCGAGTACCTCGCCGACGACGCGGACAGGGAGATGACCGACTTCGAGCACTTCACCATGTGGAACCAGGAGGACCTGAATCTCGACCCCGACTTCATCGGGCTGGACGGCTCGCCGACCATCGTCGCGGGCGTCGACCCGATCCCGAAAGCGCCCTCCGAACGGGAGGCGACGATGGTCGACCCCGACGACGCCGAGGGGATGGGCGACGTGCTCGAGGAGATGGAGCCGTACGTGGCAGGTGACTGACCATGCCGGAAATCGACCCCACCGAACACGAGATCGCCGACCTCGGACCGAAGATCAAGGACATCGACGACGAGCAGGAACTCGAGGAGATGCTGGCCATGGAGAAAGGCGGCGAGGGGCGCGCCCCCGTCGTCACGCTCATCGAGGACCGCCTCGAGAAGATGGCCGGCGACGACGAGGACGAACAGGACCCAGGCGAGGTCGACCTGACGGAGCTGACCATCGCCGACATCGCCAACATGGTCCGGGACGTCGAGGAGGTCGACGCGCTGGAGGACCTGCTGGAGCGGGAGAAAGAGGGCAAGGACCGGAAGGGCGCCAAAGAGCAGATCGAGAGCCGCATCCAGTCCATCGAGGGCAGCGACGGCGAGGAGGAGACGGAAGTCGAGTACGTCCCCCCCGAGGAGAAGCATCCCGACCTCGACCATCCGACCGCTGACAAGCAGTACGTCGAGGGGACCGTCGGCGGCGAGTACCGCGACATGTGGGTCTACTGCGAGACCCAGCGCGGCGAGCTGATCGACGTCTCCCGGGAGATGCTCGGCAAGGCCCGGGAGCTGATGGACCTCTATAACGCCGACCCCGAAGACGCCACGGAGGACGACCCCTCCGGGCGGTACGGCGGCGACGAGAACGGTGAGCCCGAGGAGGTCGTCGCGGTGATCATCGGCGACGAGGTCGAGGGGCTGACCGAGGAGGCGGTCGCCTACGGCGCCGACCGCGTGGTCTACCACGAAGACGAACGGCTCGAGCGGTTCCGGCACAAGCCCTACACCGAGATCTTCGTCAACATGTGCCGGGACTGGGAGGCCGACTGGCGGGACTACCACGAGCCGCGCTACACCGTCTTCCCGGCGACGAACAACGGCCGGGACCTCTCGGCGCTCGTGCAGGGGGAACTGGACTCCGGGCTGGCCTCGGACTGTTCGGGGCTGTACATCCAGGAGGCGATGATCTCCAATCCGGCGAAGACCGGTACGCCCGGCGACTCCAAGGAGTTCGAACGGATCCTCCACATGAAGCGGCCGGACTTCTCCGGGTTCGAGTACTCCACCATCCTCTGTATCGACAAGCCCCACCGCGATTTCCACCCGCAGGGGGCCTCCGTCATCCCGGGTGCCTTCGAGGTACCGGAGCCCGACTACGAGCGCGAGGGCGAGGTCGTCGAACACGACCTCGACTTGCCCGACGACTGGTTCCAGGTGGAGGTGACCGACTACGACCGGCTCGACGAGGGGGTCGACCTCACGGGCAACGACGTCGTCGTCGCCATGGGCCGGGGGATCGGCGAGAACCCCACCGAGGGGATCGAGCTCGGCCTGGAGCTGACCGACCAGTTCGGGGAGGCCGACATGGGGCTCTCGCGGGGTGTCATCACCGCCTCCTACCAGTTCGACGGCCACGTCGAGCAGTATATCACCGAAGAACGCCAGATCGGCGAGTCCGGCCAGGTCGTCGAACCCGACCTCTATATCGCCGCGGGCATCTCCGGGGCGGTCCAGCACAAGGTCGGCATGGATGAGTCCGACACGATCGTCGCGATCAACGAGGAGCCCGACGCGGACATCCGGGACTTCTCGGATTACTACATCCAGGGTGACCTCTTCGAGGTGATCCCCCGGCTGGTGGAGGCGATAGAGGCCGGCGAGTTCGCCGAGGCGGTCGCAGAGGTGAGCGATGACTGACGAACACTACGAGGCGGTCGTCGTCGGGGCCGGTCCCGGCGGCGCGGCCGCGGCGGCCTCGCTGGCCGAGCGCGGCGTCGAGACGCTGGTCCTCGAGCGGGGCGTCGACGCGGGCTCGAAGAACGTCTCCGGCGGGCTGATCTACGCCGAGGAGTCCGCCCCCTACACGATCGACGACTTCTTTCCCGAGGTGAGGGGGGCGGCGACCGAGCGGGCGGTCGACGAGCACTACATCCACAACGTGGCCGGCAAGAAGGTCAAGACCTTCGACCTCGAGGGAGTCCACCAGCACGACACCGAGTGGTGTGACGCCGTCCTCCGGCGGAAGATGGACTCCTGGCTGGCCGAGCGGGTCCACGAGAAGACCCGCGAGACCGGCGGCGGCCTCCTCACGGGCGTCCGCGTCAACGGGCTGCTCCGGGAGGGTGGCGAGATCGTCGGCGTCACCTGCGACGAACTCGACCCGATCCGGGCGGACCTGGTCGTCGCCGCGGACGGGGTCAACTCCGAACTCGCCAGGGACGCCGGCCTGATGGACTGGGACGAGCCCGAGGAGTGGTTCCAGGGCGTCAAGGCCGTCGTCGAGATGGACCGCGAGGACATCAACGAGCGCTTTGGCCTCGACGACGACGAAGGCGTGGCCCACCTGTTCTCAGGCGACCTCTTCGACGGCGTCCGGGGCGGGGGCTTTCTCTACACCAACGAGGAGTCGCTGTCGATCGGGACGGTCTTTCACCTCGACTCGATCGCCGAGGAGCGCGCCGAGCCCCACGAACTGCTCGACGGCCTGCTGACCCATCCGCTGATGGACCAGTGGCTCCAGGGCGAGTACGAGGAGCGGGAGTACTCGGCGAAGCTCGTGCCCGACTCGAAAAAGGTGGCCCACCCCTCGCCACACCAGGGCCGGCTCGTGCTCGTGGGCGACGCGGCCGGCCAGATGCAGGCCCAAGGGCCGATCATCAAGGGGATGAACCACGCGGTCACCGCCGGCGGGCTGGTCGGCGAGGCCTTCACCGAGGCGAAAAGCCGCAACGACCCCGGCGCAGTCGGCGACCTCTACGAGCAGAAACTCCGCTCGGAGGGGGTCCTGAAGAAGCTGCGCCCGCGGCGGTACCGCTGGACCCGCTCGCTCACCGAGAACGGCCTCCTGAACAGGGTCCAGAGCGGGCTGGTCAAGTCGCCGGTCGGAACCGCGGGGATCAAGCTGTTCGGCGGGCTCGTCGAGCGCGCGTTCAACTCGCCGTTCGTGCTCGGGATGATTCCCGACACCCGCTTCTCCTACGTCGACGTCCCGACGAAGATCGGGGAAACGCTGGGAACGCGCGTCGACGCCGACAACGACGTCGAACCGCCGGAGCTTGACGACCGCATCGGCGACCTGACCTACAACGTCGACGACCCCCACATCGAGCTCCAGGACAACAGCTTCGCCGCCAGCGGGACCGCCGTGACCGCTTGCCCGGTCAGCGCGAAGGACTTCGGCGGGGGCTGTTACCGCGAGGAGACCGTCAAGTCCAACGGCCACGAGGAACGGGTGGTGAGCCTGGACACCCAGCCCTGCGTCGAGTGTGGCACCTGTGCGGTCGTCGCGGACACGAAGTGGGAACATCCGCCCGGCGCGAAGGGCGTCGAGTTCAAGCAAGGATGAGTTCGGCACGGGCCCGCTTCACCGAGCGGATCCACGACCTCGCGGCCGAGGCCGAGCGGGACCGCGAGGCCTTCGAGCCCCCGGCCGACCCGCCCGACGAGGAGGCCGCGATGGCCTACCTCCGGGAGGGGGCCGGCCCCGCAGTCTCGCTGTTCGTCGAGGCCCGGACCGGCCAGCACATGGTCCACTTCCCGCCCGAGGAGTACCACGCTCTGGAAGGGGCGATGAACCAGTGGTTCGAACTCTACGCCGCCTGCTACGGCGTCGAGATGGAGGCCGAGTTCGCCCTGCGGGAGGCCGCGGACCTGCTGCTGGACACCCGCAACATCGGGGACGTCGCCCAGCTGCTGACGCACGTCCCGGAACGGCGGTAGCACACCCCCTCCAGTTGCTGGCCCCTTCCTCCGACCGTTCCCCCCTTTCGAGACGTCCGTAGCCACCGCATACTTCCGGACAACCGTTAAATACCGGGACGTGATACCAACCCACATGGAGCTAACGGAGACACTCGAGTTCGACCACGACGACCGGGAGGACATCTACGAGTACATCGAGTCACACGGTGCGAGCCGACCGAAGCAGGTCCGGCAGTCGCTGAACATGGGCGAGCGGCCCTTCGGCCACCACGCGGCTATCCTCAAGCGGGACGGGGTGTTGGAGGAGGCCGACGGGAGACTCCGGATCGCCTTCGAGGCGGGCACCGAGGAGGAGTTCGAGGCCGAGGACGTCGAGTTCGCCATCCGCCAGGCCCGCGAGGAGGACCTGACGGGGCTGGTCGGCGCGATCCGGCAGGCCATCGGCGGCGGCGCGTACGTCGACGCGGAGACGGTCGCCGACGTCGTCGACAGCGAGGGCGTCCTGCTCCGGCACAACGAGCTTGAATCGCGCATCTTCTTCGTCGCCACCGTCGACGGCGAGGTAGTGGGGTGGGTCCATCTCAAACACCCCGAAAGCGAGAAACTCGCCCACACCGCCGAACTGACCGTCGGCGTCCTCGAGGAGTACCGGGGCAACAGCATCGGCAGCCAGCTGCTCGAGCGGGGGCTGGAGTGGGCCCAATCCGAGGGCTTCGAGCGGATCTACAACTCCCTTCCCTCGACCAACGAGGCCGCCGTCGACTTCCTCAAGGGGCGGGGCTGGGATGTCGAGGCCGTCCGCGAGGGTCACTACAAGCTCGACGGCGAGTACATCGACGAGGTGATGATGGCCAGGGTACTCTAGGCCGCCCCGTCGGGCAGTTCGTCGTCAGCGGTTTCCAGCGCGTCCGCGACGACCCCGTCCTGCCGGCTCTCGACGCGCGCGTGGGCCGCGCACACGGCTCTGTTCTCCGTCCAGGGGATGTGCAACTCGAAGCTCGCCTCCCGGGCACAGTCCTCCTGGGTACACTCCATACTGCTCCTTTCGTGTGCACGGTTTACAAGCGTTTCCGGTGCGCGGACGGTCGCGTTTAGTTAGGCAGTCGTGGCGCCAGAGGTGTTGAGAACAGCAAGAAAGCCCCCAGAGGCTCGCAGGCTGCGGCTCGCTTCGCTCCTCACTGCGTTGCGGTGTCTGCTCACGGCGGCTTCGCCGCCGTTCGCACGGGCCGAGGCGGCTCCGCCGTGGTCCGAGAGACGGCGTAGCCGTCTCTCGTCATCTGCTCACGGCAGCGGAGCTGCCGTTCGCAAGATTCGTGGGACTTCGTCCCGCGCTCATCACGAAAGACCGCTCTGCGGTCTTTCGAACGACCTCGCGGCTTACATCGTCTCGCTCGTCGAGCGCGAGGTCGGCGGCGCCGACCTCGTCATGCCGCGACGGCGAAGCCGTCGCGCGTCCGACCCCTTTCAGTCCCGCCCAGTCTGGACAGCCGAGTCGGGCGGGACTGAAAGGGGCGGGCGTCTGGACGACGGTCGGAAATCGCAGCGCGATTTCCGAGCATATCAGAAATCTTCAATTTCTGAAGACGGCGGAGGACGCAAGGACCGCAGTGAGTGCAACGAACGAGGACCGCAGCGAGGTCTCCGCGAGTGTAACGAGCGGAGGCTCGGCAGACGAACGGAGTGAGTCTGCCGGTGCCCCCGAGTCCAGACGTCCGGGGGCTTTCTTGCTGGAGTGAGTCCCGTCTCTGCTAAACTAA
>Ga0207714_1001483_pt1 | contig 15085 bp, 12 predicted proteins | sample PonA232FremontCA_2_FD_187270 | JGI IMG/M metagenome (GOLD analysis project Ga0207714, IMG submission 187270) | Marine sediment microbial community from Fremont, CA, USA - Pond A23 Sediment 2 (SPAdes) | ecosystem: Environmental > Aquatic > Marine > Unclassified | place: USA: Fremont, California... | reverse complement strand
CGAGAAGAAATACCTAAGAGCGTGGCACTGCCTTGTGCAGTCGATGCGACTGGAGGAGTACTGGGGAATCGGGCCCAAGACCCGAGACCTCCTGGCCGAGAATCTCGGGGTCGAGGCCGCGCTCGAAGCGATCGAGACGGCCGACGTCCGTGCGCTGACCGATGCCGGACTCCCCCGGGGGCGGGCGACACGTATTCTGCGACACGCCCACGGTGGCGAAGCGATGGACGTACTGGCGACGCGGGACGCCCGCCAGGTGTACAAACAGCTGCTCGATATCGTCAGCAGCTACGCAGTCACGGCCGACGCGGGCGACCGGATCCGGATCCTGACGCCGCTGTCAGACCGTGCGGCGATGGCCGACCGGCTCGAAGACGTCCGGATCGCCCGGGAAACCTGGACGGAACTCTCCGAGGAGGAGCAGGCTGCCGTGATGGAGGCATTCGAGAACTACGACGAGTCCGAACGAGACAAACGGGCCGCAGTGCAGGCGGCACTCGATCTGCAGGACATCGGGGTGGATTCGGGTGTGTTCGCACCGCTTGGCAACCTCGACGAATCGGAGTTGCGCGAGGCCGTCGCCGCACTGACTGGGCTGCGGGGCGAGGGGAGCCGGGTCGGCGAGGGTGCCGACGGCAGACTCGACGAACTCCGCGACCAGCTCGGACGGGTCGAGGACATGAGCGCAACCCCGGAATCTCTCGTCGAGGAGGTTCAGGCTGGCGCTCGCGGCACTGACCAGCTCCGTGAGGCCCTCGCCCGCGAGATTGCGAACGAGACGGGGGTCGACCTCGGGCGAGTCAGAGAGGCGATGGTGACCGAGGCAGTCGATGCACGCGCGTTCGCGGGTGAGACACTCCGGGGACTGGCCGACGCGCTCCGCGAGGATGTCGAAACGCGCGAACAGGAGGTTGCGGCGGAGTACGAGGAGATACTGGACGAAGCGAGCGCGGCGATCGATCAGGCCGTCACGGCAGTCGACGATATCGCACTGTCGGTCTCACTGGCCAGATTTGCGACCACGTTCGATCTGGTCGAACCCACGTTCAGCGACGAGCAGGTGGCCGGCGTCGTCGACGCGCGAAACCTGTTTCTGGAGGACGGCGGGCAGTCGGTCCAGCCGATCACCTACGCCGTCGGCACCCACTCGCTTTCAGTCCCCGGGGCAACCGTTCCACCACAGGGCGACCGCGTCGCAGTACTGACGGGTGCGAACAGCGGCGGGAAAACGACACTGCTCGAAACGCTGGCGCAGGTTCAGCTCCTGGCCCAGATGGGGCTGCCGGTGCCAGCCGACAGCGCCGAGCTACAGGTCGTCGAGTCGATCGTCTTCCACCGCCGGCACGCGAGCTTCAACGCGGGTGTGCTGGAGTCGACGCTCCGGTCTGTGGTTCCGCCACTGTCCGATCCCGGTCGAACGCTGATGCTCGTCGACGAGTTCGAGGCGATCACAGAGCCCGGCAGTGCTGCAGACTTGCTCCACGGACTCGTGACGCTCACTGTCGACAAGGAGGCACTGGGTGTGTTCGTCACACATCTCGCAGACGATCTGGAACCACTTCCGGAGGAGGCCCGCGTCGACGGCATCTTCGCCGAAGGGCTGACCCAGGATCTCGAACTGAAAGTCGACTACCAGCCACGCTTCGAGACGGTCGGTCGGTCGACGCCGGAGTTCATCGTCTCTCGACTCGTCGCGGATGCCAGCGACCGGCGCGAGCGGGCCGGCTACGAGACGCTCGCAGAGGCCGTCGGCGAGCAGGCCGTCCAGCGGACCCTCGTCGACGCGAAGTGGACCGAGTGAGAGAGTGCTGATCGCACGGTGTGAGGTTTATTCCTGTCCGGAACTAATCGGCAGATATGGTCACTGTCAGCGAGACGATCCGGATAGACCGACCGGTCGAGGCGGTCTTCGAGTATCTCGACGATCCACGGAATCACGTCGAAATTACGCCGAGTCTCGCCGAGGTCCGAAACATCGAACCGCTAGAAAACGGCGGCAAGCGCGTCGAGCACACGTACAAGATGGCGGGCATCGGTCTCGACGGCGAACTCGTCGAGCAGACTCACGTGGAAAACGAACGGCTCCACTTCGAGATGCGAGGGAGCCTCTCGGGAGAGATCGATATCAGCCTCGAACCTGTCGACGGTGGGACAGAAGTGCGCTACAGCGCCGAGTACGACCTCCCGGGCCGCGTGCTCTCTGAAGTCGCGAAACCCTTTGTCAGGCGGTACAACGAACGGGAACTGTCGACGACACTCGAAAACCTGAAGACGCGGCTCGAATCCGAGGCCACACACTGACCGGGCTGGCACAAGCTACTATGTGAGTGGCGTCCAACCGCCAGTATGGAGAAGTACGTCCGCTGGTTTGCGGGCCTGGACCAGTACCAGCAGTTGTTGCTCGCCTCTGGCTTCTTTTTCGGGATCGCAGCGTTCGGGACGGCCGCTGCGACGGACAACCCCGTCTTTCTGGCAGTGGCTGTGTTCTGGTTCGTCGTTGCACCCGCGGCTGTCTGGCTCGTCGATTCCCGCGACGGCGAGGAGTGATAGTGATTGTTGCGAGTCTGTACCGCCGTACCAAAGCAAACTGTTTGTTAGACGCCGTGAGACGCCGAAATCTGTGACGTGGGCCGAAAAATAACCGCAACAATCACTATGAGAGAACAGCGACTCCCTCAGGCAGTCCGATCGATGAGGCTCCGGATCGATCCCGACTCCGACGCATCTTCGACGATCGTTTCGGTGACGTGCTCACCGCTCAGCAGACACATCGGGACGCCGATTCCCGGATTCGTGTCGCCGCCGACGTAGTAGAGTCGGTCGACGCCGGGAGCACGGTGTGAGGGACGCAGCGGCCCGGTCTGGAACAGCGTGTGCGCCATCCCGAGGGCAGTTCCCTGCGGCTTGTTGAACTGGTCGCGGTACTCCGAGACACAGAGCTCGCGCTCGAAGGCGATCCGACCCCGGAGGTCGGTATCGGCGTGTTCGGCGAGCGAATCGAGTAGCTTCGCCCGCATCCGGTCGCGTGCCTCCTCGCTGTCTGCGAGGCCGGGCGCGATCGGAACGAGCGCCACGACTGTCTCGTACCCCATCGGCGCAGCAGTCGGATCGGTCTTCGACGGGACGTTCACGTAGTAGGATGGCTCGGCGGGCCACTGCTGCGTCTCGAAAATCGACTCGAAGTGGTCGTCCCACTCCGGCGGCAAGACCAGCGTGTGATGTTCGAGTTCGGGGAGCTCGCCCTCGACGCCGAGATACAGCATGTACGCAGAGGGTGCGTAGGTGCGATCTTCCCAGTAACCCTCGTCGCGGTCGTGTACCGCCGGGGAGAGCAACTCCTGTTCGACGTGCGCTGCCGGCGCGTTACAGACTACACGGTCGTGACTCACCGTCGCTGTCGTGGTCTGTACGGTCACGCCGTCGGCGACTGGCTGCAGCCCGGTCACTTCGGTTTCGGTCCGTATCTCCGCCCCAGCGTCGCGAGCGACAGCGGCGATGGCCTCGACGACGGCGTACATTCCGCCCTGGGGGTAGTAGACACCGAGTTCGAGATCGACGTGGCTCATCAGGTTGTACAGCGCGGGTGTGTTGTGCGGGGCACCACCGAGAAAGACGAGCGTGAACTGGAGGATCTGCTGGAGTTTCGGATGGTCGACGTACTCGGCGACGTGATCCTCCATCGTCCCCAGCAGTGAGAGTCCACGGGCAGACCGCAACACGTCCAGCGAGAGATAATCCCGGAGGCGGGATCGGTTCGGGATCACGAACCGGTTCATCCCGATCTCGTAGGTTTCGGCCGACTGTTCCAGGTAGGACTCCAGCGCCGCCCCCGCGCCAGTTTCGTAGGATTCGAAGATATCGATTACCTCGCTGGTTTCTGCCGGAATGGCCACACTGTCACCGTCGGTCCACAGAATGCGGTACTGCGGATCCAGCCGTTCGAGTTCGAAGAAGTCGGTCGGTTCGTAGCCGAAGTTCCCGAAAAACCGCTCGAAGAGACCGGGCATGAGATACCACGATGGCCCGGTATCGAACCGGAACCCATCTTCCTCAATGACACCCGCGACGCCGCCAACCTGTGGCTGCTTTTCGTAGACGGTCACGTCGGCGCCCTCGTCCGCGAGGTACGCCGCCGCAGTCAGTCCGCCGAAGCCAGCACCGACGATACCGATCGACTCGCCAGCCAGGTGGTTCGAACACATATGCGTGGGTTAGGATTCGACAGCCGAGAACGGCAAGCCGGGATATACAGGTGGTTGAAAAGCACGCGCGAGCCAGTCGGCGGACCGGGCAGGAGGGCAGAGCTGAAACGGCAGGCGATCACGGGACGTACCAGATCCCACGTGATCGGTCGAGCCACTGCCCGACGACGACGTGTGGCATCGCGACGAGACAGACGAAGATCGTATAGAAGGCGACGAGTCCGGCACGCAGACCGGCATTCGCGAGCGGATTCGGAGCCAGCCACCACAGCAGGGCAGCGAGCAACCCGGTCGCGAGCGCGCCGACGATGAACGCCCCCCAGACGACGACGAAGGGGAGGCCCTCTTCTGTGTCCGGTTGGTCACGATGGACCTGTACACTCCGACCGGACTGGCGCAGCGAGTACCAGAGTGGGAAGTAGAGCCCGATCGAGACCACGACGGGCACGACAGCGAAATAGAGGATCAGAAGCACTGTTTCGGCGGCGTCACGCCCCCAGGAGCGACTCCAGGGTGCGGAGAGAAAGCCCCAGCCGAGGTGCGTGACGGCAGCGAGAGCGTACCCGCCCAGCAGGATCGGAGTCCCGAACTCGATCCTGCCGATCAGAAGCGGGACAGCTCCCGGATCGAAGATACTGACCATCAGCGCCGAGAAGGAGATGTAGGTATCCTGCCAGAGCCACAGCGGAACGATCATGACCGCGCCGCCGCGGACGACCGCCGCGAGTGCTCGCTGGGGGCGTGACTGCAGGTGTGCCGTCCCGACCAGTGCGTCCATGACGTGGAGATCCCCGTGTCCACCCTTGGCGACAGCAGTCGAAAACGCGACTGCGAGCGCGAGCACTGGGGCGAGGAAAAACAGGGCGATGAAGCTACCCACAGCGAACAGATAGAGTCCGACGTACCGCAACCCGAATGGAAAGCCACGATAGCGGAGATTCGAGAGATGCTCGAACCCGCCGTGTGGGAGATTGAGCGCGATCATTCCGACCAGATAGACGGAAAGCTGGATATCGAGAGACGGCACGTTCCCGAGCAACGTCGCTGTGCCGAACCCGGCTGTCAGCACGAGCAATGCGAGCCGGGAGCCGTACACGGTGAGCTGTTCGATCGACCAGTCCAGCCGCTCGCCAGCCGTCTGCGTTCGCGTGCCCATACACGAATACAGGGAAAACAGAGAGTTAGTTCGCAGACCCAGCTATTGCGGGTTTTTTTAATAGCCGTGGCGCTCGTCAGATGCTGTCTGAAAGACACCGGGTGACAGTACAGTAGGAGCAACAGAAGATGAGGAGAGACGACGCGCAAAAGACTAGTCAGCGCCAGCAACCATCGATTTGGCAGTCTGTTTCTCGTCCTGTTTCGTCAGGGTGAGACTGATTCCGGAGTCGCCGTCGACGGTGAGCGAGATGTGTTCGATCTGGAGGATATACTCGCTTGTGTGCTGGCCGGAGTTGGAGAGACGGATGCGCTCCTCGAGCAGTCCCACTTCGGTGAGCGCGTCCAGTTTTCGGTAGGCCGTCGAGAGCGGGAGGTCACAGCGGTCGGACAGTTCACTCGCAGAGTAGGCCTCCTCGCTTGTCTCCTCGATGATTGCCCGGCAATCGGGGTCCTCCAGCGTTCCGAGCAGCTGTTCGATATCCATCTCGGCGGAAAGTTCAGTTTCAGTGTCGCTTCCTGGCCCGACACGCCGGCCAGCCATCGATGGGTGACTCATACCTCTATATCTGGGTTGCCCCACAACCAGTGCTCACCACAGATATGGAGGGAGTTTTAAATACGACCTGCAGAGGCCCGTCGAGAGAGCGCCGTGTGCCCGATTCGAGAGTGGCACCGTTTCCGGCCTGCCCGGCGGTTCGAAGCGAGACAGTCTCGGGGGCGACGATGTCCAGCAACTGAAATGTTGGGGAGTGCTTAAGCCACCTGATACCTAATAGGTTAGTAATTTCAGCCAATGAGTACCACAGTGCGTGTTCTGGTCGTCGGGACTTCCGATCCGCGTCGAGACAGTGTCGCGGCAGGGCTGTCGGCGGCCGGGTTCGAGACCGAAACGGCGACGACAGCCACGGCGGCCGATGCCGTCGACTGTCTCGTCGGCGTGCCACCGGCGGATCGTGATGTCAAGCAGTTCGCGACGGAACTCGCCGACGGACGGCAGCCGGCGATCCTGTACACGGATCGGTCGGTTGCGGAGGGTTCGATCCCCACCGACATCGAGGCGGTCGTCAGTCGAGCGCACGGCGACAGCGAGACGGAGCTGACTGCTCGCATCGAGGAGCTATCCGGAAGCAAGCCTCTGGTCGCTGACGGTGGGACGGGGATCGAACAGGCGGAGTTTCCGCTCGAACGACTCCACGAGATCGCGACTGACCGTGAGCTGTCCCGGTCGGAGAAGATCGATGCGCTGTTGACTGCGGGCAAAGACAGGCTCGGGACGAGTGACGCATTCCTCACCCGGATCGAGGGGGATACCCAGGAGGTGATCAGAAGTGTCGGGGAACACCCCGAACTCACCCCGGGAACGAAAGCCCCACTCTCGGAAGCGTACTGCCAGTATACGATCGATCGCGAGGAGCCGCTATCAGTGCGCGACGCGGAATCGAGCGAGGTGATCGGCGAAGAGCCATACGACAGGTTCGGGCTGCGCTGTTATCTCGGAACGACGATCCACGTAAACGGTGACGCCTACGGGACAGTCTGCTTCGTCGATACCGAGCCGGGAGACTCCGAGTTCGACGCACACGAGCGGACTTTCCTGAAGGTGCTGACGGACTGGATTAGCTATCTCCTCGAACAGCAGGTCTACGAGCGCGAACTCGACCAGCAACGAGCGTTCACCGAGAGTCTGATGGATAGCCTGCCGGACCCGCTGTATGCCACCGGCGAGGCGGGCAGAGTTCGCCGCTGGAACAGCCGGTTCGAGGAGACGATCGGGTCGGGTGAGATCGAGGGCAGACAGCTCACCGAGTTCGTCACCGAGGACGACAGAGCGGCGTTCGAGGCGGCGATTTCGAGGGCGCTCTCGGGCGAGCAGAGTTCGGTCGAAGCCGCAGTCGAAACGGGCGACGAGGAGCTGACGCCGTTCGAGTTTTCCAGCGGGCCACTCAGAGACGAGACAGGTGCGATCACCGGCGTCGCCGGGGTCGGACGGGATATCACGGAACGACAGCGCCAGCGCGAGCGCCTCTCCGGGATTCTCGATACGACACGCTCCCTGATGCAGGCGCGTGACCGGGATCACGTCGCAGAGATCGCCGTCAACGCCGCGAAAGAGCTGCTCGGGTTCGACATCGGTGTCTTCCGGCTGTACAACAGCGACGAGCGAACGCTCGAACCGGCAGCAGCGACAGAAGAGACGATCGAACTGCTCGGCGAGCGGCCGGTGTACGCCGTCGGCGAGGGGAGCCCAGGGGAGGTGTTCGCCTCCGGTGAACCCCGCATAATCGACGATCTCTCCGAGACGGATCTCTCACTCGGGGAGCTGGGCTCTGCGATGTACTACCCTGTCGGCGTCCACGGCACGATGAGCATCTGTGCGACGGAGCGGGCAGCTTTCGACGAGACCGACCAGCAGATGCTCGCCCTGCTCGCGACCAGCGCCGCCGCAGCCTGTATGCGAGCCAAGCGCGAACAGGACGTCCGCGAGGCACAGGAACACACCGAGCGGGTGCTGGACCGGGTCAACGGGCTCGTCCAGGACACCGTCGAGGTGCTGGTGCAGGCGACCACGCGCGAGGAACTCGAAGACGGTGTCGTGAACCAGCTGTCGAATGCGCCGCCGTACACCTTCGCCTGGATCGGCCACCCCGATATCGCCTCGGAGACGCTCTCGCCGACGGCCTGGGCGGGGGAGGCGTCGCTCCCCATCGGCGGCCGCTCGTTCGACCTCGACAGTGGTGACGACCCCGTCAGCCTCGCCTTCAGCGACGAGACACCGCAGGTGCTGCCGGATCTCGCCGAGGGAGCAGGTGTCTGGTCCGAGCTGACGGCCGACAGTCCCGCGGGCTCGCTGATCGCGATTCCGCTCGTCTACAAAGATGCCAACTACGGCGTCCTGTCGGTCTTCGCGGCCGAAAGCGAAGAGTTCGACGAACGCGAGCGAATCGTGCTCGAATCGCTCGGGCGGGTGATAGCCAACGCGATCAACGCGATCGAACGCGGCAGAATTCTCGACGCGACAGAGATCATCGAACTCGAGTTCGCGATCAACGATCAGGATCTGTTCTTCAGTCGCCTCTCCGCGGCGGCGGAGTGTCAGATCGAGTCTGCTGGCACGGATTACCTCTCGGACGGCCGTGTCCGTCTCTACCTCACAGCGACAGGGATCGATGGCGAAGCGTTCGAATCGATCGTCACTGAGGACGTCGCAGTCGAGGATGTGACGCTGATCGCCGACCACGACGACGAGTGTCTGCTGGAGGTCGTCGTCGAGGAGTCACTCCTCTCGACACTGACCGAGTACGGGGCCGTCCCCCGTGAAGTCCGGGCTGAAAACGGTGACGCCCGGTTTACCGTCGAACTGCCCTACGAGGCCGAAGCCCGGGAACTGTTCGAACTGGTCGAGACGCAGTATCCCACGACGGAACTGCTCGGCTACCACGAGCGTGAACGCGCAGTCGAGACCCGACAGGAGTTCAAGGCAGCACTCGGTGACCGATTCACCGACCGGCAGGAGACGGCACTCCGGACGGCGTACCTCGGTGGCTTTTTCGACTGGCCCCGGGAGGTCGACGGCAACGAACTCGCGGAAGCGATGGGGATCGCACGGCCGACCTACCACCAGCATCTCCGTGCCGCTCAGAAGAAGGTGTTCGAGGAACTGTTCGAGTGATCAGGTGTACTCTTTGACGACTCGCTCCGGGTCCTCACTCGTTATCGCGTCGTCGATCGCTTTTTCCATCTCGTGATCGTCGAGATTTCCTTTCGCGTACTGGTCCTGCAGCTCGGAAATGGCCTCTTCCTCTGTCATCCTTCCATCCTTGCGGGGTGTATCGTCGGCCTGTTCGCGTGCGGAGTCGATCTTCCGACGGAGATCTGATGGAATATCCGTCTTAACATAGATGAACGCAGCCACGGCGAGAAACGTCGTCACGAACGCGAACGATGTAAGCAGGACGAACACCCACAGCGCCCCGATCCCCAGTACTGCGACGACCACGGTGAGAAGAATCAACAGGACCGTCACCAGCGCCATCGCCCCGGCAAGGAGTGCAAAGAGGACCATCAGCGCATTCTCTGCGAAATCCTCGATCAGATCCTCCGGATCTGCGACCTCCTCGACGATATCCTCGATATCTACGACAGCCTCCGCAATATCTTCGAGGTCGGCCATATCGAACAGGTATGTCCGAGAGCCATCATTTATATTTCGGTTCGGCCAGTGGGTGGCTGCTCCCCGAGTAGAAGCTTTCAAGCGAGTGCTCACCGAACGCGGTGACATGTACGACCGAATCAAGGGATTTCGTGATTTCTATCCCGAGGAGATGCAGTCCCGGCGGGAGGTAATGGACACCGTCGAATCCGTCGCGAAGCAGTACGGATTCCGTGAGATCGGAACACCAGCACTCGAATCTGCGGAGATGTACGCCGACAAGAGCGGTGATGAGATCCTCGAAGAACTGTACGCTTTCGAGGACAAGGGTGGCCGGTCGGTGGCGCTCACGCCCGAACTGACGCCGACCGTCGCGCGGATGGCCGTCGCGAAACAACAGGAGCTGTCGAAGCCGATCAAGTGGGTCTCGACGCGGCCGTTCTGGCGCTACGAGGAACCCCAGCAGGGCCGATTCCGGGAGTTCTACCAGACGAACGTGGATATCTTTGGCTCGTCGGACCCCGCGGCCGACGCCGAGATCCTCGCCGTCGCGGCCGACGCACTCACCGCGCTGGGCCTGACCGGCGACGATTTCGATTTCCGTGTCTCACACCGCGATATCCTCGGTGGATTGCTCGAATCGTTCGACGGCGATATCGACACACAGGCGTCGATCCGTGCCGTCGACAAGCGGGCGAAAGTCGACCACGAGGAGTACGCAGAGCTACTCGGCGACGCCGGACTCTCGGAGAGCCAGATCGCGGAGTTCGACGACCTTTTGGATACGCCGGAGGACGAACTGGACGAACTCGTCGCCTTCGCGGGCACGGAGCGGGTCGAATCCGCCGTCGGGAACCTGCAGGCAGTGCTCGATGCGACAGCTGATTTCGGCGTGCGCGAGTACTGCACTCTCTCGCTGACGACCGCGCGCGGGCTGGATTACTACACCGGCGTCGTCTTCGAGTGTTTCGACTCGACGGGCGAGGTCTCCCGGTCGGTGTTCGGCGGCGGCCGGTACGACGATCTAATCGAGGGGTTCGGCGGCCAGCCGACACCTGCCGTCGGCTTCGCACCCGGCTACGCGACGCTTTCCCTGCTCTGCCAGCGGGCCGGCGTCTGGCCCGAAGAGGAGTTGACGACGGATTACTACGTCCTGCAGGTCGGCGACACCCGCGACGTGGCCGCCGACATCGCCCGCGAACTCCGGGGACGGGGTCACGTCGTCGAGTCGGACGTGGCGGGCCGGAGTTTCGGCGCACAACTGGATTACGCCGACAGCATCAACGCCGAAACAGTTGTCATCGTCGGTGAACAAGACCTCGAAGACGACAACGTGACACTGAAAGATATGGACAGCGGCGAGCAGGTACAGGCACCGGTCGACTCGTTCCCGGGCGACCGCGAGCGACCGACGTTCGACGATTTCGACCGGTAAGACAGTCGTTCACATCCAGATGGTTCAATCAGCTATCGACCGAATTGGGTTTCTGTTGCGTGATCGAGAGACCCATGCAGGTCGAACCACGAACACAGTGCTGTACTTTCTCAACGGTGTCTTCGTTCTGCTGTATATTCTCTCGACGTACGATTTTTCTCAACTGACGCTCTCGATCATCCGCTATTCCGAACTGAGTCTGGGTGTCCTCTTTCTGGGCGAGTACGGCATCCGAGTCTACTCTGCAGAGAGTCGGGTTGCAGAAATAACGAACCCCTACGCCATAATCGACCTGCTCGCTGTGCTCCCGGTGTTCGTCTCGCCGGGGTTCGACGCAGGCTTCCTCCGGGGGTTCCACACACTCCGCGTCTTTCGGTTTCTCCGGTTGCTCGTCGACGAACAGCAGCTATTCGGACAGACGCTGGAAGTGCGCACGATCCGCCGGATCGAACTGTCGACGACGATCTTCCTCATTTTCTTCACGACGACGGGGTTCATCTATGCGTTCGAGGCTCCCCTGAACAGCGGGATCGACAACTTCGGTGACGCGTTCTACTATACCGTGATCGCTGTCTCGACTGTCGGGTTCGGTGATATCATTCCGACTACACGCGCGGGTCGATGGGTGACGATTACCGCCGTGCTCGTCGGTTTCATTCTCATCCCCTGGCAGGCCAGTCGGCTTCGGGGGGCGTCGATCGGGACGCTGAACTGTCCCCGCTGTGGGCAGTCGGTCAACGAATCCGACCGGTTCTGCCGGCAGTGCGGTCTCGACCTGACCGAAGAATTCGACGTCGAATCCGAACAGCCCGAACGTCAGCCGCCGCCGGTCCGGAACGAGTAATCGAGCGTCTCGGCGGAGTGGGTCAACGATCCCATCGAGATGACGTCGACGCCAGTGTCGGCGTAGGCTGGCACCTCCGCAACCATGATCCCGCCGCTCGCTTCCGCCAGTGTGCCCTCCGGAAGCAAGTCGACGCCACGCTCAGTCTCCTCCGGCGAGAGGTTGTCGAAGAGGATGATATCCGCGCCGGCCTCGGCCGCTCGCTTGCCGTCCGCGGGGCGTTCGACTTCGACCTCGATTTGTGTCGCAAACGAGACGCGCTCCTCGAAGTGCGCAACGGCGTCGTCCATCCCCATCTCCTCGATGTGGTTGTCTTTGATCATCACCATATGCGAGAGGTCGAGTCTGTGGGTGTCACCGCCGCCGGCGACGACGGCGCGTTTCTCGATCCCGCGCAGGCCCGGCGTGGTCTTTCTCGTTCCTGCTATCGCCACATCGTCGCTCACCGTGCGGGCAGCGTCGACTGCCTCCCGGGTTTTCGTGGCGATTCCCGAGGCGTGCCCGGCGATGTTGACGGCGACACGTTCACCACGAAGGACAGCGCTGGCTGGCCCCTCGACTTCGAGCACCGTCTCGCCAGCCTGGATTCGATTTCCATCCCCGTGCGACGCCTCGACGGAGACGTCCAGATACTGGAAGACAGCCTCTGCTGCATCGAGTCCCGCAACGACGCCGTCCGCTTTCGCGACGAGGCGACCGCCCGTCGTCCCTGGCACCTGATTCGTCACGTCGTGGTGGCCCAGATCCTCCTGGAGCCACCGTTCGATCTGCTGATCTGGAATCATCCTACTGTTTTGCTGATTCCGGAGTCGGGGTCGTCTCGCCTTCCTCGACCAGGTAGTGACAGCCCACGGACTGCTCGTTTTCGGCTGCGGCCCGGCTGATCAACAGGGAGACGATCGACGCGGAGCGGAGTTCGTACAGCGACCGCGAGGTCCTGGTGCGGACGTAGGCGTCGACCTCGCCCTTGAGTCGCCGGAGGACTCCCTGCGCCCGCTTGAGGCCGCTGGGAGTGCGCTCGATCCCGACCATCTCGTCCATCACGCGCCGGAGCCGTCGGAACTTGTCTTTGGCGAACGTCGCCGGCAGGTCTGGATCGCGTTCGAGCAACTCCGGCGGTTCGATGGTCTCGATCGGTTTGCCCGCCGCGTCCGCGCCGGCCCGCTGGCCCCAGACGAGTCCTTCGAGCAGCGAGGTGCTCGCGAGACGGTTCGCACCGTGGACACCAGTTCTGGAACACTCGCCGACCGCGTACAGTTTGTCCAGTGTCGTCCGGCCCCACTCGTCGACGACGATGCCACCACAGAGGAAATGCTGTGCCGGGGCGATCGGGATACCCGTCGTCCAGTCGACGTCGTGTTGCTCGCATTTGCTGGCGAGATCCGGGAACTCCGTCTCGAAATCGAACGCCGAGACGTCGAGGGTGACCTCGCCGGTCAGTTCGCGCTCCGTCGTGACGGCGCGCGCGACGATGTCCCGGGGTGCGAGTTCCGCGTCTCTGTGATAGTCGGGCATGAATCGCTCGCCACCGGGAGACGACGTCTCCCGAGCCCCCGAGTCTTCTACCTCGGGGACCTCGCCGTTCCGGAGGATACCACCCTCGCCACGGACCGCCTCACTGATGAGGAATGTACCGCTCTCGGTGTGACAGGCCGTCGGGTGGAACTGGACGTACTCCATATCGTCGACATCAGCGCCGGCGAGGGCTGCCATCGCGATGCCGTCGCCGGTCGCACTCGGCGGGTTCGTCGAGCGCGGGTACAGTGCGCCGATCCCACCCGTCGCGAGCACCGTCGATCCGGCGAACGTCGGAGCCCATTCGTCGTCATGCTCCAGGATTGCGCCGTGGACACGACCCTCGTGGCGGATCAATTCGAGTGCTGCGGTGTCTTCGAGAATCGTCACGTCAGTCTCGTCGGCGACGTAGTTCAGGAAGGGGACGTGGATGTGTTTGCCCGTCTCCGCGTTGACGTGCAAGATGCGGGGTTCGTCGTGGGCCGCCTCCTGACCGTAGTCGAAGCCGTCGCCGTTCGTATCGAACTCGATACCGACAGTGTCGACCAGCACGTCTCTGACCGTCTCGGCCGCGTTCTCGACGAGCACCTCGATGGCGTCCTCGTCGGCAGTGCCAGCCGAGGCTTCGAGGATATCTTGCTCGAACTGTTCGGGATCGTCGCGGGTGATCGCGATACCACCCTGCGCCCACCACGTCGAGGCCTCTTCTGGCCGTCTGGCCTTCGTCGCGAGCGTGACGTCTGCGCCAGCCTCGTCGGCGGCGAGTGCTGCCGAGAGGCCGGCGATCCCTGCACCGACGACGAGGACGTCTGTTGTGCTGCGTTCCATGGTTATATCTCCAGCATTCGATCGAGTGCGACCTGTGCGAGTTCTTTCTCCTCGGGCGCAACCTCGATCACGTTTCGTTCCCGGCCCGCGACGAGTTCTTCGAGGACCCACACCAGATAGTTCGGATCGATCTGGCGCATCGCATTACAGTCCATACACGCATCGCCACAGAGCGGGACGACGTTGACCTCCGGATGCCACCGGCTGAGGTGGTTCGTGAGGTGGATCTCGGTCCCGATCGCCCACGTCTCACTGGGGTCTGCGTTCTCGACGACCTCACAGATCGTGGACGTGGAACCGGAGACGTCTGCGGCCTCGACGACCTCACGGCGGCACTCCGGGTGGACGACGACGTTCGCGTCCGGGTGTTCGTCTCTGACCTGTTCGATGTGCTCGACACGGAATCGCTCGTGGACCTGACAGTAGCCCTCCCAGAGGATGATGTCGTGTTCGGCGGCCTTGCTGGCCTCCGCGCTCTCGGGGTCCCACGGGTCCCACTCGACGATCTCCTCGGCCATCCCGAGGCGGTGTGCGGTGTTCTCGCCGAGGTGTTTGTCCGGCAAAAAGAGCACCTTGTCTCCCTTGTCGAAGGCGTACTCGAAGGCCTTGTGGGCGTTCGAGGACGTACAGACCAGGCCACCTTGCTCGGCACAGAAGGCCTTGAGATCTGCGTAGGAGTTCATGTACGTGATCGGGATGATGTTCTCGTCAGTTTCGGCCGTGATCTCTGCCCAGGCGTCGTCGACCTGGAGCGCTTCGGCCATCCCTGCCATCGGACAGGAGGCTTCCATGCTCGGCAGGATCACCGTCTGGTCGTCGTCGGTGATGATATCCGCCGACTCGGCCATGAAGGTTACACCGCCGAAGATGACGTACTTCGCGTCGGCGTTTGCGGCCTCCTTGCTCAACTGGTAAGAGTCGCCGATGAAATCGGCGTGCTCGACGATCTCCTT
>Ga0207714_1001482_pt1 | contig 15087 bp, 14 predicted proteins | sample PonA232FremontCA_2_FD_187270 | JGI IMG/M metagenome (GOLD analysis project Ga0207714, IMG submission 187270) | Marine sediment microbial community from Fremont, CA, USA - Pond A23 Sediment 2 (SPAdes) | ecosystem: Environmental > Aquatic > Marine > Unclassified | place: USA: Fremont, California... | reverse complement strand
CGAAAGACCGCGGAGCGGTCTTTCGTCATCTGCTCGCGGGCGCAACGCGCCCGCTCGCACGGTTCGCGGGACGGAGTCCCGCACTCATCCCGGAAATCTCTGATTTCCGGAGACAGCGAGTCGGAATGGCCGAGCGAGCGGGGGCTTTCTTGCTGAACTGCACCCCGATTCTGCTAACCGAAACACCATCTAGCCCGGTGTCCCAACAGTTATGCCACGGCCCGGCACAGGTGGGCGCATGAACGTCGCCCAGGCAGTCGCTCACACCCTCAAGGAGGAGGGCGTGGAGTACCTGTTCACCTACCCGATCAACCCCATCATCGAGGCCGCCGCGGCCGTCGACATCCGTCCCATCCCCGTCCGCCAGGAGCGGGTGGGGCTGCACATGGCCGACGCCTTCTCCCGCACGACCGCGGGCAAGGAGATCGGCGTCTTCTGTATGCAGTTCGGCCCCGGCGCCGAGAACGCCTTCCCCGGCGTTGCGCAGGCCTACGGCGACTCCGTCCCGCTCGTCGTCCTGCCGATGGGTTACGAGCGCGCCAAGACCGAAGTCGACCCCAACTTCGACGCCTCCGACAACTACGGGAAGGTAACCAAGACCTGCGAGCAGATCACCGACCCCGACGAGGCCGTCAACGCCGTCCGTCGGGCGTTCAACAGCGCCCGCAACGGCCGGCCCCGGCCCGCCCTCGTGGAGTTCCCGATGGACGTCTTCGGCGCGGAGGTCGGCGACGTGGAGTACAGCCCGCCGACCGAGAACCGTCCGGCACCGGACCCCAACCGGGTCCCCGAGGTGGCCGACGCGCTCCTGGACGCGGAGGACCCGGTGATCTGGGCCGGCCAGGGTATCCACTACGCCGAGGCCTGGGACGAACTCCGGGAGGTCGCCGAACTGCTGGAGGCGCCGGTCGCCACCAGCCTCCAGGGCAAGAGCGCCTTCCCCGAGACCCACCCGCTCTCGCTGGGTGTGGGGGCGCGCTCGATGCCCACGCCCGTCCGGGAGTACCTCGAGGAAGCCGACCTGATATTCGGTATCGGCTGTTCGTTTACCCGTACTCTCTACGCTGCCGACATGCCCGAGGGCGCGACCATCGTCCACTCGACGCTGGACCCCGCGGACGTCGACAAGGGACTGGCCGCCGACCTCGCGCTGGTCGGGGACGCGAAGCTGACCCTCGCGGCCATCGAGGAGGAACTCGAGGGCCGCATCCAGGGCGGCCGCGGGCGCTACGACGACCTCGTCGAGAACATCGCCGACCGGCAGGAAGCCTTCCTCGGGGAGTGGGAGGACAAGCTCACCTCCGAAGAGGTGCCCCTGACGCCGTACCGCGTCATCCATGACCTCCAGGAGACCGTCGACGTGAGCGAGACGATAATCACCCACGACTCGGGCAGCCCCCGCGACCAGCTCGCCCCCTTCTGGCAGCCCGAGGAGCCGCTTTCCTACATCGGCTGGGGGAAGACCACGCAACTGGGCTACGGGCTCGGGCTGGCGATGGGCGCCAAGCTCGCCCACCCCGACAAGCTCTGTATCAACGTCTGGGGCGACGCCGCCATCGGGATGACCGGGATGGACTTCGAGACCGCCGTCCGCGAGGAGATCCCTATCCTCTCGGTGCTGTTCAACAACTTCTCGATGGCCTGCGAGATCGACCTGCTCCCGACCGCGACCGAGAAGTACGACACGACGGACATCTCGGGCAACTACGCCGACATGGCCGAGGCCTTCGGCGGCTACGGCGAGCGCGTCGAGCAACCCGAGAACATCGTGCCCGCCATCGAGCGGGGCATCGAGCAGACCGAGCAGGGGACGCCCGCGCTGCTCGAGTTCATCACCTGCAAGGAGACCGAGTACCCAGAGATGTAGACCCGGGCCGGCCGGAGCCGCCCGGAGGGCAACCTTTTCTTGTCGACGGGCGCTCGAAGTGACATGGACATCGAGGAGGCGAGCCGACGCTGTGAGGAGGTCTTCACCGAGGTGGAGGCCGCGGTCGTCACCGGCCGCCCGTTCCTGGAAACCGTCTTTCTGGGCATTCTCTCGCGGGGGCACGTCCTGCTGGAGGACGTCCCCGGCACCGGCAAGACGCTGACCGCCCGGAGCATCGCGACGGCGCTTGGCATGTCCTTCTCGCGGGTGCAGTTCACGCCCGACCTCTTGCCCGCCGACCTGACGGGCACGCACGTCTTCAACGAGCGCGACCGGACCTTCGAGTTCAACGAGGGCCCCCTCTTCGCGAACGTCGTGCTGGCCGACGAGATCAACCGTGCGCCGCCCAAAACCCAGTCGGCCCTGCTGGAGGCCATGGAGGAAGGGCAGGTCACCACCGACGGCGAGACCCGCGACCTGCCCGACCCCTTCTTTGTGATCGCGACCCAGAACCCCGTCGAGCAGGAGGGCACGTTCGAGCTCCCGGAGGCCCAGGTCGACCGCTTCGTCGCGAAGGCCAGCATCGGCTACCCCGACGCCGAGGGCGAGCGGGAGCTGCTCTACCGCCGGGCGGACCGCTCGGCGCGCAGCCCCTCCGTCGAGCCGGTGCTCTCCGCAGATGGGGTCACGGCCCTCCAGCGCGTCCCCGAGGCGGTCCGGGTCGACGACGACCTGGTCGACTACATCTCGGCGGTCTGCCGGGAAACACGGGAGGACCCGCGGGTGACCGTCGGCGTCTCGCCCCGGGGCACCCAGCGGCTGTTCGAGGCCGCCCGCTCTCGAGCTGTGATCGAGGGCCGGGAGTACGTCACGCCCGACCACGTGACGACGGTCGCCCGTCCGGTGCTCGCCCACCGGCTCGTGCTGACCGCCGACGCCCGCGTCAACGATGTCGCCAGGGAGTCGGTCGTCGAAGACGTCCTCGACGAGGTGCCGGTCCCGACGGTCGACTAGTCGAGTGCCGCGACCAGCAGGACCGCGGCCACGAGCAGGAAGAGCAGCGCCGCCACCGGCCGGCCGCCGGCGCCGGCCAGGTAGACCCCGTAGGAGACCCCGACGGTCACGGCGCCGACGCCGGCGCTCGCGAGCGCGCGGGTCGCCTCCAGTCGCTCCGTTCCGGCGTCGCGGCCGAGCTGCTCGCCGACGCTCACCGCGGTCGTGGCGATATCCCAGGCGACGACCGCGGCCGCCGCGCCGACCAGTACCGGCCCGACCGGGGCGCCCTCCGCTCCCGCGAGGACCGCGCCGGCGAACAGGCCACTCGCGCCGAGTGTCACCGCCGTCCGCGAGCCGCGTGCCAGCCCCGCCGCGAGCCCCAGCAGGCCGACCGCGCCGACGAGCAGGCCGGGCGAGGTGTAGAGCCCGCCGGCCAGCGCGGCGACCAGCGCGGGCACCAGGGCGAGGCCGGCCCCTGTCCGACTGGGCTGGCGGTCGACCGTCACCGTCCCGGCGTCGGGCGCGCCCGGGTCGCCGGCAGCCCGGTCGACCGACCGCCCGTCCGTCGCCCTCTCGTCCGTCATGGTCCCTCCCGGCGGTTCGAACGCGCGAGCGCGAGGTCGACCGGCTCGTCGGCCGCCCAGTCGACGACGGGGATCCCCCGGCCCCGGAGTTCGCGCAGCCGGAGCCCGCGGGCAACCCGCGCGAGCCGGTGGCCGGCGGTCCGGTCGGCCGTCGGGTCGGGGCTGAGCACCGTCACCGGGTAGCCGTACTCGTCGAGCCACCGCGCCAGGTCGGCCCCGCGGCCGTCACACAGCGGCGAGACGAAGACCACCTGCGTCCCCGCCGAGAGCCGCCGGCGCAGGCGGCTCCGCCCCGCCGCGACCGTCATCGCGTCCTCGCGGGGCACCGGCGAGAGGTCGGGGTGGGTGGCGAGCAGCTCGCGGACCCGCTTCTCGTGCTCGACGCCGGCGCCGGGTGCGAGCCAGCAGGTCGCCGAGGGAAACGCGGCGACGCCGACCTGGTTGCCCGTCGCGGTCAGCGAGCCGTAGAGCCGGCCGGCAGCCTCCACCCCGCGGTCGAGCGCGTGGGGCGTGTCCGGGTCGGGCGCAGCGTAGGAGGGGTCGCGGGCGTCGACCACGACCATGACCGTGGCGGCCTGCTCGGAGCGGAACTCGACGGTGCTGAGCTCGCCCGTCCGGGCCCGCCGGTTCCAGTCCACCCGGCTCAGCGCGTCGCCGGGGCGGTACTCCCGGGTGGCGTAGAACTCCAGGCCCGCGCCGGCAGTGTCCGTCTCGACCCGGCCGGCAAAGCGGGCGGCCCGCTGGCGCAGCGGCACCGGCTCGGTCGTCGGCCGCAGCGTCGGCCGGCAGGTCACCGTCGTCTCCGGGCCGACCAGCCGGGTCTCCTCGACGCTCCCGGTCAGGTCCTTGGCTATCACCGCGGCGGGACCGAACGTGTGGACGCCCCGCCCCGCCCCGACCTCGTACTCGAAGGTCGCGTCCTCGCCGGGCCGGAGTGCCGTCCCGTGGCGCGGCGACCCCCCGGTGACCGACAGCGCCTCGGGGACGCTGTCCACGACGCGCACGTCCCCGACCGGGCGGTCGCTTTCGTTGGTGACGGTGACCGTCACCGTGACGGTCTCCCCGGGGTCGGGTTCCCCGGAGTCCAGCGACCGCTCGACCGACAGCTTCTCTGCCGCCTCACCGTCGCCGGCCGGGCCGTCGATTGCGGGCGCACCGGGCCCCAGCGGTGTCGCCCGGGCGTAGGCGGCGAAGCCGATGCCGGCCGCCCCGGCAAGTAGCGCCGCCGGCTCCGAGGTGAGGATGCCGGCGGCGATGCCCACGAGGGCAACGGCGCTGACCCCCCGCCAGCGGTTCGTCGGACCTGTCGTCCGAAGGACGGTTGCGGTCCCGGACCTGCCGTGTCCCTCGCGACGGCCGGTGTCGCCGTCCCGCTCCGCACCGTTCCCGCCGTCGGCGGTCCGGGCGGCCCGCTCGCGGGTGACCGAGAAGGGGCTGGCGGAGAAGCCCTCCGGCGGCTCCTCGGGGAAGGGGTCGGCGTCCCCGTCGGGCCGGGGGTCCAGCCCCGCGCGCTCCGCGATGGCGCTGACGGCGTGGCGCACCTTCCGGTGTTTGGGGACGCCGCCGGCGACGACTCGCCGGAGGAGGCCGGGCGACGGCGGGTCGGGGGCGTCCTCGCCGCCGAGGTAGGCGGCGGCGTAGCCGTCGTCTGTCCAGGTTCCTTCCTCGACGCGGCGTTCGGCCTCAGCCTCGCTCAGCCCCTCGTACTGGACGAGCACCTCGACGGCCGCGGCCCGGAGCCCCCGGACCGCCTGGTTGTACGGGAGCCGACCGGCGGCGAAAAACCCCCCCAGCGCGTCCCGGAGGTCCTCGCCCGGCGGCGGCGTCGGCACGCGGTACTCGGGGTCGGGCGTGACAGCCTCGTCGCGGTCGACCCCTCGGCGGCGTGCCACCTGCCGGGCGGCGAGTACGAGCACCACCACGCCCAGCGCGGTGACGAGAGCACGGTCGAAATCGAGGCCCAGCAACCCCGGCGAGACGGCGACGGCCACGCCGAGCCCCAGCGCGAGCAGCCCCGCCGCGAGCGCGAGGAGCCTGCGGTTCACGCGTCCCCCTCCGGTCGGTCGTCGCCGTCGTCCTCTTCTCCGACTGCCTCGGCATACTGCGCCTCGATCCGCCGGAAGACGTCCGCCGCCCGGTCCTCGTAGTTTTCTGGCGGTGCGTCCCCGTACCGTACGTCCTCGAACAGCCGGGTGAGTTCGCGGACGTCCTCGCCGGCGAGCCCGGCGTCGACGGCAGCGTCGGCGAACTCGCCGGGCGTGCTCGTCTCCGGGTCCTCGACCTCGAGCAGGTCGGTCATCTCCCGCCAGGCCCGGTAGACCTCGTTGTCGGCAGCGCCCGCCTCCAGCCGGTCGGCCGCGCGCCCGGCCGCCCGCCCGACCGCCGCCGCCCTGTCGTCACCGCCGTGGTCGGCGGCCTCCTCGCCGCCCGGCTCGCCGCTCCTCCCCTGCACTCGCCGGATGACGAGCGCGACACCGACGAGCGCGAGCCCGAGGACCGCAAGGAGCCCGAGCGGGAGCGACGGCGACGAGGTCTCGCCGGTGCCGCCGCCGCCTGGCGGCCCGCCGGGCGTCGACCCGCCGCCGAGAAACCCCGGCTGCCCGGGCGAGGTCCCCAGCGAGAGGTCACCGAGCACGACGAACAGGAGGTAGGCGAGCACGCCCGCCACCACGAACGGGACCGCGACGGCGACGACCCGCCTGAAGAGGTCGCGCTCGAAGACCGCGGCGTAGACCAGCAGCGCGACGAGCGTCACCACCAGCGCGAGCAGGATGAACTCGACGAAGGGGATGTCGAAGGTGGTCGGCTCGGCCGGGTCGGGCTCCGGCAGGGGGATGAGGCTCCCGTTGCCTCCGCCGCCGCCACCGCCGCCCGGGCCGGCCGCGGGGCCGTCGCTCGTGGAGGTCAGGGTCGCGGCGGCGAACCCGACCGCCAGCAGCCCGAGTACGGCGGTGGCGGCCGACGTGAGCGTATCCTTCATCGGTCAGGGCTGTGGCGCACTGTCGGGGCGGAGCGGCGCATCTCACCCGGCTCGGCGGGAGGGCACACGCTCGCCGAAAGCGCGAGTAGCGGCATAAACGCTTGGTTGCCACCACCGCCGAGTTGTGGCCCCAGAACGACGCCCTCAGAGCGTGGTCTCGGTGCCACACTCGGTGCAGGTAAACTCGAAGCGACCCTCGCGGGTGAGCGCGGTCGCGTGGGCCCGCTCCTCGCCGCAGTCGTCGCAGTAGACCATCGACTCGAGGTCCTCCCAGTCGTGGCTCGCGCCCGGCGCGCCCAGCGCCCATCCGACGACGTCCTCCTCGGCGTCTTCGGGGACGTAGCCGGTCTGGAACTCGCCGGGAGCAAAGCGGATGACCTCGCCGGCGTCGACGGTCACAGTCTCGCGCTCGGCCCCGACGGCGAACTCCGCGGTGCCCGATTCGATGTAGAAGACCTCCTCCTGGTCGTGGTGGGTGTGCAGGCCACCGGAGAAGGAATCCCCGGGCGCGAGCTCGAAGTAGTTCATCGCGAAGTGCTCGGTGTCGAGCGCCCGCGAGACCGGGCGGCGCACGTCGTGAACCTCCAGCGGGTTGACCTCGACCTCGACCTCGTCGATGGTGATTTTCTCCATGCCACTCCCTCTTCGGCCGCGTTCCTAACCCTTTGGGTCGGCTCGGGTGCCCCGGTTCCGGGGGCCGGCTCCCGCTGGCTGCGTGCGCAATCTTCTTTTCCCGTGGCACACCCCGTCAGGGTATGGCAGACAGTGACGACCCGACTGGGAGCGAGGCAGTCCTGACCGAGCGGGAGGGCCACGTGGGGCTGGTGACGCTGAACCGCCCGGCGGCGATGAACACCTTCAGCACCGGCCTGGCGACGGCGCTGGACGACGCGCTGTGCGAGTTCGAGGCCGAGGAGGCGGTGCGGGCGGTCGTGGTCGACGGTGCGGGTGAGGCCTTCTCGGCCGGGATCGACCTCTCGGAGCACCGCGAGTTCGACGGCGAGGCCGAGTACGAGGAGTGGGTGACCCGGATGGAACGGCCCTTCCTGACGCTGGCGGAGATGGGGACGCCGGTCGTCGCGGCGGCCCACGGCCACGCCGCGGCCAACGGGATCGGCCTGGTGGCGGCGTGTGACCTCGCCGTCGCCGCGGAGGGGACGCAGCTGGGCGCGACCGCGCCGAAGGTCGGCCTCTTCTGTATGGGCCCGGCGGTGCCGCTGATGGGTGCGGTGACCCGCAAGCGGTGTCTGGAGTTGCTCCTGACCGGCGACCTGATAGATGCCGAGACCGCCCGCGAGTGGGGGCTGCTCAACCGCGTGACCGAGCCCGGCGAGCACGTCGAGGGGGCGATGGACCTGGCCGAGACCATCGCCGCAAAGAGCCCGGCGGCCGTCCAGCGCGGGAAGCGTGCGTTCTACGAGATGGACGGCATGCCCTACGCCGAGGCGCTCTCGCACTCGAACGAGGAGTTCGCCGCGCTGTGTACGACGGCCGACGCCGAGGCCGGGATCGAGGCCTTCCTCGACGGAGAGCCGCTCGGAGCCGACGAGTGGCCCAGCGGCGGGGACTGACGCCGGAAGGGGCAACATTTTCACCCAGGCCCACGATCGCTGCGGTAGGTGGTAGCATGAAACAGGAGATGACGACGCTCGACTTCCTGGACCGTGCGGTTGACATCTACGACGACGTGACGGGGGTCGTCGCCCACGACGGCACGGAGTACACCTACGCCGAGGTTGGCGAGCGGGTGAACCGGCTGGCAAACGCCCTGGTGGCCCGCGGCGTCGGGCAGGGCGACCGCGTGGCGCTGCTCGCGCCGAACACCCACTACTTCATCGAGACGCTGTACGCGACCAACACGCTCGGGGCCGTCTTCGTCCCGCTGAACTACCGGGTCCAGCCCGACACCGTCTCCTACATCCTCAACGACTGCGAGGCGGCGACGGTCATCGCGGACTACGACTTCGCCCACAAGGTCGAGGCCGTCCGCGACGAGGTGCCCGCCGAGACGTTCGTCGGCTACGAGGCCGACGACATCGACGGCGACTGGGCGGACTACGAGGCGGTGCTCGCCGACGCGTCCCCGGAGGCACCGGAGCGCCCCGAGATCAGCGAGGACGACGACGCCAGCATCAACTACACCTCCGGCACCACGGGCGACCCGAAAGGCGTGGTGCGGACGCACCGGACCGAGCACTGGCACGCTCTGGTGCTGAACCAGCACATGGAGATCCGCGACGACGACACCTACCTGTGGACGCTGCCGATGTTCCACTGCAACGGGTGGGGCCACACCTACGCGCTGACGGGAACGGGCGCGACCCACGTCTGCCAGCGCACCTTCGACGCCGCCGACACCTTCCGGCGGGTCCGGGAGTACGACGTGACGTTCATGTGCGGCGCGCCGACGGTGCTGAACAACCTCATCCAGTACCGCGAGAACGAGGACGTGGAGACGACCGGCGACCGCGAGGTGCGGCTCGCGACCGCGGGGAGCGCGCCCGCCACCGCGACCATCGAGACCGTCGAGGACGACTTTGGCTGGCGGATCATCCACATCTACGGGCTCACCGAGACCGCCCCCATCATCACCACCTCGAACTCCCCGCGTCGCCTGGCCGAGCACGGCCGCGACCTGAAGATCAAGCAGGGCTCGGAGACGCTGTGCACCGAGGTCCGGGTCGTCGACGACGACGGCGAGGACGTCCCCCGGGACGGCCAGACGGTCGGGGAGATCGTCGTGCGGGGCAACCAGGTGATGGACCGCTACCTGAACAAACCCGAAGCCACCGAGGAGGCCTTCAACGCCCGCGCCGAGGGCTACTTCCACACCGGCGACCTCGCGGTCTGGGACGAGAACGGCATGGTGGCCATCCAGGACCGGAAGAAGGACATCATCATCTCCGGCGGGGAGAACATCTCTTCGATCGAACTCGAGGACACCCTCTACGACCACCCCGGGGTCGGGAAGGCGGCGGTGGTGCCGGTTCCAAGCGAGGAGTGGGGCGAGACGCCCAAGGCCATCGTCGTCCCCGCCCCCGGCAGCGACCCGAGTGAGGAGGACATCCTCGGGTTCTGTGACGACCGGCTGGCCGGCTACAAGACGCCCTCGAGTGTGGACTTCGTGGAGGGGCTGCCGGAGACCGCGACCGGCAAAGTGCAAAAGTACGAGCTCCGCGACCGGTACTGGGGCGAGGAGGACCGGATGGTCGGCACGCAGTGAGCGGTCCGGCGCCCACGCTTATCCCGGTCGCCCCCTGGCTGACGTATGGACACAGTCGACATCGACGAGATCGAGGCAGTGCCCCACTTCATGGGCGCGAACGGCCACCGCAAACCCCTCGCGCGGACGGTCGAATGGGGTTTGCCTGCACCTACCTCGAACTCGACCCCGGGGAGTCGTTCTCGGGTGGCCTGCACACCCACACCGACCAGGAGGAACTGTTCCTGATACTGGGGGGGACGGCGACCTTCGAGACGGCGGCCGGTCCGGGCGCCGAGCGGGAGACGGTCGCGGTCGGGCCACACGAGGCGGTCCACTTCGAGGCCGACGGCCCCTTCCAGCAGGGCCGCAACGAGACCGACGGCGTCGTCCGGGGGTTCGCGCTGGGCGTCCCGGGGTCGCGCCACGAGTGGACGGGGACGAGGGCCCTGCTTGAGTGCCCATCGTGTGAGAAAGAGCAAGTCTTCGAGTTCGAGGCCGACGACGGGGACGAGCGGATGCCCGACCCCGCGGACGTGACGATGACCTGTTCGACCTGTGGTCACGAGCTGTAGGGCGGGGATAGCGGGGTCTTGGCCCCAGTCAGTCGAGCAGCTGGCCGGCGATGGTGTTCCGGAGCACCTCGCTGGTGCCCTCGTAGATCTCGTTGAGCTTGGCGTCCCGGAAGAAGCGCTCCATCGGGAAGTCCTTCACGTAGCCGTAGCCGCCGTGGATCTGGATCCCTTCGTTTGCCACCTCGCGGGACACCTCTGAGGCGTAGAGCTTGGCCTGGGCGGCCTCCTTGGCGAAACTCTCCCCGCGCATTTTCCTGTCCGCCGCCGAGTGCATCAGCAGGCGGGCGGCCCGCGTCTTCGTGTCCATGTCCGCGAGCTTGTGCTGGATGGCCTGGAAGTCGCCGATCCGCTGTCCGAACTGCTCGCGCTCGTCGGCGTACGCCAGGGCTTCGTCGAGTGCGGCTTGGGCGATCCCGACCGAGCGGGCGGCGATGGTGATCCGGCCGCCATTCAGCGTCTCCAGGGCCTGGACGAACCCCCGACCCTCCTCGCCCAGCCGGCGGTGCTCGGGGACGTGCATGCTGTCGAAGCGCAACTCGGCGGTCGGACAGCCCTTGTCGCCGAGCTTGTCCTCGGTCCCCTCGACGACGAAGCCGTCGTCCTCCTCGGGCCGGATTATAAAGGAGGAGATGCCCTTGTTGCCGGCGTCGGGGTCGGTCTTCGCGAACACAGTAACAGTATTGGCGACCGAGCCGTTGGAGATCCACAGTTTCCCGCCGTCGATGATGTACTCGTCGCCGGCCTTCTCGGCAGTCGTCTCCATGGCGGGGACGTCACTGCCCGCGCCGGGCTCCGAGAGCGCGAAGGCGCCGACCTCCTCGCCCTCCGCCAGCGGCGTGAGGTACTCTTCCTTCTGGGCCTCGGTCCCGTACTCGTAGACCATGTTGCCGGCAAGCGAGATGTGGGCGGCGACGACCGTCCCGAGCCCGCCCGAGCCCCGGGAGACCTCTTCAAGGGCGATGGGGTAGGAGTGGTAGTCAAGGCCGGCACCGCCGTACTCCTCGGGGAAGGGCATCCCCATCAGACCCAGGTCGGCCATCTGGTCGACCAGGTCCCAGGGGAACTCGTCGGTCTCGTCGATCTCCTTGGCGCGCGGGACGACCTCCTCGTCGACGAACTCGGCGACCATCTCCTCGATCTGGCGTTGCTCTTCGGTGAGCGAGAAGTCCATACCGGCGTCTTGGGACGCGGGGACATTAGTATTCGCGTCTCGGCTGGCTGGTCCACGGCCAGTGCCGGAGAACCGCGACGGCGGCAGGACGAGCCGAGTCCGGTGTGGCCGGCCGGGACGGAAAGCCTACTCTCCGAAGTGGGTCAGCGCCTCGAGTTCCTCGGTGGGGACGTCCTCGAAGAGTTCGCGAGCGACGGTGCGGCGGTGGACCTCGTCGGCGCCGTCGACGACCCGGAACGCCCGGACGGACTCGTAGAAGTCCGCCAGCGGAAGGTCACGCGAGACGCCGGTGCCGCCACAGAACTGCAGGGCGGTGTCGATGGCCTCCTGGGTGGCGTTGGCGGTGAAGACCTTGGCCATCGAGACGCCGATGCGGGCCTCGTTGCCGGCGGCGATCTCCGCGGCGACCGTCCGGACCAGCGACCGGGCCGCGGCCAGCCGGATCCGCTGGTCGGCCAGCTCGAAACGGGGGTACTGTTTCTCCGAGAGCGCCGTCCCGAAGGCGTCGCGCTCGCTCATGTACGCGGCCGCGATGTCGAGCGCCCGCTCGGCCATCCCCGAGTAGCGCATACAGTGGGTCAAGCGGGCGGGCCCGAGCCGCTCCTGAACGTGCTGGAAGCCCTTGCCCTCCTCGCCGAGCAGGTGTTCCTCGGGCACGCGGACGTTGTTATACTTGATCTCGGCGTGGCCGGCGCCGGTCATCTCCGAGCCGAGATGGGGGATGTTCCGGACGACCTCGACGCCGTCGGCCTCGGCGGGCACGATGAACACCGAGCAGCCCTCGTAGGGGTGGGCGTCGGGGTCGGTGCGGGCGAAGACCAGCAGGATGTCCGCGCGGATCCCCTGTGTGGTCCACCACTTGTGGCCGTCGATGACCCACTCGTCGCCGTCTTTCTCGGCGGTCGTCTGGATCGACTTCGGGTCCGAGCCCGCGCCCGGCTGGGGCTCGGTCATCGAGAAGCCTGACCGGAGCTCCCCCTCGACCAGCGGCTCCAGGTACTCCGCTTTCTGGAGCTCCGTCCCGTGCAGTTCCAGCAGGTGCATGTTCCCCTCGTCGGGGGCGTCGACGCGCATCGCCGCCTGCCCCAGCGGGCTCCGGCCGGCCTCCTCGAAGGCCGGCAACACGTCCCGGAAATCCTCGCCCATCCCGCCGTACTCCTCCTCGATCTGGGGGGCGTAGATGCCGTACTCGCGGGCCGCCTCGCGGAGGTCGCCGATGGTTCCCTCGGAGGCGGTCATCCCGCCGGCGAGTTCCCGCTCCTTGGGGAGGACGACCTCGTCCATCAGGTCGCGTGCCCGCTGGGCAAGTTCCTCGGCTCGCGCTGAGTCGTCGTACGAGAGCATGTATCAGAGAGGCTCTGGACGACATTAAAACACCCGCGCCGAATATCACCGGCTGGGAATCCCCCGGCGACGACACCGACGCGCCGGATGGGCTGGGCGACAGTGTGCGGCTCCGGCCGGTCGCACCCGTCGAGCCCGAGCCGCTGTACAGCGTCCTCGACCAGCAGGGGTCTGACCACGAGCCTACACAGGTCGCGAGGGCGAGTGAGACGTCGACATCAGCCGCACCCGACCTCACAGCCGGCAGACACGTACGGCTGTCATACTCATAGCGGTTCCCGCCGAACGAGGGGTATGGGCATGAATATCCCAGCGTTCGTGGGCATCCCCGGCGGACCGGAACTGTTGATCATCCTCGCTATCGCCGTCCTGCTGTTCGGCGCGAACAAGCTCCCGAGCCTCGCGCGCTCGTCGGGGCAGGCGATGGGTGAATTCAAGAAGGGCCGCCAGGAGATCGAAGAGGAGATCCGCTCGGCGGCGAGCGAGCACGAGGGTATCGACCCCGAGACCGGTGCCGAAGAGGCGTCCGAACCGGCCTGAATCACTGTTTTCCGCGTCGTCCGAACTGTCCCCTGTTTTCCGTGCGTCCTGTCCCGGCCGGCCGGGGGGCCGAGCGCCGGCGACGCTCGCGGTCCTGTGTCGGCCAGTCCGAAGAAGTGACCCGGCGCGTACCGGGTCCGGTCCGTCAGTCGTCGGCCGCCTGGTTGCCCGCAGTGCCGACGACGGCTGTCGGCGGCCGGTCGGGTTCCGCGGCCGGCTGTCTGTACCGCTGGACGGTCTCGCCGGCTGCGAGGCCGGCGATCACCGCGGCGGTTACCAGCGCGTAGCCGTACCCACCGAGCGACGCGAGCGGGGGCAACCCGGCCGCCCCGGCGGCGGCCAGCAGCCCCAGCGCGCAGCTCACCGCGAGGTACACCGGCCCCCAGGCTCGCCCCTCCGACGACATGGCGTCGAGGTAGGCGTCGAACTCCCGGAGGGAGTCGTTCATCCTCACTGTCCCCCGGTTGCGGTCGTAAGTGACGACCCCGAGTGCGTCCATCTTCGGCAGGTGGGTCTGGTGGAGCGCGGTGTACAGCCGCTTGCGTTCGCCGGGGACGACTTCGGATGTCGTCGTCCCGTTCTCCCAGGCGGCCAGCTGCTCCGAGAGGTCGCGTATCGTCACCGTCCCGTCGATGTGTCGCAGGTAGTGCAACACGTGACGGCGGCGGCGGTTGCTCAACGTCTTGAAGATGTCGTCCGGGGAGAGTTCCGACTCGACCCGTCCCACCGGGTCGGCCCCCTCACCCCCGTCCCCGATCGTCTGCATTATGATCCCCAACTATACGTAACGTACATCAATCTAATAACTATATCCCCCGTAATTCACCGGTCGGGTCCGGACCCCCGCCCGCTCGGCGGTCACCGTCGACCACCCCGGCCGGGTGTCGGGCCCGGCAGCGCCGCATCCGGCGGGGTCCGTACGCTCTCTATACCTATAGGCCGGTAGAACGTAGCGACGTCACCACCGCATGAGGCTCAGTTCGTCGACGCTGTCGCGCTTCCGGGTCCGTCGACCCGAGTACACCGGCCCGAACCGGTGTCTCCCCTGTACCGCAGTCAACCTCGCGCTCGCGGCGGCCGGGACTGCCGCCGTCGCGCTCCTCTCGCCGCCCGCCGCCCTCGTGGCCGGGGTCCTCTCGCTCACACTCGTCTACCTCCGTGGCTATCTGGTGCCCGGGACGCCCGAACTGACGAAGCGATACCTCCCCGAGCGGACCCTCGCGTGGTTCGGGAAGGCCGACTCCCCGGCCCCGACGAGCGACGTCGACCCCGGCGTGGTACTCGCCGCGGCCGACGTTCTCGTCGAGGAGCCCGGCGGGGCCGACGTGACGCTCGACCGCGCGTTCGTGGCGGCGTGGACCGACCGGACGGCGGCGGTCGCGGCGGGTGACGCGGCCGCGGCGCTCGCCGCCCAGCTCGACACTGCCGGGCCGGACCTGGCGGTGACCCGCGCCGGCGAGGGGCTGGTGGCGACGGTCCACGGCCGGCAGGTGGGGGCCTGGGAGTCGCCGGTTGCCTTCCAGGCCGACGTGGCCGCGATGGGGCTGCTGGCGCAGCGGGTCCCGGCCTGGGACCGGCTGGGCGCCGACGCCCGCAGCGAGGCCACCGGCGCCCTCCGGCTGCTCGCCGACACCTGCCCGTCCTGCGGGGGGGCGACCGCCCTCGAGGAGGGGACCGTCGAGTCCTGCTGTGGGAGCTACCCGGTCGTCGCGGTCCGGTGTGACGGCTGTCACGCCCGCCTGGTCGAGCTGCGCCTAACCGATGAGATGCTCGCGGCCGACCCCGACCCGCTCGGGTAGCCGACCGGAGCGCGCCCGCCGTCTCGCTC
>Ga0207714_1001481_pt1 | contig 15109 bp, 14 predicted proteins | sample PonA232FremontCA_2_FD_187270 | JGI IMG/M metagenome (GOLD analysis project Ga0207714, IMG submission 187270) | Marine sediment microbial community from Fremont, CA, USA - Pond A23 Sediment 2 (SPAdes) | ecosystem: Environmental > Aquatic > Marine > Unclassified | place: USA: Fremont, California... | reverse complement strand
TTTCTTTTTCTTCCAGCTTGTTGATTTCCTCCCGGACAGCCACCAGGTCTACTTCCGGTTCCGGCTCGGTTGTGTCGATGTAGCGGGAAATGTTCAGGTTGTAATCGTTTTCTTCAATTTCTTCCATATCCACCATGCGCATAAATTTGTCCACATCCTGTTCTTCATCATAAGCCTGAACAATCTGTTCAATGTGCTCATTCAGCAGTTCGTTCTGGTTCCTGCCTTCCTTATATTGCTGGCTACCATCCACAATCTTAATGGTGTTTTTCAGGTGAGTGGGTTTGTCTTTGTTGATAATCCAAATGGAAGCGGGTATGCCGGTGTTGTAAAACAAAGCAGCAGGAAGGCCTACAATGCCTTCAATCAAATCGCTTTGAATAATTTTTTTGCGGATTTTGCCTTCCGTATTTCCGCGGAATAAAGTGCCATGAGGCAAAACTACGCCCAGCCTGCCGTTTTGTTTCAACACGGCTAACATGTGTTGGAGGAAAGCAAGGTCGGCATAGCCCCGTGGCGGAATGCCAAAGTGAAACCGGCCGAATTTGTCAACTACCTCTTTGTTGTATTTGGGGGCAATCTCTTTTTCATTGCCATTCTTGTCCACCTTTTTTTCTACACTGTTTTCGGCAGAGGCCCACCATTTGTTCTGTGAAAACGGCGGATTGGCAATCACCCGGTTGAAACGCATAAGGTCTGAGGCGCCACTTTTATGTTTGGGATTGGTAAGCGTATCGCCTTTATAAATGCTGGCATCGGTATAATTGTGCAGGAGCATGTTTATCTTGCAAATTGCCCATGTTCCAAGATTTTTCTCCTGTCCGTAAAGACTGATGTTGATGTGATTGCCCTGTTTGCCTTCAGGCTGTTTCGCTACGTACCGTGCAGATTCAATGAGCATGCCGCCCGAACCGACTGTAGGATCATAAACGGTATTGCCCGGCTGCGGCTTAATTAATTGCACAATAAGTTTCACAACTCCTTTAGGCGTGTAGAATTCGCCCCCTTTTTTGCCGGCGGCATCGGCAAACATCTTAATCAGGTACTCGTAGGCATCGCCAAGGATGTCCGGCTTGTAAAGGTTTTCATTTCTAAGGGAATACTTGTTGAAGTGCCGCAAAAGGCTTTGGAGGGTTTCATCTGCCAGCACTTCCTTGTCGCCGTATTTCGTGGCTGTAAGCACATTTTCCAACTCCGGGTTTTCCCGTTCAATAGCAGCAAAAGCCTGGTCTAATTTCTCGCCAATGTTTTCCGTCTTCTTCGTAATTTCCTTCCAGCGAGCTTCAGGCGGAACTTTAAAATAGGTTTCTTCCTCGGCATCCTCCCTGCTAATCCCCTCTTTTTCCATGATGTTTTCCACTTCCTCTTCGAATACATCATTTGTCCGTTTCAGGAAAAGTATGCCAAAGATGTAGTTTTTGTAATCGGAGCTGTCAATACTGCCCCGAAGTATATCTGCAGAATCCCAAAGCCAGGTTTCGAGGGTTTCAAGTGTCAGGTTTGCCATAGTGTACTGAATCTATTGTGGTTAGTGTTTTTTGTTACTTTTGAAAAAGCTAATAAAGTTAATAAAAATTGAAGGGAAGGAATGTAACTGAATTTATTTCATCCTAAAACCAATAGTTTTTTTGTACCTTGTTTCTGGGCGACACCAAATGTGACACCAAATAAAAAGCCGCTGTTTTAACTTACTGTAAAACAACGGCTTTCAAATTTAAGGGTGGGCCCACTTGCCCCGATAGTTATCGGGGTTGAACCAAGGGCTAATCATATTTACTTTTTAATTTTAAAATCATTTCTGGATATCTATTTAGATTTTCTATATACTTTTTACTTTTCATCCGTTTTATATGGCTTTCAATGGCGAAAGCCTGCCTTTTACTATAACATTTAATTGTGAGATAAATGACCCAGTCATCTGCCTTAGCAGTAAATGATTTATTGTTGTATATTTTTTCTATATGTTGCTCCCATCTTATGTTGGGCATAAATTCTGTGGCCCCGATGTAGAATCTGTTTAGTTTTTTACTATATAGGATGTAGCAATAAGCTTGCATGAAAAAATACAATATTGAAATAATATATAAAAATAAAGATAACCGGTAAAAAAATCAACCAGTTTTCGTTAATCAATAAAAAAGGGCTGGCAGTTTTGCCAACCCTTGTGGGCCCACTTGCCCCGATAGCTATCGGGGTTGAACCAAGAGCTGGTGACAATTTTGTTTGTGTTAGCATAAAAAAGGGCTGGCAGTTTTGCCAACCCTTGTGGGCCCACTTGCCCCGATAGCTATCGGGGTTGAACCAAGGGCTGGTGACAATTTTGTTTGTGTTAGCACAAAAAAGGGCTGGCAGTTCTGCCAGCCCCTTGTGGGCCCACTTGGACTTGAACCAAGGGCCACCTGATTATGAGTCAGGTGCTCTAACCAACTGAGCTATGGGCCCGATACTTTTTAAATTTTTTTCAAATCGGACTGCAATATTAATATTTTGTTGCGAAATACGCAACTCTTTTTGATATTTTTATTCCAATTTAGGTAACGTTTTCAATATCAACTCAAGTACATTGTGAACATTCTGGTTGAAAATTTTCAGAATCTCTTCCCAACTTACAGGTTCTTCATCGGTTTTCCAGCAGTCGTAGTCGGTACTCATGGCAATGGTTCCGTAGGGGATTCCCAGTTCATTAGCTAAAATAACTTCCGGGGCTATCGACATGTTAATGACATCGGCACCCCAGGTTCTGAACATGCGCGACTCTGCCCTGGTGGAAAATCTTGGTCCTTCAATTGTTACCACGGTTCCTCGTTTGTGGAATTTCAAGTTGAGTTCATCAGCTGCTTCAATCAACTTTTCCCTGATTTTCACTGAAAATGGATCGGCCATTACTGTATGGTTCATCTTTCCCGGAGCAAAACTTTCGAAAAAGCTCACTTTACGAAGCCTTGTAAAATCAATGAATTGGTCGAGAAGCACAAGGTCTCCGCGTTCGATGTCTTCCCGCAGACTGCCACAGGCGGTGGTGGTGATGATGTAGTCGCACTTCATCTGTTGCAGTGCATGAATATTGGCGCAGTTATTCACCTGGGTTGGTGGAATGGTATGCTTTTTCCCGTGGCGGGATAAAATAACTACCTCTGTTCCGTCTATTATTCCGGTTGTTAGTGCTGAACTTGGTTCGCCATAAGGCGTCTCCAGCTCGACAGTTTCAGATTCTTTAAGTATTGATGGGTCTTCTAACCCTGAACCTCCTATTATTCCTACTTTTGCCATAGTTATTTATTTTTGATTTATAATTTTATTTTGATAATCAAGGAGAACATTTCCTGCATCTTCCAAATCCTTCCCAAAAGTAATAATTCCTTCTTCATGTCCGCCCATTATTATAATTTGTCTATCAAGCGCATCAGCGTGATTGACTAAGCGTTTAATTTCAAGGGCCAACTCTGGGGTACCAAATTCTGCACCAGGTGATGTAGTAGGTTCAGAATGCAATAGCTCCTCCCATAACTTTTTATTATGCGTATGAATAACCGCATTAATCGTTGGCGATACTTCATACAACACAGCATGTGTCAACGATTCGGAGCTTGCTTTTATTTCGCCGACACATTTAACATAGTTGTCATTCACATCATAGTCGATGACTTTTGCATAATGAGATTTATTAAGCTCAGCGTAATTCCCGGTTGCAGACCCACTAATTATAAAGCAATTGGTGCTATCTATCCTTATGCTTAAATTCCCAAATCCGATTCCGTTATCGTAAGCTCCAATCAATTCATGGTTATATAATGTTTGCCGCCAATTATTGATGTAATTGAATGCTTCTCCGGAGAAGAAGAACCCCTTCTTTTCCTGGTTGCATTTAAATTTAATATACCCTTCATTTGTATTCATCTGAAAAGCTTTTTTATTTCCTTCTCATCAGGTTTGCAAATTCCTTTATCGGTTATGAGACCGGTGACATATTTAGCCGGCGTTATGTCAAAGCCATAATTAAGTGCGTTACTGTCTTCCGGCATTATTCGGACTCGTTTAATTGCATTTTCTGCAAACCCTTCAATGTATTTTATTTCTTCATTATTTCTTTGTTCAATTGGAATGTCTCTTACTCCGTTCTGTGTGTTCAGATCAATGCTGGATAAAGGCAGAGCAACATAAAAAGGCACGCTATTATCCCAAGCGGCCAGAGCTTTCAGGTATGTTCCTATTTTATTCGCAACATCACCATTGGCTGCGGTCCGGTCGCTGCCTGTAATAACCATATCCACCATTCCTTTTTGCATTAATAGTCCACCTGTATTGTCCGGAATTACAGTGTGCGGAACACCGTGCTGTCCGAGCTCCCATGCCGTCAGTCGGGTGCCCTGATTACGCGGACGTGTTTCATCCACCCAAACGTGTATATTAATGCCTTCGTCATGGGCCAAATATATTGGTGCGGTGGCTGTTCCATAATCGATGCAAGCAAGCCAGCCTGCATTGCAATGTGTGAGTATATTTATTGTGTTGCCTTTTTTTTGTTCTGCTAACTCCCTGATTAACGGCATTCCGTGTTTTCCAATATTTTTACAGTTTTCTGTCTCATTTTCAGATAAGTTCAAGGCTGTCTCTCTTGCCGTCTGAATGGCCTCCTCAACAGATGATGCGTTTTTTATCGTTTCTAACTGCTGATCCACAGCAAATGCTAAGTTTATTGCAGTGGGTCTTGAAGATTTCAGATAAGTCCCTGCTTCCTCCATGGCAGCATACCAATGATTACGTTCCCGGCTCTCCAGGGCCGCAAGATACATCCCAAAGGATGCTGCTACTCCTATAAGCGGAGCTCCTCTGACTACCATTTCCCGAATTGAATAATAAATATCGTAAACTTTTTTCAACGATTTGACTTCAAAATGAAAGGGTAATTTTCGTTGATCAATGACCTGAATAGTATAATCATCTTCTAACCAAATAGTTTTATAATGCGTTCCGTTTACAAGCATGTCGTTTTTTTTCTTTTTCACTAAAACTAATAAAAAATCACGAAGCATACAAAAAGATGCTTAAAACCCGGTTAAGGCGTTCATTTTATCAAAATCTTATATATGAGCTTAAACCTAACAGGTTTCGGAAACCTGTTAGGTTTGTATACTTATTATTCATCGTCCCTTATCTACACACTCTGTAGATAGTGCCTCTAAACGCCTCCTAAACTGAAATAAACCTGCTTACGTAATATTTTGTCAAAACGCAATTGATTTTTATTGAGCGGGATAGCCACCTTTAGGGTAGTTTTAAGGACAGCGGGCCAGCCAAGAGAGTGTTTTCTTAGAACCACCAGATAAGGATTATCTTAGAATATTGTTCTTATTTGTTCGCTTCTAAAATTTGAGACAGCACATTCTGAATATTTCATCCTGTATTCTTCTTAATATATCTGCCACTATTTTGGAATATGCCTAAACAAATACCTGCATCAGCAATTAATTTTTCAATCAAATAATAATATCTTTGTGCCAAAAATTGAAAGACACTATGCAAAACATTAATATAGAAGGCATCAACAACCTCATTTTTGACCTTGGCGGAGTAATATTAAACATCGCCCCTGAAAGAACAGTGCAGAAAATGAAACAGCTCGGGATTGCAAATTTTGAACAATTGTATTCTCAGTTAAAACAAAATGAAACATTTGATTTGTTAGAGAAAGGAGAAATTTCAGAAGATCAGTTTGTCGAAGAAATTTTAAAACACGTCCATAAGCCGATTGAAAAAGAAAGCATTATTGATGCATGGAACGAGTTACTTTTAGATTTTCCACAAGAACGCATAGAACTTTTAGACAAATTAAATAAGTCCACACGGTTCAGAACTTTTCTGTTAAGTAATACGAACGCTATTCATAAAAGACTGTATAATCAGGATTTGTTCAATCGATTTTCCAAACGGCTCGAAGATCTGTTTGAAACAGCTTACTTCTCCCATGAACTAGCTATGCGCAAGCCGAATGCTGAAATATTTAAATACGTTTTGGATAACGAAAAACTCGATCCTTCAGAAACTTTATTTATTGATGATTCTGCGGATAATATTGCAGCAGCTTCTGCTTTGGGAATAAAAACGTTTCACATTAATGACGGGGCTTCGATTACTGATCTTTTTCCGAAACAGTCAGCAGCCAGACAGATTTGATTTTTCCGGTATCTCTCATATGATAAAGCGAAACAAGGGCCTGCTGTTTGTTATTGTATGACTGAACAGATATTCGGAACAGTCCGTCTTTTGCGATAATTTCAGGTTTAAAATCCTGTTCTTTTATTTGTTCGCAGAATTCTTCAGCATTTTTACGTCTCTGGAAACTACCAACAATAAGGTGATAACTTTTACCAGATTGTTCCGAAAATTCATTCCCCCCATTATTTTCTTTATACATCAGGGCCTGTTTCTTATCGGTAATTGTATCGATTGTTTGATTGATTCTGCCTAATTTGCCTGTATCCGGCAAAGAAACTGAAGTTTGCTGTTGCAGTTTACCGGGCTGCTCTTTTTCGGGCTTTTTTGTTAATGTGAGCTGAGACTGTGGCAGATTCCAAACATCAAAATAAAGTGTTGCGGCAGCGATTCCAAGAAAAACAACTATTATTCCTGCTAACCAATAGAATTTATAAGATTTCTTCTTCGTTTTTTCCCTGAATTTCTTAGAAGTAGGTTTCTTAGAATCGTCAGTCTTGATTGTTTGTTTTTTTTCTGGTTGTTCAAATGGCTCCGCCTCCACTTCAATAAGCCCCAACGTTTTGTTATCTTTTTCGCTGATTCTGAACCGAAGGCTTCCACTCTCTTCTTTTTCAATTGTACCAAAATAAGGGATTTCGAATTTATTATTCTGATCTAAAGCTTGCCTGATCTGTTCAACCTGCTCATGAATTTTTTGCGATGCTTTCTCAAAACTTATGTTTTCTGCCTGCATCAGGGTGTGTGCTAAAATATGATCATCGTCCTGCGTGATGGAATCATTGAATCTTATGTTTTTCTGAGGGGGGATGATTTTATTATTCGTCTGATCTATCCGGGATGGTAAATTTTCAACGATAAAACTTCCCAACTCAGGAACAACCAGTCCGTCTCTTTTTAAAAGTATATCTTTTATGTAAAAAAGTATATCCAATACGTAGTAATTTAAAGCTTTCAACAAATATAGACAAATTTTATTAGTGATAATAACGGGCAAGCAGGAAACAGCATGAACTCCACCACCATAACAGCTTAAGCTTCTGATTTTAAATAATTTGCAAAGAAAATTCTAAAAAAGCAAGCGGAAGGTGAATAATTTAATAGATTTGCGAAAAATTTTTATTAATTGGATACTTAAAAAATAAATAATGAACAAAGTTTTAGTTACCGGAGGAACAGGATATATTGGCTCACATACAGTGGTAGAGCTAATTGAAGCTGGTTTTGAAGTGGTGATTATTGACAACTTTTCAAACTCAGATAGTTCTGTTCTGGATGGAATTGAAAAAATTACGGGCCACAGACCTCCGTTTTATCAAATTGATTTAAAACATAAAGAGGAACTAACCGGCTTTTTTAAGCAGAACCCTTCAATCGATTCAATTATCCACTTTGCTGCATATAAGGCAGTGGGTGAATCCGTTGAGAAGCCACTTAAATATTACAGGAATAATTTATTATCTACCATGCATCTTCTGGAATGCATGGCGGAACACAATGTGAAGCACATTGTCTTTTCTTCTTCCTGCACTGTCTATGGTCAGCCTGATAAATTGCCGGTAGATGAAACGGCACCTATCAAAGAGCCCCTGTCACCGTATGGCAGCACAAAACAAATATCCGAGCGGATGATTCAGGATACTACTCAGGCACATGATTTTATAAGAGGCACTTCTCTGCGGTATTTTAATCCGATAGGAGCGCATCCTTCGGCCTTAATCGGCGAAAAACCACACGGAATACCTGATAATTTGCTTCCTTTCATCACTCAGACTGTGCTGGGTCTGCGCGAGGAGCTGAAAGTATTCGGCGACGATTACAACACCCCTGATGGCACGGCAATTCGGGATTACATTAATGTTGTAGATTTGGCAAAAGCTCATGTGAAAGCAATCCAAAGAATGCAGAACCATCAGAACAAATCTGAGTACGAGTTTTTTAATGTGGGGACAGGCAGGGGCAACTCTGTTATGGAGATAATTAAAGCATTCGAAAAAGCAACCGGTGAGCGGGTTAATTACAAAATTACAGGCAGGCGAAGCGGCGATGTTGAGCAGGTTTATGCTGATACAAGGTATGCAAATAAAGAGCTCGACTGGAAAGCTGAAGCTTCACTGGAAGAAACCCTACGTTCTGCCTGGAACTGGGAAAAATACATCAGAAATAAAAAGTAAATATTAAACACTATTATTATATGAATAAGACTATTTTAGTTACAGGAGGAGCCGGATTTATTGGTTCTCATGTCATCCGGCAATTTGTAAATAAATACCCGGACTATAAAATCATTAACCTTGATAAACTCACCTATGCCGGCAATCTTGAGAACCTCAAGGATGTTGAAGATGCACCAAATTATGAGTTTGTGAAAGGCGATATTTATGATGCTGAATTCCTTGACCAACTCTTCAGTAAGTATTCCATTGACGGAATTATTCATTTGGCAGCGGAGTCTCATGTTGACCGTTCCATCACTGACCCGAATGAATTCATTAAAACAAATATTGTCGGAACAGTAAATTTGCTGAATGTAGCTAAGAAGTTCTGGGAAAATGACTTTGAAGGGAAACTGTTTTATCATATTTCTACAGACGAGGTTTATGGTTCTCTTGGTGATGAAGGTTATTTCACAGAAGACACATCCTACGATCCAAGAAGCCCTTACTCTGCTTCAAAAGCCAGCTCCGACCATTTAGTCAGGGCATACTATAATACATACAATTTACCTATTGTCATTTCCAATTGTTCCAATAACTACGGGCCAAATCAGTTTCCGGAAAAATTAATTCCGCTTTTCATTAATAACATTCGAACTAACAAAGAACTGCCTGTATACGGGAAAGGGGAAAATATCAGAGACTGGTTATATGTAGTAGATCACGCAAAAGCCATTGACCTGATTTACCATAAAGGAAAGACAGGAGATACATATAACATTGGCGGAGACAATGAATGGAAAAATATCGACCTGATACGGAAACTTTGCGAACTAATGGACCAGAAGTTAAATAGAAATCCGGGAGAATCCGCAAAACTCATCAAATTTGTAAAAGACAGGGCAGGTCATGATATGCGCTACGCCATTGATTCATCAAAAATCAAGGAAGAACTCGGATGGAAACAAGAGGTCGACTTTGAAGAAGGTTTATCCCGAACCATCGACTGGTACCTGTCAAATGACGAATGGCTAAAACATGTTCTGACAGGAGAATACGAGGAATATTACAAAAAACAGTACTTAGAGCGCTAAAATTAGCTTGCAGAACTGCAAATTCCGCTAAGGCAGTGGCAGAAATCAGAAAGTACCAAAACAACAAAAGCGCCGGATTTCCGGCGCTTTTGTTGTTAAAATATTAATTAATTTTTCGTAAATGCAGACTTACAAAAACTAAAGTACTTCTAATTACTACGAGTCGGAAAAAACTTATTCTTCTTTTTTCTTTTCTGTAGATTCAGCCTTTTCTTTCGACTCTTCTATCTTCTCGGCCTGCTTTTTATCGCTTTCTGTTTTATCTACATTGATGCCCACCATTTTTTCCTGCAGTTCAGGGGCATTTTCCTGAGGATTCTTTGCTAAAGCCTTCTTTTTTATTTTTTGTCGCTTTTTAGGCCTTCTTACTCCGTAAGAATTTCTGAACAATTTACCTCGTTTTGTTTTAACATCTCCTTTTCCCATAGAATATGTGCTTTAAATTATTTTTAAGTTTACAGTGATGCAAAAATACAAAAAATTCCTTATGTTGTTAACTTTATATTAATGAATGTTTTACAATGTCATTAAAAGCCGGCTTTCCGTTCCAGTATATAAACTGTAAAAGGGTATGCATGTCTGTCATCAACTTCGTGATATTCACTGCTAACAACTTTCCATTGTTCTTCATCAATTTCCGGAAAATGGGTATCCCCTTCAAATGTTTCATGAATCCTTGTAAGGTAAATTCTGTCTGCTTTGTCCATGGCTTGTCTGTATATCTCTTCTCCGCCAATAATGAAAGATTCATCGTCTTCTTTAGCCATGTCTATTGCTTCATAAAGACTGTGAGCAATCAGGCAACCTTCAATATGTGCATCTTTTTTGCGGGTTATAACAATATTTGTACGCTTTGGCAATGGCCGCCCCTGCGAGTCGAAGGTCTTCCGTCCCTGAATTACATGATGTCCCTTCGTAGTTCGTTTAAAATGTTTTAAATCATCAGGCAAATGCCAGAGCAGCTTATTGTCTTTTCCAATTACATTATTTTCCGCTGCAGCAACAATCATTGATAACATAATATAGCTCTTTTATACGATTTTATACAGAAACTTTTCCTTTAATGTGGGGATGGGGATTATAATTTTCTAACGTAAAGTCCTCGTATGTGAAATCAAAAATATTCGTTTTTTCCGGGTTGAGTTTCATTGTTGGACGCTCTCGGGGAGTTCGACTCAATTGTGTTTTAACCTGTTCAAAATGGTTTTTGTAAATATGCGCATCCCCGAAAGTATGAATAAATTCGTCAGGTACCAGCCCTGTCGCCTGAGCAACCATCATCGTGAGCAAAGAATAGGATGCAATATTAAACGGCACTCCCAAAAACAGATCGGCACTACGTTGATATAACTGACATGATAATTTGCCTTTGTTCACATAAAACTGAAACAGGATGTGACATGGAGGTAATGCCATATTTTCAAGTTCGCCGGGATTCCATGCACTAACAATATGCCGGCGTGAATTTGGATTATGTTTAATTGAATTGATTACTTCCGATATCTGGTCGAGGTGACCACCGTCAGGCTTTGGCCATGAACGCCACTGATAACCATAAATGTGCCCCATATCTCCATGCTCATCTGCCCATTCATTCCATATCCGTACATTATGATCTTGTAGAAACTTCACATTCGTATCGCCCCTTAAAAACCAGAGTAGTTCGTATATAACAGATTTCAGATGCACTTTCTTGGTGGTTATAAGCGGAAACCCATCTTCAAAATTAAAACGCATCTGATAACCAAAAGTACTTATTGTTCCGGTTCCAGTACGGTCAGCTTTTTCGGCACCATTTTTCATTACATGATTCAGGAGTTCCAGATATTGTTGCATAATGCGGAAGTTTATATTTAAATTGCTGTAAAAATAATTAAAAATAAAGCAAGTAATTGTAAAAATCCAATTAACCTGCATTATTCATGAATTATTCGGGCAAAATCAACTTCTATAAAACCCTAACAATCAATAAATTATCATAATTTTTCGACTTTTTGAAAATATTGTTCGAAAATTTTTTTTCAGTTTGAAAAATAGTTTGTACTTTTGGACTGTTTTACTAAAATATTCGAAAAGTCAATTTTATGAAAACAGATAAACAAGAAAATATAAAAGACCATATTATCACAATTGCAACGCAAATATTCAGCAAATTTGGCTTCCGAAAAACTACGATTAATGACATCGCAGAAGAAATGGGGAAAGGGAAAAGCTCAATATACTACTATTTTAAGAGCAAAGAAGAAATTTACAAGGAGGTCATTCAACGGGAAGCAGAGCTTTTTAAAAAAGAAGTCTATAATAATGTAATTAATACTTCCCAAAACCCTAAAGATAAGCTGAGGAATTACGTTCTCAAACGAATGAAATTCCTGAAGGAACTGGTAAATTTCAATGAAGCCCTGAGAAATGATTATCTGAAAAGTTTGCCGTTCATCGAAAAATTACGTGAGAGATATGATCACGAGGAGTTTGAAGCGGTAAAGGGAATATTTGATGAAGGAATTGATAAGGGAATATTTAATGTTAAAGAAACGGAATTTGCAGCTACCGCTTTTGTAACGGTTATGAAAGGACTGGAAGTGCCGCTCTTTATTAAAAATGATTATACACTAGGAGATCTGGAAATACGGCTGGATGAAATGTTGCATATTTTATTCTACGGCCTTGTCAATCAAAGCAATTAAAATGTCAAATCAATATAAACAGGAGTTTAAGATGAGAATTAGAGTCTGGATTATTTTACTATTCATTTCAACAGGAATAGCACAGGGGCAAGAGACGATAACCCTGAAGGAATGCCGGGAGATGGCATTAGAACATAACAAAAAAATTAAAATGGCAGATGAAAAACAGTTGGCTGTGAAATCACTGAAAAAATCTGCCAAAACACAATTCTATCCGAAGTTTTCATTTAATGGAGGATATTTTCGAACGAACAAGGAATTCAGTCTATTTAATGAGGACATGCACATTCCCATTGTTCCGAATGAAGTCTATCAAAACGGAATGGGCGTACTCGAAAAAAATCCGGATCTGATAAGGGAAACATTTGTTATTGATGAAGAAATCAACGGAATGCCGATTCCCGAAACAGACGAAAATGGCGACCCATTATTCGAAAATTACGGCTACCTGCCACAAGAAAAAGCCACAATCGATATGAAAAATGTGTTTTTTGGCAATGTGGGAATGACTCAGCCCATTTATACAGGTGGTAAAATCAGGGAAACATACAACATGGCAAAGTATGGTGAAAAAATGATGGAGTCAAGAAAGCACATCAGTCAATCCGAAGTTATTCTGGAAACAGACCAACGTTACTGGAAGGTCGTATCATTAGAAGAAAAAGTAAAACTGGCAAAAGATTACCTTAAACGCATTGATACACTGCTGAATGATGTAACAAATCTACATGAGGAAGGAATTATAACACGGAACAAAGTAACAAAAGTACGGGTAAAGAAAGACCAGATACAGCTTAGATTGACTAAAGCCAAAAATGGATTAGAGCTTGCAAGAATGGCTTTAAATCAAACTATTGGTGCACCTTTGGACTCAACAATTCATCTGACCGACTCAATAGGGAATGTGTATGAACTAAAAAATCCGCAAAATTATGTAAACACTGCCCTTTCGCAACGCCCGGAGTTGAATGCACTGGATAACGGCGTTAAAATGGCTGAATCGGGAGTAGAACTAATGAAATCGAGATACAAGCCAAACATTGGACTGAAAGCAAATTACACAATGACCAACCCCAATCCGTACAACGGATTTGAAAATGAATTCGGCGGAGATATTAATGTGGGTGTAATGGTCAATATTCCTATTTATCATTGGGGAGATAAAAAACACACACTGGAGGCTGCTCGCCACAACAAAAAGGCAAGTATGCACAAACTGGAAGAGTCCAAAGAAAAAATCTCCCTTGAAGTTAAAAAAACAATATTCAGTTACAGAGAGGCTATTAAAAAGGTAGAGATGACCGAATCATCATTAGAACATGCAGAAGAAAATTTAGAAATGACAAAAAATAACTTCGAGGAAGGAATCACAAAACTTTCAGATGTGCTGGAAGCACAGTCGATGTGGCAAGAAGCTTACTCGGAATACATTGAAGCAAAAATCGAATTCAAACTAACAGAAACCGAATTACAAAAAGCATCAGGTCAATTAAACAACATTGTAAAAAAATAAAGCTATGAAGAATATGAAAAATCTTATTATTCCATTATCCATTATAATACTTCTTTTTGGATGTAATCAGGAAAGCAAGGAAAATCAGAAGGCAAAAGAAACTGATAAAGCAAAGACCATTGTTACGACAGCAAAATCAGTTAAAAAAACATATCATCCATATCATGAATACAATGGAACTGCTTATGCTTACAAAGAAGCAAATCTTGGAACAGCATTGCCCGGCAGAGTGGAAGAAATTCACTACGAAGAAGGCGATTTCGTGAAAAAGGGCCAACTAATTGTAGAGTTGTCTGCAGAGCTTTATGCTCAGGCGTTGGCAGAAAAAAACACGTTGGAGAAAGATTTTAATCGTGTAAAAAGACTCAGAGAGAAAGGAAGTGTCAGCCAGCAAAAATTCGACCATACAAAATCAAAATATAAAGCTGCAAAGGCTAAAGCAAGAATGATGAAGAAAAACTGTGAAATCCGGGCGCCTTTCTCCGGTACAATAGTTGATTATTTGGTAGAGGAAGGTGAAAATTTCATGTTTTCCCCAAGTTTAAAACCAAACTATAGTCATACCAGTGGAATCGTTCAGTTAATGCAGCTCGACAAAATCAAAGTCGAAATCGATGTGAATGAAAACAACCTGAAAAATATTTCAGAAGGACAGGAAGCAAAACTTACATTTGACGCCTATCCTGAAAAGGAATACGAAGGAAAAGTTACTGAAATTAAACCGATCCTGTCAACTGAAACACACTCTGCAACTACTGAAATAACTGTAAATAACAAGGACAAAAGAATCAAACCGGGGATGTATTCGAATGTAGAAATAAAACTCCCGGAAACAGAAGATATTTTTGTCCCGCTTAACGCAATATACAGACAACCCGGGACAGGAAACGAATATGTATTCGTCATTCGAAAAGATAACACAGTCACTCGGAAACCTATTGAAAAAGGCTACAACAAAGGAGATAGCGTCACAGTTAAAGGATTAAAACCTAATCAGCAAATAGTTTTAGATGGCAAAAACAAATTGAATGAAGGAGATAAAGTGATTGTTGATAACGACTAACAAGCAAAAAGACAAGTAAACTATTGTAGAACAGACTATTAAATAAATTTTATTATAATGAAATTACCCAAAATAGCAGTAAACCGGCCAATTTCAACAATGATGGCTTTCCTTGCTATCTTGTTGTTCGGACTGGTATCTTTGAATAAACTCCCGCTCGACATAATGCCGGAAATGGAGCTTCCAACTCTTACAGTAATGACTGTATATCCGGGAGCTTCGGCAGAGGAGGTGGAAAAGCAGGTCACAAAACCACTGGAAGAAATTCTGGCAGGAACAGAAGACCTCAAGGATATTACATCAAGCTCGAAAGAAAATGTCTCATTTATTGCATTGGAATTCGACTGGGGTTCTGATATTTCAGAAGCATCCAACAATGCAAG